>Ga0209643_1000049_pt1 | contig 346755 bp, 278 predicted proteins | sample AutmiccBRH37_all_FD_187383 | JGI IMG/M metagenome (GOLD analysis project Ga0209643, IMG submission 187383) | Deep subsurface microbial communities from Mt. Terri, Switzerland - Autotrophic microbial communities BRH/37_all (SPAdes) (version 2) | ecosystem: Environmental > Aquatic > Deep... | reverse complement strand
GGAACCCCTGCGATAACACGGTGAAAAGGGTCCGCGTATGGTCCGCAGGAAGATATGGCCTTTTTAGCTCAGAATAACGCTTATTGCAAAAGTACAGTAATGAAAAATATCAAATGCGGTTACCCTGAGTTGTTCTTATAACCAACTTTCGGGACCGGCACGTCGTCAGGTGGGCCGGGCGGGCGGGCCGCAATACCATCAAACATGAGATTGAATGGCTCCCGCATTTGCGGGCCATGACCGGCCCACGCCCCTGCCGATTTATCGAATCGAACGGATGGGCACACGGCGCAACAGTGCATAAGAGGCGCTGCCGATGAAGCCGCCGACAGTGTCGGCGAGCAGGTCGGCAATCTCGGCCGTTCGTTCGACCACGAAGGATTGGTGCCATTCGTCGCTGAGGCCGTACAAAGCCGTTAAAACCGTGGCCAGCGCGATGCATCCGACCGACCGATCGTTCCAGCCGTTGACATTGGCCAGCGCCCGGCAGAGCAAGGCGCCCAGCAAACCATACACCCCGCAATGCGCCACCTTGTCCAGATAAGGCCAATTCGGCACCGAATCCGGGGTGGCAAAGGCGGATTGCGCAAAGATGATCGCGCACCAGACGACCACCGGCACCCAATAAAAAACAACCTTTCGTATCATTATCAATCCCGCAGCAGGCAGCGATATCTCCCGCCCTGCATTTCTATCGGCAGAATTCCTTCACTTTCCACTTTCCACTTTGCCTACCATCCAAAATCCAACTGGAGCTTACGCTGACGGATATTTTCCAGCACGCGCTGCTCGAACACTTCCATGGGCACGCCCTGGCGTACCTGGCCATCCAGAGTCCGCACCGAGATGGTGCCATTCTCTTTTTCCTTGGCACCGCAGGTGAGAATCAAAGGAATTTTGTTGAGCTGGGCGTCGCGCACTTTTTTGTTGAGACTTTCGGAACGTTGATCGACCTCGGTGCGCAGGCCGACTTTTTCCAGGCGCGCGGATACGCTTTGGGCAAATGGCAGCAGATCGTCGTTCAGCGGTAGAATCCCGGCCTGTACGGGGGCCATCCACAGCGGAAAATTCCCGGCGAAATGCTCGACCAGAATACCGAAAAACCGCTCGATCGAGCCATATATCACGCGGTGGATCATGATCGGCCGATGACGCTCGTTGTCCGCGCCGATATAAGCCAAATCGAAGCGTTCGGGCATGTTCATGTCCAGCTGCACGGTACCGCACTGCCATGTCCGACCCAGGGCGTCCTTGATATGAATATCGATCTTGGGACCGTAAAACGCCCCGTCGCCCTCATTGATCTTGTATTCAGCGCCGTATTCCGCAAGGGCCGCTTTCAAACCGTTGGTGGCCGTATCCCACTGCGCGTCGGTACCGATGGATTTTTCGGGCCGGGTAGAGAGCTCCAGGTGAAATCCCAGTCCAAAGGTGCTGTAAACCCGGTCTACCAGGCGCAGTACGCCCAGAATCTCGGCCTGGATCTGGTCGGGGGTCATGAAGATATGGGCATCGTCCTGGTGGAAAGCCCGCACGCGGAAAAGACCGTTGAGCACGCCGCTCAACTCATGGCGGTGCACCAGGCCCACTTCGGCGGCGCGCACGGGCAAGTCGCGGTAGGAGTGGTGTTTGCGGCTGAACAGAAGCATGCCGCCCGGACAATTCATCGGTTTGATAGCGTAATCAGTCTCATCGATTACGGCGGTGTACATGTTTTCGCGATAATTTTCCCAGTGCCCACTGCGCTCCCACAACTTGCGCTGCAGCAAAATGGGGGTCTTGATTTCCACATAGCCGGCAGCGCGATGCTCCTCGCGCCAGTAGTCGAGCAGCGCATTCCACGTGGCCATACCTTTGGGATGAAAAAAAGCCATGCCGGGAGCTTCGTCGCGGAAACTGAACAGATCCAGGGCCGTTCCGATGCGCCGGTGATTACGCTTGCGCGCCTCTTCCAAAAAGGTGAGATAGGCGTTGAGATCCTTTTTGTCGAAAAAAGCCGTACCGTAAATGCGCTGCAGCTGCGCCTTGCTTTGGTCGGCGCGCCAGTAGGCCCCCGAAGACTTCATCAGTTTGAAGGCTTTGACGAAACCGGTATGCGGGACATGCGGCCCACGACACAAATCGGTGAAATCGCCCTGGCTGTAAAAGGAGATCGTGCCATCCTGCAGATCGCTGATCATCTCCAGCTTGTAAGGTTCGTTGCTGTAAAAAGAGAGCGCCTCGCTTTTGGGCACCTCGCGCCGTGCGATGGGCAGCTTGGCCTGCACGATCTTTTTCATCTCCGCTTCAATGCGCGCGAAGGCCTCCTCGGAAATCGGCGGCATGTCGATGTCGTAATAAAACCCATCCTCGACAACCGGTCCGATGGTCAGCTTGGCCTCCGGATAAACCTGCAAGATGGCCTGGGCCATCACATGCGCGGCGGTGTGGCGCATGATTTCGAGCCCTTCGGGATCTTTCACCGTAATGAACCGGACCGATTGATCGCTGGCGATGACAGCGTTAAGGTCTGTTATCCGGCCATCCAGTTCCATAGCCACGCAGTTGCGGGCAAACCCCTCTGAAATGCTCTGGGCCACCGTAAAACCTGTCGGCGGTTGGTCAAAATGCTTTATGCCACCATCGGGAAGTGTTATAGTAATCATTTTCAATGCCCTTTGTGTTTTCGGCCTCGACTATCGTTCTGGATTCAGCTAAGTTTATCTGTGCGCGCGACCGCCGACCAAAGATAAAGTGCCGACGCCCTCGGCGCAACGCCGTCCATCCATTCGGACGCAAAGCTAACCATCGGTTTTCAGCTTGGATGCAGCCGGTAAAAGTGTTGAAGTAGGAGAAATACCCCAGTGGGTCAAGAGAAAAATGCCAAACTACCGCACCAGCCCGATTACGAGCTGATTGAAACCAGGTCGCGATTGGCCGTCTTTGTCGACGAAGCACAAGCGATCGATACGCTCTGTGTGGATCTGGAAGCAGATTCCATGTTCCATTACCGTGAAAAAGTGTGTCTACTGCAAATGGCGGCCAATGGCCGCACGGTCGTTGTCGATCCGCTCAAGCTGCAGGATCTTTCCATCCTGAATCCGCTTTTCGAGGATGCCCGCATCCGCAAAATTTTTCATGGGGCCGATTACGACGTGCGTTCGCTTTACCGCGATTTCGGTATCACGATCAACAACTTGTTTGACACACAATTGGCCAGCATGTACCTGGGCCATACCGAAACCAGCCTGGAAGCCGTGGTTGCCCAGCGCTTCGGCGTGGAACTGGATAAAAAATACCAGAAAAAGGATTGGTCGCGCCGGCCGCTGCCCCCCGAGATGGTGGCCTATGCCGCCATGGACGTCCTTTATCTTGAGCCTCTGGCCGATGCACTGATCGGGGAACTTGCGGCCAAGGACCGCCTGGCCTGGGTTCAAGAGGCCTGCCGCCTGCTCAGCCAGGTGCGCCCCCAGGAAAACCACCAGCACCTGTTTCTGAAATTCAGGGGTGCCGGGCGCCTTATACCGCAACAATTGGCCGCCTTGGAAGAACTGCTGCAACTGCGTGACACGGTGGCGCGCCAGAAGGATCGTCCCTTGTTCAAAATCATGAGCAATGCCGCTCTGCTCAAAATCGCCATGACCCTGCCGACCGATCTCAAACGGCTGAAGGCCACCCAGACGTTAAGCGGTAAGCAATTGGACATGTATGGACACGCCATCATGGCCGCGCTTGAGAAAGCCCTGGCCATGCCGGTCGACCAATTGCCTCGCTATCCGCGTCAGAGGGCGCCGCGCTTGTCGCCGCGCATTCCGCGCCGAGTCAAGGCGATACGGGCATGGCGGGATGAGACCGCGGCCAGGATGAACATCGACCCGGCGCTGCTGCTCAACAAATCCCTGATACGCGATATCGCCGTAAACAAACCGCGCACACTGGCCGACCTGCAATCCATCCCGCAAATCCACCAATGGCAGGTCGACGCCTTCGGCGAAGCGATCATCGCCATCCTCAACAGTATGCCCTGATCGGTTGGCCGTGGGCCCCAACCCTTTTTATGAATTGACGTTGTCATAAGGTTGCGTCCCTAAGACTCGACACTATTATTGTAATGTAGATCTCAAGCGTGCACGACATTTTGCAATCCTTTCAGGAAATTCCCCGCTCTCACCACGTCGCCATGCTTCTCTTCCGCCCGTCGTATCGATGGACGCGCTTGTCCTGTCTGCAACCTTTTTTTAACCAATGGAGGCATCATGGCCAAAAAAGCACAGGCTAAACCACAACCACAATCCGCGTCCCCGCTGCACCAGCACTGTCTTGCTGTTAAAGAGGGCGAACGAAGCTTTGAAAATGCATTCCAGAGCGTTGCCCGGATGGTCTTGGAAACAGACATCGAAAAGGTGGTGGTGAATGCCAGAACCACTTACGATTTCAGTATCTTCCGCCGCGGTAAAAAACATGTGATCGGGATGTACGATGAAATCAACAGTTTTGTTTCCTATGTCAAGGATGCCGCCGAAAATGGTTCGTCCAAGGAAATGGCATTTGTCCTGGTCGGCGAACCAGGCAATGGGAAAACATTCTTTGTCGAGTTCCTCTGCGCCCAATACCGCGCCTTTCTGACACACCCTAAAAACCGTAAATACACCTTCCGCTTCAATGGCATGAACAACTTGGGGAATTATGGAAGGCTTACCTTCATCGAATCCCAAACCTATGAAGATCCGATCATCCTGGCCATGAACCTGTTCGACGATCCGGATGAAAACAAAGCTTTTCTTTCGCGCGAGATCGGTTTCAGCGACAAGGCTATCGACACATTGTACGATAACTACCGCCCGATGGGAGCCTGCAGCAGTTACATCTGGAACGATATCCGCCAATATGCCGACGGCGATCTGGATAAAATGCTTTCCATGGTGGATATTATCCCAGTGCCACTGACCGAAAGCCTGGGCACTGTTACCGGCAAGTATCCAGCCAAAGACAAGATCACCTCCTCGGCCGTCGATCTGCTCGGCGAAGAATCAATCCAGCGTCTGCTGCACATCGCTGACACCAACAATCCCTACCGCTTCGATCTGCGCCGCGGCGCCCTGGCGCGTGTGGCCGGTGGCGGTATTCATTTTGCGGACGAGATTTACAAGAACAAGAAAGACCTCGTGCAGGTCTATCTGGGCGTTATCCAGAACCGCAGCATCGAAATCGACGGCTATAAATGGCCGATCGATACCCTGATCATCGCCACCAGCAACAATTCCGAGTTCAACCGTTTCCTGGCCGAAAAGGAGGAAGCGCCTATCGTGGATCGCTGTCGGATCTGCTACGTGTCGCACAATACCAACTACAAAATGCAGAAGGAACTGACCAGCTACGCCATCGGTACCGAAGCTCGCACGACGCTGATGCGCGAGGCGCTGCATCAGGATCCCAACCTGAATTATGCCGCATCGACCACCGCGGTGCTCACACGCTTGCCGCGATCGGAAAAACTGACGCCGATCGAAACCATGAAACTGGCTGCCGGCGAGGTTGCCGGCGAAAAAAGCATCAAAGCGCTGGCCGAGGTGATCGATACCCTCAACCAGGAAACGGACATCACCAAAAGATTCGGGCAAAAAGGATTGGGCCAGCGCAATCTCGGACGCGCCATCCAACTGCTCACCGAAAGCTCGGAAACCAATGAGGGGCAGTGCATGGTGGCCTATGATGTCTTCAAAGCCATCGAACGCATCATCCTCGACTATGTCACCGAGCCCAACGATCGCGCCAAGTACCTGGAAGACCTGAAAATCGCGAAAAGCCTCTATCGTGAACGCATCATGACCGAGATGTTCAACGCCTACATGGACGAGCCGCTGGCCATCCGCAAAGATGTGCTCAATTATGTGAACATGATCATCGGAGCCGATGCCGAGAACCTGGGGCCGGATAAAATGTGGAAGTACAAAGACCCTCAGACCGGCGAACTGCGCGCTCTTAAAATCGATGACCGCTTCATCAAAAGCGTGGAAGAACGGCTCGGGCTGAAAACCGAGGAACAGCGCGATACGTTCCGAACATCCATCCGCAAAATATACGGCCAGAAAATATCCGTCGATCCCAACTATGACTTCATGGACAATCTGGAACTGGTCAAAGCGGTGACGGACGTTCGGCTCAAATCGGACATTGCCGGCGCAGGCAGTCTCATTGGGGCATTGGCCAACCGCACCAATGAAGAAAACCAGAAACTCTATGACCGCATGGTGACCACCATGCTGCACAAACTCGGTTATTGCCGGACGTGCGCGCAGAAGACCATCGAATATTTCTGCACGCAGGAAGATGAAAGTTAAACATGAAAGAGGTAACCGGAAGCAACGATCATCTGAAGCAACAATAGACCAGGAATAGATGGCATGAAGAGCGATCTGTGGGAAATATATGAACAACTGAAGCGGCGGGGCCTTTCTTCCGAAATGGCAGATAAAATCCAGGCTGAAATCCGTGCATTCGAAGCAGCAGCGCACGATAAAGCGATGCCGGAGCCGCCTCCGCGGCCGCCCGGTTTGTATGCCTACTTCGATTTGCAGGTACTGCAGGGCGTGTCCATGGCACGCCATAATTATACGACCCAGATCCGCACGATCGACGAGTTGCTGGCCAAGGATCGCCAACGCGAAAAAGACGGATTTCCGCGCAAGGTCAGAGTCGGACGGATGATCAAGCCGGGCCGCGGCGGCAAGGACAAAGTCGTGGTTGTGCCAACCGCTACCGAAGAAAAGCTGATGCATGACCCCTCTTTCAAGGATCAGGAAGAGGAGCAGGCCAATGGCGGATCGGGGTCGGGCCAGGAGGGCGAAGTGATTGGCGAAGAGCCGGTGCGCCCCTCCCAGAAAGGCAGCGGCGCAGGCCCAGGCCAAGGCGAAGGCGAGGAGCATGAGCTGGAATCGTCGGCCTATGACCTGGGACGCATTCTCACCGAGCAGTTTGAACTGCCCAACTTGCAAGATAAAGGCAAAAAACGGTCATTGTCGCGCTTTACCTATGATCTGACCGACCGTCATCGCGGTTTCGGCCAGATCCTGGACAAGAAGGCCACCCTGCGCAAAATTGTCGAAACCAATATCCACCTGGGCAGGATCCCGGACATTTTCGACATCAACCCCGTGGATTTCCTGATATCGCCCAAGGACATGATCTACCGTATTCTGAGCCGTGAAAAAGATTACGAATCCCAGGCGGTCGTCTTCTTCGTACGCGACTATTCCGGCTCCATGGTTGGCAAGACCACCGAACTGGTGGTCGCCCAGCACGTTCTCATCTACAGCTGGCTGCTGTATCAGTATGCCAATCAGGTGGAAACGCGCTTTGTGCTTCACGACACAACCGCCAAGGAGGTCCCGGATTTTCACACCTACTACAACTCCAAGGTGGCTGGCGGGACGCAGGTTTCCTCGGCTTACAAACTGGTCAACGAAATTATCGAAAAAGAGAACTTGGCCCAGGATTACAATATCTATGTCTTTCACGGAACAGACGGCGACGATTGGGACACCGAAGGCCGGGAGGCCATTCCGCAGCTCAAAACCATGCTGCGTCATGCCAACCGTGTAGGCATCACCATTGCCCAGCACGGTGCCGGCAGTGCCACCGAGGTGGAAAAGTACCTCAAAAAATCAGGACTGCTGGAGCAGTCGCCGCACCTGGTCCGGCTGGATGTCATGAGCGACGATGCCGATGAATCACGTCTGATCGAAGGAATACGCAAACTGATCTCCCAAGATCGTTCCTGAATTCGGTAAGTCGTTGATCGTCAATCGAGCAGTCATCGAATCAGACTAAAACAACGATCAGGGATTCAGTAGATATTATAGCTGAATACGGGCAACCACCCAACGGGCAAACGGAACAATGGAACTTATCAGTCAACATACCAAGAAGATCATGGAAGGCTGCAAAGAGCGCGCACGAGATGCGGGACTGCGTTTTGAAGATGAGACGCTGGAGTATATCGTCACCAACCGCGATCTGCTGGAGCTGTCTCCCAAAATCATGATTCCGACCCTCTATGATTACTGGGTCCACGATGTGGAGGTCCTCAAAGGCAAGGGCCGCTACGAGCTCTATCCGGACAATCCCTACGAAACCGTCATCAACACGCGGCCGGCCATCTCCTACTACAATGACAACAATCCGGACTGGCTCAATGTGATGATTTTCTATCATGTCCTGGGACACGTCGACTTTTTCCAGAACAATTTGTACTTTCGGCATACCTGGGATTACGATTTTACCGGCGAGGCGCTGTCGGACAAGCGTGTATTTACAAAGTTGCGTTCCGAACGCGGCCACTGGGTCGATTATGTGATCGAATTCAGCCGCGGCATCGACAACCTGGTCGGCTATTTTCCGGAACTGGACCGGCTTTTTCCGGTTGCGACCTCACAGCACTCACTGCGCCTGGATTATTACTTCGACATATTCCTGCAAGGCGTCAAAAAGGCCAGGACGACCGAGTACATCAAGGAAATCGAACGCTACAATCAATGCATTACCGAGCGCGGCGAGCTGTGCGAAGACATCTTTTTTGCCGAAGTGGACCGCCGCTATCCCGAATTCACGGCGATGTACCACAAGTACCGACAAAAAAAGGCTACCCGGCCCTTGGATCTGGTCCAGTTCATCCTTGAAAATTCGGATTTCCTCAACAAAGAAGAAAACAAATGGATGAAAATCATCATCGAGGTGATCCGCAAAACCTCCTTGTTCTTCCAGCCCCAGATACGCACCAAGATCATGAATGAAGGCTGGGCCAGTTTTTGGCATGAAATCCTTTTTCTGCAGGACGACCGCATCAGCGGTCACGAGGTTGACTTTGCGCGTGTCAACGCCGGTGTTACAGCCATGCCGCGCGTGGGTCTGAATCCCTATGCCCTGGGTATGCGCATGTTCTACTTCATCGAGGAAGAGGCAGACAAAGGACGTTTGGAGTGGAACTTCGAGCGCCTGCGCAATGCCGACCAACGCCGGACCTATGACACCGCGCCCAGACGCGGCCGCGAGTATGTCTTTGCCGTCAGGGAAAACATGAGTGACTTTACGTTCATCAATCAATTCGTCCGCCAGGATTTTGTATCGCGTTACGACCTGTTCGTCGCCGGCCGGCGCCTGAACGAAAGCCGGATGGTCTGGGAGTATTACGTGAAAAGCCGTAAAGGCGACGACTATCGCCAGATGCTGCTCGATTCGTTGTACCACCCGCCGAGCATCACCATTGATGAAGAAAACGGCCGCCGCAACAACACACTTTACCTGGTGCACCGTTTCGAAGACAAACCGCTGCTCAAGAGTTTTCTTGCCAACACGTTGATGGGCATCGAGTATCTGTGGGGCGCACCCGTTGAACTGGAAACCCATGAAGTACTGCCCAAAACCACGCGCGGCGACCGCACGCGGCCCGCTGGCGACAAGGGCGCGGAAGCCAAACCGCAATGGCAGCGCGTGGTTTACACCATGAAAGAGCGCAAGCTGAGCCGACGCATCCTGGCCTGAGCCTGTTTCGCCGGCAATAATCGCTGACAGCACGGCGCCGTGCCTAAAAACATAAAAAAGGTCCACCCCGGTGGTCCTCCCAGCGTATGATGAAATGACAGAAGAATGAACCCTATGCAAGAAACAGCTCATAAGTTAGACAACATTGAAAAGGCGCTGTCCCAGGTTCAGCGTGGCACCAACGCCATCGAACAGCAGGGGCCGGTTCCTTTTAAAACATTTCTGACCCAGGTCACCCAACGACCTCAGGCGATGATCCGGAATGTCTTTCAGTTCTTCCACGATATGGTCAAAGCGTATGTGGGAGCAGGCGTGGACGAGTACCCCGATGATCCTGAGACGATCAATTATGTGGACTACGACTGTACACGACTGTTTGTCGAAGATTCGGATCATCCCTTTTTCGCGGATCGCCTTTTTGCCAATCGCCTGATCAAACAGGTCGAAAGCATGCGGCAAGGCGCTCAGCAGAACAAGATCTATATTTTCGATGGCCCGCATGGATGCGGCAAGAGCACCTTCCTCAACAATCTGCTGAACAAATTCGAAGAGTACGCCAATACCGAAGATGGATGCCGCTATGAAACGATCTGGCGGATCAATGCGGCCGACTTCGGCGCGCCCGCGGTCAGCGATGAAACCTTTTCCATCCTGGAAAAGTTGTTTCAGCTGCAAAAAGAATCGCAGCACATTCAGTATGACCGCATAAAATCAAGAATGCTGCAGCAAACCCGGGAGCAGTTCCTGGACATTCTCTGCCCCAGCCACGACAATCCCCTGCTGATGATACCCAAGCAGCGGCGAAGGGCTTTTTTCGATGATCTGTTTAAAAACGACCCCTTCAAGTTTACCCTGTTCACCAACAAGGAATATGAGTGGGTCTTCAGCGATCTGCCCTGCACCATCTGCAGCTCTGTGTACGATGCCCTTTTGCAGCGGCTCAAAGATCCCATCAAAGTACTGCAGATGCTCTGGGCCAAGCCCTATCCCTTCAACCGACGGTTGGGCAATGGCATCAGCGTCTTCAATCCGGGCGACCGGCCGTTAAAACAGGTCGTGGTCACCAACGAAATGCTTCAAAACAGGATCAACCGTATTTTCGGAGACAGCAACCAGGTCCATTACATCTTCTCGCGTTATGCCAAAACCAACAATGGCCTTTATGCATTGATGGATATCAAATCCCACAACATCGATCGTTTGATAGAACTGCACAACATTATTTCCGAAGGCGTGCACAAAGTACAGGATATCGAGGAGAATGTCAGTTCACTTTTCATGGCCCTGATGAATCCGGAGGACAAAAAGAACATCCAGAACATCCAGTCTTTTTCCGATCGCATTGCCTATATCAACATTTCTTACGTGCTCGATCACAATACGGAAGTGGACATTTACCGTGACATCTTCGGACGCCACATCGACGATGCTTTCCTGCCGCGCGTGCTGCAAAATTTTGCCAGGGTTATCATCGCATCGCGCCTGAGCCTGCGCTCTGAAGCACTGCTGGAATGGATCGGCAACCCGGAAAAATACCATCGTTTCTGCGATAAAAACCTGCAATTGCTCAAAATGGAGATCTATACGGGCTACATCCCGACATGGCTGAGCGAGGAGGATCGCAAGCACCTGACGGCCAAAAGACGCCAGCGCATCATTTCAGAGTCGGAAAACGAAGGCAAACACGGCATTTCCGGCCGTGACGCCATCAAAATCTTCGGAGAGTTTTATACGGCCTTCGCCAAACCGGAGAACCTGATTGACATGTCCACGCTGTGCAAGTTTTTCCGCTCCAGAAAGGAACTGCGGGCGTCCATTCCCGATGGCTTTTTGGATTCCCTCCTGCACATGTACGATTACTCCGTACTGCAGGAAGTCAAAGAATCCTTGTATTATTACAATGAAGAACAAATCGCCATCGAGATTCAAAACTACATGTTCGCCATCAATTTTGAGGTGGGGTCCACGGAAAAATGTCCCTATACCGGCGACAAAATCGAGATCACCGAAGAGTATCTGAAGTCGTTTGAATTGAGGATTCTGGGAGTCAATGCCCGGGAAACGGAACGAATGAGATTCCGCAAAGATGTCCAGAAAGAATACGCCACACGTACCCTCACGCAGGAAGTTCCGCGCGGCGCCAAAAGCCTGATCGGCACCACCTTGTTCGACAAGCTCAACGAGCGCTACATTTTCAACATCAAGGAGACCGTGCTGGAACCTTTTCTGGAAAATGAGAACTTCCGGCGCGCCATCAAAGATTACGGTGAAAAAGGTTTCAAAACGTACGACCGCAAGATTCGTCACGATGTGACGTACCTGATGAACAACCTGATCAGCAAATACCGCTACACCCCGCAGGGGGCCCGTGCGGTCTGCATCTATGTGATTGATAACGATTTGGCGCGGATTTTCAAAGCGGTGTGAGTTTCGTGAATGGTTAGATGGTAGCCGCCGATTTCACTTGAGCGAACTGGTTAACCAAATCAACAAATCAACTGACCCCTATCAGGCGCCCGCCCTGGTAGACCGCGAAGGCCATGAGCCAGGCGATCGAGGTGGTGTATCCGATGCTGAAGAACATCCATTTCACCGAGCCGGTTTCGCGGCGAATCGCGGCCACCGTTGCCAGGCAGGGCATGTAAAGCAGCACAAACACCATCATGGACAAAGCGGCAAGCGGCGTCATGCCCGCGGCGCGCAGGGCGCTTTGCAGTGCATTGGCTTGCGGGTCGTCGGTGACCGCGTACAACACTCCCAAGGTGCTGACCACGATCTCCTTGGCGACAAAGCCACTGAGCAGGGCGATGCCGCCACGCCAATCGATCCCAATCGGCTGGAATACCGGTTCCAAGACATGGCCCAGCCGCCCCAGTAGCGAGCGGGAGGCCTGCTCGGCGTTGTGGTCGCGTTCCAAGTCGCTCAGCACGGCCTGCTGCTCCAGAGCCAATTCAGACTTCCGAGTGGCGTCGGCGTCCGCCATGCGATCCGTGAACTGCTCCTGGATCGAGGCGGTTTTTTGAGAATAGGCGGCCTGTAAATCGCCGGAGCGCGGAAAATTGGCCAACCCCCACACGACCATCGAACCAATCAGGATGACACCGCCCATGCGCTTGAGGAAAAGCTTGCTGCGATCCCACATGTGGATCATGAGGCTTTTGAGCATGGGCATGCGATACGGCGGCAACTCCATGACAAACGGGGCATCGGCCCCGCGAAAAAGGGTCGAACGAAAGATACGGCCGGTCACGATGGACAGCACGATACCGGTCAGATAAATCCCGAAAATCACGCTACCCGCCCGCGCACCAAAAAAGCCGCCTGCCAGAACGATGTACACCGGCAGCTTGGCCGAGCAGGACATGAAGGGGGTGATCAGGATCGTGAGAATGCGATCGGTTTTGCTCTCCAGGGTGCGCGTGGCCATGATCGCGGGCACATTGCAGCCGAAGCCCATCAGCATGGGGATGAAAGATTTGCCATGCAGGCCCACCAGGTGCATGATCTTGTCCATCAAAAAAGCGGCCCGCGCCATGTAGCCCGAATCCTCGAACAAGGCGATACAGAAAAACAGGATCAATATGTTGGGCAGAAAAACCGCCACCGTCCCCACGCCGTTGATAATGCCTTCCAGCACCAGATCCTTGATCATCCCCTCGGGGAGCAAATAGCCTGCCCCTTGGGCCAATAGGCCGAAAACAGCTTCGATCCCCGCTTGCGGGTATGCCCCTACGGTAAAGGTGACCTGAAACATGGCCCAGATGAAGAAAAAAAAGATCGGCATGCCAAGGAAGCGGTTGGTCAACACCATATCAATCGTGCGGGAAATATCCACGCGCTGCAGCGTAGAAGTTGTCAGAACCTCCTTGATGATGCCTGAAATGAAACCATAGCGCTCATCGGTGGTAACGATCTCAGGCTCGTCGCTGAAGCGGTCCATGAGATAGATGCGTTGCTGCTGGGCGGCCTCCAGCAACGCCGGCGCTTTGTCGCCGGCAACAGCCGTCAGGCGCTCCTTGATGATGCCATCGTCTTCGATAAGTTTGATGGCGGTCCAACGGGGATCATACGGCAAGCCGGGATCGGTCAGGACCTGCTCGAGCGCGGCAATCGCCTTTTCAATCTCCAGATTGTAGCGCACTTTGCGCTTTTGAGTGACCTGCCGTTCGGAAAGGGCCAGTTCGATGGCAGCCGTCAGCAACTCGTCAATGCCTTTGCCCTTGTTGCCGACCGTGAAAACGACCGGCACATCCAGCAGTTCGGATAATTTGGCAGCATTGATCTTGATACCCCTGGTCTGGGCCTGATCCATCATGTTGAGAGCAAAGACGGTTTTGCAATCCAGCTCACGCAGCTGCGTGGCCAGGTAAAGGCTACGCTCCAGATTGGATGCATCGATGATGGCGATCACCACATGCGGCGATTCGTCCAGGATATAATTGCGTGCAACGATCTCTTCGATCGAAAAGGGCGTCAGACTATAGGTTCCCGGCAGGTCGACAATTTTGAGCTGGTAGCCGTTTTTGACGACCAGACCTTCTTTTTTCTCCACGGTCACACCAGGCCAGTTGCCTACCTTCTGGCGCGTACCGGTGATTGCATTGAAGATAGTGGTCTTGCCTGAATTGGGGTTGCCCGCAAGGGCGATGGTCAGCGTGCTATCAGCCATGAAAGTTTCCCGCAACCACTTCGCGGACCGTTATCTGAGCCGCCTCTTCGACACGCAACGAAATATGCGCGCCTTTGACGATGAGTTCCATGGGGTCTCTCAGGGGGGCATACTTTTCGACGTACACGCGTGTGCCTTTCAAAATGCCCATTTCCAGAATACGGCGCCGCAAGGCGCCGCTGCCGCCGACCCGCTCGATCACAGCCGAATACCCTTTTCCCAGTTCGCTCAGTTGCATACCCGTGGTCCTTTTCCTCGTCAACTGTGCATGCATTTGAAATCACATCAAAATACATTGCAAAAGAAAAGGAAATTAATCCTATGCCCGCGAAATGTCAATAGATAAGGGAGGATTGGACAGGGCGATCGCATGTAAACCTTGGCAGGTAGCGTGCTGTTATGAAATGAAGTTGTAGGGTGGGCATTGCCCACCACCATAGGAGGAATTTCTGGCACCGGTTAAGTTAGCACGATAAAAAAGCAAGTCGCACCATTGGCATTGGCGCGGCGATAATCCGACATGATTTGTCATCAACATTTATGGGCGGGGCGTTGCCTGCCACCGTGTCATTCAAAGCCATCAGCACCACAGATCACCTATGACCATTTGCAAATAAATGGTGGGCGATGCCCACCCTACCTGGATAGGAAGATTTCGGGATCCTACGCCCCATGGCGGTTAACCTGCATCCCTAAAGGGCGGTTTACAAACCAAACGCCTGAAAGCAGAGTTGTAGGGTGGGCATTGCCCACCACGGTAGTCGCTGGATTGAAGGGATTCGCAAAGCATGCCGATCTTGCGGCAGTTATTGGTTCTAAAAATTACAGCGTTCTTATGACACTGCATACCTTTGTCTTACTGGAGCGAACTGCGAAACCATAATCCGGAATTTGGGTATCCAGCTCGCCCCAGTGACTATTGGTTTTCGGGATTGGCACGGAGGAGGTGATCCGGGTGGGTGGTCCGGGCCACGTCAGCCATGAGATTTAGCCAGTAGGGTGGGCATTGCCCACCATTGTCTTATGTTGATCGTCTCTGGGACTGGTCGTTCAACGCTTCATCGCTATGTTACCGCCAGTGTCTACCCAACCGCTTGGATGGACTGTGTCAGAAACCGATGGTGTTGTAGTAGCGTGGTGGTGGGCAATGCCCCCTGCTATTGGCATCTAACAAAACCTGGATTGCTGGTCATTTTTCAGAAAATCGTAGAGACGTCCATTATAGCGGCATTGAACCATGTCTCGGATTTTACGCATCAGATACTCGCGCGTGGCGCTTTCACCATCCGTTCGCAGGCGAAAGGCCAAGAGCCTTTGCAGCGCAACATCCTTTTGATCCCGCTCCGGGGCCATGCGCATCACATTGCGCAACATCATCCGCAGCGCGTCGTCCAGTTCTTCGATTGAGATGACTTTATCTTTGGACATGGTGTCTATCATCCCTTTCATACCAACCTAAGCGGAAACCCGAAAAATAACAATGGTGTCTGAAAAGTCATCCGACCACACCGCACCCGTGCCGGAAAAGGCCACTATGGGCTCACCGCAAACTCTTGACGCGCTCGGTGCGGCTGACGATCTCGACGATACGGATACCGTATTTTTCCTTTTCCACGACGATTTCACCCTTGGCGATCAATGTTTCATTGACCAGCAAATCAACGGGTTCGCCATCCAGTTGGGCCAGTTCGACCACAGATCCCTGACCCAGCTTGAGTACATCCTGAATGCGTTTTTGGGTTCTTCCCATCTCGACGGTCAATTCGATGGGGATTTCCATGATCAAACTCAGGTTGCGCAGTTCGTCCTCGGTGTCTTCCGGCGCCTGCCCTTGCGCCTCCTTGCCGGCCGAACTCCGGCCGTCGCCCCCCTCATCTTTTTTGATGCCCGCATCCACAATAATGGTACTGCCACCGCAAGCGAAGAGGAACCGCTGCGTCTTGATGATGTTCAGGGATTCCACCTTGAAATCTTTGCCGCTCGTGATCGACGGGGTGGAGAGCATACAGGAAAGGCCCACGTCGACGAAGGCCGATTTCAGGTTGCCACCGATGATATTGCTCAACTCCCGCAAAACATCGAAGACCTCTTCTTCACTTTCGATCTCGTCTTCATCAATGCCGAGCATTGCGGCAGTCATGATACGGGCGAAATCATAGTTGACCTGAATATTGAAAAGCCCTTGGACATCTCCGGCAAAACTGACAGTGCCCACGGTGCGGTTACCCTCCACGAACCCGGGCGGCACTGCGGATATATTTTCAGTCTCCATGGACAGCATGGTGTAGAACACATCGATCACGCTGTTGATCACGGTGGTGGGGATATCGACCGAATTGACTTTGGCGCTGACGGCAACACTGTCCAGCAGGGCAATGCCGGCGATTTCGGCTTTGGCGCCGAGATCTTCCTTGAGGGTGATCTCAACGATGATTTCGTGTTTTTTGTACCTGAAAATCCACTTGTGCAGCTCGCCCATCTTGCTGGGCTCGATCTTGAAATCCGAACCGCGCGTAATCGAGGGCGTGGAGATGACGCACGAGAGATCATTGTCCAAAAATTCGCTTTTTAAATTACCGCTGATGATGTTGGCCAGTTCGCCCAGGACATCCTTGACCTCCTCCTCACCGTCGATTTCGCTCTCCTCGACACCCAGCATGGCGGTGGTGATCAGGGTCGCAAACGCCACGCTGACATGCAGACTCATCGTACCGACCACCTCGCCGGCAAAATGGACGGCGCCGACCAGGCGCTTATCGTTCAAACCTTCATCGGTCACCATGCCCACTTTTGTCAGGGGCATCGAAAGCATGGTTTCGAAGGTCTCGACGGTGCAGTTGGTGATGTTTTTTTCAACGGCGGTGATGCGGATCTTTTCCATTATCGGTCATCCAACAGTCAACAGCAGCTTGGCCGCCGCAATGATAGGGTCGTCACATTTTTGACATTCGACCGGGGCCGGACCGTGGATAAAACCCACGTCAAAGCCCCTCACCAACACCTTTTATCCGGCACATAAAGATCTGCCTACAAGGGCATGTATGGCAATGCAAAATTTCGGCCAAAAGACATTGGCTGTATTTAGCGCAACCCAGGATATGCAGCGGACCGCCGGTAGAAACAAAAACGCCCCGGCCGAAGCCGGGGCGTTACCGTCAAGCATCACTGCTTGTTTTTGCTTAGAACAGGCCGCTTACCTTGCCGGTGGCCGGATCGACATCGATGCGGCGGAAGGCCGGGTTGGACCCGGTACCAGGCATCAGGCTGATGGTGCCGGCGCAGGGGCACAGGAACTTGGCACCCGAGTAGATGAGAACGTCGCGGATCGGCAGCCGCCAACCCTTGGGCACGCCCTTTCTGACCGGATCATGGGTCAAGCTCAGATGGGTCTTGACCATCATGGTGGCAAAGTCGGCGTACTTGGGATCTTTTTCAAGCATATCGGCTTTGGCATTGGCTTCCGGCGACCAATCCACACCATCGGCGCCATACACTTCCTTGGCGATGGTGGCCACGCGGTCGCGCAGTTTCATCTCCAACGGATAGAGGAATTTGAAGTCGTTCGTTTCGTTGCAGGCATCGATAACGGCATCGGCGAATTCCAGGGCGCCTTCGCCGCCTTTTTCCCAGTGCTTGGACTCGGCACAACGGGCACCGGCTGCTTCGGCCGCCTTCTTGACCAAGGCCACTTCAGCGTCGGTATCGGTATAGAACCGGTTAACGCACACGACCGGATTGATGCCGGATTTGCGGATGATGCCGATCATGTGGACCATGTTCTCGCAGCCTTTTTCCACCAGAGCCAGATTCTCCTTGGTGTAGGCCTCGTCCAGGGCTTTGCCGGCCACGACCTTGGGGCCGCCGCCATGCATCTTCAGAGCGCGTACGGTGGTGGTCAGAACGGAAACATGCGGTTTCAGACCGGAGAAGCGGCATTTCACGTTCCAGAATTTTTCGAAACCGATATCGGCGGCAAAACCCGATTCCGTGACATGGTAGTCCCACAGTTTCAGACCCACGCGGTCGGCGATGATCGAGCTCTGGCCCACGGCGATGTTGGCGAATGGGCCGGCGTGCACCAGACAAGGCTGATATTCGGCCGTGCTCATCAGGGTGGGGTTGATGGTGTTGCGCATGAAGGCCGCCATGGCGTTGCCCACTTCCAGGTCGCGGCAGGTAACCGGTTTGCCGCTCTTGTCAAAGGCAACGGTGATGTTGTTAATACGCTCTTTCAGATCGGCCAGATCGGTGGCCACAGCCAGAATGGCCATCAGCTCGGAACCCACGGCGATGCCGAACTTGCTTTGCATGGTGTACCCATCGGTGCGGCCGCCAAGGCCGATCACGATATTGCGCAAGGCCTGGGCACAAAAATCGATGATCCAGCCCATTTCAACGCGCGTCGGATCGATGTCCAGACGGCGCATACCGGTCAAACGGGCCAGCTGCTCGTCATTGTAGTTGCGCTCATGCTGCATGCGCGAAGTCATGGCGACCATGCCCAGGTTGTGGGCATTCATGATGTCGTTGATGTCGCCGGTCAGGCCCAGGGAGAATTCGGTCATGGGGATCAGCAGCGAATTGCCGCCGCCGGCCGCCGTACCTTTGACGTTCATGGTGGGGCCGCCCGAGGGTTGACGCAAGGCGCCGCCGACGCTTTTGCCGCGCGCGCCCAAGCCTTCCATCAATCCCAGCGACGTGGTGCTTTTACCTTCGCCCAACGGGGTCGGTGTGATGGCGGTCACTTCGATGTACTTGCCGTCCGGCTTGTCTTTCAGACGATTGATCACATTCAGAAAATCGATTTTGGACAGGCGGCCCATGGGCAGCATTTCATCGGATTGCAATCCGAGCTTGTCACGCCATTGATCGGGCGTGGGCATGTTCTTTTCCGCTTCTTCGGAAATCTGCCAGTCGGCCATTTTTGTCGCATCGTAAGCCATTGATCCAACCTCCTTTTACTGATTTTTAGTGGGAGTGACGTGTGAATTTAAAGGCGCCAGTTTATGGATTAAAAGGATCATGAATGGAACCGAGAATTTAAAGATAGATCCTTTCACTTCAGCAGGGTTTCGAATCACCGGCCTATTAACATGACGGCCTATGTATTTGCAAGCGCAAACGCGGCCGGAACACCGGGCAACCGCATAGGGGGCTTGGCCCTCATCTCAGTAATGCAACTTTCGGGATTGGCACGTAGTGAGGTGATCCGGGCGTTTGAAACCCGAAAGTTGAACCTGGTTATGCACTTACTCCAGTAAGACACAAGTATGGATTGTCATAAGAAGGTTAGGTTGTCCATTTTTAGAACTTTTAACAAAAGCATGCACGTCAAAGCGTTCGACATGGGGAGGTGAGCATGTCAATCGACAGAATACCTCCCTTTACACTTTACACTTTTCACTTAACACTTCGCCCATAATCACTGGAGCGGAGTGCATAGCCAGAAGTTAAAGCTTAAGCAGGGGGATTCGATCGGATGGGATATATTCCGGATCTCCGTCACTGAAGGTTGCATGATCGCTCTGCTGATACAGTCGCCAGTAAAGGCCTTCGCGGTGCATGAGCTGATCGTGGGTGCCGATCTCGGCCAGGCGGCCTTCCTGCAGAACGATGATGCGATCGGCCATGCGCGCAGTGGAAAGACGATGCGCGACGATGACGCAGGTGCGGCCGGCGATCAAGTTGCGCAGGGCTCGGAATATGGCCTGCTCGGTCTGGGAGTCGATGTAGGAGGTAGCCTCGTCCAGCAGGATCAACTGCGCATCGCGCGCCAGGGCCCGAGCGATGGTGATCAACTGCCGTTCGCCGCTGGACAGCCCTACCCCGCCTTTTTCGAGCACGGTGTCCAGCCCTTGTGGCAAGCGGTCGATCAGGGCCGCGCAGTCGGCCGCGGCCACAACGCCGGCCACCGTGCTTTCGTCAACGCCAGTCGGGTCCGGAAAGATGTTACGCCGCACGGTGGTGGTAAAGAGCACCGGATCCTGGGTGACCAAAGCGATCAGCGCTCGCAGGCGGGGCGTCTCCCACTCACGCAGGTCCGTGCCGTTAAAGCGCACCTGTCCGCGGGACGGGTCATAAAACCGCTGGATCAGGTTGAGCACACTGGTTTTGCCCGAACCGGTCGGACCGACCAGGGCCACGGTCTGACCGTGGGGCACCTCGAATGAGATATCGCGCAGCACCCATTCTCCGGGCGTATAGGCAAACGACACATTGTCCAGCGCCAGCGACCTGAGCACAGGCGGCTTTCGATGGTCGCCGTCCGCGGTGGCAGCGACCTGAGGCAGGCGCTGATCCGTATCCAGCAGGCCGAAAATACGTTCGGCCGAAGCCATGGCGTTTTGCAGTACATTGTAGTTCTCGGCCAAATCGCGCATCGGCCGAAAAAACATGCGCAAATAGGAAAGCGCCACCACCAGCACTCCCAGGGTGATGTTGCCCTTGAGCACCTGCAGGCCGCCATACAAAAGCATGATGGCCGAAGCGATGATACCCAACACCTCGATCATGGGCATGAACAGGCCGAAAACATGGATCTCGCGCATACCCAACCGATAATTTTCCGCATTCAGGCGGGCAAAACGCTCGTAGTTGTGGTGTTCCTGGGTAAAGGCCTGAATCGGCTTGATCCCGTCAATCGTCTCGGCCATGCGCCCGTTGATTTCGGCCACCTTGACGCGTAACGCACGGAAGATGTCGCGCGCGCGCGCGGAAAACTGCATTGCCGTCCAGACCACCACCGGCAGAACGGCAAAAGCGGATATGGCCAGGCGCCAGTCCAGCACCAGCATGACTATGGCGATGCCGAGTACCATGAAGATATCCTTGAAAACCATGGAAACAAATGTGGTGAACAGTTCGTGCATGTTCTGGATATCGTTGGTGGCCCGCGTCACCAGGCGTGCGACCGGCTGGCGCGTGAAAAATGCCATGCTCTGCTGCTGGATATGGTCGAAAATGCGCACGCGTAAATCGTGCATCACCCGGTGACCGGCCTTTTCCATAATGACGCGCTGCAGGAACGTCAGGCCGAAATCCGCCCCGACAATCACCAGAAACAGCAACACCACCCATACCAGGCTTGCGAGATCGTCGTGCCGCAAGGCTGCCAGATCGTTCTTGGGCAGACGCGCAAGATCCTCATAGGCAATATGCGCCTGCCCATTATCGATCGTGAACAGGCTGCCATGACGCGCGATGACGTCGCGGACCTTTTCGTCTTGCAGGTCCACCTGCAGATAACGGACCTGGCGCGTGCCGTCGCGGTCGTTCTCAAGCGGTCCGCTGCGCTGTGGGACGATGTAGCGGTCAATGACGATTTTGCTGAAATAGGGCAAGGCCAGGTTGAGCAGCGTCAAGGCCACCACCAATGCCACCGACCCCATCAACAGGCGCCGGTAGGGCAGCAGGAAGGGCAGCAGTCTGCTGAGCAGGCGCAGGTCGTGGGGCCTGCCCAAGTGAACCTCCTCGCTGTATCCGTAATCAGACCGCATGATCCAACTCCTGCAAGGCATGCACGCGCGCGTAATACCCTTTTTGGGCCAGCAATTGCTCGTGCGTGCCGGATTCGACCAACCGGCCCGCCTGCAGCGTCAGGATGGTATCGGCAAAACGCAACGCAGCGAGGCGATGCGACACCACGAGCACTGTTTTGCGCCCGGCCATGGCGCGTATGGCATCCACGATGATCTCGGCGGTGGCTGTGTCCACCTGGCTGATCGGATCGTCGAGCAGAACGATCGACGCATCGATCAGCAGGGCGCGGGCCAGAACGATGCGCTGCTTCTGACCCCCGGAGAGCAATACGCCCTTTTCGCCCACGCGCGTGTCCAAACCATGCGGCAAGGCAGCCAGCGTTTCGCGCAGCCCCGCTGCCGCAATGGCAGCATCCAAACGGTCATGACAGCGCAGCGGGCAACCGAACATGATGTTGTCACGCACGGTACCGGCAAACAGAAAAGGTTCCTGGGGCACATAGGACACCTGCCGGCGCAAATCGGCCAGGGCCCAGTCCCGTACATCCACCCCGTCAATGACCACCCGCCCGCCGGTCGTATCATACAGACGCGGCACCAGGCTCAGCAGCGTGCTTTTCCCACTTCCCGGGGGGCCCACGATGCCCACTATCCGGCCGGGTTGGATCTGCAGACTGATGTCCGACAAAACCATCTGCCGATCTGCCTGGCCGTAGGCGAAATGCACCCGCTCAAAACCCAACGCACCCTTTACGGCGGTCATGACCGTGGGGGTTGGCGGGTCCGCAATGGCCGGCTGCAGTTGCATGATCTGCTTGAGACGCTCCAGCGAGGCGCCCCCGCGCTGGATGACATTGGTCACCCAGCCCAACGCCATCATGGGCCAGGAGAGCAGGTTCAGATAACTGATAAAGGCCACGAAATCACCCGGAGTGATTTCGAACAACAGGCTTTTGCGGCCGCCAAAAAAAAGAACGGCCGCCAGGCTCAGGTTGGTCAGCAGCATCATGAGTGGGAAAAAAACGCTGGTCACCCCTACCAACCGCATGTTGCGATCCACATACTCCTGGGAAACCGCACGCACCGCCGCCATGGCGGCAGCCTCCTCATTATGGGCCTTGATCATGTGCATCCCGGCGCAGCGCTCGCGCACCGTCTCCGTCAAATCGGCAAACGAGCCCTGGACCTGCTGATATCGCTGGTGCATGCGCCGGCCGAGCAGGCGAGAGGCCAAAACGATGAAGGGCATGGGAATCAGCACGTACAAGGTCAACTCGACATGGATATACAACATGAAGCCGATGGCGGCGGCGCCGAGCACGATGGCGTCGTTCAAGGCCACCAGCCCCATGCCTGTGGCCATGCGCACCTGCATGATGTCGTTGGTGGCATGCGCCATAAGGTCGCCCGTCTTGCTGCGATCGAAAAAGCTTGCGGATAAGGTTTGCAGGTGGCTCAACAACCGGTTGCGCAGATCAGCCTCCAGATGACGGGCCGTACCCAACAGGCAGCGGCGCCAGACATACCGAAATACACCGATGCACACGCCCATGATGGCAATCGCGCCGGCATAACGCAGCAGTGCATACCCCTCGACGCGCAGCAAGGTCAGATCGTCCACTGCCCACTTGATCACGCGCGGAATCATCAGTTGCATAAAATCCACTGTAATCAGCGACAGCAGCCCAACCGCGACAATGCGCCAGCGGGATTTGAAATAAGGTATGATCAGATCGGCCGCTTTCATGGGCGATACCATAAGGCGCATGGCGCGTCGGGTCAACGCCATTGCTTAGCAGGTGCAGGACTATTCAGTGGTTCGCGTGAGGGGCTTCACCTGTAGGGGCCGGCGGTCGCCCGGTGCGGGTGTAAAGCCACCACCCAGGCCAATCATTGGTGCGGGAGACGCAGGGACCAGCCTATTTGACATTGGCGGGGGGGGTTGTTAATTAGGTAAAATCCATCAATGGAGACGGCTCCAGGCATATCGCAGCCGCTATCCCGAAGGGCAGAGCATCAAACAGCTTTTGTGGATGGGTACACTTTGCACTTTCAACTCCGGCGCAGCCGGCTCAGAACAGGATTTTATGGAATCGGGTCAAGTGGTTGAATTCATCGACAGCCAGAAAATTTTCTGCGCCGTTGTTCTGGACATTAAAAACGTGCGTTTGCGGCTGTTGACCGAAAACAATCGCGAGGTCAAAATCTCGGCTGAACGGCTGACGCATCGGTCCGAAAAGCGTCTGCCGGCCTCTTTGGGGCGCGATAAAATGGTGGCCACTCTCAAGGAGATTGCCGCGCGCCGCAGGGATCTGAGCCGGCAGGTCGATATCCAGACCCTTTGGGAAGTCCTGCACAGCGAACAGCAGTGGGTCGATCTGCCCACCATGACCGCTTTTTGTTTTCCCGAGGATTCCAATGGCGATCACGAATCGGCCGTGATTCGCGCCTTCTTCAACGACCGGCTCTATTTCAAGTTCAGCTCCGACCAGTTCTTTCCTCACTCGGCCGACAAAGTCGAACAGATTATGGCCGCCCGCGAAAAGGTAGAGCGCCAAGCGCGCCTGATCGATCAGGGCGGTATCTGGATGCAAAAGGTTCTCAAGGGGCAGGACGCGGTTGCGCCGTCTGAAAAAGAGGCGATCATACGCATTCTGGTGTCCTACGAATTGCACGATAAAGAAAGTCCCCACCGGGAAATGGCCCGCGGTATTTTGAAAAAAGCCGGCACGGCATCGCCCTCGGCGATCTTCACCTTTCTGGTAAAGATCGGGGTGTGGGATCCCAATGAAAATATAGATCTGTTGCGCCACGATATCCGTGTTCAAATGCCGCCGGTCGTTGAAAAACATGCCGAGACCCTCTGCCGCACACCCCCACACGTCGGCGACCGGCGTGACCTGCGCGATCTTCCCTTGATGACCGTCGATGGCCCGTCTACGCTCGATTTCGATGATGCCATCAGTCTGGTACCCCAGGGCGAGGATTTCGTGCTCGGCATCCATATCGCGGACGTGGGCCACTATCTGACCAAGGACTCCCCTGTCGATCAGGAAGCCCGGGCGCGCGGCACCTCTATTTACATGCCCGACCTGCGCATTTCCATGCTGCCGCAATGCCTGGCTCTGGGCACCTGCAGTCTCAGGGCGGGTGAAGACCGGCCGGCCATCAGCACCTTGATAACCATCTCGCCCCAGGCGCGCATCCGCGACTTTGAAATCGTCCCCAGCCTGATCCGCGTCAAAGACCAGCTGACCTACCAGGATGTGGACGACATGGCCGTCAGCAACCCGACCATTCAGGCCCTGCACACAATTGCTGGGCATTATCGCACGAGTCGTTCGAACGATGGGGCCCTGATCATCGATTTGCCCGAAATCAATATCTGGCTGAACGCCAACGGGGAGCCGGTCGTCTCGCGTGTGGACCGTGAAAGCCCATCGCACCTGCTGGTGGCCGAACTGATGATACTGGCCAACAGCCTGGCTGCCCGCTTTCTGGCCGAACGCGATCTGCCGGCGATTTTCCGCGCCCAAGCCGCGCCGCGCGAAAGGTTGTTCGACAACAACCAGGGATCGCTTTTCCAAAATTGGATGCAGCGTCGCCAGATCAACCGTTTCATGCTGGGCAGCGCCCCCGAACCCCATTCCGGGTTGGGCGTTCCCGCTTATGTCACCTGCACCTCGCCGATCCGCAAATATACTGACCTGGTCACCCAGCGGCAACTGCGCGCGGCCATGGGCCTGGAAAAAGCCTACGACCGCAAGGAGATGGATTTTCTGATTGCCGCCCTGACCGAACCGATCAGTTTGGTTGGACGCCTCCAGTCCCGCCGGCACCGGTACTGGATGCTCAAATACTTGGAAGGCCGCATTGGCAAGAAGTACGAGGCGCTTGTCCTGAACAAACGCCGCGAAGGCTACGTGATCCTTATTCCCGAATACATGATCGAGTGCCAATTGTCCGGTGCCGACAACGTCACCTTAAAACCGGAAGATCTGATCCAGATCACCATCCAGCACGTCAATGCGCGCAACGACGTGATTACGGTGTATTTGGGGTAAATTCATATAGACCAACAGACCAAATGGGCCAAAAACGGGCTGACGACAATGGTGCCAATTACCGAAACAGTGGCCATTCCCTTAAGTGAGATCGAACTCAGTGCTATTCGCAGCCAAGGCGCGGGCGGGCAGAACGTGAACAAGGTCTCGACAGCCGTGCACCTGCGCTTTGACGTGAGGGCCTCTTCCCTGCCGGACATCTACAAAGAGCGTCTGCTGAGATTGAGCGACCACCGCCTCACAAAAGACGGTGTTATCGTCATCAAGGCTCAGCAGCACCGTACACAGGAGAAAAACCGGCAGGACGCCTTCGAACGGCTGCAGCAACTGGTCAGGACCGTAACAGTCACGCCCATAAAAAGGCGCGCCACCCGGCCGAGCCGCAGCGCGCGCCGCAAGCGCCTGGATTCAAAAACCCGGCACGGACAACGCAAATCACTCAGGGGCAAAGTGGATATCAGAAAAGAAGACAGTTGAAGGAAAAAAATGGCCCACCGTGCGCCGCGCGCGGGCGCACGTACGAATCAATGATCAAAGAAGGATTTAAAGGAGCGCCGATGAGCCATCTTTTTTCCCCTTTTACGCTACGATCCATTACCTTCAAAAATCGAATCTTCGTCTCCCCCATGTGCCAGTATTCCAGCCAGGACGGCCTTGCCAATGACTGGCACCTGGTCCATCTGGGAAGCCGGGCCGTGGGCGGTGCCTCCCTGGTGATCGTCGAAGCCACGGCAGTCAGCCCCGAGGGCCGCATCTCGCCCTGGGACAGCGGGTTGTGGTCCGACCGCCATACGCAGGCTTTCACAGGCATCACCGCATTCATCAAAGCCCAGGGCTGCGTCCCTGGCATCCAACTGGCCCATGCGGGACGCAAAGCCTCGACCGACGCCCCCTGGCGTGCCGGGCGCCCGCTCGATGAAAGTGCCGGTGGATGGCAGCCGCTGGCGCCCAGCCCGATCCCCTTCGATGCCATCGCCCCTGTGCCGCGCGCGCTGAGCGCCGCCGACATCGCCCAAGTGGCCGACCAGTTCGATGCCGCCGCCGACCGCGCCCTGCAGGCCGGCTTCGAGGTCCTCGAACTGCACATGGCCCATGGTTATCTGCTGCACGAATTCCTGTCGCCGCTCTCGAACCAGCGCACGGACGCGTTCGGCGCAACGCTTGAAAACCGCATGCGCCTGCCACTCGAGATCGCCGAGCGCGTACGCAAACGCTGGCCGGACCACCTGCCGCTGTTCGTGCGCATCTCCTGCACCGACTGGGCGGACGGCGGATGGGATCTGGCCCAATCCATCCAGTTGTGCCGCAAACTCAAAACGATCGGCGTCGACCTGATCGATTGCTCCAGCGCCGCACTGGTGCCGCATGTTCGAATCCCAATCGGCCCTGGTTTCCAAGTGCCCTTTGCCGAGACCATCCGCTGCGACGCGCACATCGCCACCGGGGCGGTCGGCCTGATCACCCACCCGGTGCAGGCCGAGCAGATTCTGTGCAACGGGCAGGCCGATGCGGTTCTGCTGGCCCGCGAAATGCTGCGCGACCCATACTGGCCATTGCACGCCGCCCGCATCCTCGGCGAAGATATCCAATGGCCTGCGCAATACGACCGGGCTAAAACGGGATAGGTATCCGAATTTCAGAATATGGCTATGCAGTTCGCGCCAGGCGGACACACTTTAAACTTTACACTTCGCCAATGGGAGACTTGTCTCCGGTTCGGAGAGTTATGATAGACACTTTCGACACACATATTCTGATCACCGGTTTGGTGATCTTCGTCGCCCGGATCTGCGATGTATCCATCGGCACGGTACGCACGATCATCACAGTGCAGGGCCGCACGGTGATCGCTTTTTTTCTGGCCATTTTCGAGATCACCCTCTGGGTGCTGGTGGCCAGCACAGTCATCAACCAGGTGAAGGACCAGCCGATCCTGGTGGTCTTCTACGCCTTCGGGTATGCCACCGGAAATGTGGTCGGCATCCTTGTCGAACGCAAACTGGCTTTCGGGTTGATCATCCTCAGGGTAATCACGCGCGATGCGGGCAAGCTGCTCTCCGATTCGCTGCGCGAGTTCGGCCAGCCCGTCACGGTCTTTCACGGCGAGGGCATGACCGGACCCGTGGAGGAACTCTACATTGCCTGCCGGCGCCGGGATTTGAAATGGATCCTGCCGCATGTGCGCACGACAGACCCCAACGCCTTTTATGTCATCGAGCAGGCCCGCGACGTCAGCAAGGTGCTGCGCCCCACCTACAGTTCCCTGGGCGGCTGGCGGGCGACGAACAAGCGTAAATAAAGACTCTTTCCACAAAATGGACCGCATACAGCCAGGTAGGGTGGGCATCGCCCACCATTGTCTTATGTCGATCGCCTCTGTGATTGGCCGTGTCATCGCTATGTTCGATCCGGTGTCTATCCAATCGCGTGGCGGGATCAATGTCAGAACCGATGGTGTTGTTTGCAGGCAATAGTGGTGGGCAATGCCCACCCTACATTCTGGCGGGCGACGAACAAGCGTAAATAAAGACTCTTTCCACAAAATGGACCGCATACAGAATATGATTTGAATTCAATAAATTGACATACCGCCTGTCTCGCATCTATAAAAATTTATTATCTTGAACACAATTTTAACGAAACGCTAGTGTACAACTCACCTCGACTTCGCTATAGTCCCACCACTTGGTTTGGCGACCAAAGTGCATTTCGAAAGGCAACGAACCGGATACGACCGGCCGGTTGAGCCCCCCGGCCCGTGTTCGTGGAATATATACTGCAGTTCGAATGACTTTTTTTATCAGTTCACTTTTTAAGGAGGAAACACATGAAGAAAGCTTATTGTTTGGCAGCTCTGTTAGCCGTGTGCCTGGTGCTCGGTGCCTTCAGCCCGGCCATGGCCCTTGAAGCCAAAGTGTCCGGTCAGATCAACCAGATGGTGATGTGGGCCGACGATGGCGACGAAGACGATTTTTTCGTGGCCGACAACGACAGCTCGTCGACCCGCTTCCGGTTTACCGGATCGGAGAAGTTCGGCGCGGTCACGGCCGGCTTTCAGTTCGAGATGGAAGCCCAGAGAAACGCTTCCAATTTTGTCACCATCGCCCAAACAGACGATGGCGATTTTGAATGGAACGATCGTTGGATGAATGTCTACTTCGATACCGCCTTCGGTAAATTCGAAATCGGCAAAGGCGACAGCGCCGCCAACAACACGGCTGAAGTCGACCTGTCCGGCACGGCCGTGGTCACCTATTCCGATATCAATGCCACCGGTGGATCGTTCGCCTGGCAAAATGACGATGGCACCGATTTTGGCACCACAATCAGCGGTACACGCAACAACTTTGACGGCATGTTGAGCCGTACCGAACGTCTGCGCTACAACACGCCGCTTTTCGCCGGATTTCAGTTGGCCGGCAGTGTTTCCAACGGCGACGGCTGGGATGCATCGCTGTGGTATGCGGCCGAGTTTTATGGCAAACTGGCTGCGGCCATCGGCTACACCAAACCCGAAGATCGCAGTGCCGCCACGGATTACCAGTTGGCTGGATCGATCTCCTGGCTGGCGCCGTTCGGTTTGAACCTCACGGCATCATACGGCACCCGTGAACTCGAAGCCCCCGGCAGAGACGACGCCACCACCTGGATGGGCAAAGTCGGTTACAAGTTCGACATTCATGCGGTGTCGGTTGAATACGGCATGACCTCTGATTTGAGGCTCGATGGTGAAGATTCCTCCAACTGGGGCGTGGCCTACGTGGTCAATCCCTGGAAACCGGTTGAATTCTATGCCGCTTATCGTCATTACATGCTGGATGCGGCTGCTGGTCCGGACCCTGAGGACATCCAGGTGGCCATGGCCGGTACGCGTATTAAATTCTAGTAATATCTATCAAGGTGTTCGATCATGAAAAAACAATTCACGCTCAAAACGATTCTAGTGGTGGCCGGCGCGGCCCTGCTCATGGGGTGCGCCGCTCCCAAGCCTTTTGAATACCACTCCGACAACGAGATCCCCAAAGGACCGGGCCTCTTCTCCGGAGAAAAGGGCGAATTCAAGCTCTATGACGATTCCAGGAAAGTTGAGGCGCCTGCCCGCCAAATGGCAACGCCGCCGGCCCCTGGAAGCGCCGAAGAGGCCGAGTTCCGCGAATTTCAGGAGTGGCGCAAGGATCAAAAGGCCTTCGAGGAGTTTAAGCAGTGGAAGCAGTCCGGCGGACAGAACAGCGCCGATTATGAAGAGTTTCGTGATTGGCAACGCTGGCAGGAGTACAAGCGCTGGCAGGAATCCAAACCGCAGGATCGTTGAGCGCCTGAATTGATTTACACGTAAGACCAGGGCCTCCCGCAAGGAGGCCCTTTTTTATCTGGTTATGCACTCCGCTCCCGTGATTATGGGCGAAGTGTTAAGTATAAAGTTAAAAGTGTAAAGGGAGGCATTCTGTCGATTTGACATGCTCACCTCCCCGTGGTTGCACGCTTTTACGTGCATGCTTTTGTTAAAGGTTCTAAAAATGACAACGTAACCTTTTTATGATACCCCATACCTTGCCTGTGTCTTACTGGAGCGAAGTGCAAAACCAGATTTTTGGATCTTTTTTACATCATCGAAGGTCGACAGGTCGCCCAGGCATCCGCTATGCGGATGGCGATGCCGCAATCATGCGGTACTCTCCACGATGCCACGCTTTTTTGATCATGATATCCTCGACAACGCGCAAGCGGTTTTTCCGCAAAAAATCCTGAAACTGCCCCTCATACACCACCGTCCCGAAATCCACGGTGGTCAGATACACCAGTTTGGGCTTGATGAAATCCAGAAAAGTCGAGTGGTCGCGGAATATGGTCTGGAAAAAAACCAGGTGGCCGCCGGGCTTGACCCACTCCCGGACGCGGTCCAGCACCGCTTGCTGATCCTGGAAAAGCATGAAGCTCATGCTGAAAAGGATGTAGTCATAACGGCAGGGGGTGCAAGGCCGGAATTGTTCCACGGCCTCATGATAGATGTGGATGTGGTTTTCCATATGGTAATGACGGATCAACTCGCTGCACTGGCTGAGATAGTGACGGTTGATGTCGATCCCATCGATGGTCAGCATCTTATCCCGTATGACCGGGTGAAAATCGGGGATCATGGTGCCGTTACCGATGCCGACATCAAGGATTGTGGATTGCGGTGGAAAATACCTCAGACAGTTATCATAACAGTGGGAAGTGGCATCTTGGATGAAAAAGCGATAAAGGCGATTGCGCAATCGTTTCATCATTTTTCCAATACTTGGAATGGATTTTTCCAAAGTTAGGATGAAAAGGACCTTAAGTCAAAAGATCTATTAAAAACAGCGGGGATCATACGTATACGAACGTGAGATGGGCAGTCTATGGGGCTCAGGCTTTCTGTCCACGCCAGCCGGTCGGACAACGCGTCAACACTGCCCGGATCGCTTCCCGGCGAAACGCTCGGATGAGGCGGAGTCAGTTTCCGGGATTTTCCGCCCCATCCGCCTCGCTTGCGCCAAGGCGGTTACACCGGCTTGGCGAAGAACGCGTCAGTTAAACAAACTACTGTTCCTTGGCCAATTTTTCAAGGACCGCGTAGTTATTCGCAATTCTTTTCGCTTCAGCTTTGCGATTGGCCTTGTGGGCGGTATCTTTGTTTTTGCGGATAATCTTCAGCTTGCGGGTTTTCGATGCCATGGTTGACTCCTTTAAGTCCCTTAATAGTTCAGGCACCCGATGGAACGGATGCTGTTATTGTTCTGTTATAAACGCGTGCTACCTATCACGCCGTAGCCAAAACACACAACAAAAAATTTGAATACCCGGTTTCGTGTTAAGTGTTAAAGGAGGCACTCCCGGCCGGATCACCTCTTCCGTGCCAGTCCAGAATGTAGGGTGGGCATTGCCCACCACTATCCCCGCAAACACATCATCGGTTTCTGACACTGATCCCACCCAAACGATTGGATAGACACCCAGTTCGACCATACCGTTGAAACGCTGACACGGCCAATCACGAAGCGATCAACACAAGACAATGGTGGGCGATGCCCACCCTACTGGCTGCTATCCAAAAGGTGCAACATAGAATGTAGGGTGGGCATTGCCCACCATTATCCCCGCAAACACATCATCGGTTTCTTGCACTGATCCCACCCCAAGCGATTGGATAGACACCAGATCGACCATACCGTTCAAACGCTGAACACGGCCAATCACGAAGTGATCAACACAAGACAATGGTGGGCGATGCCCACCCTACTAGCCAAAAGATGCAGCATAGAGAGTGATCGACTGAAAGCCTCCCTTTACACTTAAAACTTTACACTTAACTCTTCGCCCCAAATTATATGAAGTGCATCCCAGACTTAATTTATATATTGATAACTTTATCAGCCAATTGCATGGCGGTCACGATATCCAGCATGTTGGTGGTCTGTCCGACCTGCTTTTGTTCCAGCAGGCGAAAGTGCTCCAGACAGGTTCCGCACACCAGGATGACCACCCCGCTTTCCTCATAGGCGCGCAAATCTTCAAGCACCGGAGACCCGCCGATGGTCAGCTTGACGCCGTTGTTCACAAACACCAGTTGCCACAACGCAGGCCCCATTTCCTTGAGGGTGCGGATAAAATTCACCATCAGTTTCAGGCCCAGGTCGTCATCGCCGTAGCCTAGACGGTCGGTGGCGCACATGACCATGATCTTGGTTTCACTGTCCCGATCGACCGGCGCCGGTTGCGGCTGAGCAGCGGCCTCGGAACCGCCCTGGCCGACAACCGTGAAATCTTCACCCTCACGGGCAAGCGTGGTCTCAAATCCCCGGGATTGCAGAAAACGCTGCACGTTTTGCTGTGAAGCGGCATTGTCCAGGATGACTCTGATGGTATTCGGATGATCCTGCTCCAAGGTCGCTTTGGTATGCAACACCGGTGCCGGACACGACAGGCCACGGGCATCAATCTCTTTCATTGATCTCTCTCCATTCGATATGTCAACTTTCAGGTTTCAGACCCCCGGCAAGCCGGCTTTAGGCCGCATAGATCTTCTCAGCCGGGTCCGCGACCACATCACCAATCACTGCGGCCTGGTCTACCCCGTGCTGAATCAGATCGGACACCAGGTCCTCGGCCCGATTGCGCGCTACGCTGATCAGCAAGCCACCCGAGGTCTGCGGATCGAACAACACATCCTGCATCACGGCACTGACCGTGGCGGCAAAGCGAACCATCGGCAGCCGAAAGCTTTTGTTCTTGAAAGCGCCGGCCGGCAGCAAGCCCATTTCCGCGAATGTGATCGCTTCCGGGAAAATCGGCACCCGGCCGCTGTGAATCTGGACACTGCACCCAGAGCCCCCCACCATTTCAGCCGTGTGCCCGAGCAGCCCGAAGCCGGTGATATCCGTGCAGGCATGCACCGGGTAGCGTATCATCACCTCCGCAGCCGCGCGGTTCAATGCCGCCATCAGGCGGATCACGCGTTCGACCAGCTCGGGCGGGGCAAGATCCGCTTTGATGGCCGTGTTGATCACACCGCTGCCCAGGGGCTTGGTCAAAATCAGGGCATCCCCCGGATGCAGATTTCTTTTGACGAGCACCTTATCGGGATGCACGAAACCGGTCACCGACAATCCGTATTTGAGTTCATGGTCTTCCACGCTGTGCCCGCCCACTAGGGCCACCTGGGCCTCGCGCAATTTTTCGATGCCACCTTCGATTACACGGCGCAACACCTCTATGGCCATGGTCTTGATCGGGAATCCCACCAGGTTCATGGCGGTTTTCGGCACGCCGCCCATCGCGTAGACATCGCTCAGGGCATTGGCGGCGGCAATCTGACCGAACCAGAAGGGGTCATCGACGATGGGCGTAAAAAAATCGACTGTCTGAATCAAGGCCAGATCGTCAGAAACCCGGTACACGCCGGCGTCGTCGGCGCGCTCCAGTCCGACCAGAACATTTTCGTCCGTAGGAAATACCAAACCACACAATGCCTTGTCCAGGTCCCCTGGAGCGAGTTTGGACGCTCAACCGGCGCCTTGAACGGTCTGGGTCAATCGCAGTATTTCAGATTTATCGGTCATTTTTGTCTCGTTTGCCAATCCGTCATCAGTCATTTCCAAAGGGGCAACTCAGCGCGTCGGCCGAATAGATATGCCGGTCTCCGCAATGCGGACACGCCATGTCCACGCACACCTTGGCATCCAAATGCTTTTGCCCCGCAGCATCCGTCCGGATGCCGTGGTTTTCAACAATCCGGTATGCGTCGGTTTTAAAGGGGGTATGCGCTACAGGGCATACAAATACGAGTTCCATCGACCCTGCTCCTGCAACCCGGTATTCAGGTTTCAACACCGGTGAACGGAACAAATGACGTTGTAATTTTTAGAACCTTTAACAAAACATGCACATAAAAACAGGCAACATGGGGGTGAGCAAGTCAAATCGGCAGAATGCCTCCCTTAACACTTTAAACTTTACACTTAACACTTCGCCCATAATCGCTGGAACGGAGTGCATAGCCAGAAAATTAATATAGTTACCAAACCTTCCATCGGCAATCAAGAACCGTCGCCGATCGCCTCGGCGGCCGGTTCACCGTTGGCGGTGCCATAATGCTTCTATCTGGTCGGCGACCTGCGCGACCGAGAGCGCATCGGTATCGACCTCGAACTGCGCCGCCGCACGATATTTCTCAAGGCGCCGCACGAGCACGTCGGCAATCTCCTCGGTAAAGGTCTTGCCCGCGACCAGCGCCGGGCGCTGAGTGTCCCCCTGAATACGCTGGACGATCACCGCAACCGAGGCTTTGAGCCAGACGACCAGAGCGTTTACCTTCAAAACCGCCATATTTTCAGACCGTTCGATCACACCGCCGCCCGTATCGATGACCAATGCATCCCGCGCGGACAGGTCGCGGGCGACGGCACTCTCCAGATCGCGAAATGCCGGCCAGCCATGCGCCTGAACGATTTGCGGGATCGACATGCCGGCACGTTCGACAATCAGGGCGTCCATGGACACATACGTCAGTCCCAACCGCCCGGCCGCCATTTGGCCCACCGCACTTTTGCCCGTGCCCCGGTAACCGACCAAAACAAGATTCATGCCTTCAAGTGCTCCATCACCACCTGCCGCATCACGTCGACAGGCGCATTTTCCCCAGTGAAACGTTCGAATTGCAACACGGCTTGATGGATAAACATCTCCACGCCGGATATCGCCTGGGCGCCGGCCGCGCGCGCATCGGCCAGCAGCCGGGTTTCAAGCGGCGTGTAGACCACGTCGAAAACCACCTGGCCGGGCCTGAAAAGCGCTGCCGGAATCAATGAGCGGTCGTGCTGAGGAGACATGCCCACCGAGGTGCAGTGAACGACGAGATCCGCTTGCGCCATGGCATCCGCCAAAGCCGCCGGCGTCAAGGCGGCGGTGCTGATGGCGGTAACCGATTCGGCTGCCAGATCGGCCGATAATCCCAGGCGCAAGTCTGCGTTGATATCCAGCAGGGTGAATGACTTCAGGGCGGCCTGGCGCATCAGGGTAAAGGCAATCGCCCTGGCCGCCCCGCCCGCGCCCAGCATCAACACGCGTTGGCCCTCCAACCGTACCCCGGCTTCCTTGAGGGCTTTAAACGCCCCCGGACCATCCGTACCCAGCCCGATCAAGCGTCCCGCTTCGTTGACCACCGTGTTGATGGCCCCGATCGAACGATCAACCGCCGCGATCTCATCCACGTACTGCATCACCGCGATCTTATGCGGAATGGTGACGCTCATACCCCGAAAGTTGCCCAGCGCACGCATACCGGCCAGCGCATGGCGCACATCTGCCACCCTGCAGGCCAGATAGACAAAGTCCAGGCCCAATGCTGCGTATGCGGCATTGTGAATGGCCGGCGAAAGGCTGTGGGCGATCGGGTCGCCGATGACAACGCAAAACCGGGTGCCGCAACCGATGGATCTGATATCCGTCATAACAAACGCCTCCATTTGTGCCTGCAATCGATGACATCCCATAAACCTTGTCCGCTCCTGCACCCCTTTCAAACCCTGCAGGGCTGGACCTTATGTCGGCCACGTTGGACGCACAGAGCAGCCAGCCCAAAGACGATTCGGCATCGCCCGCGCATGCGAACCGAAAGTCGCGCCAGATCGCGTCGGGGTCGATCGAAATCGAGCATTGAAATCAGCGGGCCATATCGCTATAGTGCGCACACATTCACCGATAAAGGAGAGGAAAGATACCATGGCACGCATCGACGATTTTCAGCAGGCTCGCGACCTGGCTGCACAGGAACTGGCCTTGGAAAACATCAATACCATCGCCCAGCGCTCAGGATTTGAAGTCGCCGGCGACACGGCCTTGCGTGTCCCATTTCTCGATCGGGTCTACCGCCTCGACTATCCCGCTTTCACCTTTACCGACGAAGCCGACCCTTCCGCGCAAGTGCCGCTCCAGGAACAAGTACTGATCCTGCACTACCTGAAAGGGTGCCGCCCTGCCCTGCAGGACCGCTGGGTGGCCTACCGCGAACTTCCCGGCGCCGGTTTTTACTTCGGCGCATTTGCCAAAAGGGCCGTCGAGCCGCTCAAAAAAGTCTTCGGTCAGAATGCACAGGCATTGAAAAAAGCCGGCGGCAACCTCGGAGCCCTTCCCATCGACACCGGCGATGCCGGGTTGCGCATCGATGTGCTGCCGTATGCCCCCATCCAGATCATTTTGTGGGAAGGCGATGATGAGTTCCCGGCCGAAGCCAACATCCTCTTCGATGCGGCCACGGGAGATTGCCTGTCACCCGAAGATTCGGCCTGGCTGGCCAGTCTGACAGTGTACCGGTTGATGGCCCTAGCCCGCTAACGCCAGTGCGTCGGCCAAGCCGACTCCCCGTCAATCCACCGGCAAGCGGTGTTTTGTCCATTGGCCCCAACCGTCGACTACAAAGTATACTTTTTCAAACCCGAGCCAGGTGAGTTTTTCGGCCAACTCTTTGGAAAGCGTGCATTGCGAGCCTTCGCAGTAAGTTATGATCGGCTGATCGGAGGCGTAGCTGGACATCAGCATATCCGCCCACTGCTCGAACGAATTGGGGTCCAGGTGGACTGCGCCCTGGATATGGCCCTCTTCATAGGCAATCGAGGGGCGTGCATCCGCAAACAGAGCCTGCCGGTCCGCAAACATTTCCCGAGCTTGTTCAAAGGAAATTTCTTTGTAGAGCTGATCACTCTCATCGGAAGCCGCCGGACCGGACGGCACCAACGGCAGCAGGCCCGGTCGGAAGCCGTAACTTGCCGCCGCCAGCAAGACAGCCACCAGAAGGACCCAGATCGCCTCGGATATCGCTTTTCGAATCATTTGTCATCTTCCAGGAACATGATGGCCGGCCGTGGACAAACGTCCCTGCCGCCGCCAACGCTTGAGCAGCCCGAACCTTATCACGAGACCCCTGCCGCATGCAACCACGCCTCGCGTGAAAGCGGGCGCGTAATAGCGGGGAGCTCACCCCTATACGGAAACGGCGCCCAAACATAGTTTGGGCCCATGGAATTGCGGCCCACTTTGACGGCGGATACCCTATAGAATCCTCCTTAGGGCGACCGCCGGTCGCCCTACAGGTGTTATCCCCTGCGAGAACAATTTCCAAATGCGGATACCCTGAAAAAAGAGTGGCCTGCCCTTGACTTTGCCGTGAAGCAAGAGGTATAGACACAAAAAATACAAAAGGTGCGATACCATGCCAGCCGGCCTCATGACGATCTTCAATTTTATCTGCGGATGCTTCTTTTACTTTAGAAGCATCCATCCGGCAGCGTAGCGCCTTAAACAGCGATCTACCCCGGGTGGAGACATTCTTCACCCGGGGTTTCCATTTTAAAAAAGCCCCGCGGAGAAGCGAATCCTCCACGGGGCTTTTTCTTTTTCCTCGTTATTCACTTCGCTCCAGTAAGAGGAAAGTTACGTTGCAATTTTTAGAACCTTTAACAAAAGCATGCACGCAATAGCGTGCAACATGGGAGGTGAGCATGTCAAATCGACAAAATGCCTCCCTTTACACTTTAAACTTTACACTTAAAACTTGGCCCATAATCACTGGAGCGGAGTGCATAACCAAATTATTTTTATACCTTACAAGGGAGGCACACCATGATCCTGGTCCTGAAAAAAGATGCAAATGACGCTGACAAAAGCCGTATTCGTTCCGAACTGTTCGCGAAAGGCTGCGTCGTACGCGAAATGAACGGCACCGGACAAACCGTCATCGCCGCCATCGGGCGCGGCGACCTGGACATCGCCGAACTGGCCGCCCTGCCCGGGGTAGCCGAGGTAGTCCCCATCACCAGCAAATTCAAACTGGTCGGCCGTCAGTGGCACCCGCAAGACTCTGAAGTCACGGTCGGACCGATCACCATCGGCGGCCAGCGCATCGCCCTGATCGCCGGCCCGTGCGCCATTGAAAGCATGGACCAGGCGCTGACCACGGCCCGCGAAGTTAAACGTTACGGCGGCGTGCTGTTCCGCGGCGGGGCCTTCAAACCACGCACCTCGCCTTACTCGTTCCAGGGCATGGAAGAAGAAGGGCTCAAAATTCTGGCCCAGGTCCGCGCGGAGACCGGCATGCCGGTGGTCACGGAAATCACCTCGGTCAGCCAGGCCGACCTGATGCTCAGGTACGTGGACATGGTCCAGGTGGGCGCCCGCAACATGCAGAATTTCGAACTGCTGAAATGTGTCGGGCGCATGGGCAAACCGGTCCTGCTCAAACGTGGGTTGGCATCGACAATCGAGGAGTGGCTGATGTCGGCCGAGTACATCCTGGCCGAAGGCAACGACCAGGTGGTCTTGTGCGAACGCGGCATCCGCACCTTCGAACCTTATACGCGCAACACCCTGGATCTTTCAGCCATCCCGGTGCTCAAGAACCTGACCCACCTGCCGGTCGTGGTCGATCCGAGCCACGCCACCGGCATCCGCGAAAAAGTTGCCCCCATGGCGCGCGCCGCCATCGCCGCCGGCGCCGACGGCTTGATGGTCGAGGTGCACCACGATCCGGACAAGGCCCTCTCCGACGGTCCACAGAGCCTGTATCCGGAACAGTTCGGTCAATTGGCCCGCGATATTTACGTCATCGCCCCGGTGGTCGGCAAGCAACTGGATTTCGACTATCTTGAAAAATCGTCCCGCTATCAGCAGCAGCCGCGCGGTGAACAGGTGATGGCCGCCTACCTGGGCGAACCGGGCAGCTTCAGCCATATCGCCTGCACCCAATACCTGGGTGGCGAGGTCGCAACAGCCCCCCAATCTTCCTTCCGGGCCATCTTCGATGCGGTCCAGAACGCCGAGGCGCGCTACGGCATCATCCCCCTGGAGAACTCACTGACCGGCAGCATTCATGAAAACTATGATCTGCTGCTGGCCTATGACCTTAAAATCGTCGGCGAGTTGTACCTGCGCATCATCCATCACCTGATGGCCGCCCCGGGTACCGGGCTTGAAGATGTCCGACGCGTCTGGTCGGCCGAACCGGGTATCCAGCAGTGCCGCCAGTTCCTGGACCGCTACCCCCAATGGGAGCTGGCCACGGTGCCGGCCACCAGCAGTGCGGTACGCCGCCTGCGCGACGGGCAAAAAGGCGATGCGGCCATCGGCAGCCGCGAAGCCGCCGTTCTGAACGACATGCACATCATTGCCGAAGGCATCGAGACCGATCCACGCAATTTCACACGCTTTGTCATTGTCGGCAAAACCCCCTTGGCCGACCGGCCCAAGACAAAGTCCTCTATCGTCTTCTCAACCGCCAATCAACCCGGTGCGCTGTTCGAAGTGATGCACATTTTTGCCGACCATCACATCAACCTGGTCAAGCTCGAATCGCGCCCCATTCACGGCAAACCGTGGCAATACATGTTCTACGCGGATATCCAGGCCGACGTGCAGGCCCCGGAGTTGGGTGCGATGCGCGCGACTATCCTCGAGCGAACCGAATACTTTAAGGTCCTGGGTACTTATTGAAACGGCTGGGGGCTTTTCAGCGAAGGCGACTATTTCAGGCATGCAACCTGCATATCCTCACGCGGTTCGAACCCGAACGACGAGAGGAGCCAAACATGGCGATTGTGGAAAAAAGGCTATACCCGCGGCTGTCACTCAGGGTCGAAGACGGCTATTTCGGGAATTTCAGGCTGGACGACCAGGAGACCCTGGTTGCTCCGATTGTCAACATCAGCGCCGGCGGCCTCTGCATGGTTGCCGACGCGCGTGGCAAGATCCGGCAAGGGGCGATATTCATACTGCGCAACATCATCGGCGGTGCCAACTTTTCCTTTGTCAGCGAAATCAGCGGCGACATCCGCTGGATCAAGCAACTGGGGAGCCCCAACCAGGTCTCGGTGGGATGCCGCTTCCATAATATGACCGACTCTTTGCGGCTGCAGCTGACAAAATTCGTCGATTCAGAGCGCATGGTGCGCGGCCAATATGATTGAACTGACCCGCTCGGACGGGCGCGCCGCTAGAGGTGAATTCCCGAAGCACGCGCTTATCTAAAAGCATACGAGGGTACCACCTTCGAATACACATCCCACATGGCAAGGCGTGAACAATGCGCCTGTCAAGGCCTCATCTGGTCCAGCAGACCGCGGAGATGCTGGGCGTCTTTCGGCTGGGGAACAACGGGCAACTGGGCCAGAATCCCCAATCCCTCGCTGCGCTCGTGAAAATCCGCTTCCGAGGCAGCACTTAAAACAGCCGTGTGCACGAAAGCATTGATTTCGAGCAAGCGCCGGACGATGTCCAATCCAGCCGTTTGCGCCACCTCCTCATCGATCACGGCAAGCGTGATCTTGCGATTCCTGGCCGCGTTGAGCGCTTCCGAGACCGAATCGACCGATATCAAATCCACGCCTTTGCCCAACGCCTGCACAAAAGGCTGCATCTGGGATGAACGCGCCGTCACCAGAAGAATAGTTTGCAAAGTACTCATCTTTTTCTCCATATTGCCTTCACCGACATGTCCCTTTTACCTCCGATGAAGGCCACCTACAGTGTTTTGCCGCAGCAGGAACCAGGCCCCGCGCAGCCGGTGTGTCCGGGATGCTGACCACAGCAGCCCGTGTCACCAGGCCCCGGCAGCGGTTGACCGGCCTTGCCCGTCAGGCTGCTGGTGGCCGACATGAGTTTTTGCGTATCGGTCCCCCCACAATCGGGGCACTTCAAACCATCGGCCTGGTAGGTGGTTCCATCCATTCAGCAGGGTGCAGCGCCCAGACCGGTTTTTCAGCCAGCAGGACGCGACACCCCAAAAAAGCACTTTTGGCGGATCGCTTAATGCGCACCGCCGCCCCCGCACGTATGCATCTGCTGGAATTGGACCAACTTGCCATCGATGGCGGCCTGCACGGCCTCGCCCACGGTGCGGGCCTCCCCCCCATGCAGCACCTGGATGCCGACCTGGTTGAATCCCATCAATGGACGAAGCCCCATGCCCCCGGCGATCAGCTGCTGAACGCCTTTGCCTGCCAGATACTGCACCGGCGCCATGCACCCGCCTTGCTGATGGGGTATATTGGGAATAACCGCAACATCTTGAATAGCGCCATCCTGCACTGAAACCAGCGTGTACAGGTCGCAGTGGCCGAAATGAGCGCCCAACCCCGATTCCAAACCACCGGGTGTCTCGGACGGTACTGCTATCAATGTTGTGTTCATGGAACCTCCTTAGAGTTTGTTGCTTTGTTGATTGTTAAAAGATGTAACGAATTATGGTTATGCAATGCTTTCCAAAAGCGTGCGACACGGAGAGGTGAGCATTACTTAACACTTCGCCAATAGTCGGGCTTGAGCGAACTGCATAACCAGATAAACGATTTATCGAATCAGCAATTCCCATGCTTTACGCAACTGCTGGGCAACCGCGCCGTCGGCATACTCGGTGATCGCCTGCCCCCTGACCATGGCATGTACAAAATCGACATGATGCGGCAACTCGGCCAGAATCGGCATTTGGCGTCCCTGGCAAAAGGCGCGAATGCGACCGGCAAAGTCAGCATTCAAATCGCACTTGTTGATCAGACCGGCCACCGGAACGCGAAAATGCTCGCACAACGCCACGATACGCTCCAGGTCGTGCAAACCTGAAGGCGTCGGCTCCGTGACAATCAGGGCGCGGCTGATGCCTGACAAGGCGCTGATCACCGGGCAGCCGATTCCGGGGGGACCATCCGAAAGGATGGTGCCTGCACCGGTTTTTTCGGCCAGCGCTTTGGCCTCGCGCCGCAGCAGGGCCACCAGCTTGCCGGAATTCTCTTCACCTGGATACAGCTGCGCATGCACTAACGGCCCGAAGCGTGTGTCGGCCACGCTCCAGTGGCCGCATTGCCTGGGAACGCTCTCGATCGCCTTCTCCGGACAAAAATGCACGCATACACCGCAGCCCTCACAGCGGATCGGGTCCACAGCATAAGAGGCGCCATTGCAACGCACCGCCTTGAACTGGCACATCTCGGCGCAGGTTCCGCACTGCGTACATTTCTGCGCATCGATGTGCGCCGCACTGCCGGATACAAAAGGCGTGGGTGTCGTCGGCGCCGGCCGTAAAATCAGGTGCAGATCAGGCGCGTCCACATCCAGGTCGCACAGCACCGCCCGCTCGCTCAAGTGGGCGAAGGCCGCCGTCAGCGAGGTCTTGCCCGTGCCGCCCTTACCGCTGATGATCAGAATTTCATGCATGCCGGACCTCCTGAAAGGTACCGGCCGCCTGCCGGATCGTATTGGCCAGTTGCCGGAACAGGTCGGCCATTGTTTCCGAACTGCCGGACAAAACCTGCCCGGCGGCATATGCTTCGGCAATGGCTCTCTGGTAGGGAATTTCCGCAAAAATCGGCAACCCGACTTCACCGCAGAAACGGTAAACATCCGCGTCGCCCAAGCCGGCCCGGTTGACCACAACCCCCATCGGCTTGCCCAGAGGCTGAAAGGCCTGGTACGCCAATCGCAGATCAAAAACCCCGAAAGGGGTCGGTTCGGTCACCAGCACAATGATGTCACTGTCGATCACCGCGCTGACCGCTGGACAGCTGACCCCCGGCGGTGCGTCCATCAACACATCGGCGCCAGCGGGGAACCCCTCCGCCTGCATCAACGCGGCCTGGACCTGTCGGATCAGCGGCGGGCTCATGGCCTCGCCAATGCGCAACCGCCCCATCAGAAAACCAGCTGACCCGGTCCGGCCCCATGACACCTCGCCCAGCACGCGACTGCCCGCGGTAATGGCACGGGTCGGGCACACAGCCATACAGCCCCCGCAACCATGGCACATTTCCGGGAAAACGAGCACGACGGTATTGAACACCGAAATAGCTTTGTACGCACACAAATTGGCGCAGGCCCGGCAGTAATTGCATTGGCTCTCATCGACCTGCGGCACGGCCATCAGGGCGTCACGCCGGCCCGCTATCTCCGGTTTCAGGAACAAGTGCAGATTGGGCTCTTCGACATCGAGATCGACCGCGATCACGGGAGCATCCCATATGGCCGTCAATGACGCCGTCACCATGGTTTTACCGGTTCCGCCCTTCCCGCTGGCAATGGCCACCTTCATGCACGCACACCTTTCGCATCGGTCAACGCCGACCAGGTCACCGCCCCGCTTTTGAAACGTTCGAGCGCTTCGCGCACCGTCATATTTTCCAGATCCTGGGCCACGCGGATGCCGGCGGCGGACAACGCCTGAAACGCCTTGGGACCGACATAGCCGGTCAGCACAGCAGTGGCGCCAGTGCCCGCAACAATTTCGGCAGCCTGGATACCCGCGCCCTGAGCGCGCACTTGCGCAGCCCCGTTTTCAACATAGCGAAATGACAAAGTGTCCGGATCGATGACGATGAAGCCAGCCGCGCGTCCGAAACGCGGATCAACCGCATCGTCGAGCGTAGGTCCATCGCTGGTAATGGCGATCGTGTTCATCAAGACGTTCTCCTTCCCTGCATTGGGTATTTCGGCGGCCGAACGGTCGTCGGTCGATGAGACGCTCACGGTGGCGCTCTTTGGCACAGCGACAGGATGATCCGCTGTATGAATACGCAACGCCAACCCGCCGATCAACGCTTTGGCCACCGTATTGCGGGCCGAAGACAAAATTCGTCCGAAAGTCTGTCGCGATACATGCATGCGCTGCGCCGCAGTTGCATGACTGAGCCCCTCGAAATCGGCCAACCGTATCGCCTCGAAACCATCCAGGGGCAAATACACCTCAGCCAACTCGCGCAACGGCACACCGCGCGGCTTGAAATAGGTCACCTCGGGCGTGGTGTTGATATTTCGACATTTTCGTGGACGCACCATTTTCGGTCCTCACTTATGAGCGTATGCTACTTACGTCTCAACTACGACTCCAAAATACAAAAGTCAAGTAAAAGAGCATATGCTCAAAATTGGTCAGCCAGACGCCCCCTGCGCTTCGCACCCTTGCCTTGGCGATCCGCGCATGACGACACATCGCTACCGCTCAAGCGGTAATCCCCCCCGTCAATATGAATCGCCCAACCCCTGCTGAGCGCCCGGGCCACGTTGCGACGCGCTTCGCCCAGGATACGCGAAAAAGTCGCCCGCGACACCTCCATGCGCGCTGCAGCCTCACCATGCGCCAGCGCCTCGGCATCTGCCAACCGCAATGCTTCCAGACCTTCTACCGACAAGTTGACCCCGGTAAGGCCCTCAAGCGGAACCCCCTGAGGTTTATAAAAGGTGTGCACGGGCGCTTGACCCACTCGGCGGCATTTTCTCGGTCGCGGCATAGTCCCTCTAGTTATGAAATTAATTTCATAATATGCAGATTGGCGCTATTCGTCAAGCCATAATTATGAACAATATTTCATTTGATCACCTTCCCGATCGCCGGCACGAAATTCCGCTGATGCCGCGCCGCCCGCGTTCAGCACAACGTCAGGTGCTTCGGGCGCGTGTTGCACGCCCTATCCGTCATGCGATTTTGTGTCGATCAGGTAGGATGACCTACATTTTATCAGAGGTGTCGGCCCGCGAAGATCGGGCATGATGACTTTTTGCAGAGGAAAGCACTTTTTGGACATACGCGCGGGTTTCACGAAAAGGCACATCGGCACCATATCGCATCACCCTTGCCGGCCCGGCATTATAAGCAGACAACGCCTTCTTCAAATCCTGTCCGAACATGTCCAGCATCCGGCGCAAATAGCGCGCACCGCCATCGATATTCTGCTCGACATTGAAAGCATCGTCCACACCCAATTCACGGGCAGTCGCCGGCATCAACTGCATCAAACCCAGCGCACCAGCCGGAGAAACCGCCCGCACCCGGAAATTGGATTCAGCCTCGATCACGCTGCGAATCAGCCCGGAAGACAAATCGTATTTGGCCGCGGCCCTATCGATACTTCGCGCAATGCGCGCCGACTCCGACATCCCAGGCGCTTCAACCCCATTCAGCCGGACCGCATGCATCGCATGAAGGCCCTCAACCCGTTCAGCCGCAGCGCCCACTTCAGGTTCAGCCATTTCCGGAGACGCTTGAAAGCCGACGGCACCCGCCCCTCCAGCAACCGGATCGCGCGGCAGCCTTGCGGCCACAGGATTCTTTAAATAGTCGCCTATGCGCATACCAGCACCCGGCGCAACCGGCGCGGGCGACCGGGATTCCAAACCAGCCAGAACCGTCTCGAAGCGGGTTATCGGGTCCGCACCCCGGCCCGCAACATCCTCGGACCCGCGCGTCGGTTGGGCCATACCCGCTTGCTTGAAATAATCGTGAATGGTCAAATTTGTTTTTGGAACCATGACCTCCTCCTGATTTTGCGCTCCCAATGAAGCCAGCAAAATCCGTTCCAAAACACCCTGAGGCAATTTATTAAAAAATTCAAATGCTTATAATATAGACCGTCGTCGTAGCCGATATGAAACCGATCCTTTTTGCCGGATGCAGGCAAAATATTGACACCGCCCCCACATGCATTGTGTGTACGGGGCTAACTTACCCCTGTGATCTCTCTGTGCGCTGTGCTATTTTTCTTTTTGGTTACGCGGTTCGCCCAGTGACTATTGGCGTTTTCGGGATTGGCACGGAGGAGGTGAGCCGGGGATCTCACTTAACCGAAATGGATATTTTTTGTACATGACCCATGGCATGGAGGATCGATACCCCCTATGAACGGCACCCAGCGCAGCGACATCAAACCCGGATTACAAGTCGACATCGTGTTGAAGCAAGACCAGCGCACAGGCCGGTTGACAAGAGGCATCGTCAAAGAACTGCTGACCCGATCGGGCACCCACCCCCATGGCATCAAAGTACGGCTGACAGACGGCCAGGTAGGCCGGGTCAAAAACATCATAGGCGCATCCCCGACACCCCCTGCATAATCACCGGCGGATTTCATTCATGCGCCTTGCCCGCATGCGCGGCGGCCGCCTCCCGTTCCCATTCGGCCGTATCCTTCAGAAAAGAACGCATGCCGCCGCGCCAGGGATATTTAGACCAGAATGAGGCGCCCCAGAAATCGAAGCGGGCGACCTGAACCACGCGCGTCCGTCCATTATCCGCATACAGCTGGATAAACCCGTAATGAAAGCGGTTGCCGGTCTGGTTGGTGGCGATCAATTCGAATTCCAACCGATGCCGTTCGGCCATAATGCGGGTTTGCCAGCGAAAATACACTTCCGGCAGGCTCTTGTAATAGTTTTCCGTAACGACCGTATCGCCGCTGCGCGAAATCAGGCGATGACTGAGAATATAGGGGTTGGCCTCAAGAAAGGTATTGTCAAAATCGGTCTTGAAGCGCCAGTAAACGTCCAGCGGCAAATCGACCTGATAGGTCATCCGGTAGGCTTGCCCGCCTCGCGCGTCCGGTGCCGCATGCGTGATCTGTATGGAATCGGTCGCAGTTGCATTGCCTGCCGCCATCAGCGTGGCGCAGGCTACCCAGGCGCTGAAACATAGCCGGCAGAGCCAGCGCGCATACGGCCTCGGACGTTGCCTTGGGAAGGTCGCCACTGATCCGCCCCTTTGTTCGGCTCTTTACGTAAATCCGATAACAGTAGTTGATATCTTTACGAATGCGCGCGTAAACGCCTTTATTTAAGCACAGCAGGCGTGAAGAACGGCGCGTGATTGGACGTGAAAACCGGCGGATCGCGGCGTACAATCCGCTGAATTGCCGGATGTCGCTTGAAGGTCCGATCAAGATACCGACGCACCTGGATGCGGCCCCAACCGGCCGGATGCTCGAAATCACGGTACAAGGCCAGATCACCCTGGTAGAAATCGCGCGACTGCAGCTCTGCCGCATCGGGGCTGTCCAAGGGCAGGTTGAAGACGGCCATGTTGAGAAATCCGATCAGTTCCTGGTGAGCGACCACAAAGTCGAGCGTCTTGTGCGCCGCGGCCGCGTCTTCGGCCGGAGTGCCGAAAAGCAGGTAAACGTAGGATGCAATCCCGGCCATACGCAGGTTATCGAGCACTTTTTCCGCCATATCCAGACGCAACCCTTTTTCAAGCGCATCCAGCACCGACTGACTGCCGGACTCCAACCCCACTTTCAGCATCACGCAGCCGGCGGCGGCCAGCCGCCGGCAAAAATCGAGGTCATCCAGAGGCTTGCCGATCCGCACAAACCCGTACCAGGCCGCACCCGGCGGCTCTACGGCCAGTGCCTTGAGCAGGGCCGGCGAAAGCGCATTGTCCAGCAGATGCACCAAGACCGGCTGGGTCTGCGCGACCAGATGGCGCAAGTGCCCGGTCGCCGTGTGATGCGGCAGCGGATGGAAGGGCCGGCGTTCGGCACGTTCGGGACAAAACGCACAGCGACGCCACCAACACCCATCCGAGGCGCTGAACGGCAGGACAAAACCCGGGCTCAAATAGGCGACATTGCGCACATCGCTGTAATCCGGGCAACAGAAGCTGTCCGACGCAGCAGCGCCGACCGCCGCCAGCAGCGCGGCTTCACCGGGACCGGCCACCATATGATCGATCAGATCGCCAAATCCCGCGCAGCGGCCCGGCCGCCGCAGCCAGGAGGTGATTAACCCACCGCCCGCCATGATTTTCAAACCGGGGTAGGCTTTTTTGAGCAAGCCAATCAAGGCAAAAGCGCACAACGCCTGGGAAAGATAATTGATCGATAGACCGACCACCGACGGTTGCAATGCCCCGATGCGTGGCAACAGCCGCTCCTGGTAGTAATTGAAAAAAGGATTGCGCTCCGGCTGCCGGGCAGCCTGGCGCAGATCGGTGCTGCGCACCGGCGTCCATTGAAGATCACCATAATCCCCCAATCCGACCCGGATTTGATCGGCGCGCCCGCTCAAGGTCAAAAGCCGGCCGATGTCGGCAACCGCCCGTTGGTAGCGCTCAGGCTGGGTGTAGGTAAACGGCGTGCGCAAGGCCTGAAGATGGTCTTCGCAATGGCGATAGGCGCGCCGCGACCAGGTGTCGCCCGGAGGCTCGCATTTCTCCAACAGGGCATACATGCCTTCAACGTTGGCGTCGATGACCGCGCAGGAGACCGCATTGCTGCGCAAGGCCCCCGCCAGCCGGGCGATTCCTGCAGGCGGCTCGCCCGGCTTGACCACGGGCGGATAAATCAACACCACCGATACCTTTTCGTGACTCTGAAGCGCCTCTTTGCGCGTGGGCATGATGACCACTGATATCTCCCTTACGCCGTCCGTTGCGAAACTTTTTTACAACGTTCTATTTTATTTGACGGCAATACGTTTCACGCGTGAAAAAAAGCAGTATCACTGAAAGAACGATCCACACCAGAATCATGGAAAAGCCCACCTGATAGGCCTCCCGGCTGTAGATCCGCACACCGTCCCGAACCGTGCCCTGCCACTGGTGATCGAGCATCCAGCCGACCGCCGGCTGCATCAGCATAGGCCCCATCATCACCCCCATGTTGATGACCCCTGAAATGGTTCCAGAGAATTCGGCCGGGACCGACTCCTTGGCAAAAGCGAATGTCAGGATCATAGACCCGGAAAAGAAGCCGGTCAGCAACAAAGCGGTTACCAGGGCCCACATAGGCAAATCCGGAATCAGCCACACCACGGACCAGCCGACCAATGTGGCAGCGCACCCGATGATGAATAATGGTTTACGTCTTTGCCAGCGGTCGGAAAGATACCCGATGATCGGACCGCTCAATGCCAGGCACACCAACAAGGCCGACGTCAACATGGCAGCCGTGGAACGTTGCAGATTATAGTGGGTGGTCAGAAAGGGCACGCCCCACAGGCCTGCGAAAGTGAGGGTACCGCCTGTCAGCGCACCCGGAATCACCATGAGCAGCAGGGTGTTGCGGTAGCGAAAAACGCCGGAGACGCCGGCCAAGATGTTTTTCAGCGACACGCGGGTAGCCGAAGAGGGATTGGGTGCCCAGTCGGCAAAGCCCTTTTCGTGGGGACAGTCCCTGACAAAGAGCCGGATCAACACCCCTATTGCCAGGGAAACGACCGCCACACCCAGCATCACGCCGCGCCAACTGTAGTGATCCATGAGAAGGCGCAAGGGCGGTCCGGCGCCCACAGCGCCAATAATACCGACAAAAACGATCATACCTGCAATCATGGCATAGTAGCGGGGCGGAAACCAGCACGTGGAGAGCTTGAGCATGCCGACAAACGCCACGGCCACCGAAGCGCCGATCAGCAACCGGCCTAAACCCGCCCAGAACAAGGTCGGCGCCAGGGCAAACAAAATCGTGCCTGCCGCGGCGGCCCATGCGCCTGTGCTCAGCAGACGGCGCGGTCCCAAGGTATCAGCGAATACCCCGGTAGGTATCTGCATGGCCACATAGCTGTAGAAGTAATAGGCTGACAAGTTGCCGAGAGCGGTCGCGCCGATCTGAAAATCGCGCATTAACTCCTCGGTCATCACGGCCGGCGCAACACGATGGAAAAAGGCCATCAGGTAAAAAAGCGCGCCCAGGCCCCAGACCGACCAGGCGACAGACAGCGGCGGTGGGGTATTGGACTGCATGGTATAATGCCTGCTTTCGCGAAAAGAATCATACTGAAAAGTCCGCGCACTATAGTGAAGGCTCGGGGGACTGTCAACCAAACGGGTGTTTCTCGGCAGGGTAATCGCACTTGCGTGTGGGCCGCATTTCAGAAATGGAACATCGTTCTTCCTCAGCGGCGAACCTTGTGTTCGCCTGGTGCGTAGATGTCGTTGAATCCCTGGGGCGAAGGAACATCTTGATAATCACGCTGCCCGCTGTAGGGGCGACCGGCGGTCGCCCGCGCGAACCACTGTATTTAGCCATCGCACAAAACACCGGGGCCCTTATTCTCCCGCACCAATAATTGCCGAAAATGATGGTTTTGCTCCCGCACCGGGCGACCGCCGCTCGCCCCTACAGGTGGAACCCCTTGCGATAACACAGTACAAAGGGTTCGTGTGATCCTCCTGCCTATACCTTATTTACAAATATGAATGCTGAACTACAGATAATTTAAAACATCGCGTCGGACTGCGACGCAGGTCAAGGAGGTTAATATGGACTACAGAAAACTGGGCCAACAAGGCCCGACGGTTTCGGCCATCGGCTTGGGATGTATGGGCATGTCTGAATTTTACGGCGCCCGGGACGACGCGCAATCGATCCACACCATTCACCATGCCCTGGCGTCCGGCATCACTTTTCTCGACACGGCCGACATGTATGGGATGGGCCATAATGAAGAACTGGTGGGCCGGGCCATTCGCGACCGGCGCGACCAGGTCGTGCTGGCCACCAAATTCGGCAACGTGCGCGGCGACGATGGCAGCTTCAAAGGTGTCGACGGCCGGCCGGCGTACGTGCGCGCCGCTTGCGAGGCCAGCTTAAGGCGCCTGGGGGTGGACGTCATCGATCTATACTATCAGCATCGGGTCGATCCGCGAACGCCCATTGAAGAGACCGTCGGCGCCATGGCCGAACTGGTCAAGGAGGGCAAAGTCCGCTTTCTGGGACTGTCCGAAGCAGCACCGCAGACCATCCGCCGCGCCAACCTGGTGCACCCGATCAGCGCCCTGCAAAGCGAATACTCGCTCTGGACGCGCGAGGTCGAGTCGCAGATTCTCAAAACCTGCCGCCAACTGGGAATCGGTTTCGTGGCTTACAGCCCGCTCGGACGCGGCTTTCTGACCGGCCGCATCAAAACAGTCGAGGATCTGGAAGAAGGCGACTACCGCCGCGATTCACCCCGCTTTCAAGGCGACAACCTCGCGCACAACCTGGCCATTATCCGCAGACTCGAGGAAGTCGCCTCGGACAAACGCTGCTCGCTCGCCCAGTTGGCGCTGGCCTGGCTGCTAGCCCAAGGCAAAGATGTCGTGCCTATCGCCGGAACCAAGCGCGTGCGCTACCTGGAAGACAATCTGCAAGCGCTGGAAGTGCAGCTCAGCAAAGAGGATCTGGCCCATATCGACCAGGTTGCCCCCGTGGGCGCCGCACGGGGGCTGCGTTATCCGGAACCCGGCATGCGCGCGGTTGAACTGTAATGTCGCAAAACGTCAGCCCGGGATCCGCACTTGCGAGATCAAGCCGGCCAGCGCCCGGGCATCGTGCTTTTCAAGGAACTGTACGGTGTCGATGATGCGGCCCCGCACATCGGCGTCCGCATAGGGGGCGGCCAGGCTTTCGAATTTTTCGCAAGCGGTCGTCCAGTCCATTGGCCGGCTGTGGAAACCCTCATAATCGGTCTTCTCGATCTCCAGGGTGCGGTCGTCCCTAAGGTGTATTTTGACATGACAGGGCATCTCAGCTGGAAAACGGGCTGAATAGGCTTCGGAAGGCTGCACCGAAATCTTGCGCAGCAACGCCTGCACATCCGTACGGCGGATGCGTTCAGGTTCATATTGGGCCGGCAGCACCTGGCCGTCCAGCAGAGCGACCGCCGTCATATACTGCAAGCTGTGGTCGGCCTCTTCCTTGGTGTGAATGGCCGCCGTCTTGTCGCCCTCTTCGCCGCCGCCGATGATATGATAAGCCACATCGAAGGTGACGATCTCGATTTTCTCGACCTGGTCAGCATTGAAGCCCGCTTGGCGCTGCAGCGCCAGAACCCCCTCCAGAGTGGCTTGCGAATGCACTTCGGCATTGTACTTCTTGATGATCGTGCGCGTCACGCGTTCGAGGTCTTCGTGCTCCCAGTCGATCTTGAAGGGTCCGGCGATACTTTCCTGAAAGCCTTTGTTGCCTTCAAACACCGCCATGGGTCCCGTGATGCCCTGGCGGGCCAGATAGGTTGCCGCCGTGGCACCGAAAGCCGTGTAGGGGTAGGCAAGCCCTTTCCAGTGCGACAGCGCACCGGTGCGCGTCACGCGCAAAGCGTTCAGAGCGGTACCGCTGATGGCCAATGCATTGGCCGTCTTTTCCGAAGTAAGGCCCAGGGCCTTGCTGACGCCCGCCGCGACCGCATAAGCGCCTTGGGTGGTATGATCAAAACCTTTGGCCCGCACGGGCGCTTCGTCGCTCAAACGGCACTGGACCTGATAAGCGACGGCCAGCGCCAGCATGACCTGCCGGCCGGAAGCCCCCGCCTGTTCGGCCGCCGCCAGAACAGCCCCCAGGTTGTCACTGGGGTGACAGGTCTCACCCTTGGCCAGATAACTGTCATTATAATCCAGGTAGCGCACCAGCGCACTGTTGTAGAGGGCTGCGTCATCCGGCGCCGCGCGACCACCGCCCAGCAGGGTGCAAGCACCCGCGGATGAAAATTCTTCAATATGGTTGCGGAGCATGCGCACCGGGGGGCCTTGCACGGCACCGATGGCCGTACCCAGCGAATCCAGAATACGCAGTTTGATCTGCCGGCCGGCCTGCTCGGACATGTCGGCAAAATCTTTCTTTGCAATATAGGCGGCTATTTGTTGGACAATTGTCATGGTACTACCTGCCTTTCCGCCGACCGGCTGGAACGCGGAAACGCATTGCCAAAGCACGGCAGACGCTATTAAGCACTCTTCAACTTTCGGGTTCCAAACGCCGGTTCACCTCACTACATGCCTATACCGAAAGTTGCGTTACATACCCATAAGCACAGGCCCCCGCATCTTCAAGACCCGGCGCATTCTCCGGGGCGGGCGTTCACACGCGAGGTGACGTCAATCAAAGGCGTCCAAACGATTCGCCTCTCGATGCAAAAAGGCATTAGGAAAAACCCCAGATTACACTGGTGTTATCCCCATATTTGGTCGGGCATTCCTCCTTTACGATCACGCTCAAAAACGTTTTATGAACACACCACCCGTTTTATATGCTTCTGTTTTAATAGCTGTTTTCTTCGTATTCAATCAGCTCGCCGCTGAAGGCGGCGGTACGGAACACGGTTTACAATACGGGTTTCACCCTATTGATCCTTGCGGCGCAATTCAGCATAGTGGCCCAAAATCCACAAAAGGTTTGTCTTCCTCACAATATTAATCGGTTTGGTGTTTATCAAAAACGGATGGGTAAGTGCGATATGGTGTCCCGCCCGATACTCCTTAACAGGTACTTGGCCTTGGTGATCATTTTTTGGACGATCGGCGTTACCGGGTTATTTGTCAAGGATGCTTTCCGCCTTAAAAGGGCCATTACCGACCTGGCGATCGCCGAAGCCAGAATTCACTTCAACAAAGATCAGGCCATCCGCCTCTGGGTTTCCGCACATGGCGGAATTTACGTGCCCGTAACGGAAACGACCTCCCCCAATCCATATCTTGCATTCATACCTGATCGCGACATCCTGACCCCTTCCGGAAAACAGTTGACGCTGATGAATCCGGCCCATATGGCGCGTCAGATCATGGATCAGTATACCGAATTGTACGGCGTGAAAGCGCACATCACCAGCCTGGCGCACGTCAGGTCCGAAACGGCACCGGACGACTGGGAACGCACCGCGCTGCTGGCTTTCGAAAAGGGGGGCCGCGAAATCATTGAAGTGTCCAAAATCAAAGGCCAGGAGTATCTGCGCCTGATGCAACCGATTAAAACCGAAGCAAAGTGTCTCAAATGTCACTATGAGCGCGGCCACACGGTCGGCGAAAACCGCGGCGGCGTCAGTGTATCCATCCCCATGCAGCCCTATTTCGCGTCCTTGCACGGACGCATCGTCGACGCATTCGCTTCGTTTGCAATTTTGTGGATTGCGGGCGCGGCCGGCTTAGGCTTTCTTGCGAACCGGCTCACCCGCAGATTGCGCGAGCGTGAACAGGCCGAAGCCTCCTTAAGGATCTCGCAGGAAAATTACCGCATCCTGGTGGACAATTCACTGACCGGGATTTACGTCATCCAGGATGACATGATCGTTTTCGCCAATACCGAATTCGCGCGCATTCACGGCTATGCCCTGCATGAAATCATCGGCATGGAGGCATTGGCGCTCATCCATGCCGATGATCGCGCGGCCATAGCGGAACGCATCAGGCGACGACACAATGAGGCACCTGTTTCCGATGTCTTTCAGGTGCGCTGCCTGACCCGGACCGGTGGCACTATTTGGGTGCAGCGACGCAATTGCTTGACCCATTATGATGGCCGTCCGGCCATTCTGGGCAATGAAATCGATATTACCCGCCGGATGCTGGCAGATGCCGAACTGGCGGCTTCGAAACGACAATTGCAGCGCTTGACCAACGGCCTTATAGAACTGCGCGAAACAGAAAGACGCCAATTTGCCACGGAAATTCACGAGAACATCGCCCAATCGCTCAGTGCGATCAAGATCCGTGTAGAGTCCGTCCTGGACGACATCGGCACCTTCCCATCTCTCCACCGGTGCGAACCGCTGCGGCCGATCATCAGTGACATCCAACTCACGGTAGCCGACATCCGCAAGATGGCCGCACGCTACCGGCCCATGGCGCTGGATCACCTGGGCATCATCAAGACCCTGGAGTGGCTCTGCCGGCAGATTGTCACGTCATGCCCGACCTTGCGCATTAAAAAAACCATCGGTATCAGCGAATCCCAGATTCCGGAAACCGTGAAAATCATCATCTTCCGCATAGTGGAACAAATGCTGCATGGCCTTTCCACACAACCCAAGGCAGCCGCGCGGATTACCCTTAAAATGATCGACGAAAGAATCGTTTTGGTGTTGAGCACCAATATGAGCACCGCGCATTTGAACAGTTTTTCTTTGCATGGGTATCTGCAAATGGATTTGGCCATTACCGCATTGAAGAGCCATGTAGAGTCCTTCGGCGGAACCTTTCGCGTGACCTCCGCGCCCAGCCGCTGGACGACAGTGATCGCCTCCTGGGCGATCTACTGCCCGTACGAACGCTTGCGGACACGCCCCAACCGCGATGAAGCAGTCGCGCCGGGCCAAAGTCAGCCGGCAGACAGATGGCAACGATCCCCCGAAGATAGTGCCGGCGGCTGTCGCCTGCAGCAGGCGCTGTAGAGCACAGGTGGCTCCAGCCGTTCCAGCGCAACACTGCCGCCTTCGCCCGGGGCGGCCCGCAGGACAAATGCAAAACGATCCAACGCTAAGCATAGTTCCAAATCTTGGGCCGGCATATCTTCCGAGTCCCTATCCTGGAAATCGACAGACCGGTCTCGGAGTATTTTGATCCGCAAAGGCGCATAATCCATTGGGCGCCCGACTAAAGCCGCGCGCAGATACAGGGCGCACAAGGTGTCCTCGATGGCAGGGTGCCCATTGCTGCCCATGCACACCAGGCAGATATCGGCCGGGGCGCGTCGCCGGATATAGTCTATTACCGCCCCGGCGTTGACGAAGCTGCCGCACAGCACCTCGCTGACGGCCGCTGATGCCCAGGCCGCCGCCAGGCCGCGGGTCCCGTTGGATGTCGTAAAAAGCACGGTCCGCCCGGACCATTCGGTTTGCCGCACCCGATAAGGCGAATTGCCCAACTGAAATCCGGGGATACGGCGGCCATCGCGCTCGCCGATCAGAACGGCATCCTCATGGATTTGCGCCAGACGCTGCGCGCTTTCAGCATCCCCCACCGCCCAAATACGCCGCGCGCCGCCAGCAGCCAAATAACAAGCGGTCGAAAAAGCGCGCAGCACATCGATGACGACCGCGATCCCACGAGCACTGGACGCCCCTTGCGCATGATGCAGAATTTTGATGCCTGCCAAGTAAAATCCCTCCGGAATTCGCGTATGGGTATTGGGTGGTAATACTAGTTCGCTCCAGAATAGAGGGTGGGCATTGCCCACCACCATTTCCCGCAAACAACACCATCGGTTTCTGACACTGATCCCGCCCAAGCGATTGGATAGACACCGGATCGAACATAGCGAGGAAACGTTGAACGCGGCCAATCAAAGAGGCCAACAACATAAGAAAATGGTGGGCGATGCCCACCCTGCTGGTTGACATGGCCGGACCACCCACCCGAAGCACCCGTTTTTCCTACGTCACCCCACACCTATTAACCAGATTAACAAATTTGCATTCAGCTGAGTGCCTATGGTATTTATATAGGCAATATATAAAACGACCGAACCACGCTCTTGCCAGGTACCGCCGCGCATGGGATGAAGAACATGGTTAGAATGCAGTTTTTTGAAAAAGTTTTCAACGATAAACCCCAAGGACATATACGTATGGATTCCAGGCAGGTTTCATCGGACGAAAATTATGATGCCCACGAGTGTCTGCAGTTGCAACTGCTGACCTTGCTAAACGAACTGGATCATACAAAACAAAGGGAATCGGCCCTGCGTTCAGCCACTGAACAGTGGCAGGACACGTTCGATGCCATTGCCGACGCCATTTGCGTCCTGGATATCGAAAACCGCATCATCCGGGTAAACCGGGCCATGTGCGACCTGATGGGCATGACTGAAACTGCGATTATCGGCCGCTATTGCTGGGATGTGGTTCACGGTACCGGATTTCCGATTGCCGAGTGCCCCTGCATGGCCGTGTCTTCGGAAGCGGTACGCAAAAACCTTGTTTTGCAACGCGGACAACGCTGGTATAACGTCACTGTCGACCCGCGTTTTGATACCGCGGGCACCCTCCAGGGCTACATTCATGTCATGTCCGATATCAGTACGGTTAAATTGCTGGAACAAGAACAGCTGCAAACGGAAGCCCGCATGCGGCAAGCGCAAAAAATGGAAGCCATCGGCACCCTGGCCGGCGGCATTGCCCATGACTTTAATAATATTTTGACCGCTATTCTGGGCTATTCGGAAATGGCCTTGGACGACGCCGAGCAAGGCCAAGCCACGCCGGCCTACATTCGTCAGATCCTGCGCGCCGGCGAAAGGGCGCGCGACCTGGTGCGGCAGATCCTGACCTTCAGCCGGCAGAACGAGGCCGGCGCCAAACCCATACAGATTCAGCCGATCGTCAAGGAGGCCCTCAAGTTGCTGCGCGCCTCCCTGCCGTCAACGATCGCCATCGACTTGACGATCGAAACCGATGCCGTCGTGCAGGCGGACCCGATCCAGATCCATCAAGTGATCATGAACCTGTGCACCAATGCGGGTCATGCCATGCGGCGTGGCGGCGGACAGCTTCGTGTAAACCTCGCGGAAGAAGACCTGCCCGCCGAGCCTGTCGTACGTCATCCCGAGCTGAACCCGGGCCGATATCTCAGAATACGGGTCAGCGACACGGGGCACGGCATCGCCCCCGAGATCATCGAACGCATTTTCGACCCCTATTTTACCACCAAGCCACAAGGGGAAAGCACCGGCATGGGGCTGGCTTTGGTTCAGGGCATCGTCGATAGCTGCGGCGGCGTTGTTTGCGTGGAAAGCCAAGCAGCCCAAGGAACGGTTTTCAACATATACCTGCCAATGATGCCGCGACCCGACAAAAGCGCCCTACCCGATCCGCAAATCGTCCCCCTGGGTCACGAACGGATTCTGTTTGTAGACGACGAACCGGCCTTGGCCGAAATGGCCCGAGAGATGCTTGCGCGACTGGGCTATCGCGTGACGATCAGCACAGCCAGCACGGAAGCTTTCGTGCTCTTTAAGCAGCACCCCTTTGATTTCGATCTGGTCATCACCGATATGACGATGCCCCATATCACCGGGGAAATGCTGGCGAGAAAAATGACGGCAGTCCGCGCGGACATCCCCATCATTCTCTGTACGGGATACAGCGAAGATATCGATCAGGAAAGCATGGCGCGCTGGGGCGTGCACGCCCTGGTGATGAAGCCGCTGGTACGCGGCACGTTGGCGCCCGTCATCCGGCAGGTGCTCGACGCTGCCCGCACGCCTTCAGCAGACGTTTGAATCATAAACAAAGGAAGTACGCAGGAACTTTGCGAAAAGGATAAATTCCAGCAACACTACACCTATTTTGCTTTCGCGTGAGATCTGAACGGCTTGCACACCCACTCCTTTTCGGATCCTTCCTGTTGCAAACAACGACCTTTTAAAGTGATATACGCCAGCATCGAAGCATAAGCCAAACGCTTCAGTTCGGGATCTTTGATATTCAGCAACCAGACGCGCCTTTTTTGGATCAAGTACCCCGCCCCGCCGATAACAATCACGCCACCCACCAAAATGGATAAAAGTGCTGCTTTCAGGGGAACCACGCCAATCATCCCCGCAAAGAGGACAAGTCCCGCCGCGGCACCCACAAATATGCGGAAGTAGTTTGCTATCTGATCCTGGTATTGAATACTCCAGATGGCGGCGCGCGCCAATCGGTTTGTGTTGTTCTTAGAGGTTGAAAATAGCATATCGACCTCTCGGACATTTGGGTCATTCTTGCGGGCATGAACGACAGGAGGAAAAAAGGGCTCTCTTCGTCCAGCCATGTTGACTTTAACGTAAGTTGTGGCCAAAAAAAGTCAAAGAAAGACTTCGTTTCAGACAGTGACCACGTCTAATTCGGAAGTGCAGTGTGGGCAGCGCCGCGCTGGGAGGGGAATCATTGTAAAGCAATGCGGACATGCTTTGGTGTCGGGCGCCGCCGGCGGCGCACTTCTTTGAAGCCGGTTCATGCCGCGCACCAGCATGAAAACCGCAAAGGCCACAATCAGAAAACTGATGATCCTGTTGAAGAACAGGCCATAGTTGATCGTCACCGCACCCGCGGCCTGAGCTTCCGTCAGGGACGCATACGGCGCTGCGGCGGCGGCACCCTCTTTCAAAACCAGGAACAGGTCGGAAAAATCCACATTGCCCAATGCCCAACCGATCGGCGGCATGAGGATATCGGCCACAAGCGACTGCACAATGGCGCCAAAAGCGGCGCCGATAATGATGCCGACCGCCATGTCCACCACATTGCCCCGCATTGCGAACTCTTTAAATTCCTTAAACATAGCCCCCCCCTAATAAATAATCGTTTACCGACGAAAACGACAAGTCCCTTACGACCAGTGGGTTTTCATTGCATCGCCGTCACTTTGACCCGAACCACGCCCTCGCGCAGCATCCCCAGTTGGCGGGCCGCGGAGTAGGACACATCGATGATGCGGCGCTTTTTAAAGGGCCCGCGATCGTTGACGCGCACCGTGACCGAGCGGCCGTTTTTCAGATTGACGACCGTCACCTGCGTGCCAAAGGGAAGATGGGGGTGGGCGGCCGTCAGCTTTTTTTCATCGTAGCGCTCGCCGCTGGCGGTACGTCGTCCGTGAAACTTGCGCGCATAATAACTGGCCAGGCCGACCTTTTCATAATGATCTCCAGAACCGCTCTGCTGATCTTTTTTTCCCGGAGAACCCATGTGGTTCGCGCCGCAGCTCATCACAGCCAGGCTGACCAGCCCAATCGCCATCATGAGAATAGGACGGCATTTGAAGGGAAGACGAAACAGTGGCAAGATGGCTACTCCAGTGCGCCCGACACCTGCGCCCAGGTCAGATCGCCCAGCAAGTGATACCCCGCCACGGTAGGATGCACACCGTCGTCGGTCAAGGCAGGCAATAGCTTATCAGGGTTAGCGGGGTCTTCCAGAACATCGTGCTGCTGGACGAGATAGCAATTGGGCCGTCCTGAGACAAACTCCGTCAGCCATGAGTTCCAACGCTTTTTCCAGTCATTTGAGAGATCGCTGAAAGTATTTCGCGGCGCGATTTCATAAATGACCACCTTGATCCCGGCGGCAAGGGCCGCATCCACAATGGTGGTCAAATCCTTTTGGACGTCTGCTTCCGGGATTCTATTAAAACAATCGTTCGTTCCGGCATAGATGAAGGCCCACTCCGGGTCCCAATCGATCATCATGCTTTGATAGCGATTGACAACATCGGAATGGATTTTATGCGCGCCGACCCCCTGATTCATGACAGCAACCCCATTGTCCGGGTACAGTGAAAGGGAGTGCTCTTCCACCCAATACCCGATCGACGATTGAGCATTGAGCATGCCGCGGGCCGGAACCGGGTCGAAGCCTTCATGGCCGGTGGCAATGCTGTCCCCGATGGTCACGCCCCAGGGGATAAAAATTTGCACATTCTGCACCTTCGCCGTGCCTGTACCCCCTGCCGTGGTGGCGAATTGCAGTGCGGTCGGCGCCGCCGTCTTGTCGAAGGATTGTGCCGTTCCGATCTCTTCCATTCTTGATTTGATGGTTGTGGTACTTGTGTCTTGCCAGTACAAAAAGAAACGCACGCTTGCGGCCATGGGATCGATCAGAAATACAAATTGTTGTGCTCTGGAACTTGCGTAAGAGGTCGGCGTGACCGTCTGAGCGGATTGGTTGGTTGACAGCCGGATCGTATTGGCGCCAGCGCCGTTGATGGTCGCCATAGCCCAATCGGCCAAAGCGATCTGCAACTGCTGGGTTAAGGGGACCTCCACATCGACGGCGACGACGAATTTACGGTATAAAGGCACCTGCAACCCAGCGTCGGCGGTGAGCGTCAGCGAACACGCGTCGGCAGTATTGGTATTATTAAAGAATACAACGCCTGCGCTCTGAGTGATCGAGGCCGTGCCACTTACAGATTCCAGCCATCCGTCGACCGTGGCCGGGTTGCCATCCGTGTCGGGAAACGATTCATCCAGATACCAGTATTTGGCAATGACCTCAAAGGGAACCGAGACCGTGTCCGATTCATTGCCCTTTGCATCTATCACATAAAAATCAGCCCGCCATTGCCCGGCGGGGCCGTTCACGGCCGTAGGCTGTGGGGGAGGAAAGAGTCTGCTTTCACTGCTCTGGGATGGCAGCGGCAATGTTACAGGAGGGAAATAGGCGCTCGTCGCCTCGGCAGGATAGTAGTGCGCCACCACCATTTGGGAAATATCCAGATCGGGATCGGTGGCTTGAAGCGCGAAAGTCAATTGGTCGCCAATGATGAATGTGTCGGATGCGACCTGACCGGCATTGTCGAGGCGGTACAGCATGACGCTATCGATCCGCGGTGGTGTGCCGCTGCTTGCGTCACTGCCATCACTACCACCGCCGCCACAACCCAAAATGATGGTTAAAAAGCCAACAACAAAAAATTTAAGCATAGATTCAATATGTTGCATAAATAAACGCACAGGCTTAGTGTTAGTGAGAAATGGGAGGTTGCAAAGATGCACACCGAACTCATTTCTCAGCAAAAAGCAGTTCCATTCGATGCAACAGTCCAAACCGGAGCTTATTTCTGGACAAAATGTTATTGTGTTCGTAATGAACTAAAGATTGGGGGATTAGAGTTGGAGTGGTTTAGCCTGTCGCCGCGAGATCCCCGCGCAAACATCATTACTGCATACCACTAATGCGGACGCTTGACAACCTGAATATAGCCCGGTACGTCCTCTGTGCCCAGGGTACACAGGCCTCGCGAGAGCATTCCCTGCCAAAAAGGCAATGAAAACAATGCCTGGTGAAATGCAAACGTGGCGCTACCGTTCTTCGGCAAACAGGCGCTTCACCGTTGCCGGAATATCTCCCTTGGGCCGCAGGGTGTGATCCTGGCGCACCTTGTAAATGCCAAACCATTGCTCCGGGTCATCGGCATCCTGACGCAGGGCCTCGACTGGGCCTTTGGCGCTCTTCCACCATTCGTCTTGCAATTCAAAGAAGACCATTCCGCAGTAATTTTCTTTACCGCGCGCCGTGCGGATATCACGCCACACCGACGTCAGCGTTTTGGGCACATCCGCGACCTTGTGGCCGCCAAAGCCGGGAACCCAGGGCTTGGGGGCAATCGGAGAGGTCGACAGCCCCACCTGGGTGACAAGAATCGGCTGTTTCGATTCTGTCGCCAACTGCTCGAGATAGCCCTGGTAAGAGGTGCCGGTCACCGAACCGGGCGGCGAGGTGCGCACGCCGTTGGCATAAGTATAGATATTGAGACAGATCAGATCGCCCATATCCGGTACGAAAATACTGTCCCGGCTGACCTCGAGATCCGGCCGATCACCAATCGGGCCGATATGCGTCCAGCTGGTGTGGCAGTAGAGATGGCGCCGGCCATACCGGCGCAGTTCATAATCCATGGCGGCATCGACCAGCATGGTCATGGCCACCTCGGTGGGGGTGCGGTGGGTCACCGTCAGATGCTTGCCCTTATAGGCGCGCACAGTGGGGTGGCGGGCGTCAGTGGCGCTGACGCTTTTGGCCTGTAGTTCGTCCCCGATAGAGAAAAGCACCAGGCGATCCGGCCGGCCGACCTTATATGTGTGATCGATGACCTCTTTGATTTCATTGAGGGTCTGGGCCTGAAAGGCTGGGGCGAGAAAATCCTCCGCGTATGCATAGACCCAGATATCCTGGCTGTAGACCAGATCGGTTTTATCCAGGGCCGCGAAAAAATTCGACGGCATCAGCCGGGGAAAGACATGCAGATAAGTGGCGTTCAAATTTTGAATCAAGGCCAGGTGCTTGGCATACCGGTCATCGTTGCCCGGCGATGCGCCCTGCATCGGCGTTTCGCCGGGGAGGTAGGGCGAATAGCCCATGCCCCGAAAAAACACCGGCTGCTCCGGCTTGGCCAGATCGATCAGCGCCTTGCCGCGCACGACAAAACGTTCAGGCTGCGGCGTATCCGGATTGATCAGCATGGTTTTGGCGGCCCAGGCCGAAGATCCGGCGCCGACCAGGCAAAAAGAAATGAACAGTATCCACGAAAAGTAAGATGCTTTTTTATTCATGGCGCAATGAAAGCGGAAGGCGTATGGGTTTCTATCGAGTCGGCAAGGCCTTGCTGCCTGTATCTTCCAGTTCGATCCGCACACCCATAACAGATCGGCGTAATAAGATAAAGCTGCAAGTGCCAGGTTTCGTGGCCCGTTTACCGTTGACCTGGATGGGCGCTGGCACGAGCGGACTGGTAGGTGTTGGTTTGGGAAGAGAAAGATGCTCAACACCACGGCTGGTAAGCATTGTATTCGGGCCGCCAGGGAATCCCTGAGCGAGCCCCAGGACTGCCTTGCTCCTAAACTTTTAATCGCGGAATCACTCTCATCGAACGATTGAAATCTTCGAATTCATTGCCAGATTTTCCAATGTTTTTTTCAAGGCTCTTTCTCCTTTCAGGAATGTGACGGGTGTATTTAAACCGGCGACGATCAAGCAAAATAGGGTGGTCATAGCACTTACTATTTTGGACGCAGTGCGCATCTGATAATGGCTTGAATTCAAAGTCAGGGCGCGTCATTTACCGCCACCGCCACCGCCACCGCCGCCACCGCCACCGCCACCGCCACCGCCACCGCCGCCACCGCCACCGCCGCCGCCGCCGCCGCCGCCACCACCGCCACCACCGCCGCCGCCGCCACCACCGCCGCCGCCACCGCCACCACCAGAACCAGAACCACTTGAACCACCTGAACTACCGCCCAATCCTCCCTTACCAGAAACGCCCCCCATTTTACCGACGCTGAATTGGTTGGCAATCTGTTGACGCGACTGTTGTTGCGACTGTTTGGCGATCTGGTTACGAAGCTGCTCCATTTCTCTGTTGGTATAGCGGTTTTGCAGGGCCTGGCAAACAGTATCTGACACATCTTTCGAACGGATGCCCAATTGGGCCATCGTGCGAACGGTCTGCATGGTCTGCATGGCTAACGTTTCGTTCTCGGCCTTGTTTCGAGTCTGCTGCCGGTTTTCAACTTGCAATTGGGCCCTGACGAACTCTATGTCCGCGGGTTTCAAGCCCGCGGCCAGGCAGTCCGCGATGGCGCGCGTCATGGTGCCAACGTTCTTTGGATCCTTGGAAAGAGAGCTGGCCACTTGGTTCGCGTAGGCAAACCGACTACGCACGGTCTGCATCGCCGCGATGACCTCCTGAGGCCGGGCCTGCTTGGCAATGCCTTCCAGGGCCTTGTTCATCACCGGCTCCGTGGGCAGATTTGCCTTGGCGGCAGCCACGACCTCCTGCTGCGCCTGAATCATCTCCTGCTGCTTGAAGCGGCTTTGAACCATTTGGCTCATCATTTTTTGCGCCTGGTCTTCAGGGATGCCCAAGGTACTCATTTCCTGGGACTGCTGCTGAATAGTCGCCATGGCCTGCTGAGACAGCCCCTGGGGCTCATTGGCAAAGGCCGCCGATATGAAGCAGAAAAGGATCGAAACAATGCACAAGATGTTTTTCATAATCCCTCCTTTGGCGATTGAACCGCATCGCGTTTACCCCTATAACTGTTCAGCACGGAAATGGTTACAACTTGGGATCGAAAATGCAGTTTTCGGAACCGAAATCATCGCTTTCCGTCATGCGGCAGGGAGGCAGATAGCTTTGCCCATCCAGAAGGTAGAAGTATCGAAATGGCGTGTCGGCCGTCATGGAAATCACCCAATGCCCATCCACTTTGCGGACTTCGTGGGGTTGGAAACCGTCCAAGCTGGATGCAAGAAACACTTTTTTCGCATCCGGCTTGTCAAGGTAAAGCGTAAGCACCTCTCCTTGGAAATCGTAATAGTGCGCAGTGCATCCGGTCATCAGCACCAGGCAGGCGGCTATCAGTAGATGACTTTTCATATGCGCTCCTCCACCGTTAAAATGGAATTTTGCCCGCCGAAATCATCTTGTTCACTGGCGGGCAGGGTTGGATCCGGCATTCGCCGGTCGCCATCCACGATGTAGGCGAAGCGGTGTACGCCGGGGGGTATGGCAAGGTTGAGCTCCCAGTAACCGCTGTCGCCGACGCGTCGCATGGCGATCCGCCGCCAGCCGGCAAAAGATCCGACCAGTTCCACCTGATCCACCGCCGGCGCGAAGAGGATGAAGCGGTTGCTGTGCACCATCGGCCCGGGATCTTCGGGCGTTGCAAAAAAAATCAGCAAGGCGGCAACAAATCCGGCCGCGGCGAACCCAACCGGTTTCAACAGGCGAAGCAGCCACAGGCTTACCGGCTGCCGCCGTTTTTTTTCAACGGTCATCGTCTCAGCCAGTACCAGCGGCTGCCGGAGCAGATTTTCCTGATCGAGCAGCGTCAGCGTCAACGCATAAAAAGCGTGATCCGAGCGGACCTTCTCCACGAAGCGGCGCTTTTCATCCAGATCCATCTCGTTGTCGATATACATGCTGGCAAGATAATCCATCAGTGATAGTCTCCATCTGCGAGGATCGCCCGGAGCCTGAGCCGTGCCCGGTGGACCCTGATTTTCACATTGCCTTCGCTGATGTCGAGCAGCTTGCCGATCTGCTTATAGGTAAACGTCTCGGTCGCCAGCAGTGAGATCAATTCCCGCTCCTCGGGTGTGAGCTTCCGGATGGCTGCGAACAGTCGGTCGCAGCCCTCTTTTTCAATGCAACGGCATTCCGGGTCTGATCCGGGCGCCGAATTCTCGACTTCCGGACAGGACGCCTCCCGGTGTTTGCGCAGGGCATCCAGGGCAGCGTTGCGCGCGATTGTAAACAACAGCGAACGGCTGTTGCCGTTGCGGCCATACCGGGAGAGACAACGCGCAAAGCTTTCCTGCATGAGATCGCAGGCCAGCTGCGCGTCTCCGGTCAGGCGCAGCAGGTACGTCAGTACCCGGCCCCTGTTTTCGGTATAAAATTGGGCGTAGGTTTCCACTGCCGTATAAACGTTTGGGAGGCGGAAAGGTTACATTCTGAAAGTATTTTTTCAGGGCCGGTGCTGTTTGTCATTGCGCTGGGAAACAAGCACCTTTTGCTGGCCATCCTTGTCCACAAAGGGGTGAAGGTGTGCTGGAGCGAGCAATTCAGCCCCACCCAACTTTTGAATCCGCAGTCTTAAGGGCGCTCCTGCGCTGCCCCTTTGACAAAGGTATGTGGAAATAAAAGGGACACGTTAATGTGATCCCCGGTGTATGGCTGAAAAGGGGCGCCGGTTTTTGGCAGCGCCCCTTAGAGCCGATTTAAAGGAAAAGTTCGATTCCGATCCGGCTAGATCAGGAGAGTCTTTCACTCCATTTTCATGAAATCTATTCGCCGGAACCAGATGTCGTTGCCGACGTCGTGCGGCGACACATGCGCGTCGTCGCCGTCCGTGAACTGGTGCCAGATAGCGTAGAACCGCGTGCCGCTCGGGTGCATGCGCATCTGGGCGTGCCCCTGGTGCGGGGTTCCCTGGGCCAGCCAGGGGAAGCGGTACACCGTTTCGCCGGCTTCGGGGCTCGCGCTGTCCGGGTTGATCACCCAGGGCTCCATGAGCCAGGTGGATCCCGCGTCTGTGGTGCGGGTGTAGAAGATGTCCGCCTTCACTGTGTCGGTGGTGCGTGGGTCGGCGATGCCGTGGATCACCTCGGCCGTTCCAAAGGCCACATAATACACGTCCGGATCGTAGGTGTCATCCTCCGAGTAGGTTGGATTGACGGTGCCCGGTCCCATGGGCGGAACAAGCCTCGGATCCGTGACCGTGTAGCGGTTGCCTTTCAGCAGGGACACGTTCCGGCCCGGTTCGAACTCTCCCCGGCGGTACCGGTACTGCTTCTCAGTATATTCCTTCGTGGTGGGATTCTTTTCGATGACTGTGTGGACGGTCTCCTCCGGTCCGTTCGGATCGGTCGTCCAAGTTCTCCCACCGTCAAAAGAGCGGCGCACGAAAAAGTCCAGGTGATCGCCGCCCAGGCGCCCCCAGTTGGGTGTGAAGGAGTAACCGAGAACCACTTTGTCCCCGCGAATGAAGCCGCGGTGGCCCTTGGCGTCGGAATAGGGGTTGGCGAAGGACTCGTCCGAAAGATCGTTCCCATACTGCTTCCACATCAAGACTCTTCCGTAGCCATTGCCTTCGTAGTCTTCCACGATGTCCAGCGGGTCCTGCGCTTCGACCGTGGCGCTGGTCATGTTCATGTGCCGGCGCTGAAACTGCATGGCGCCGGGGGTGGATGCTTCGGCGCCCGCGTCGTAGCGCATGAAGTTGTCGAAGCGGTATGGGTTGGCTTTTGATGTGCTGTTGAGCTCCGCTGTCGGCACAACGACCCGGACCGCGAAGATGTCCGAGGGCTTGCCATTGCCTTCCCGGCCCTGTTTGTACAGGACCACTGCCACCGTATCAGCACCCGGTGTCTTGAGCATGTCGGGCTTGGGCTGGGCGATGAAGCGGACCCGGCGGGCGTTCTCCGTGGCGTACTGCCGAAGCACGCCGGTGTCCGCGCCTTCAGCATCCTTGTAGTAGATGGGAATGAGATTTCCGGTATCGTCAAGGGCGGGCAGGTTCACGACATGGCCGGCACTGATGGCCTCCGGCTGGTCGAATTTGAACGCGTGGTAGATCACGTCCTTGCCCTTGTCGCCAGATTCCTCGTCGTCCTCGTCGTAGCTGCTGAGGGCAACCAGTGTGTCGACGGTTTCCACCGAGTGGTGGTCTTCATCTTCGGGCGGCTCGCCGAGGCCCTTGGTCTCCTCGTAGCCGAGCAGGGCCCAGCCGCCGGGCATCAGGGTCAGGTTCGGCCGGCAGGCGCCGGTGTCGCCGTCGAGCACGCGATCATCTGGCGTGATGACCACGGTTTTCACCCTGCCGGGCTGATTGATGAAGCGGTACCAGCGGGCACCTTCCATCTCACCAGGACGGTACTCGCCAAGTACCGTGGCATCCCAAACCGCGTTGGTGCCGGAAGTGTCGGCCAGGGGACCGAGGTTGTCCAGCATGTAGGCATAGCGGGCCATGCCCCAGCCGCCGCCGGTGCCGCCCTCGCCGTCATGCGCCTCCTCGTCTGTCAGATCCCCTTCACCTCCGCCACAGGTGGCATCGTGTTCTTTTTCATGCGCGACCCAGTCTTCCTCTTCAGCTCCCACCAGCGGAATGAACGACCCGTTCTCAACCAGCGGCAACCCCGTGACTTCGTCAAGTTCCACCCTCATGTTCTCTGTGTTGACCGTGTTGTTGTCGGAAACCCGCACGGGCAGTGACATCGGCACCAGCCATTTGGGCCGGGACGAGATCTCGGGCTGCTGGCTGTGCGAATCTCCCCCGAGGTCCGCGGCATGTTCATCGGCTGAATGGTCGGCTGCCACAAAGTGGGTGTCGATCAGCTCGAAGTCCGCATAGGGAAGGAAGCTGTACCAGATGTCGGTCTTCTTGTGGACCGTGGCGCCGCTCCAGCCGTGGCCGCCGGCGCTGCACTTGCCGGGACGCAGGCCGCCCGGATCTTCCTGCCAGGCGATCCCGAAGCCGACGTTCTTGGCGCTGCCCACCACCGGGATGAACGCATCCCGCCGCGCGGTGGTCAGGCGCTCGGGCTTAAACCAGACGATGTCGCCGATGTCGTGGCCGGGGTACTTGCCGGCGTTGCCCTCCCAGACCAGCACACCCCGACAGGCCCACAGGGCATAGTAGGGAATCTCGCCGATGCCCTGATCGGCCACGTCGTCGTCCAGGTCATAATCGACCGATCCCTGCCGGCCGCGCACCCCGTACAGATCGCGCACCGCGTAGGCGTCGTCGTAGGGGTAGTCGTCTGTGGTCTTGATGGCCACCCGCGGCTTGCCGCCGCGCGCGTAGGCGCTGGTCCACACGACGAGAATCTTGTCCTCGGCGATCTTCTGCTGCGGCGATCGGCAATTGCCGGGAAAACTTTCACCGGTCGTCTTCAGCGTGAAGGAAGAGTGCTCGGCCATGTGGGAGACGTTGAACCGCTTCCAGGTGGCACCGTCATCCATGGACACGGCCGTGATGATGTCCGAGGCGCGGCGCAAACCTTTATTGGAATTGTCCTGCTCCTCCGTGTAGGTGACGACGAGCGGTTTTACCTTGTCACGGGTCTCAAGCGGGTTCCCGTCCTTGTCCTTGTACTCGACCGTCGTCTCACCCCCGCTGGCTGTCCTTGCCGGCACCCACACCGGGATGATGTCCAGCTTGGGCTTGTCGACCGCATAATCCGGGCTCTTGGAGACATTGCGCCGGAATACCGAGTTGCCGATTGCCTGTTCGAGCCAGGCCAGTGCCAGCTCATCTGAAACAGAGGAAAAATCATCAGGCAGACCCAAATCATCTAAATCTTCACAGGTCGTAAAGTCGATCTCCGCCCGGCCGAGGTCGACTTGGGGAATCTCGAGAGCCCCGCTGGGTGTGTCACTGGTGTCGAGGCCCAGGAGCAGGCAGGCAATGCTGAGGACCGGCGGGTCGGAAATATCCAGGCCCGGGAAAAGATCCAGCGGCGAAACCCGCTGATCGGCCTTGCCGGTGCCGATGTACGTATCCGTGCCGGGTTCCGGACCAGGGATCCAGAAGGAGATATCCTCCCCGGGATAGAAGGAAAATCCGCTCTGTTCTCCCGTGATCCCGGAGTGGGTCGGAGTTTCATATCTCAGGCCGTGCACCGGTCCGACGAAGTTGCCTTGCTTCGGGTGCTGCAGCTCGTACCGCATGGCGAAGGCATTGTCGCCCCAGGCGGTCCGCTGGACATCCAGCGGCACGTTCGGGTTCATCGCCCAGGCCGAGAAGACGACCGGTCTGACATCCAGGGTTTTGAGTTCGACGAAGACCGCAACGGTTCGCACCCGTTGTTCCAGGTAGGGTACCCCCCACTGCCCCCACTCGAACTGCAGATCCGCGAGCCCTATATTCAATGCATATGGCTTTTCGGGCGGGGTTTTGTAATTCATACTGTAGGGCCACTCCCCGAAATTTGGATCGACCTGCTTCTTGCCGGGTGGCGGGGCAGGCACACTGCTCAGGTAAACGTATACCTTGCTGAGCGTGCAGCGGTCGCTGAACGGCGTCACGACGATATTGAAGTTTTCACTGGTGTTCCAGACCTCCACGGTGCCCACCTGCTCGAAGGCCTTGGTGACCAGTTGGGCCTCCAGCAGGCCGATCGTATTGTGAACGGTCACGTTGTCGGCCCAGGCCAAGGGCGTGGCCAGGGCAAGAAACAGTGTGACTGTGATCAGTTTTTTTAACATATCAACCCCCTTTAATTTGGCGGAACCAATCATGGTCAGTAGAAAATGGACTTCATTTAACCTTAACGTCCTTATCTTTGGGTTTCGGTGACGGTTCTCCACCAGTGTCTCCTTCATCAAAGAATTGTATATCTTGCGGGTAACCCGTGACGGCAAAGGCTTCGATCCCGCGCTCGGGGTTGACGCCCCAGCCGACGATCCGGGTCCCGTCGTCCGAGATCCCCGTTGCCTCGTTCAGGATCCAGGAGGAGCCGAAGGTGGACGCGGTACCGGCCCCGCTCTTGATGAGGATGTACTCGAGGTCGTACATGTATCCGATTCCGTCATCTTCCAGGACGGGATTGCCGGCCCAGACGAAGGCTTCCTCGGGATAGAGAATGGTCTTGCTCTTGCCCACGACCATCAGGTCGCCCCACGTCGGGTCATATTTGTAGGCAACACCGTACGCCACGCTGTCGTACCCGCTCTTGGAGAGGCCGCCCAGGCCCTTGATCACCCAAGTGTCGGTGTCGTCCTTAAACCAGATGCACGCCTGCGGGCCCAGAGGGCTACCGCTCCGGCCGGCGATGATGGCGCCATCAGGGGTCATGGCATAGGCCTCGGCAAACTTACCGCCGGCGAGCATGGGCAGGATAGCGCTGTCGAGCGTAATCGGGTCGGTCGTTGCATCGAGTACGGTGGTGACAAACGCGCGGTTCCCGATCTTGGTTGCGCCATACCCTGCGATGATGAGCCCGTCCGCGGATACGGCTTCCGCGCTGCTGGTCTGCAGGGTCTGTAACGACGTGTACGCATCCGTGATGGTCAGCGTCTTTACCACCGGCAGGAGCGGGTCGGTCATGTCGGCGCGGAACGCCACCTGCCCCCTCTTGTTGTTGCCGAAGCCTACCATGATGGTCCCATCCACGGTCACATCCTTGGCCCGCATGTCGGCCAGGCCGCCGCCGTAGTCGGGAATGGTCACGTAGTCGCCCTCATCGACACTCTCGAGGACAGGGAGCAGCCATTGCGCGGCGTAGGATACGGTCCCGACCTTCAGGGTTCCGACCGGCTTAGAGCCACACCAGTCAAAAGCGAGGGCCACCTTGTCATAACCGCTGCAGTCCGCGGTCATGTCCGAAGCCGCGTAGGCGGCGCTGGGCTGGGACGGGACAGCGATCCCGATGTCCTCTTGGACCTGCAGTTCGTTGTACAGGGGCGGTATCCCGTCGTCGGTGGCAATGGCCCAGTCGATGTCCAAACGCCACGCCCGCCTGAAATCCACCACCATGGTGCTGCCGACGGCCACCTTGCCGTCGCGGGAGATGCCCAGCGCCTTGCTCTCGTCGTGCGGGCCGTCCATGTGCCCGAGCTTCCAAAAATAGAAATCATCGTAGTATTGAGGGACATCTGCCCACCCGAGAGTCCCGGCCCAGAGAATTGCCCCAACAACAATAAGAACAATCGTTTTCTTCTTGGTTTTCATGATGTTAACCTCCGAATTTACAGGTTTACTGATTATACTTCTACTTCTTTTATGTCTAGCTGAAACTCAGTGAAACCGACTTCCCGGTCCACCCCATTTCCGCGTTTTTTCAACGATGATCGACGGGAAAGTAAAAGGGACAGTGACGGATGCAGGGTATCGGATCGCCGTCTGCGGATGACGAATGCCGCATCATTTCCTGGTTGGGCCATCTGCGTGGAGGGTTCTGGATGAAGACTGCTGCATCAAAAAATATGCCATACCGACATGACGCTTGCATCAGAAACAATGGAAGGAAAATTGATTGCATCCCGGAGGTTACGTCTTCCAGGAAAAGCCCGTCTTCTTTCCCTGATATGGAGAGATGTGCGACAAGGCATGCTGTGAGACGGCACATTCTGTGTCGTGTCACACAGCATGCCGGAGGCAACCAGGGAGCGGCCGCAACGACCGCAAGGACAATAGCGGCCGATACGCCACCAAACGGATGGTTGGGTTGACGCCAATCGCATACGACCGTTCCGGACAGAAGAGATCGTTCGAGAGATGTTCAAAAACGCTCGGCGCTTCGGAGGTCTGGCACCAACGGCGACGGACGATTTTGTGCCATGTCCCACTTTCAATCCCGATCGCGCCCAGGGTGGCGACTCGCCGTTCGATCGTCGTCGGGGCACACTTCGTGTCTTTACTGAATGTGCCATGACATACTTTTTTGAACCCCGCAAAGAGGCTCCGCATCCATGCCCGCCCTCACGCAATCTTCGGAAATACAAGGCCTTTTATCAGTTTGACGCGCCGACTGCACCTGCCTGCCAGCAAATGGCACGTTTTTTGATTCAGAAGTAATCATGACCATCTGACCACTTCGTTTTTTTTTAGAATCTTAAGCGATAATCCGAAAGAACAGTTCTCGTCGCGTTTTTCAGTAAGCCCAAGGCGCTTCTGCTTTTGTCCCATCCGGGCAGAGGATAGCACACTTTAAATAGAGTATAGGATACCAGAATGGCGGATCCGCCCATCGATAGAAAAGATGGCAAGGAGAGATTGGGAAGATGCCCTCTTCTGGAGCAACCGGACAGCGCCTGCTACTGCATGAACATGAATAGTCTGATCATACCGGCAGCTATCAAATATTGTTTGGGAAATTTTACAGAGTGCCCGGTTCGCCGGTTCCTGTTGCACGGTCTGGCACCGTAAAAAAAAGATAAGGATCACTTGGGAGAGGTATTGAAGAACGGTGGTCTACCATCTGATGAAGAACATGCGCGAGGGCACGCGCCTCGTGCAGCAACCCGATTCAATACACAGGAGGTATTCACATGAAAAGGACCCTTTTGCACTCTCTTGCCGTCGCAACCGTCATTTTACTCGCCTTCACGGTTTGGGGCGCTCACGCGACCGAACCGGCGCCGGACCAGCAGTCGCACCCGGCATGCCTGCACTGCGGCATGGACCGCACCCAATTCGCCCACTCAAGGGTGTTCGTTGTTTACGACGACGGCACGTCGGTGGGCACCTGCTCGCTGCACTGCGCCGCCATCGATCTGTCGCTGAACATCGACAAAACCCCGGTCGTCTTCCAGGTCGCCGATTACAATTCCAGGCTGCTGGTCGACGCGGAATCGGCGCACTGGGTCACGGGGGGCGCCAAGATGGGGGTGATGACGCGCAGGGCGAAGTGGGCTTTTTCGGGTGAAGCTGGCGCCCAGGCTTTTGTGTCGGCCAACGGCGGGGCGGTGACTGCGTTTTCGAACACCATCAAGGCGGCCTACGAGGACATGTACGACGACGTGCGAATGATCCGCGCAAAGCGCCTCAAAATGAAAAAAGCCCGCGAATCCTGAAGCGACACGCAACATGGTAAGCGGTCGAGGAGCATCGGCTATGAAATGGCATTTTCCTGTCGTCCTGCTTGTGTTGGGCGTGCTGCTTGTTGCCGCGGCACCGGGGGTGGCTGTCGCGGACCAACGGCTGCCGGCCATCCGGCCCGGCCCAAAGGACAAATGCCCGGTGTGCGGCATGTTTGTGGCCAAGTACCCGGACTGGGTTGCCCAGATCCGCTACGAGGACGGAACGACCCTTTTTTTTGATGGCGTCAAGGATCTTTTCAAATTTTACTTTCAGCAAAAGGGACAGCCGCAAAAAAACAGCAACGCGGCAGCGGCCATTTACGCTACCGACTACTACACCTTCGCGCCCATCACTGCCGACACTGCCCATTTCGTCGCCGGCAGCGATGTCTACGGGCCGATGGGCAAAGAGTTGGTCGCCTTTTCGACCGCCGCCCACGCGGAGACCTTCTTGCGGGATCATCATGGCCGGGAAATTCTCCGTTTCGATGCGATTACACCGGCGTTGATTGGCACTCTGGACTGACCGCAAGTCAGAATTGCGGTATGACCGGGGAAACAGGCGGTCGTTCGCAGAGTCCGCTGCGGGAGCAATAAAGGCACTCGGGAAGAGTCGACGACATGATCGAACTGCAGGCCATATCGAAGACATTTCGTGACGGTGGGGTCAACCGGTTCACGGCGCTGCGGCACATCGATCTATTCGTGGCCCAGGGCCAGGTGGTTGTTTTCAAGGGTCCGAGCGGGTCCGGCAAAACGACCCTGCTGGGCATCATCGGCTGCATGGCGCGGCCGACGTCCGGTCGGATACGCATCCGCGGCCGGGAGGTCACCCATTTTCCCGAACATGTGCTGAGCCGGATCAGGCGGGACGCGTTCGGTTTCGTCTTTCAACGCTTCAATCTCATTCCGGGCGTGTCCGTTCTGGAAAATGTGATGCTGCCGGGATATCCCACACGCAAACCGCAGCGCGAGCTGCGCCAGCGCGCCTTCGTTCTTCTGGAACGCTTCGGCATTCATTCCAAAGCGCACCAGGCGGTACAGTATCTTTCGGGCGGCGAACAGCAGCGGACGGCGATTGCGCGGGCCCTGATCAACGACCCGGAGTGCGTGATCGCCGACGAACCCACCGCCCACCTCGACCCGGAACTGTCGGGCCGGTTCATGGAAATCGTTTCCAATATCAAGGCGCAGGGCAAAACGGTGCTGATGGGCAGCCACGACCCCCTTCTTTACAACTCGCAGCTGGTCGACCGGGTGATCCATCTGCACTATGGCCGCATCGCCGGGAAGACGTGAACCATGTTCTTCAATCCCGCCATCATCGCACTGTCGGCCGCATCGCTGATAGTGTGCGCGTTCACCTTGTACGCCTGCGCCGCGGGAGCGCACATCCTCTGGAAATGGAACCTGGAAAGCGCCGACGAACGGCAATTGCATCTCGAGCGCAAAACCTATCTGGTGTCCAGCATTCTGAGCCACGTCCTGTCAATAGAACTGGTCACGTTGTTCATGTTCATCGCCATCGCCGACCACCTGCACACATTCTTCACCGGCGCCATGTGCGCGGCCGGCGTGCTCAACGCGAATCCACTGGGACGAGCAACGCTGCTGGTGCGGATCACCAGTTTCCTGTGCTGCGGTATCTGGCTGATCGTCAACAAGGTGGACGCCCAATCCTGCGATTTCCCCCTGATCCGCTTCAAATATGCGTTTCTGCTGGTCATCGGCCCGCTGCTGGCCACCGAGGCCGTGCTGCAGATACTGTTTCTGGCCGGTCTCGACCCGCAGTTCCTGACGTCGTGCTGCGGCGTGCTCTTCGGATCGGAAGGCAGCAACGTGGTTGCCGGAATGGCCCACCTGCCGCCGGATCTGACGGCCGGCGCTTTTTATTTCGGAATCGCCCTGAACCTGACTGCAGGCATCTGGTTTATACGCACGGGCCGGTATGACTGGCTCTATGGCCTGTTGAGCGTCGCGGTTTTCGGCCTGGCGCTGCTGGCCCTGATCGCTTACTTCTGCCTGTTCGTGTACGAAGCGCCATCGCACCACTGCCCTTACTGCATGTTGCAGAAGGAGTATCACTTTGTCGGCTACTTCTTGTACGCTTTTCTGCTGGTAGGCGCCATCGCTGGCGGCAGCACCGGCATCATCGGCCGATTCAGGCGCAAAGCATCCCTGAGCGGGTTGATCGTCAACGTCCAGAAGCGTCTGTGCTGGGTCTCCATGCTTGCTTACGGTCTGTTCACACTGCGGGTGAGCATCCCCGTCGCCTTCGGCGATTTCACCCTTACAGCCTATTAACCAGGAGGGCACCATGAAAATCTTCGCGCGTTTGGCCGGATCAGCCGCACTGTTCACCGTGTTGTGGCTGCTGTCCGTGCCGGAAGGATCGACCATGCCCCACTTCTCGCGCAAATACCGCACGAGCTGCGTGACCTGCCACGAGGCGTTTCCAAAACGCAATGCCGTGGGCGAGGCCTTTCGTATGCGCGGTTTCCGATTTGTCGACGACGACACCTACCGCAAACAGGAACCGGTGGAACTCGGCGACCCCGCCTACCGCCGGTTGTGGCCGCATGCGATCTCGCCGACCACCCTTCCGGACCGGATCCCCATGTCTTTTGTCGGCCGATTTTTAGCCGAGATCGACCTGGGCGGCGATCGTGAAGAATCGTTTACCTTTCTCTTCCCCGAGGAACTCGAAATGGTTGTCGGCGATGCCATGGGCGAAAAGATATCCTTTTACGGCGACGTGATCTACATTTCCAAGGATTTCGCCGGCGGCGAGGTCATCGAGTCCTGGATCAACGCCAAAGCCTGGCTGCAGTTCCAGAACGTAATCGGTCCCGAGAATGTGTTCAATCTGAAGGTGGGCACCGTGGGAACCAACGGCATGGGTCTTTACACCGCGCGCGACGCCAACACCTTCACCACCCACTTCTACCAGTACTCGACCTGGGGCATGCCGGCCGTCAATCCGGCGCTAAGCGGGCTCACGGTTTTCGATGGCAACGACTTTACGCTGCAGCCGTTGGCCGGCATCGAGGTCAATGGGGTCGGCCAACGCTGGCTGTATGCCGGCGGACTGGTCAGCGGGGATGTGATCAATCCGGTCAACGAGATTCCCGAAGACAGTTTTTACATGGTCGGCGTGAGCGAGAAGGCGCCATCGGATCTGTTCCTTCAGCTGGCCTACAAGATTGGCGGGCTGCCGTTGGACGGCTCCGCGGCCAAGGCGGAAAGCCCGCTGAGCGCCGACCCGGAGTTCTGGCGGGATGACCATTGCATGGTTTCCCTGTTCGGCTATCTGGGCAGCGCCGACATCGTGATCCACGACAGCGCCGGACTGACCAGTCAATCCGAAGACGACTTCTGGCGGCTGGGGCTGGGGTTCCAGGCCAAATACAAGGACCTGACCCTCGGCGCGGCCGTCATGCTGGGGAACAACGACAACCCCTACGGCCGCTTGTCGCCGCAATCCGTCGATACCACCGCATGGATGGCCGAGGCCTATTACTTTGTCTATCCATGGCTCATTCCCTACGTCCGCTATGAATCGCTGGACCTGGATCTGCCCTCGGGCGTGGCCGGATTGAATCCCAATCAGGACCGGGACCGCATTATCGTGGGAGCAAGAGCCGCCATCCGTCCCAACATCATGGCCAATCTCGAAGCCAGTTTTTACAACGAGGATGAAGAGATCGAACAGGGCGTTTACGACACACTGTTCGTACTTCTCCATATCGCATTCTAAACTTATTTCGAGGGCATTGGCGCGCGAGTGCTCCGGCTGGCGGCGACCGTCCGGTTTGGAAGGGATGCGCACATGAAAAAAGCACTTTTCGGGTTATTGCTGGCGGTTGCGGCCTGGGGGGTGGCATCTTCCGGACCGGCGCAGTTACCTGGCGCCGGCGCAGTTGCCGGCATCGTTGCCGTACACAAAACCCGTGTCAAGACAACCGGCAACAAGAGCTTCAAAGATGTCGTGGTTTACCTCGAGCCGCTGTCGGCGGACGTTGCCCCGCCGCCGGCAGCGCACGCGGTCATGGACCAGCGCGGGCTGGTGTTCATCCCCCATGTTCTGGCCGTTCAAAAGGGCACGACCGTGGATTTTCTCAACAGCGACAACGACCGGCACAACGTCTACTTCCTGCACGATGACACCGGCCAGACATTGGACATCGGCACCTGGGGGCCTGGGCAGACCGTCAGTCACACCTTCGACCGGACAGGGCTGGTGATCACCTTGTGCCAGTTGCACCTGGAGATGGCCGCCCACATTGTGGTGCTCGAGGCGCCCTATTTCACCCTGGCCGAGATCGACGGCGAAAGCCAGAGCGCCCGCTACGCAATCGCGGGCGTGCCGCCCGGCGACTACACCCTCAATGTCTGGCACAAAAAATTGCTGATGAAGGATGGGGCGGTCCGTGTGAGCCTGTCCGCCGGCGAGACCAAAAACCTGAACATCGCGTTGAGCAAATGAAAGGCCGGCGCATCTGCGCCGGAAAAAACGCATTGCCCAGAGCATCGAAAACAGCGCGTTGGACCGTTGCCCTGCTGATCGTCCTGACCGGCGCGGCCGGATCCTGCCTGCTGCCCGGCCCGGCTTCGAGCGGCACTGTCCAACGCTTCGACATCAAAGCCACCCAATACAGCTACGCGCCTTCACGGATTGTGGTCGCGCAGGGGGACGAGGTCCACCTGCGGCTATCCTCAGGGGACGTGGTGCACGGGTTTTACCTGGAAGGACAGGATCTGAACGCCTTCATCTATCCGGGGCGGCTGCAGTTCAACCTGTCCCGGGCGCCGGGAAGTCCGGAGTCCGTGCCGGTGGAGGAGGTGATCTTCAAAGCCGATCGTTTCGGCAAATTCCGCTATCGCTGTTCGGTGACTTGCGGCACGCTGCACCCCTTCATGCAGGGAGAACTGATTGTGCGCCCCAACTACCCCTTCCGGGCGGGCATGGGTGCGGCGGCCGGGTTTCTTCCGGCCTGGCTGTTCCTGATCGCCACGGCTGGCGGTTTGCCGCAGACACGGCGCAACCGGTACGATCTTCTGCGCAGTGTCCCGCTTCTGGGATGGATCGCGCGGCGGCGCTGGCTGCCGTTTGCCGTGGTGCTTCCCGGGCTGGCGCTGTTCGTGCTGTTCATCATCGCCGGCTTCTGGGGATCGCCCATCGGCAACCGCAATATCCTCATCACCTTCGTGTGGATCCTGTGGTGGTTTCTACTGATTACCGTGCTGTTGCCCTTCGGTTCCCGGATCTGGTGCATGGCCTGCCCGTTTCCTTTTTTCGGGGAGTGGCTTCAGCGGCGCCGCCTGATCGGCATTCGCCCGGACGCCCGCCGCATGTGGCGCGGATATCGAAAATGGCCCCGGCGGCTCTCCAACATCTGGGTCCAGAACATCCTTTTCCTGGGGCTTTGCACCACCAGCGCGATTCTGGTCACGCGGCCGGTGACCAGCGCCGCGGTGCTGCTGGGACTCGCCCTGCTGGCCACCGCGCTGGCGGCCCTTTTCCGGCGACGCACCTTCTGCAGCTACCTGTGCCCGGTCAGCGGTTTTCTCAGTCTGTACGCCATGGCCGCGGTGGTCGAAGTGCGCGCCCGGGATCCCGAAGTGTGCCGCTCCTGCCGCACCAAGTCGTGCGCCGCGGGCAGCGCCGGCGGCTGGGGCTGCCCGTGGGGATGCCATCCCGGCGCGCTCGACCGCAACAACTACTGCGGCATGTGCCTGGAGTGCATCAAGACCTGCCCGAATGGCAACATGACCGTCAACCTGCGACCGTTCTGCGCGGACACCCGCATCGAGGGCACCGACGAAGCCTTCAAGGCGTTGATCATGATCAGCGTCGCCCTCGTGTACTCGGTCACGCTGCTGGGCTCCTGGGGGACCGTCAAGTCCTGGGCCAACATCAGCGAAGTCGGCGACTGGCGGGGATTTCTGATTTATGCCGGCGCCATCTGGGTCATCTCGCTCGCTGTGCTGCCCGGTGTCTGGGCACTGGCCTGCCTGCTGGGCCGCCGGCTGGCCGGTTCTTCCGCGGTCCGAACCAAGGTCCTTTTCCGGCGCTATGCCTTCATGCTGGTGCCGCTGGGACTGGCCGCCTGGGTGGCGTTCAGCATCCCCCTGGTCATGGTCAACTGGTCCTACATTCTGGCGACCGCTTCCGACCCCATGGGTTGGGGCTGGAACCTATTCGGAACGGCGGACACCGTGTGGAAGCCGGTGTATCCACAAACCATGGTGTACTTACAGCTTGTTTTTCTGCTTTTCGGGCTGGCTTGCGCGCTGAACAAGGGTTTCGCCATCGCCAGCGATCTGTGGCCCGGACGCAAAGAGGCGCTGCTGAGCCTTTCACCGCCGGCCCTGCTCTGCACGACCATCGTCATGGGGTTCATTGCGTTGTTTGCGGGGTGATCATGAAAAACGGAATTGCCACCATAGTGGTGTTGCTTGTCCTGGCGGGGGTGCCCAGCCTGGTGTGGGTCTACCAGAAATTCTGCCGGCCGCTGCACTATGCCGCGCGCGTGATCGACATCACCGGAGTGGGCGCGGCAGGCGCCTGGACCCTGGAGCGGGTCAGCGGCCTCAACTACTGGTGGAAGCCTTTTGAACCGGCAACCATCCATCTCTGGCGCGGCGAACAGGTGGTGCTGCGATTTCAGAGCGCGGACGTCTTTCACCAGTTCTACGCGCCGGCGCTCGGCCTGGGGCCGGTGGACGTGGATCCCGGCCACACCCGCGAAATCGGGTTCAAGGCCGAAAAATCCGGCGTATTCCAGTATTACTGCACCTCGATGTGCGGCAACTGCCACTTCTACATGCAGGGCTGGATCGTGGTCACCCCTGCCGGGGAGAAGCCCGTCTCCCCGCGGCCGATCACCTGCAGCCTGTGTCTGCCCGATGCGGACGATCCGGGCGACAAGGATCTGGCCGTGCAGGGTGAATACCTGTATCGGGCCATGGGGTGCGTGACATGCCACGGCATCGCCGGAAACGGCGGTGTCCAAAACTACAACTATATCAAGGAAACCGTTCCGGCCCACAACCAGACCGCAGCGAAACTGTTTCTGACCGATGAAGAGGATCGCCGGATGTTTCTGGCACGGATCCGCCAGGAGGCGGACCCCGGCGATGTGAACGCGTGGCAGGACATTTCCAGGCCGCGGCTGGTTCTCGACCGCTTCAATGCCGCTGTTGCGCTGATCGAACAGGGCAAAGCCGCGGCGCGCCTGGACATGAACGGACCCGACCCGCCGCTGCACATGCCGGCCTGGCGGAACAGCTTGAGCCGCAAACAGATCCACAGCATCATGGCCTATTTCATTTCGCTTACCGAAGAGATCGAAGAACAGGAAGTGTCACCGGAGGTGTGAAGGTATGCGTTATCGATGGTTTTTAATGCTGGCGGCAATAGAAGGGATCGTGTTGTTTTCCATGGTGACATCCGGGAAATTCACCTCCGAACGGGCCGAGTCCGTTCGCCGCGCCAACCAGCAGCTGATCGAGGTGTTCGACCTGACGGACCTGGCCCTGTGGACGGGCGCGCGCTACACCCGCCACGTGTCGCAGGCCGACCTGTTTTCGGCTTTTCAAGACAGCATGGGCGCGCTGGAACGCTTTCCGGAAGGGGGGATGGCGCCTTTGCCGACCCCCATGCAGCCGCCCGCGCCCCCCGCGGTGGCGGAAAAGCAGGAGCATGATGAACCGACATCTTAAAATTCTGGAGTTTGCGCTGTCGACCCTGCTGCGCCACAAGACGAAAAACATCCTGGTGGCGATCGTGTACACCTTCGTGGTGTTTACTCTCTCCTCCGTGCTCTTCTTTTCTCAATCCCTGAAAAAGGAAGCCAATCTGCTGTTCAAGCAAACGCCGGAGTTGATCGTGCAGCGGGTGTCTGCCGGCCGTCACGGCTGGATCCCCCTCTCCTACCGCGAGACCATAGCGAACGTACCCGGCGTGGCCAGCGTTGCACCGCGATACTGGGGATACTACTACGACCCGCCTACGCGGGCCAATTACACCTTTATGGGCGCGGATGAAATTCCGCCCGAAATCGCAGACTTCGTGGAGGGGTCCTTTGTCACGCCGGCAGACCGCCTGGGCTGTGTGATCGGCGACGGCGTGGCCCAAGCCCGCATGCTCGAGACCGGCGACAACCTGCCGGTCAAGGGGGCCGACGGCAAACTGTATGTTCTGAAGATCAAGGGCACCTTTCACGCGGCCTCGCAGCTGCTGACCAACGACCTGATCGTGATCCCGGTGGCGGACTGGCGCAAGATATTCAACATACCCGACGATGCCGCCACCGATCTGGTCACCCGGATTCCCAACGCGCGCGAGATCGACACCATTGCCCGCAAGATCCAGGAGCGGCTGCCCGATGCCCGTCCCATCAGCCGGGAGCAGATTCTGAAAACCTACGATGCCCTTTTCGACTGGCGCAGCGGTCTCATGATCACCACATTCGCCGGCTGCCTGGCTGCCTTCGCCATTTTCGCGTTCGACAAGGCCGCTGGAATGAGTGAGGACGAACGCCGCGCGGTCGGTATTCTCAAAGGCGTGGGCTGGGAGATCGCCCATATTCTGGAATTGAAGTTTTTCGAGAGCTTCTGTCTTTCCGTTTTCTGCTTTCTGACCGGGGTCATCGCCGCCCACGTGCATGTGTTCTATTACGGGGGAACGATCTTCGTTCCCATGCTCAAGGGCTGGTCGGTGCTGTTTCCCCGTTTCCGGCTCACCCCCCATGGGGAGCTGTCCCTGATCTTTATTGTCTATTTACTGGCAGTGGTCCCCTACCTGATGGCCACACTCATACCCGCCTGGAAAGCGGCCATCACCGACCCTGACATGGTTATGCGCGGATGATGGCGCCGCGCCTCACAGGGCCTTTTATGCGCGCGCTGCTTGTCTTTGCGGCGTTGCTGGGGTCAACGTGCACGCAAAAGGCGCCCGAATATCCGGTGGTGCAGGAGCAGGACGGGCGGGTCGCCATCCGCCTGTCGATCATAGACGATGGTGGCGTGCATCATTTCACCTACAAGCACGATGACAAGAACATCAACTTTTTCATCCGTACCGACGTAACCGGCAAGTTGCAGGCCCACTTCGACGCCTGCTACAGCTGTTTCAAATACAAACTCGGCTATGTCCGGGAAGGCCCGCAGGTCGTGTGCATCGCCTGCCGGATCGGCTACGATCTCGTCGATGAAGTGTGGGACTACATCGGCGCCTGCGCCCCGATATCCCTGCGCAGCAAGGTGGTGGGGGAGGCTCTGGTGATCGAGCGCAAGCATCTTGAAGCCGGCCAAAAATACTTTTGAGGGCCTCAGGAGGACGGAATTCTGTATTTTTGCATCTTGCGGTAGATCGTACGGCGGCTGATCCCCATAAGTTCGGCCGCTTTGGATTTGTTCCAGCGGGCCTGATTCAGACTGTGCCGGATGACCAGGGCCTCATCTTCGGTATGCTGTACTTGGGGAGGCTGAATCTCCTTTTGCAGCTTCATCATCTCCATCGGCAGATGACGCATGCCGATGACCTCTTCATGGCAACGCACGACAGCGTGTTCGATGATGTTTCTCAGTTCCCGCACATTGCCGGGCCATGAATAGCTGTTGAACAGTTGGCGGGCATCCGTGGTGATGTCCCTGATCGATTTGTGGAACTTTCGGTTAAAAAGGTCGAGAAAATGATCGACCAGGAGCGGAATGTCCTCCCGCCGCCTGCGCAGCGGCGGCAGAATGATTTCCATTATCTTGAGACGATAGAATAAATCCTTGCGAAATTCTCCATCAGCCACTTTCTGCTTGAGATTCTGGTTGGTGGCCGTCACTACCCGCACATCCACCCGGATCGTGGTCGCGTCCCCTACCCGCTCGAACTCCATTGTCTCCAGAAAACGCAGCAGGCGCAGCTGGATCCGCCCGGAAATTTCACCGATTTCGTCCAGAAAGAGGGTGCCGCCGTCGGCGCGTTGAAAACGCCCCGCCTTGTCCTTGACCGCGCCAGTGAAAGCACCGGCCACATGTCCGAAGAGCTCGCTTTCGAGCAAGTTTTCCGACAGGGCCGCGCAGTTGACCTTGACCAGCGGTTTATGGCAGCGCGATCCCCTGCGATGCAGTTCTTCGACCACGAGCTCTTTTCCCGTCCCGGTCTCCCCCGACACCAGCACCGTACTGTTCACGCCGGCCAGGTCATCGATCATGCATTGAACCTTGCACATCTCCTCGCTGTGGCCCACCAGGGCGTTTTTATCTCTCAGTTTCCGCTCGAGGCTGACCATGCGGGTCTGGTCGCGAACCACCAGCACGGCACCGGAGAACTTTTCGTCCCTGCCAAGCAGTGGGTAGGCAGTCAAACTGACCACCTGATGAGTCTCTTTGTTCGAGCGACACTCGATATTGCGGACTTTGGTCGCCTTGCGTTGTTCGAACACCTCATTGAGAACTTCAACGCAACCGCCCCGGCAGCGGCCCGCGCGCGGCGGAAATGGCGCGTCGAGGACCTCCGCGCGTGCGATGCCGCAGATGCGGCAGGCCGCCTGGTTGATTTCAGTGACCGCCAGGTTTCCGTCGATGGTGATGATGCCGTCTTTGACGCTGCGGAAGATGGCTTCGAAGTTCCGGCGGCACTTTTCTTTTTCATCCGACAACTCTTTTCGCTTCAAGGCTGTTCGGACGGATCGGACCAGATCATCCTGAAGAATGGGCTTTACGATGTAGTCCATCGCCCCGTTGCGCAATGCATCCGTTGCCGTCTCGACTCTTGGCATTCCGGTGATCATGATGACGGGCAGTTCGGGGTAAATTTGACGAACGGCCTTCAACAGGTCGATGCCCGTGCCGTTTTCCATGATGATGTCCGCGTAAATCAGATCGAAGCGTGTCTCCGCCACAAGCGCCAGCGCTTCACTGTAACTGCCGGCACACGCGACCGCATGGCCCTCGTCTGAAAGAAACACTTCGAACGTGTAGCGGATGCTCTCCTCGTCGTCGACGACCAAAATGCGACTATTCATCGTTCGGCCTCTCGGAAGCCTGGCTGGATGGCAATTCCACGCTGACACAGGTGAACTCGCCCTCGACGCTTTCGATTTTCAACTGCCCGCGATGGTTGTTCACGATCCCGTGGCTGATGCTCAACCCCAGACCTGTTCGCTTGCTATCATTTTTGGTTGAAAAAAACGGATTGCGGACCTTGTCCACAATATCGGCCGGAATGCCGGAGCCCAGGTCGTGAAACGCGACGCGCACGTGGGATCCGTTGAGACCATGGACCTGTTCGGCCGTAATTTTCAATCGCTTGCTTTCATGCCGACCCGGATATTTTTCATTGAGTGCATGCAAGGCATTGATGATGATATTGATGAACACCTGCTCGATTTCATGCGCCTGTCCCATGATCGGGGGAAGGTCGGCGGGAATTTCGGACTGCAACCCGATGTTGTCCTTGCGCATCTGCACCCCGGTAAGCGCCAGCGCATCGGACAGGACATCTACCAAGGAAAAAAGGGTCTTCCCTTCCCTTTTGCGCTGGGCGAAGGTGAGCAACCCCTCGACGATGCGGGCGATCCGATTGCCCTCCTTGATCATGCGCGGAATGATGTCGCCGATAAAAGCGTTGCCGGCGCACTTGTTGGCCAGTATTTGGGCGTAATTGATAATGCCGTTGATGGGGTTGTTGATCTCATGAGCGACCCCGGCGGCCATTTCACCCAAAGCCGCCAACTGCTCCGCCCGCATCAGGTCGTAGGTGTGCGCCTTTTTTTTGGTTACATCCCTGAGCAGAACGACCACCTTGCTTTCTCCATTGATATCCATGATCGGCGCGTAACTCTGTTCGAATGTCTGTTCTTTCGGTGTTTCATACTCGTTGTACTGAACCTGTCCGCTGCTGATGGCATTGTGCATGAAACAAGGCGAGCAGGGCTCCGGCGAGTTCCGCAGGCAACGATAGCACGGCTGGCCATAACAGTCCCCGATGAGCTTTTCGAAAAGACTGTTTTGATACTCGATCGTGTAATCGGCATTGATGATGCAGACGCCTTCCGACAGGTGCGTCAAAATGCGGTCCAGTTTGTCGCGTTCCAGTTCAACGGTCTCCTGCGCGTTTTTAAGTGCGGACACATCCTGAAAAGATTCGACGATGCCAGCGATCCGGCCATCCGGACTCCTGAAAGGCCTCGCGCTGAGAATGCACGGGATCAAGGTCCCGTCCGGCCGTTGCTTCTCGACATAACAGTCCACCTGCTCTTCCCCTTGAAAAATACGCGTCAAGGGGCAGCCGTTCGTGGCACACACGGAACCGCCGAACAGGTCGCTGCATTTTTTGTCGATGGCGTCCTTTTCCTTCACCCCGGTCATATTTTCGAAAGTCTGATTGGTTTTCACGATTTTGAAATTCCGGTCGACCACCCGCATGCCGACCGAAGCGGTCTGAAAGATCTGATCCAACTCCGCGTGCGCCAGCTTGAGGTCGTATTCGAACTGCTTTCTTTCGCTCAAGTCCAGAAACGTTTCCAGCAGATGTTCTCTTCCGTTGTACTTGACACGGGTGATGCTTTTGAGGATCGGCAATTCCTCACCATTGGCAGTCAGCAGGACCCGTTCAGACTGAGCCGACTTGCAGTCGCAGTCAACCGCCGGACATGTGTGCTGTTTGCCCGGGCACAGAAAATTGTGGCAGACCTGTCCTTCCACAGCGCCTTTGGTGGAACCGATCATTTTTAACGCATTGCTGCTGGCCCAACTGATCTTGCGGGTTTCCGCATCGACCAGAATAATTCCGGCCGGATTGTTTTCCAGTATTTTCGTAAGCTCTCGCTCTCTTTCCTGCAGTGCCGCCTCGGCCCGCCGGCGCATATTGATGTTGTACTGAGCGTAAAAGCTGAAAATGATCAGAAGGCTCATCACCAGAATGCGTTTCCAGATCTCGTGGCTATCGGTGGTCATAAGTTCGGCAAGGAGGTTGCCCTGTGAAAAGAAAATGGAATGGACCATCGATTCCAGCATCCATGAAAGCAACGCCAGGGATATGCCGATCCATACAATATTTTGGGATGGCGCAATGAGTGTCTCACCGTTGAGCTTCTGCATGCTTTCCTCCTGCGAAGAATCACTGTGAAAACACTGAGACAATATTGCTGTGGTACTTTTAAAGACTGCGTGCCTCTACGATGCCGATCATGCCGGCGGGACCTTCAAAGCGGGTAGCTGTCAAACGGCAAGTAATGGCGGACCCCGTCCAAACGTATTTTGCTCACTTCATGGTCATCCAGTACTCCGTTCTCCACAATTTTTTTCAATGGGCCGTCCTGGGACCGGACTTCGGTAACACTTTTGAGCACGGGAAATACCCTTCCCTCGACATTGCGGAGTTCATGCTCTGACACATTGCCGGTTCGGTCTGAATTCAGATGGGCACATGTATATGTGGAACTGTCTATAAACCGGCTGGATGTTTTCCCGACAATCGTTGAAGATGGCATTCCAATCATCATCGAAGCATTTTTATTGGCATACGATATCCGGCCGGATGCGCGATCAACCAGGAGGATGGCAGCAGGATTATGCTCCAGGATGTGTGCAGCTTCTTCTTCGCGTTCTATAATCGTCAGTTCTGCTCGCCTGCCCCGCGTGATATTATGATGGACGCGAAAACTAAAAAGGAGGAGAACCATCAAGACACTTATCCGCATCCATATCTCATGGACGTCCGGCTGCAAAACATGCACTAAAAATGGTTTTGGGTCGAACAAAAACCAGTGCATGGCAGATTCGATAAACCAGTAGAGGGCGCAAATAATTGTGCCTGCACATAGAAAGTTTATGTTTTTATTCTGGAGGATATTCTTTAGTGGGAATAACATCAGAGACCCCGCTGAGCTTAGGTTCAGTAAAGATCGAATGCCGGATGTTGAAGGGGGGCGGTGGACAGGGCAGTAATTACCGACAGAAAGCCATATCAACTTGGTTGTAGAAATTCTGGTGCAAATTCAAATATGCGCTCGCAACCCGGTTCTTTTTGGTTGCGCGCGCCTCACTGAATTCTATGGAGAAGGAAATTCAGATCGTACCCTGAATAAGCACAAAATATGCCTTTATTTCGATTTTGAAATTATCCATACATATAATAAGTTATAAGTTTTTACATGAAAATGCGGAAAGAAATGATAACTTAAATTCCCAACAACTGAGCAAAACATTTCACATTTTAACAATTTCCCCACATACAAAATGCAATAAAAAATAGTCAGATGGTGTACACACCTATTGGTTTTGAAGCTCAGTCAGGATGCGCCGCTCCATCCGGGAGCTATCGAATAGCTATCTGCAATGCTGTCCCCGATGAGCACTCCCCAGGGGAAAAAGAATCCCGGGGCGAACTGACACCTTGATGGTCACGATGCCCGCTGTAGGGGCGACCGGCGGTCGCCCACGCGAACGACTGAATTTGGGTCACCGCACAAAATGACGAGGCCTTTTTCTCCCGCCCCCCCTGATTCCCTGGGATGGTGGCTTTGCTCCCGCACCGGGCGACCGGCGGTCGCCCCTACAGTGACGGGAGCCGTGTGGACTGGGCGTCCACCTCCAGGGCGTTTTCCAACGCGCCAGCCTGGCGGCATCCGGCAGCGCAGTCGCCGTGAACATCGACGACCGCACGGTCGTTTGGAGCGGAAGCCCCGCTCTGGCGACAGTGTGGGACGCATTCCTGGCCGAACCACTCTTTACGACCGACAGCCGGGTTTATAGCCTGAACGATGACCTTCAACCCCTGGTGGTCGGCCGCAAGGGCAATCATAGGTTTATCAACGGGTAAATTGAAAACCGGGCCGACCTGATGTTCGCTTTCAGGTCGGCCTGCATTAACATAAGAGAATCTCACCCACACGCATAAAGGAGAGTGCCATGCAAAAATTATTTATCGCTCTGCTGAGCATAGTCTTGTTGATCGGCGTAAGCGGTCTGTCGGTTGCAGATCACCATGCCATAAAAATAGACACAAAGGCTGGCGTAGGCCAGTACCTCACCGATGCCAAGGGAATGACGCTGTACTGGTTCAAAATGGACAGCAGCGGCCAGAGCGCCTGCAACGGCGAATGCCTGGAAAAATGGCCCGCTTATTTCAGCCATGGCGTCGCCGCGCCAAAAGGTGTCGATCCGAATGATTTCACTACCATTACCCGCACTGACGGAAAGAAGCAAACCGCCTTTCGCGGTTTTCCGCTGTATTACTTCTTCAAAGACGACGCTCCGGGAGACACGTTCGGGCAAGGGGTCAAAGATGTTTGGTATGTGATCGATCCGGCCATGTTTCCACCTAAATAAGCTGAATCGTTCGTGTGTTATCTATCCCTACAGGTGCACTGTAAAGGGCGAACCTTGTGTTCGCCCCACCTTCAAACCGCAAGTCATCCCCAGCGAACGGCGCATCGGCAGCGCACCTGCCGAATCTCGCTCAGCAGATTGCCGCCTCCCGATAGACGCCAGCATTTTTTAGATTTCACGGGGGGGAATGACATGAAAAGAAGAAAAGTAGGGCCTTTTCTTATAGGATCCATGCTGTCTCTGACGACGATTGTCATTGCAAGTGAATTGCCGCCCGCGGACAGCATCCCCCTCTCCCACATTCTTCGATCCCTTGAAGCCCAGGAACGGGATTCATTACGGAAGCCGAATTCGATGATGGATTGTGGGAAGTCGACCTGCGCCAGGACGGTCGCAAGATCGCGCTTTATAAATCCAATGACTGGAGTAATGAGATAAGTCCAGCCTTGTTCCATGCACATCCGGACCGCCACGGTCTTGCTCATCCGCACTTGAACAGGTCTTATCCCCGGCTTATATATAGAATCTGGTAGCTATGATGGAGAGAGACAGTCCGCTGGGAGCAGGATATCAATAAACAACTCAAAAGCCGCTACGACGGCACCCGGAAGCAGGCGCGCAGCCATGACCATAATTGCCAATCCACCACCACACGCGACCCGGATGACCTACATAGGCGCGATCTTGCTGGTCCTTGTCGCGCTGGCCGGTTGTGCCATGCTGCCCAAACCAACCCAGTCCCGCCAGGTGGGCCAACTCGGCCCTGCAGGCAGTTGCGCTGACTTTTTCGCCGAATTGGATCAGCAGGTGCAGAATGCCGGGGTGCTGGATTCCGGCACCTTCAGGATCGAGGATTACCCTTACCTGCGGGTGAATCGTTTTCTGGCCTCTTTCAACGGCGATATCCACGACGAGGCGGATTTTTACGCGTGGGTGGCCCGACTGCAGGCCCTGGACCAGGAGGGGCGCCGCTATGAAATCGCCAACCTGCCGGATGCAATGACGATCGCGGGCGAACGCGGCGCGACATCCGAGACGGTTCAACAAAAGGTCATTGCATGCGGCGATCTGCTCAAGGACGCCGATTTTGTTGCTCAGCAAACCCGCACACGCCTGCAGGAACGCATTACGGCCCCGGATGATTACTTGACCCTGCGCCGGGCGGTTGGATTGTACCCGATCACCAGTGCGTTTGTTTTTCAGGGCGTGCTTAAATGGCATGCGAATGAGCGTCGACGATTTACCGTGCAGCCGCCCGCCGGTTGGCGCTCGGTTATCTATGCACCGCCGGACAGTCCCCGCCGGGACGCCAGCGAGATCGTCGCTCGGGTCCAGCGCGATGCGTTGGGGATTCCGCTCTATACACCGGCGGAGCAGGAGGCCCTGCTGCAGTTCCATGCGCCTGTCTGGGAGGTCGAGACCGCCGGGGATTTCGATCGGGTCGGGACCCCCTACTGGACTGAGCAAGGGCGTCTGGACGTGGATACGCAACAGCCTGCGGTCTATACATTGATTTCATTTACCCGCTTCGGCAGCGAGATTCTTACGCAGCTCAACTACATCAGCTGGTTTTCCGCCAGGCCCAAGCAATCCGTTCTGGATCTTTACGGCGGGCTGCTGGACGGTGTCAACTTCCGGGTCACCCTGGACGCCGCGGGCGTCCCGCTGCTGTACGAAAGCATGCACAACTGCGGATGCTATTACAAAGCCTATCCCACCCACCGGCTGCAAGTCCGCGAAACGATCGCCTACCAGGAACCGCCGCTGATACTTCAGGCGCCTGAAATCGACCCTGGAACGCAATTGATCACTGTTGCCATGGAAAGCCGCACGCACTATGTTCAGCATCTTTACACCACCGACCGCCGCCGACCACCGCATGCGGTCACTTACACCCTGATAGATTATGGGCATCTGCGCAGTATGGCGCGTCCTGACGGCGGACGGTCGAGCATGTTTGATCAGTATGCCATCGCGCACGGCAGCCACAGGCTGGAACGTTACCTTTTCTGGCCGATGGGGGTGCTGTCACCCGGGGCCATGCGCCAGTCTGGGCGCCATGCGGTGGCCTTCATCGGCCGGCGCCATTTTGACGATCCCCACTACCTGCAGGAGATGTTTGTCCGAAAGTAATGATTTTATCAGATGAACAGGAGATTTTCATGAATGGCCGTTATACCCTGTGCACCATCAAGGCATCACTCGTCATACTCCTGCTGGCCCTGCCAAATCTGCTTGCGGCGGAGATCATCATCGATGATTTCAGCCAGGGAATTCGTCCGGGGTGGCGCGAGAAATCCTTTGCAGGCCACACCGAGTACACGCCTGCCATTGAAGATGGGATCCATTGCCTTAAGGCAACCAGTTCAGCCGCGGCGTCGGCCTTGATTTACGAGATAAAATTCAACGTCGAAGCGTACCCGCTGCTGACCTGGAAGTGGAAGATAAAAAACACGATACCCAGCGGCGATGCCCGCCGAAAGGAAGGAGACGATTACGCGGCCAGGGTCTATGTCATTTTTCCTTCGAGGTTCTTCTGGAAAACCAAGGCGATTAATTATATCTGGGCTAACAAGCTGCCGAAAGAAAGCGCGATCCCGAATCCTTTCGCTGAAAATGCCGTTATGATCGCCGTACAAAGCGGAACCGCCGAGACCGGCATCTGGAAGGAAGAAAAACGCAGTATCCTCGAAGATTATCGGAAGTATTTCGGCGGGGATGTGCCTGAAGCCGGTGGGGTCGCCATCATGACCGACACCGACAATACCGGCGAATCGGCAACTGCCTGGTACGGCCCCATAACATTGCAACCGTCCGGTCGCTGAACGAATAAATCCACTAAACCGAACGTCCCGAACCCGAAAGTTGAGTTTCAATTCTAATTTCAATATAAAGGAGTCAAACCATGCTATGCTCAATAGCGACCAATATTGATGAATCCACGCTTCAGACTATCCAGGATCTTGAGAAAGATCTGGGGAAGTCCCTTTTGGCATTTAAGTGTCATGAGTTAAAACCTTCGATTGTAAGTGATGGCGAGCTGAGTAGAATCAAAGAGGTCGAAAAAAAACTGGGCATGTCTCTTGTGGCCGTCGAAGCCTGAAGGCGTGGCATCTGCCGGGAGCGCACTTGCCGCCCGGTGCCGACATCGTTATTGAATACACCGGCGTAGAGCAGATCGTCATCGATGCCATGCGTTCCACCAGTCACGGGGGCATTGTTTGTTTAGCTGGCATTTCTTCCGGCGTACGCGAAATTCGGTTAAACGTGGTTGCCTTCAACAGCGGCATCGTGCTGGAAAACGATGCGGAGTTCGGATCGGTCAATGCCGACATGCGCCACTACAAAATAGCTGCGGAGACGCTGGCGCCGTTTGTGCAGTGGTGCTTGAGAGTCTGACCTTCCTGACGGAAAACGGCATTTCGCGAGTTTCTAAGCCATTCCGAATCGCACGGCATCATAGGAAAAATAAGCTTCTCCTTTTGATCGATCAGATCCCCAGATAGGCTTTGCGGATATCTTCATTGGCCAACAGATGCCGGCTTTTGTCGGAGAGGGTAATATAACCGTTTTCCATGACGTAGCCGCGGTGGGCCACCTTGAGGGCGAGATTGGCGTTTTGCTCGACCAGAAAAATGGTGGTATTGTTCTCGGCGTTGATCTTCTCGATGATTTCGAAGATGCGCTTGACGACCAGGGGCGCCAGCCCCAGAGAGGGTTCATCCAGCAACAGCAGCCGTGGCCGGGCCATCAGGGCTCTCGAAATGGCCAGCATCTGCTGCTCGCCGCCGCTGAGGGTGCCGCCGGCCTGGTGGCGCCGTTGAGCCAGAATCGGGAAGAGGTCGAGAACGTATTCCAGGTCTTTGGCGACCTCCGACCTGTCGTTTCTCAGGAAAGCGCCCATATCAAGGTTTTCCAGAACGCTCAGATAGGGGAAAATGCGGCGCCCCTCGGGCACATGGCAGATCCCCAGGGACACAATGTCGTTGGGCGTCATCCGGGTGATGGATCGACCTTCAAACGATATATCGCCGGCGCGGGTCGGCACGATACCGGAGATGGACATCAGGGTCGTGGTTTTACCGGCGCCGTTGGCACCGATCAAAGTGACGATCTCGCCTTGTTCGATTTCGATGGAAATACCTTTCAAGGCCTTGATGTTCCCGTAAAAGGTTTGAACGTCGCTCAGCTTAAGCATCGATCTCTTCTCCAAGATAGGCCTTGATTACCACGGGATTGCAGCATACTTCGGCCGGCGTCCCCTCTGCGATCTTGCGGCCGTAATCCACGACAAAGATGCGATCCGACAAGCTCGTCACCAGTTTCATATCGTGTTCGATCAGCAGAATGGAGATTTCTTCTTTATTACGCAGTCGGACGATCAGATCATCGAGATCTTTGGTTTCTTGGGCGTTCATGCCGGCGGCCGGCTCGTCCAGTAGCAGCAGAAACGGCTCCGTGGCCATGGCGCGGGCGATTTCGAGGCGTCGTTGCGCCCCGTAGGGCAGGTTTTTGGCAAACTCATTGACATAGCGGTCCAGTTGGAAATTTTCCAGGATGCGGTAGCTGTCATCGATGACCGCTTTTTCTTCCCTGCGGGTGCGGGCGTTTCGTAAAATCGCACCGGGGATGCCGGCGTGCATGCGGCAGTGACGGCCGATCATAACGTTTTCCAGAACGGTCATATTCTGGAACAAACGGATATTCTGAAATGTCCGCGCCATCCCCAGACTGGTGACCTTGTCCGGTTTGAGTCCGTTGAGCCGGGTGGTGTGCCCTTCCGGGGAGGTGATCTCCACACTGCCGCCGGTGGGGATATAAACGCCGGTAAGGCAATTGAACAGTGTCGTTTTGCCGGCTCCGTTCGGGCCTATCAAGGCAACGATCTCGTTTCGGCCGATCGTCAGGTCAACGCCGTCCAGGGCGTGCAATCCGCCGAAAGTCTTGGTCAGCTGGGTAACAGTCAATACCGCTTTCATGATGTTATGGTTGTCCTTCAAGCTTATTACGGCCTTCGAATCGGTAGACCCGCCGCACGCTGCTGATCAATCCGCTGGGCCGGAATACCATCATTAAAACCAGAACCGTGCCGAAAACGAGCATGCGATATTCGGAAAAGGCGCGAAAGTATTCCGGAAGCAGTTTCAGGACCAGGGCCCCGGCCACCACGCCGATGATGCTGCCCATACCGCCCAGCACGACGCAGCACAGAATTATAACCGACTCCCAGATGGTGAAACTGGCCGGATTAATGAACGTGGTTTTGGCGGCGAAAACCACGCCGCCCATGCCGGCCCAGGTAGCCCCAATGGCAAAGGCGCTGAGTTTGGTGCGGGTCTTGTTGATACCCATGGCCTGACAGGCGATTTCATCTTCGCGCAAGGCCGTCCACGCGCGTCCGATACGTGAATCCTGAAGGCGTCGGACTACGAAGATCGTGAAGACCGTCAGCCCGACCATCAGGTAGTAGATGTAAGTATGGTTCTGATGCAGGGCCAGATCCATCCCCATAAATCCGGGACGGGGTATGTTGGCGATGCCGCTGGGGCCGAAGGAAAACTCGTTCCAGTTTTCCAGTACCAGACGAATGATCTCACCGAAGCCCAGGGTCACGATGGCAAGGTAATCGCCGCGCAACCGCAGCACCGGGAAACCCAGCAGGACACCGAATAAAAACCCCAGCGCGCCCCCGATAGGCAGACAGATCCAGAAGCCCAACTGAAAATGGACATTGAGCAAGGCGTAAGTATAGGCGCCGACGGCAAAAAAGGCCACATAGCCCAGATCCAGAAGACCGGCCAACCCTACCACGATATTGAGTCCCAACGCCACAACCACATAGATCAACGCCGTGGTCATGATATCGATCTGGTAAAGAGAAAAGACCAGGGGAAAGGTCAAAAAGAAAAGCACCGCCACCGCCAGGGCAGGTCGTGAGAAGCGCGGATTGGATAGAAGCCTTTGCAACAGGTCCTGATGGGTGTTTTGTGCGGTCTCCTCCCGCTTGATGCCGGCCTCCTTGCGGCGAATCATATAGCGCCATAAAAAAGAGAGCAAAAAAGCGCCCGCGCCCACGAAAAACAAGCGCTCCCAGCGCCATTCCACGGTCCGGTGAATGGTGTTGACCTGGATGACCATGATCGGGAATGTCAGAAACATGAACCAGATGCATGTCAGCAGAGATTTCTTGATCTCTTCCCAGCCGAAAAGTATTTTGTGCTCCGAAATTTCCGACATATCAGCTCTACTCCACTAAACTTTGTCGCTTTCTTTTCGACCCAGTATGCCCGATGGGCGGAATATCAAAATGACGACCAGGAACAAGAAAGCAAAGACGTCTTCATAGTCGCTGGAAATGTAGCCCGTAAAAAAGCTTTCCGACCAACCCAGCACAAGACTGCCGATGACGGCGCCGGGCATGCTGCCTATACCTCCCAGCACGGCCGCCACAAAGGCTTTGATGCCGGCCAGAAAACCGATATAGTAATTGATCTGACCGATGTGGGAAGCAATCAGAACGCCGCCCAGCGCCGCCGTCGCCGAGCCCAGGATGAATGTCATGGAGATCACGCGGTTGACATTCACGCCGACCAGCATGGCCATCTCACGATCCTGACTGGTGGCGCGCATGGCTTTTCCCATCCGGGTGAACTTGATCAGGAGGGTCAGTGTCACCATCACAACGGCCGTGACGGCATAAATGAGAATCTCCGAAGAACGGGCAATATGCTCGATCGGCTCGAGGAAATCGAATTCCGGTATCAGGTTGGGGAAAGGCAGAAAATCGGGCGTCTGGGCCAGCAAGACATAATTTTGCAGAAAAAGCGACATGCCGATGGCGCTGATCAAGGCCGACAGCCGGGGCGCTTTGCGCAGGGGCTTGTAGGCGATCTTTTCCATGGTCCAGCCATAGGCGCATGAGTAGATCATCGCGGCGATGGAGGCGATCACCAGGATCGCCAAAGCCGGCCATCCCAGCAGTGTCAGCAGACCGGCCACGATCAGCCCCGTGAACGCCCCGATCATGTAGATTTCACCATGGGCAAAGTTGATCAGCTCGACGATGCCGTAAACCATTGTGTACCCGAGGGCAATCAAGGCATAAATGCTGCCGCGGGTCAGTCCTCCCAGAAACAGCTCAAAAAAGTATTCCAAGTCCATGGCGCAGCCACCTCAATGAAAAACCAGGGAACAGTCCCGCAAAGGGAGCCTGTTCCCTGAGAACGCTGTTCCGACATTGCTATTTTACTTCAACATAGGCGCCATCACGGACTTGATACATGGCAAATCCCACGCCGATTGCATCACCGCGTTCGTCAAACTTGATGGTTCCCACCGGCGTATCGACCGCATGGGTCTGCAGCGCCTTGACGATGGCGGTGTATTCGGTGGATCCGGCGTTTTCAATGGCGCTCAACAAAGCGATGGAGGCAGACACGGCATTGTCGAAAAACGCCCCGGGATCGGAACCGAATTCGGCCTTGTGCTTCTCGATGTAGGCTTGGGTCAAGGGATTTTTACTCACATCCTTGGGACCGGTGGCATAGACGCCCTCGGCATATTTTTTGGCCACTTTAATGAAGGTGTCGTCTTTGACGCCATCATCGGAAATAAAGATGGTGTCCATTTTCTTTTTGCGCATCAGGGTAACGATCTTGGAGGCCTCCGGATGGTATCCGCCGAAGATGATGGCCTCTGCGCCGCTTCGTTTTACCTTCTGGACGACGGCGGAATAGTCGACCGCCCCAGGGGTGATCCCTTCGTAGAGTACTAACTGGGCCCGCTTTTCCGCCTCGACGAATCCTTTGGCGAATTCGGCCAATCCTTTGCCGTAATCGCCTTTGTCATGCAATACGGCGATCTTTTTAACTTTGAGGACGTCCAGGGCGAAATCCACTTGTTGGCGGGCCTGCGCATCGTCGGCGGCAATGGTGCGGAAAAAGTTGGGATAGTCGCCGCTTTTGGTGAGCGCCGGGTTGGTGGCCGACGGCGACATGAGAACTGTATTGGTATCCTTGTAGATGCCCAATGCAGCCTTGGTCGCCCCGCTGCAGATATGACCGAGAACCACGGCCACGTCTTCACCGACCAGCTTGGTGGCGGTGCTGGTGGCGACCTCCGGTTTGCAGACATCGTCCTCGGTGACCAGTTCGACCTGTTTGCCCAGCACGCCGCCCTTGGCGTTGAAATCGGCCGCAACCAGCTTGGCCGCATTGATGCTGGGAAGCCCGTAGGAGGCCAGGTCTCCGCTGTGCGCGCCGGCAACCCCGAATTTGATCGTATCTGCCGCAAACGCCGCAGAACAAAACACCATGGACATGACAAGAGCGGCCATTACCGCCAACGTTTTATTCGATCTGCACTTCAACATGACTCATCTCCTTCTTCAGTTGGTTGAAACAGCTCGACAGCTTAACAAACCAGACACTAAGCAATTGATTTTCAAACGCTCTAATCGTTCTTCATCTATGACGATTGCCGCCGTCCGTCAAGAGATCAAGTTATTCGATGTCACCGACAACTTCATAACACCTGACTCAAAAAAAGCCGCGTGCGTTCTTCCGTCGGAATCGTAAAGAAGTGTTCGGGCGTGCCCTCCTCGACGAGTTTGCCTTCATCCATGAACAGGACGCGATCGGCGACTTCCCGAGCAAACCCCATCTCATGGGTGACCACGCACATGGTCATGCCTTCCCGGGCCAACTGCTTCATCACATCCAAGACTTCGCCCACCATCTCAGGGTCCAGGGCGGAGGTCGGTTCATCGAAGAGCATGACCTTCGGATCCATGGCCAATGCCCTGGCGATGGCCACCCGCTGCTGCTGTCCTCCAGACAACCGGGAGGGGTACTCGCTTTCCTTCTCGGCAATGCCGACCTTTTTCAGGAGCGTGCGCGCCTTGATCTCCGCATCTTGCCGGGATCGTTTGCGAACCACCCGCTGGGCCAGGGTCACGTTCTCCAGGACCGTCTTGTGGGGAAACAGATTGAACTGCTGGAACACCATCCCCACCTCGGCCCGCAAAGCATTCAGATCGGTCTTGCGACCGGCCAGGTCCACCCCATCGATAAAGATGTGGCCCTCGTCGAAAGCCTCCAGGCCGTTGATGCAGCGCAGGAAGGTCGATTTCCCCGATCCCGAGGGGCCGATAACGACCACCACCTCACCCTTGCCGATATGGGCGGAAACTCCATCGACTGCCCTTACGGGCACCCCGCGTCCGGTAAATATTTTGACGACATTGGTTGCCTTAATCACTGACCGCGAACCTCCGTTCCAGATAAAAAACCAACTGCGACAGGATGGAGGTGACCACCAGATACATGGCGGCGACTGTCAGCCAGACCTCGAAAGTGGCGAATGTACTGGTAATGATTTCCCGGCCCGATTTGGTCAGGTCGGTGATGGCGATGACCGAAACCAGGGAGGAATCTTTGATCAGACTGATGAATTGACCAGCCAGGGGAGGCAGTATGCGTTTCAATGCCTGGGGCAAAATGATGTGAAACATGGCCTGAAAACCGTTCATGCCCAGGGAACGGGCCGCCTCCATCTGCCCACGGGAAATGGACTGGATACCGGCACGCACAATTTCGGCCACGTATGCCCCGGCAAAAATGGCCAGGGCGCCTACGCCGGCCACGTTGCGATTGAGATTGAACACCGTGCCGATAAAGAAATAGGCGATAAAAATCTGCACGAGCAAAGGCGTGCCGCGGATGAATTCGATGTAAAGGGCCGTCAAGGTGCGCAAGGTAAGATTTTTTGAAATCCGGCACAATCCGGTGAGCAGACCGATGACCAGCGCCAGCACACTGGCGACGCCCGAAATCCAAAGCGTCGTCCACAAGCCCCACATCAACGGTCCCAGGCGCCACTCCTGTTTGAATCCGACGGTATCCCCCATGAAGAGGTCGTCACCTTCGGAGACCCTCAACATATCCTGGTTCACCGATACCGTCATCGTTTTGCCCTCTTCCGATACCAGTCGGACCGAGGCTTTCGCGCCTTGCGCCGCGATCTCCTCCACGCGGCCGTCGAAAGGGATTTTGACGGGTTCCTCACCTTTGTAGGCGAAATATTGGGGAACCCGATTCCAGCGCCAGGCGTAGTCTATTTTACGCACGGCGCCCCACGTGCCGGCGGCCAAGGCGATGAGAATGGCCGCCAGCAGAAGGATCCAGGGGAGTTGGTGGGGCGTTTTCTTCAACGCGCCGGCCATGTTTATTGCAGCTCTTTCAACCAGGCGTCATCCACGAACCATTTGGTGTAAATTTTATCATAGGTGCCGTCCTTCTTCACCTGGTTCAAAAAATTGTTCAGCCAGTTGGTGAAATCGAAATCCCCCTTGCGCACGGCCCATGCGATAGGCTCGAAGGTGAAGGGTTGATCCAGGTGCACCAATTTGCCCTGACCGCGTTGGGAGATGGCCGCCGCATTGTAGGGCATATCGTAGATGAAGGCGTCGATTTTACCGTTGACCGCTTCGAGCACCCCCTCCTGTTCGGTCTCGTAGGAAATATACTTGGCCTTGGAAATCATCCGCTTGGTAGCCTGCTCGCCGGTGGTCCCCAGTTTGGAGCCGACCTTGTATTTGGGATCGTTGAGGTCCTTGTAAGTTTTGATCTGGCCCACCAGTTCCTTGCGCAGCAGGATGGTCTGGCCGATGATGATATAGGGCTCGGCGAAGTTGATCTTCATGTTGCGCTCCTGGGTCAGGGTCATCCCTGACATCAGGATGTCGAATTTATTGGTGAGCAGGGCGGGGATGATGCCGTCCCAGGCCGTGGAGACCAACTCGAGCTTGACGCCCATGGCTTTGGCCATCCGCTGGGCCATATCCACGTCGAACCCGATGATCTCGCCCTTTTGGTTGGTGAGCTCGAAAGGCATGTAACCGGGTTCCATGCCGACCCGCAAGGTACCCCGTTTGAGGATCTCCTCCAACGTGCCGGCATCCGCCGGCGCCGGACCGAAGGTCAAAAGGGAAGCGATGCATAACGCCGTAACCAGCATCAAGAGTTTTTTCATGAAAGCCTCCTTTGTCTGTGCGCTGCAGGGGGCCGGCAAACGGCCCAACCATTCCATTTCAATACGATTTGCCCTCATCCAACAACTCTTCGATGACCATGCGTACACCTTTGCACTCCGGATTGGGGCACCGGGGCAAATCTTCCAGCGGCAGGTAGACGATGGCGTGTCTCCCGCAACGGGGGCATCTGACCTGTACAGGTTCGTTATGACCGCGCTTCATACTTGACACGCTTTTGTTGTGAGTGCATGGTACGCCGTTAAAAACGATGCTCTCCCATAGCACAGGCGGATGCTCATCACAATATGCGCGTCAGGAAAGGCCGAATTTTCCTTTTACCCAATGTTTGCGGCGGCATTGGAAGTCCGCGGCAACCGTGAATCCGGAGTCCCATGCTGAAATCGTTGCCGCTCGTCCCAGGGGACCGTCGCCGTTATCTGGCCGAATTTGCCCTGGTCATCGTCGCCGTTTTCTGGGGGGGTACCTTCCCGCTGGTCAAGGATGCCATCCAGGACACCCCCGTGATGACTTTTTTGTGGGTCCGTTTCGCACTGGCCGCCCTGCTCCTTTTCCTATGGGCCGGCCCCGCCAGAATCATTGCGCTGAGCCGCGGCGGTTGGCTGCGCGGCGTGGGGCTGGGAACCCTGCTCTTCTGTTCCTATGTCTTCCAGACCTTCGGATTGGCACTGACCTCTTCGGCCAACGCCGCCTTCGTCACCGGCCTGAATGTGGTCTGGGTGCCCCTGCTGGCCGGCCCCCTGCTGAAAAAACCGCCCCTGGCAGGCTCGCGCATCGGTGTGGTCTGCGCGCTCTGCGGCCTTTTCATGCTCACATACCAGGAACCCTTCCGATTGAACCCGGGCGATGGACTGGTGGTGGTCTGCTCCGTGTTCGTGGCCCTGCATATCCTCGGGCTGGATGCCTGGACCGCCGGTCATGACGGCAGAGCCCTGACCTTCGTGCAGATCGCCACCATGGCGGTTCTGGCCCTTGCCGGGAGCCTGATCTTCGATCCCGTGACCTGGCCCCGGCAATGGACGCCGGCGCTGTTCTGGGCCGTGATCATCTGCAGCGTCTTCGCCACCGTGTATGCCTTCTGGGCCATGACCGTTTTTCAAAGGATGACCACCCCCACGCGGGCGGCCTTGATATACACGATGGAACCGGTTTTCGGGGCGCTTTTCGCCATCTTTTATGCCGGCGAACGCCTGACCAACATCGCCTGGCTGGGCGGAGGGCTGATCGTTCTGGGGATGATCGTCGCCGAAGCGTGGCCGGCGCTGGCCAAGCGGACCGAAGGCTGCTGGGGTTGAACTCCCGAACAGCTACGCGACGCGTGCTCACATATGAGCACCAAATTATCCTTTATATCGAGAAGAGCTGTCCGACCATCTGTTTTCTTGACATATCCCTCCTTTTTTTGCCATAAAAGACGCCTCGTCCAAGCTGCAACACACACGATCATGGTGCCGCTCGGGGAATGGTTTTGGTTTGGCCCCCAGAGCAATATGAACGCAGTAACTGTAACTGTCAGGAGGAGTACGAATGAAGAAACAAATTGGTTGGTTTGGATTTGGCGCATTACTGTTAACGGTGCTGCTTGCGGCACCGGCTTCCGTTGGGGCCGTCACCTTTCAGGTGCCCGGCACCAACACCACTTTGGATGTGGGCGGCTATGTTAAGCTGGACATGATTTATAATGACGTGTCATCCGGGGATAACAGCCAGCTCAACATCGAGTATCTCCCCGGTTTCATTCCGGTGGACGGCACTGAAGAAGGCAAGGACGAACTGGTCTTCAACGCCCGTGAAAGCCGCTTGCGCGTAAGGACGACCACTCCCACGGCACTGGGACCGCTGGTAGCGCATTTCGAAGGGGATTTCGACACTGAAGATCAAGGCAATCAGGGCTTCACCAACGGCCACGAATTCCGCCTGCGTCATGCCTACGGAACCCTGAAAGGCTTTTTGTTCGGTCAGACCTGGTCTTTGTTCATGCACCTGGAATCCTATCCGGAGCTCAACGATTTCGGCGGCCCCACAGGCGCCTTGTTCGTGCGTCAGCCCCAGTTGCGCTACACCTGGGCCTTGAACGACTCTAACACCCTGGAATTCAGCCTGGAAAACGCGGAGACCCGCGAAGCCACTTTGGGTAATACCGATGACGACGATATGCCGGATTTTATTACCCGATACTCAATTAATCCCAGTTGGGGGAATCTTTCCGCCGCAGTCATCGCCAGACACCTTGTGGTTGAAGAAGGTGCAGTGGACGACTCCACTTTTGGTATAGCCGGACAGATTGGCGCCTTTGTGAAGGTCTTCGGCAAGGACAACATCTTTGGCTCCCTTACATACGGCGAGGGCTTCGGCCGCTATAGCAGCTTTGGGGCCCATGCTGATGCTTACGTGAGCGGCAATGATATTGAAGCCCTGGAACAATTTGCTGCCCTTGTCGGTTATCAGCACTACTGGTTTGGCACGTGGCGTTCCACGGTTGCCGTGGGCTACACCAAGGCCGATGATCCCGCCGAACTAGTAGCACTATCACAAGCAGCTGCCCCAGCTGATGACTTTTACAACGAAGAAACTTTAAGTGTTCATGCCAACCTGATGTTCAACCCGACCGAGGAAACCCGTTTGGGTATTGAGTACATCCGGGGTGAAAGGGAGACATATGCTGGCCGCGATGGTGAGTTGAACAGAATTCAATTCTCCGTGATGGTTCTCTACTAAACAGTTGGGTTAAAGCGATAGCATAAGGTCACCTTACAAAGAAGAGCAGGCCTGCGGTCCAACAGGATCGCAGGCCTGAACAGTTCAGAGTCGGTCCAAATCGGGGTTCGGCCCGATGCTCCTGATTGTGATCGACGGAGAAGCGATCAGGAACGATTAGAATCAATCAAAGGAAACAATCATGCGCAATCGATGGATCTTGACCTTCCTGCCTTTAGTCGCCGGCATGGCCCTTTTCGCCGCCATGGGGTGTTCGCAACGCATGTCCAAAAGCGACCTGCGCAATGAAGTATCCGGCACCATCTACCAGGTCAGCGAAAAGGAAGCCTTGGATCTGCTCCACTGGGCCATGCAGGAGATGTTTCCCGAAGAGACGATCTATCGCCTGCGCAAGCCGCGCATCGGGTTTTTCGTGCATCAAAAATCGAAACCCGGCGGCGATGCCCGCTATGCCAAATACAAAGAAAAAACCTACATTTACGAAGCGGGCCTTCTCCCGGTGCAGGGCACCGGCCCTGATGGCCATCCGGTCAGCGGCTTCACTTACGCGGTCAGGGGCCAGGGCGACCTGAAAGGCGGACCCGAGAACGTGATCGAAACTGAAAAGCGCATCGAAGCCGCTTTCGAACAATCCGGCCGGGCCGTGATGGCAACCGCTATGACCGAGCGGCCGATGATGGCTATGCCGCCTCCTGTGTCGGCCGTTGAGACGCCGGACGCCGGGACGCCCGATGCATCCGGTGATGACCCGACGCCTGCCGGGGACGATGTGTTCCAGAAGCTCGAGCGGCTCAAGGAGTTGCACGACAAAGGCGTCATCGACAAGGAGGAGTTCGAGTCCAAAAAGAAAGAGCTGCTGGACCGGATCTGACGGCCAGCGATTCTTAATGAATCCCATTCCTTTAGAATCAAAACAGAATTCCAGCATAACCGACAGCCTCCTCGATAATTGGAGACCGGAACCATCCCAATGCTGCACCATACGATGCTTCGCCATTTGCCCGCCATGGGCCTTCTACTGGCCATGATCCTGTGGGCGAGTTCGTTTATCGCCCTGAAAATCGCATTCCGAACCTATGACCCCATGGTGGTCATCTTCGGCCGCATGGCGGTGGCCAGTGTCTGCTTTTTAGTCATGTACCGCTGGATCCGGACATCGATCGATTTTCGCGCCGGCGACCTGAAATACATCCTCCTGATGGCTTTCTGCGAACCCTGCCTCTATTTTATCTTCGAGGCCGAGGCGCTCGTTCACACGACCGCATCCCAAGCCGGCATGGTCACTTCCATGCTGCCCATCCTGGTCGCTCTATCGGCAGGCTGGTTCCTCAAGGAACGAGTGGAAAGACGAACCTGGATCGGATCCCTGCTGGCCGTCATTGGGGTCTTCTGGTTGACCATAGAGAGTGTCCCGTCCATGGATGCGCCCAACCCGCTGCTGGGCAATTTCTATGAGCTGATCGCCATGGTGTGCGCCACCGGGTACACCATTACCTTGAAGCATCTGGCGGACCGATACTCCCCTTTTTTTCTGACGGCCACGCAGGCCTTTGCCGGCAGTATCTTCTTCCTGCCGTTTCTTTTCCTGCCCTCCACGCAACTGCCCGTAGTGTTCAACCCCTCGGCCGGCATGGCGGTGATCTATCTCGGCGCCGTCATCACCCTGGGCGCCTATGGTTTGTACAATTTCGGCGTCAAGCATATACCCGCAAGTCAGGCTTCGGCGTTTGTCAACCTGATACCGGTGTTCACCGTCCTCATGGGATGGATGCTTTTGGACGAATCCTTCACGCCCCGCCAGTGCCTGGCGGCCGTGACGATCATGTCGGGGGTCTTCATCAGCCAGAAGCGCAGGAAAAAACTTGCCGAGGTGCCGATTGGATCCAACTAAATTGCCATACCGCATCTTTCATCCAAGCCGACAGGCCATGACCTCGGGCATGACTTGACGGACAGGGCGATTGCCTATACAGATCGGATTTCCAAGCTGCAATGAAATCATTCCCTTTATACGTATGACAGGAGAGCGGGTCATGAAAAGATGCATGTTGACAGTCTTCGCGGTGATGGCAGTTCTGGCTGCGTCCGTGGCTTATGCCGGTCCCTATCGAATTTCGGTCAGTCAGTTTGTCGAACACCCGGCATTGGATGCCGTCCTGAAAGGCTTTCAGGATCAACTCCGGGAAAAGGCGGTGGATGTGCAGTACCACATCCACAATGCCCAGGCCAATATGGCCACGGCCAATCAGATCGGGCATCAGATCATGGGTGAAAAACCGGACCTGATCCTGGCCATTGCCACCCCCGCAGCCCAGGCTTGCGCCCAGGCCCTCAAGAAGGCGCCGCACATGCGGAAAACACCACTGTTGTTCACCGCCGTCACCGATCCGGTTGGCGGTGGGCTGGTCAAGGACCTGAAGCACCCGGGAGCCAACATCACCGGTGTCTCCGATATGCTTCCCGTCGACCAGCACCTTCTGATGGTCAAAACCTTTTTACCCGGGATCAAACGCATGGGATTCTTGTACAGTGCCGGAGAAGTCAATTCCAAAATTCTGGTTCCCCTGTTTAAGGCCGAGGCCGCAAAATTGAAATTTGACATCAAGGAGGCGACGATCTCGAAATCCAGCGATGTCTACCAGGCGGTGAAGAGTTTGGTGGGCCAGGTAGATGCGGTTTTCATCCCGACGGACAACACGGTCGTGTCGGCGTTGGAGGCGGTGATCAAAGTCTGCACGGAAAACAAGCTGCCCCTCTTCAACGCGGATGTCGATTCGGTCAAGCGCGGCGCCATCGCCGCCATGGGATTCGATTACTATCAACACGGATATCAGACCGGCGAAATGGCATTGCACATATTGCATGGCGCCGATCCCGCGACAACGCAAGTGGAGTTTCAGGAAAAACTGCAACTGCACATCAATGCCCAGGCAGCGGAGCAAATGGGGGTTGCCATTCCCGCGGAACTTCTGAAAAGGGCCGATCACGTCTATAACTGATCTTTCCGCAACTCAGCGAACCGGCAAAACCACATGACCTGGTATGCAATCATCGGCGCTCTGGAACAGGGCCTGGTCTATGGAATCATGGTCCTGGGGGTCTACCTGACCTTTCGGGTACTGGATTTTCCCGATTTGACCGTGGACGGCAGCCTGCCCTTGGGGGCGGCCGTCTCGGCCGTGGCGATCACGAAGGGCGTCGATCCTTTCGCATCGATACTCCTGGCGGCTTGCGCCGGGTTTGCCGCCGGCATGGTCACGGCGCTGCTCAACACCAAGTTGAAAATACTGCATCTATTGGCCTCGATTCTCACCATGATCGCTCTGTATTCCATCAATATCCGCATCATGGACGGCCCCAACGTCTCCCTTTTGGGGGCATCGACGGTATTGGATCCGTTCATGGCCGCGGGAACGGCCGGTTATGTTGTGGCACCCGTCATGTACGGCCTCCTCGCAGTACTGATCACAGGCGGCATCGTCTGGTTTCTGCATACCGAATTGGGGCAAGCCATGCTGGCCACCGGCGATAATCCGCAAATGATTCGCAGCCTGGGTGTCAATACCCATCACATCATCATTATCGGTGTCGGGCTCTCCAATGCCCTGGTCGCCGTCAGCGGCGCCCTGGTCGCGCAAAACCAAGGCGCCTCCGATGTCAACATGGGCATTGGAACCATTATCGCGGGTCTGGCATCGGTCATTCTGGGAGAAACGGTTTTCGGCAGCACCGGGGTGACACGGACCTGCATCGCCGTGTTGTTGGGATCCGTGCTTTACCGTTTGGCTATTGCAATGGCGTTGGGGTTGAAACTCGGTAATTTTGCCGTGACACCCAGCGACCTGAATCTGATTACCGCCCTACTGGTCGTACTGGCCCTGATGGCCCCGGGCATCAAACGCAAATTCGGCGGCAGGGCTAAATGATTCAACTGAAGCAGTTCACCAAATACTTTCACAGAGACGGCGTCGACCAGGTATTGGCCCTGGATGGGATCGACCTGGGAGTTCAAAAAGGTGATTTTATCTCCATCATCGGTTCGAACGGCGCCGGCAAATCCACCCTATTGAACGGCCTGGCGGGCACTTATGCCCCGGATGACGGACAGATTCTGTTTGGGGGCAAGGATATCGGCCAGTGGCCGGAACACCGGCGGGCGACATTCATCGGGCGCGTTTTCCAGGATCCATTGATGGGAACCTGCGGCGCCCTGACGGTCGAGCAAAATCTGGCACTGGCCAAGCGCCGTGGAAAGCGACGCGGGTTCGCACTGGGGGTCAAAAAAGAAGACCGGCAGCTTTTCGAAGACAGGTTGAAGGAATTGGGATTAGGACTGGAAAATCGGCTTGGCGACAGGGTCGGTCTGCTTTCCGGCGGTCAACGCCAGGCTTTGACCATGCTGATGGCCACTGTGATTCCGCCGCAGGTCCTGCTGCTGGACGAACACACAGCCGCCCTGGACCCCAAAACAGCACGGCAGATTTTGGATCTGACCCGGAAGATCATCGACGATCGGCATCTGACCACCTTGATGGTGACCCACAACATGCGTATTGCCATTCAGATGGGGAATCGTCTGATCATGCTGCACCATGGAAAGATAATCCTGGATATCAAAGGCGAGGAGAAACGCTCCCTGACCCAGGAAGAACTGGTGGCTCGCTTTTATGATCGTCAGAAGAAGGAAGATATGCTCACCGATCGAATGCTGCTGGGATAGAAGCCTATCGTGAAAAATGCACCGGTGCGATTCAGTGAATCCGCTCGAGACCGATCTCTCTCTTGCGCTCTTCCATGTGGCGACTGAAGCGGCGCACATGTTCCCGGGCCACATCGATGGCCTGCTCGGACCGGCCGGTGGCCACGGCTTCGACCAGCTGCTTCAGGTCATGGTAGTTTTCTTCGAGCTCGTCCTGGCCGCAAGGCAGAAAACGGTTGAAGTAAATTTGAATGTTGTCATGAACGGTTTTCAGGATCAGGGCGTACACCGGGTTGCGGGCGATGCGGGCCAGGGCCATGTGGATCTGCTCATCCACCCGCACGAATTCGGGCCACATCTGCACACCCGCCTGCCGGCATTGCCCGGCCGACCGCAGCAATTCCCGCAGCAGCGCGATATCGTCCGGCCGGGCGCGCTGAGCGGCCAGGCCGGCCACCGAGCCTTCCACCCCTTCCCTGAATTCGGCCAAATGTTGCAGCGACACCTGGTGACCGCGAATGAGCATGTCCAGGGATTCGGTCATCTGCTCACCGCCCGGTCCCTTGGCTATGGCCCCGCCGCCCACGCCCAGGCGGATTTCGATCAAGCCTTTCTGCTCCAGGACGCGCAGAGCTTCCCGCAGCGTCCCGCGGCTGGTGCCGAGCATTTCGCCCAACTCCCGCTCGGCGGGCAGTTTTTCGCCCGGCTGGATGCGCCCGTCCAGGATGGCGGCCTGTATCTGATCAACCACATCCTGGAAGATACGGCTCTGCCGGGCTTTTCGAAACATCATAGACATGGCATCCCCCATTCCCGAGGAGACTGAAATAGACGAACACTGAATTCAAGATTGGGCATCAACATCTGACGTCCGGCAACCAACATCTTTCATCTTTATAAATCTTCCCCCAGATAGGCTTTACGGATATCCGGATTGTGCAAAAGATTGGCGGCGGTGTCTTCCAACACGATGCGCCCGGTTTCAAGCACGTACCCGCGCTTGGCAAGCTTCAGCGCGATGTTGGCGTTCTGCTCCACCAGCAGGATGGTCGTGCCCTCACGGCGGTTGATGTCCCGGACAATCTCGAAAATGCGCTGGACAACCAGAGGCGCCAATCCCAGGGAAGGCTCATCCAGCAGCAGAAGTCTGGGACGGCTCATCAGGGCCCGGGCGATGGCCAGCATTTGCTGCTCACCGCCCGAAAGGGTGCCGCCCATCTGTTTGCGGCGTTGCCTGAGGACGGGGAACAGATCGAAGACATGGTTGATATCCGCTTCGATGTCGGAAATATCTTTTCGAAAAAAGGCCCCCATCTCCAGGTTGTCTTCCACGCTCAGGCGCTGAAAAATGCGCCGGCCTTCGGGAACCTGGCACAACCCCAACTGCGGCAGGGTATCGGCCGGTCTGCCGTGAATGGGTTGTCCATTATAGAATATGGCGCCGCTTTTGATCGGCACGATACCGCAGATGGACATGAGCGTCGTGGACTTGCCGGCCCCGTTGGCGCCGATGAGGGTGACGATCTCCCCGGGCATGACCTTCAGGGAAATGCCTTTGAGTGCATCGATATTGCCGTAGCTGCTATGCACGTTTCAGTTCGAGAATGGGCGCGGCGGGATTCATGGCTTATCCTTTTTCCTCGGAACGGGTCCCCATCCGTTTGGCCGGAAGGATCCCTTCCGGTCGGAACAACATCATCAGCACCATGGCGCCGCCCAGGGCCAGCATGCGGTAGAGTTCGAATTCCCGGAATACTTCCGGCAGTACGATCAGGGCCATGGCCCCCAGAACGATGCCCGGTATGGAGGCCATGCCGCCCAACACCACCATGGCCAGAACGGTGGCCGATTCGATGAAGGTGAAGCTTTCGGGACTCAAGCTTAACTTCTTCGGTCGGCAGGGTATCCGCATTTGAAAATTGTTCTCGTAGGGGATAACACCTGTAGGGGCGACCGGCGGTCGCCCGGTGCGGGTGCAAATCCACCACTTTAGGCAATCATGGGTGCGGGAGAAAAAAGGCCGCGCCAGCCTGTGCGATGACCCAAATTCAGTGGTTCGCGTGGGCGACGCCGGTCGCCCCTACAACGGGCACCGTGACTATCACGGTGTCCATTCGCCCCGGGACCGACATTTACGCAACGGGCGAGCACAAGGTTCGCTCCCGAGGAAGAACGATGTTCCATTTCTGAAATGCGGCCCATACGCAAATGCGGTTACCCTGCGCCGGTCGGTCGTCGGTCGGGGATTCCCGGTGAACATGTTCATTTAGCGGTAGATGCAAGGGGGACGGGCTTAGAACACCATGTCACCCAGGCCACGGCAGTTCGACAGGAGCTCACAGTCAGCAGGTGAAACGCCTGGCCCCCGCCACGGGGAGGACGAACTACGGGACTTGGGCACTTTTTACGACTTCAAAAAGTTTCAGGCGAGGTGTTCTGTCGATTATAACGTTGATCCCTGTCGGATTGACGCCGATCCAACATCATGAGCAGCACGGCCGTCAGAATAAGAGCGCTGCCCACATATCCCGCCAGGCCAAAGGCCTCCTCCCACCAGAAATAAGCCACCACGGCCGCCATGACCGGCTCCAGGGTGGCGGTGATCGCAGCGCGGGAGGCTTCCAGATGACGCAACCCTTGATAGTAACAGAAATAAGCACCGTAGGTGGATAGCGCCGCGATGCAGATGAGCGCCCCCCAGGCGGTCGTGTTTTTGGGCGCGAACTCGACCCATGGCAGCAGAGTGACCGCGCCGATGGGCAGCAGGTATAAAAAGAGGTTGGGTGATGAATAGCGGGTGGAGAAGAATTTTCCGAATATGTAATACAGCGAATAACAGAATCCGGCGGCCAGACCGAACAGCAGCGAAGACAGGGTCACATCGATGGTGCCCCCGCCCCAGGCCACACCGACCACACCGGTCAGTGTCAGCACCAGGGCCAAAATTTTGAAGGGCGTGAACAGCTCTTTGAAGGCGAAACGCGCCAGCACGGCCACCCATGCCGGTGCCGTATAGAGCAGGACGGCCGCCACCGCGGCCCCTCCGGCGCGAATGGCCATCTGAAGGAACCGTAAAACAAGGTAACACCGGTAACGGCAAAAAGCAGCACCATCGGCACATCCTTCGGGCGAATGCCGACGGCCCGCGTGGCGACGGCGTGTATGCCGAAGAACCCCCAGGCCAGCAAGGCTCTCCAGAAAGCCACCTCCATGGGAGCCAATCCCTGGGAAAAAGCCAACCTGGAAAAGGGCCCCAGTATGCCCCACAGTGCTGCCGCCGCTATGATGTAGAGAAACCCCTTCAGATGCAATCGGATATCCTATGGCTAAAGTGTCTTTAGGACGTGCGGCTCTGGCAGGATGCCATCGGCATGTCCGAAACCGTTCACAATCGAAATGAGGCTTATCACCGATCCATGCCTACAGGTCAATGACGTTTTAAGAGCGACTTCACGACTACCGCCCCCCGATCACCTGATAAAGGCTGCCGTGGCGGGCTGCAACTCAGTATGCGCGGAGGCGGCCGCCGGCGCCTGGATCCGGACCACCGACGGCGCAAAGGCTTGAACGCATACCCTGCCCCTGGATTTCAGCGTCGTGCCCTGCCCCATGCGGATGATGCGCTCACCGCCCACGCCATCGGTAATCCAAACCGCACCGGTCAGGCAGGTGATCTCTATGTGGCGACCGCGCACGGGCAGGACCTGGTTTGCGGACATTTGAATAGGGCGCGGACGTTTGAACCGAAATAGGCTGAACATGGGTCATTGCTCCTTAAATTCAAACAGGTTGACAGTTTAGCCAGCAAATTAGCCCAGGTCGGTCGCCACCGGTAGCAGCACCCCCGCACCAACCCGAAGGATACAATTCCGATTTTCGAACGACTGTACCCATCGATTTGACGATCAATTGTATATTTCCTTTATTCTCCACTTGGGCTAAGACAGATCTCGATTCAGAATCTAGAATTCATCCCCAGGAGCCTTCAGGAGCCGGGAAATGCCGGATAGAACCACCCGCTACGAACAGGTTGCCGAACGCATCCGCCATCTGATCCAGAACGGGGCTCTCAAGGAGGGCGACCGCTTGCCCTCCTTGCGTCGTTTGAGCGAAGAGCTGCAGGTGAGCATCAACACCGTCAAAGAAGCCTATTGGCGATTGGAGAATCAGAATCAGATCACCGCCGTGCCCCAAAGCGGTTATTACGTCCGCAAACAACCGCTGATAGACGCAAGCCATGCCCAAGTGGACCCCACTCAACTGGACCCGCAGGAGATATCGCTGTGTCAGATCTTCGGCGCGTTTCAGGACGCCGGCCAGTGTACGCCGGAAATTCGCCTGGCCGTGGCCCATATGGACCCGGCTTTCTGGCCGGCCGAAACGCTCGGCCGCTATTTCCAGGAAATCGCCCGCAACCAGCCCGAAGAAGCCTTTACCTATCTCATGGCGCCCGGCAGCCGGATGCTGCGCGAGCAGATCGCCCAACAAGGCCTTTCGTGCGGGCTGGATCTTTCGCCCGATGACATCGTAATCACCAACGGCTGCCAGGAAGCCCTCTTTCTGGCCCTGATGACCGTTTGCGAGCCCGGCGACACAGTGGTCCTGGAAAGCCCCATGTATTTCAGCCTGATCAATCTGCTGCAGCAGTTGAAGTTGAAAATCATCGAAATCCCCACGGCCGATGACGAAGGCATCTCCCTGGAAACGCTGCGCTTCGTCTTGGAAAACCACGCCGTCAAAGCCATGTTCTCCATCCCCAATTTCAACAATCCCATGGGCTTCACCATGCCGTCGTGGAAGAAGAAGAAACTGGTCCAAATGCTGGGACGGTACCGTATTCCTTTGATCGAAGATGACATCTATGGGGATCTATGCTTCGGACCGCGGCCCGAGCCGTGCAAGGTCTATGACACCACCGGCGAGGTCATCCTGTGTTCATCTTTTTCCAAAACCATCGCTCCGGGCCTGCGGGTCGGCTGGATGCTGCCGGGCAAGTACACCGATCAACTCAACCGGTTGAAAACCCTGATCAATATCGCCAATGCCCCCATCAACCAGATCGCCGTAGCGCGTTTCCTGAAAGAGGGTGGTTACAAACAACATTTGCGCCGGGTGCGTCGGCAGCTCCACAACCAGGTTGAGGCGCTGCGCGCAGCGGTGTTGAAATATTTGCCGCATGGAACGAAGGTCACCCGGCCGGAAGGCGGACTGTTCATCTGGGTCGAACTGCCGGAAACGGTCAACACCGATCTGCTCTACCGCAAGGCCGTTCAGTCCGGCATCATGTTCGCGCCCGGTGATCTTTTTTCCATCCAGGACCGTTACAACCATCACCTGCGCCTGAGCGCCGGGACCTGGAATGAACGGGTGGAACGCGCCATCGCCCAACTGGGGCGTTTGTGCGCCCGAATGTGCGACGATCGTGCCGACGGCAGGGACCGCCCGGACAGCTTCGGCTTAGCCCCGCAATATGTCCCCGAAAGAGACGAATTTGGAGAAACCTGATATTCAGCCCCCGGAAAAATCGGCCGCGGGCGCGGCTGCGGCTATCGGGGCGTTCGGCATCTGGGCGCTTTTCCCCATCTATTTTAACCAGTTCGGTCCGGGTGTATCGCCATGGGAGATCCTTCCGCACCGCATGATCTGGGCAGGGGTCTTCTTGATCGGGTTCGTGGTGATATCCAACCGTCTGGACCGCGTGCGCGCATTGATCAAGCGGCCCAGAGCGATGTTGGCCCTGACGGCCAGCGCACTGGCGATCAGTGGAAATTGGGCCACCTTTATCTGGGCTGTCACGCATGAAGAGATTCTTCAGAGCAGTCTGGGCTATTACATCAATCCGCTGCTCAACGTTTTTCTGGGGTACTGTTTTCTGGGCGAGCGCCTGCAGCCCCTGCAACGCCTGGCGGTTGCCCTTGCCGCCGGCGGCGTGCTGATCTCCCTGATCGGATATGGCGAAGTACCCTGGCTGGCGCTCATGATGGCCGCCAGTTTCGGCCTTTACGGGCTGATCCGAAAACAGGTCGATATCGACAGCATCACCGGTTTGATGATGGAAACCATGCTGCTGATGCCGATCGCCGCGGGATGGCTGGCCGTCATGCACTGGCAGGACCGGGCCGCGTTTTTGCACACCGGCCTGCCCATCGATATGCTGCTGATCGGGGCCGGTTTCATCACGCTGGTGCCTTTGATTCTGTTCGCCGTGGCCGCGCGGCGGTTGCGGCTGGCAACGCTGGGGCTCCTGCAGTATATCGCCCCGACCGGCCACTTTCTGATCAGTGTGTATATGTACGGGGAGCGCTTTACCACCGCCGATGCCGTCACATTCGTCTGCATATGGACAGGACTTGCCCTCTATACCACCGACATGTGGCTGCAGCATCGCAAACTTTTCGCATTGAAATAGAAAGATTCAACAAGCATCGGGAGGAGCGGCCCCAGGCGAAAAACACCGCTTGCCTCACAAGGGCTGTCATCTGGTTCCGATCAGGGCGGCAATGGACGCCCAGATGGTGTAATCACAGCCTGACAGGAAAGTCACCCAAGCACATTATGATCAATAATCGAGAAGCAATTGATTTTCGTTGCCACTTGAATAAAAATGCAGCAAAAGGCTGGATAAGGCTTCGAAGGGAGGCAAAGCCGGACGGCGTATGAAAACGATGGCGCAAGGATCGAGCGGGAACAACCGCGATGCAAAAGGGAAAATTCCCGGGCGCATGTGGCCCGATTGGTACAAGTCCCTGGCTGCCTTCCGGAAATCCGACACCCGGAAAGCGACTTGGCAGCTGATCAACACGTTGGTCCCATACGTTTGCCTGTGGTACCTGATGATCCGGTCCATTCGACTCGGTTACTCTTATGCGTTAACCCTGATCCTCGCTCTTGCCGCCGGCGCCTTCCTCGTCCGGATATTCATTTTGTTTCACGATTGCGTCCATGGGTCGTTTTTCAGGCGCCAGGGCGCCAACACGTTCTTTGGGTATGTCCTCGGGGTCCTGGTGTTCACTTCTTTTGAAGATTGGCGCTTTGCGCACCTACGCCACCACGTCTCTTATGCAAATCTGGATGCGCGGGGGTTCGGGGATATCTGGACCATGACGCTGACAGAGTATGAGAACTCACCGAAAAAAAAGCGGTTGCAGTACAGGCTCTACCGCAATCCCATAGTGATGCTCGGATTGGGCGCCATGTTCACTTTTTTTCTCGCCAACCGGCTCCCGACCCGCGAGGTGAAGCGCAAGCAACGCCTGAGTGTGCTTTTCACCAACTTGCTCATCGTTGCCATGATTGTGATTGCAGACCGGATAATGGGATGGCGGACGTACCTTCTGATCCAGCTGCCGGTGTTCTGGCTTGCCGGGGCGGCAGGGATCTGGCTGTTTTACGTCCAGCATCAGTTCCCCGGGGGCTATTGGGCCCGCAAAGGCGAATGGGAACCATTGCGGGCGGCCTTGGAAGGAAGCTCGTTTTACAAATTGCCGGATGTGCTGCGCTGGTTTTCGAGTAACATCGGATATCACCACGTCCACCATCTGAACCCCAGAATCCCGAACTATCGCTTAAAGAAGTGCTACGACTCGGTGCCGGCGCTGCAAACGAAGATGCCCCTTACGATCCTACAAAGCTTATCGTGCATTCGACTGAATTTGTGGGATGAGAATCGCCAGGAGATGGTTGCCTTTCCTGCCAACGCTTAAGTTCGATGCGCCTTTCGCCGGGCTGCGTTTATCTTACCCCTCCGGCATTTTGTGGGACGCACCGAAAGATACCTTGTGCCGCCGACCGGCAAGCCCAGTTTCAATGTGTTGAACATGGCCCGTGCGGATCTCAAATTCGACCTGACCGCCGCACTGCACAAGGCTAAAAGCAAGTGCAGATACATCAACTTAATCGATGGCAAGATTAAATCACAGATCGCTTGAAATATCACAAATTTTAGCACCATAAAACGATCAAGGCAGTTATTTTCGTGCCCAAAATACTTCCTTATTCCTTAATCGAAAATGGAAATAACCCATAATCAGTTAACGAAAGATATTCGCTCAATGTTTTTTTGTCACCTTCCGGGTTTTTGTAAATATCCGCACAATCTTTAAGCCCATCGTAAAGACGTTCATATTGGCGGCATACTGCATCACCCTCGATCCATGTTTTCCCTTTATGAGCACCGAAAAAATCAACAAGCTCACATTCTCCACTTTTGCTTTCTTTTATTGACCATTGATATCCATAACATTGCCCTGTTGTTGTTTTTCCAAGCATTGAGTCCCGAATTTCCTGCCCTGTCATCTTATTTTCCTTATGCAGTTTGTAATAACCTGAAGGATCCCCTTTAAACCCTGCTTTGATCAAACCTTGAATATATCGATCGAATACTTCAGGATTTTTGCGCGGAATAAAGTAGTATAGGTCCTGGACCCCAGGACACACCGGAAATCATGTAAAGAAGTCTTTAAATGCCTCTTTTGCTTTTATATCATTTCCGAGCAGTGCATACGCTGCGGCAAGATTGCCATATAGTGCGAATGTTTCTGGATAGTCTTTAAGGGCTTTTTCTATGTATTTAACGGCTTGCTCGTAATCTCCCATCGCAAAGTAGGCGCGTCCTATCCCTGCAGTGCTTTTGTGCAGTGGATCCAGCATTATCGAACGCTTATAGTATTTTATTGCTTCCGTTGGATTGTCTGTTATAAGCCCTAACGTTTCCAAAGCATCAGCATCATTGGGGGCAATGGCTACGGCATGTAGAGCACAATCAATAGCTCTATCGAAATTGCGTTTATATAGTTCCATTCGCGCCAAGACTTGATAGCCTCTGGAAGTTGGCTTTTTCATCGCCAATTCCACGAAGTGACGGGCCAGTAACCGGGCTGTCTGGAAATCTTTGCCAATTTCATCCCAAAATTGTTTTCCTCCCTCAAGTGCACTCATATAGGTAAACGCTAAATTAGCATACGCCTGGCTGTAATTGCGGTCAATTTCGACGGCTTTTTTAAAGTGATCAATAGCTATGACATAACCTTCTGGTGTAAACTTTCTCATGTGGTTCATGCCTTTTAGATATTCATCATAGGCAAAAAAATCATCTGTCCCCGCTTCAGCTATTACTATTTGCTCTATATCGGATAATTTTACCGAAAGTGCTGATACGATTTTTTTTGTAATGCTGTCCTGTAGATCAAAAATATTTTCATTTTTGCCATCGAACCGATCGGCCCATACATGACGATCGGACACTGCATCAATCAGTTGCGCGTTTATCCGGACCTCGTTACCGGCTCTTCGAATGCTGCCTTCAAGTATATATTGAACACCAAGTTCCTTCGCTATTGCTTGGATTTTGATTTCTTTCCCTTTGTAGGTGAAGGCAGAGTTGCTTGAAATAACCATCAGGCCGGATATTTTTGAAAGATCGGTAATTATGTCATCTGTCATGCCGTCACTAAAGTATTCTTGTTTTTCGTCATCACTCAGGTTTTTGAAAGGTAAAACAGCAATTGAAGGTTTGGTTGCAAGTCGATCAGCCATTTTATCGATCGAGGCAGGCTCGATGCCCGGCTGCGCCATCTTCTCCACTGAGGCGGGTTCAATCTCGGGTTGCCGAAAGTAAAAAATCCAAATCAGACCGCCAATGATGATTAAAATTACGGCAAGCGCCCCTGCTGTGATACCTTTATTCCGATCTGCTGCACGCCTTTTCGGCTTTGTTTTTCCTTTTTCACCTGTAACCCGCGTTTGCATCAAAAGCTTGTAGGCCCCGACCGGCCTGGCGATGTTTTTGACTGTTTGCTCCCCAAGAAATTCGTAGCCGAAGGGCAGTTTGGTTTCGATGTGGTCAAAAGCTGTCTTGGAGATGCAAATGCCGCCGGGGTCGGCCAAGGCCTCCAGCCGGGCGGCAATATTCACCCCATCGCCGTAAATCCTGTCACCTTCCTCAATCACATCCCCGAGATTGACCCCTATGCGAAATTCCATGCGACGGTCTTCAGCAAGTTCGGCGTTGCGCACCTTGAACTCGTTTTGAATCGCCACTGCACACTGTACGGCGTCCACGACACTGACAAATTCGGCCAGGATATTATCGCCCGGCGAGTCGACGACCCGGCCCCGGTGCTGCTGGACCAGCTCGGCAATGATGGCACGGTATGCGGTAAGGATTTGGACAGTCTGAGCCTCGTCCTGTCCCATGAGGCGGCAGTAACCGGCTACGTCAGCGCTCAAAATGGCGGTTAACTTGCGCTTATAAGAGTGTGCCATTGGTTCACCCCCGTGTTGAAAGGACACGATAGCCGAAAAGGCAGAAATGAGGGCTCGGCTTTGGAGGATCAGACGGGAACGGAGATTCTGCCCGTAATGGCTGAATCTAATTTGCCCATAATCGGATTGGCGGGTTATTGTCAATAAAGGATTCGATGTATTATGCGCATAATATCTGGCATCCGAACTGGGCACTAATGGCCAGATTCATTACTATTCCAATGGCTAAACGGCATACACGGGAAGCAAGGAATTGCGCTATTTGCGTGCGACGTTTCATTTCGGTATCGGGAAGGGTTTCGTATTTTGGCACCGAAATTGGAGCCGCAAAAAGGGTTCGTTTGAAGAGGGACCATATGGGGACCGCAAAAAAGTTATGAAGCGGTTGTGCAACATGGCCAATGTGAAATATTTCAGGTTTCATCCGATCCGGCATTTGGGAGCTTCATGGACGAAAAAAAACGTTTCCCTGGGAGCCATTCAAAGGATCCTTGGACATGAAAATCGCAAAACAACTGAAATATCTTCATAGTATTGGTGATCTTGAAAAGCAGGCGATGGCGATTTTTGAAAAGGCATTGGAAAAGTCTCACACAGACTCTCACACCGGAAGTGATCTATAATAAAACAGGGGCTATGGCATAAAACAGGGGCTACGGCCTAAACCGCAAACCCCTGATTTTTATGGTGCCGAGGGACGGAATCGAACCGCCGACACGGGGATTTTCAGTCCCCTAAAATCTGTTTTTAGTAGATTTCACCTACCTTCACTTACCTTCATGATTGACTATTAAAGATGTTGACATTATTGGTTTTTAATTATATTTCAACCTTCACATAGCGTCACCATGAAAATAGGTGTTTCATTAAAAAAAGTTGTACAGGGGTTGTACAGAATTAAGCAACAGTGTTTTTAACAAATGAGGTACCCATGAGCAAATGGTACAAAACCGACTTCAAAGGTGTTCGATATCGCAAGCACCCCACACGAAAGCATGGCGTCCAGATGGATCACTATTATGTGATCACCTATAAATTCAGCGGCCGAACCATTACCGAGGCGGTTGGATGGGCCACCGATGGGAATAAGCCCTCCGACGCCTTCGAGTTGTTGCGCAAACTGAAACGCAACCAAAAAACCGGAAAGGGCCCCTGTACATTGGCCGAGATGCGCGAGGAGTCCGAGGCTGAAAAGATGGCCAAACGCCGAGAACTGGCCGCCGAAGAACTCCGAAACATATCGTTCAAGACCTTCTTTAAGGACACCTTTTTACCGGATTCAAAAACCCGATGGAAGCCTGAAACAACCCGCAAGGCCGAAGAACACGTCAAGAACTGGATTGATCCAGTGACCGGGGCCACACCAATGCGCGAAATTGGATTGACTCAGGTCAATCGTATAAGGGGCAAGCTGGCCGATGCAGGCCGAAGCGCCCGAATGCAGCAATACGTTTTCAGGACCTTTGCCATGGTTTGGAACGCAGCCCTCGATCATGGTCTTGTTGACGGCCCCTCCCCCACTAAATCAGGATCGTTCCGCTTACCAAAGGTTGATAACGAACGTCAGCGGTACTTGACCATTGATGAAGAAAATAAGCTGTTGGCCGAGGTTCTGAAAAAGAGCAAGCAGGCGCATGACATGGCTGTTGTATCTCTGGATGCCGGGCTTCGCTTCGGCGAAGTGGCATCCCTTACCTGGGGCTGCGTTGACAAGGAGAACGGTCTCCTGCGCATACTGGACACAAAAAGCGGAAGGGACCGCAATGTGCCAATGACTATGCGGTTAAATGCCCTTTTTGAATCTATGATGTCGGGCAATTCAAGTGATTTGGTTTTTCCTCCTAAGACTCAAAAGCCGAAACAGGATGGTACCGCCTCGGCGTCGGCAACTTCTCGCAGACAGCGGCAAATTCCATCTTCCTTTAAACGTGGCCTTGAAGATGCCAAGCTTAATGAAGGTGTTGAAAACCCAAAAATGCGCGCCAGTTTTCACACTTTGCGCCATACTTGCGCTTCCCGCATGGTACAAGCAGGTGTTGACCTATATCGGGTTCAGCGCCTTCTCGGACACTCCACTCCGGTCATGACAGCCAGATACTCAAAATTGGCCGATGACGATCTTCGTCAAGCAGTCGTGGCCATGGAGCAGGATGGCAAAATCCGAAAATCAAAGGGCAAGGTCATAAAATTTTATCGCAAGGACGTAAAAATTTTTCCTGGGGATAGGTGACGCGATCATCGACACCGGACGGCAGCTTCCTGAACCGCTTTCACTTGGATTACCATATAGGGCCGTAGATAGGAGCAGCGAATATGAACGAAAAATCTGACGAACTGCCCTTCCTAAAAGTTTTGGATAGGCTCTCAACCCATTTGTATAGATGTGCTGAAATACTATATATTTACCGCCATCCCAAGTTGAACATAAAAGATTTGAAAGAAGGGTTTGCACGTCAGAATAAGATACAAGTTATTTTGGATAAATTGAAAGAAGATGTTGCACGTGAGAATGAGGCACGAGAAAAACATGGTGAATTACCAAGGCATTATAGCCAAGATAAACTGAACGAGGCCCTCGAAGGTTGTAACGGACCTTATGACCTGTCTTATCTGAAAGAACGTGATAAAAAATGGCATGAAAATATTTTTTATGTAAGTGAGTTAGATGAAGATTCTATTGTGTGGCGTCTATTTTACGAAGGCTGTTTTTCATCAACAATGGATGACTGGTTGAATTGTGCTGATATCGAGAAGATAGAAGACATAGAACACCTCTGCTTATCTGTTCATTCCTGGCTTTCATTATTTGTATCTACAAAAACAATAAAGAAAGAGCATCATTTTTTTGCCCTCAGTAAGATGTCTGAAGGCAAAGAGTATGCAAAAGTTTACTCTAGTGTGCCAGGTGCAAAATCGCCAAAAATTGACAAGGTAATCGATTTGGCGCCAGACCTTTTATGTATGGCCAAAAGTGCTTGTGGCTATTTTAAGGGTAAGGATATTGCAAAACAAAGGGCTGGATATATAGGAAGTATAAAAACTATAACGAAGAAAGAGGAAGGAGTTGAAGTTTTTTTAAATCTGTTAAAAACACATAAAGGAAATTACAAGGACGATAAATTCAAAATCGCAGCAATGTCCTCTGTCAAGGGTAGAAATGGAAAAGAGATGAGCAAAGCTACATATTTCAATTATCTCGGGGAGGCAAAAAAACGGTACCAAAACCTCCAAGAAAATCAAGCAAGCCATGCTTCAAAATAACTCCTCAGTCTAAAACCATAGGTTTTGGAGTCTAAAAGCTATGGTTTTAGACTAAAATTCAATTAAATCAATAATTTTCATTGTGCTTCATAATTATAATAAGGCATGCTCGCATTGTACGAGCATGCCTTATTTTTTTGCCACAAAAGGAGATCGCAATGTCAAAAATTGATTTTGGTGCAATGAGGAAAAAATGGAAATCTACGGTGGTCGCTCGCAAAAGTGTCGGAGCATTCACAGGTGGCTTTGTTTCGGCTGGTACAGTAGCAAATGCGGATGCCGTCGGCAAAGGGCCAGAAGACCGCTTTCGTATCGGACGCAATGTTGGATACTCAGTTGATTCGCTAATTGACTGGCTTGAGACGCGCGCTACAGGTGAAAAGCAAAAGCGCGTTCCCCAAAGAACAGAACAGTCAAAAGCTAATCCCAGTGTGCGGAAGTGGATAACTGAGGCGGACAACGCAGAGGAGAGAGCATAGCCCATGAAGCAAATATACAATGATGAAACAGAATACAAGTTTATCACCACTGGCAGGTTCGCGCGCCTCCTAAAGGTGAAGCCTGAAACTGTGCTCGCCAGCCTGTCGAGGCAAGGGCAATATCTCGGCGTTGTTCCCGCGAAGGTAGAAGGCCGTTGGTTATGGCCAACCCGCAACTGGAAACACATTGTTAAGCGACAGGCAGAGCGCATGGAACTTAATCGGATGAAGAAAAATTGAAGTAGAAATTGCTCTAAATCACGGAGGGGCCAGCAAAGCGCATCAAAGAAGCCGAGGTAGCGGTAGATGAACGAGTTAGGATTACTATACCCAGATTCGCCCGAGAAGGCCATTGTATCTACCATTTTAAACGATCATGCAGCTATCCCGATCATTGCCGGTCAGGTTGCGATAAGTGATTTCTCGAGCGAGTTCAATCGGATTATAGCACAGTCGGCATACGATCTATGTGCGGCCGGTGAATCATGCACTTTCGATGACATCCTGGGACGGCTGAGCAAATCTGGTCACATGGGCAGCGGCATTGGGAGCTACATGGGCCATGCAGTGGAAGAGGTCGTATCAAGGAACATTTCGTATGATGCGGCCGCTATGAAAGTAGCGGCGACTCGACGCATTTTTTTTCTTAATGCAAATGAAATTGTTCAATGTGGTAAGGCTCAAGACTGGCCTCGTTTTACCGATTTGGTTAAACGTTTTGCAGATAAAGCCCGACTATATAACGACATTGCAACCGATTGGGAGGGGGATCCGATCAGTTTGGATAAACCGGAGCCTCCCAGTTTCGGCGAAGAAGACTTCCCTCCGGGCTTGTGGGATAAACTTAAGGCTGTGTCACAGGCCCTTGAGGTGCCCATAGAATTGCCTGCTACTCAAGGCTTGGCTGTGCTCGCCGCTGCATGCCAAAAGCGTTTTGTGATCCAAGTGGAGCCAGGTTACACGGAGCCGTTGAACCTCTGGCCGTGTTGTGCACTTGAACCCGCAAACCGTAAATCACCTTCATTGAAGAACATGGCCGCACCACTGGCGTCGTGGGAAATAGATCGATCAAGGGATATGGGTCCAGAAATTGAGCGCTGTACACTTGAATACAAGGCACAATCAGCACGATTAAAAAAGCTCGAAAAAGATTACGGTGCTGCGGATGATCCTGCGGAGCGCGAAAAAATTTTTGCAACACTGTCGGAGTTGAGCAAATCTATAAAACCTATTCCGATGCCACCCCAGATCTTCACCCAAGACACCTCGCCAGAGAAACTAGCCGTTTTACTCGAGAATAACCATGAAAAAATGGCCATATTTTCAGCAGAGGGCGGAATATTCGACATTATCTCGGGAAGATATTCAAACGGAATGCCGAACCTTGACATTTTTTTGCAAGCTCATAGCGGTGATGCCGTTCGCGTGGATCGTGTTGGCCGCTCAGGTGTCTACCTGAAAGAACCTGCACTCACGATGGGTTTAAGTCCTCAACCCGATGTGATTCGCTCATTGGCAGATAGGCAAGGGTTTAAGGGACGCGGTTTTATAGCTAGATTTTTGTTCGCCCTGCCACGTTCCAATGTCGGCCAGCGGACCCTGGAGCCAAAACCCTTAAGCGCCTACGTTGAAGAGCAATATGCCCGTACTATTCGGGCGCTTTTGGATTATGTCAACGAGGTCCCTTTGATTATCCATTTATCCCAAAAGGCATATGACTCTTGGAAGACATTCCAACTCACGGTTGAAATGGAGATGGGCGAAAATGGCGATCTTGCAGGCATGAAAGACTTCGGCGGCAAGCTGCCGGGGGCGGCTGCCAGAATTGCCGGGCTATTTCATTGCTATATCCACGCTCACAATGGGCCGCAAGTGGAGCGCGTCAGTTTTGCCACGATGAGCGCGGCGCTTTCCCTTGCTGGTAAATTATCTGCTCATACCAGAACCGTTTACGATCTTATGGGAGTCGATCCAGACATTGAAGATGCACGCAGAATGCTCAATTGGATTGTTAAAGAGAGTAAGCACCGCTTCACACTGCGGGAATGTCACCGAGCCCTGCAGGGCTCATTTTCGCGAAAAGAGGCACTCGAGCCGGCCTTAAAGGTCTTGACTGAGCGCGGATATATTAGACTTATGGCGCGGCCAAGTACGCAAGGCCCTGGGCGGCCTTCGATCATCTATGAAGTACACCCATTGATCATCAGAAAATAGGGAGATGTTTTTGTCAATATTGTCAATATAGTCAACGTTTCAAAAAAAAGGCATTTTGAGTATCATTATATTTAAAAAATATAATGTAAACAGAAGCTTAAACAGATAGAAGGTTTTTAATTTTGATTTTTAAATTCTCCAATTACATTGACAATATTGACAAAAATATAACCCGTTTTTGCTCCTGTGGTGCTGCCTCACCTGTAGGCAACCACCCCCCTGGACCGGCTGCCTTCCGGCTCCAGGGGGCTACATCAAAAGATTTTGACTTTGCATCCCACGAATTCTGCAATCCTCTGAGAGTTGCTCAATCTTCCTCCTTAAACTGAAAGGAATTTAAAATGACATCAAACAAAAGACCACCAGGGCTCACCATGATTGGTAATAATGACCCCGCGGTGAGCCAATACCTTAAAGCCTGGATCAAGCAGGGCCGCATATGCGTTTGCGGTGTCATCGGCGAAGGGGCCAGTAAGGACATTCAGGTCAACTGGAATTCCCCGTTCGAGCAGGACACCGTTGGCAGCAAGTTCGAAAAGGTGGCCAGTATGGTGCAAATAAAAACCGGCCAAACCAGCAAAGGCAAGCTCGCCAGCGAGCAGGTATGGGAGGGTAACCGGCCGCACACATTCAATCTTCCCCTTAGATTCTACGCTCTTTCAAATGCAAAAAAAGAAGTCATGGACGCTTTGTGCGAGTTGGAAAAGATGCTTTCGCCCGAGGTCGGCACGTATTTTGGTGGGCCGGTCCCGCAACCCGTGTCGATCAACATCGGGCGCAGCGCCATTTATTCCAATTGCGTGATCACGAACATGAGCACGCCGCTCAGCGGCGGCCGTACCAAGGAAGGATATCTTGTGCGCGCCGAAATCACCTTGCAGATCGAAACCAAGCAGATGCTTAACCGGTCCGAAATAGAGCGCACATACAGGTAGAGCAGCAGTCCACCAAACCCAAACCAAAGAAGGAATGATTTTATGCAATCGAAAGCTAAAGAAGTCTTTTTGCCGATCGAAGACCAACTCAATGCCACCAGCGAGTGGGTGCCAAACATCCAAGATATCGATTGGACCGCCTTTCCAGATATCAACCCTGAGAAACAACCTGGCATAGTATGCCCATGTTGTGGACAGGCCCTTTTCGACCCCGCCTTTCTGCGCCAGCTCGAAGGGGTATACCGCGCTGTGCCATTTAAAATTTTAGGCGGATACCGATGCCATAAGGCTGATGCCGCCATGTTTCCTGACCGACCGGCCACCGACTGTGCTGGTAGGGCCTCGCACCTTAAAGGGATCGCCGTAGATATTGAGGCTTCGGATTTAAACCGTGCCGATCTGATTCGGGCACTGCTCCACGCAGGCTTTGACCGAATCGGGATCGGTTCATTTGCCGAGGGCCCCGGGTTTATCCATGTAGATGGAAATCGAGCAGTATCCACTGGGGTGGCCTGGCTCTGCTGTATTGGAAACAAGTCCGCGCACGACCGTCTGGGCATCGAAAATGCTAAGGTGCGGTTCAAGATAGTTTCGTCGCACCTGGCGCGCGGAACAAAAATTTTTGATATGCGGCCGAATTATTTGCTGACCGATAATGGAACGTCAATAGGCAACTTCCCCACCCCGGCTGAAATTACCCGTGAGACAGCCCGGCGCGAGAGGGAGCAATTGCGCAAGGAAGAGGCCGAAAACCAAAGAGCCGACATTGGACATGCATTAACCAAAGAGCGTCTTAAAGCAGCCCTATTGGCTGCCGTGTATCGAGACAAACTGAGCCATGAGGAAGCATTAGGACAGTTCGCCAAAGATAATAACCTATCCCGGGCCCAGGTAGATCGACTTGCCGCCGGCATAGAAATATAGCGCTTCTAATAGCAATACTCGCCTTGACACGGGCTTTGGCCTATGGCAGGGTAGGATTGCCTAGAATACAAACCGTGAGACTGCGTTAATGCCATCATATTTTTTGGTTACTGATAATCTATCGCGCGTAAGTGGCGGGTGTCCGCGAGGCCCCGAACGGCTGTTTGTAGCCGTAGGCCCACTTACGCGCGATTTGTTTTTTTACCCCCCACACACATAGAAACAGGAGCTCACAATGAACTTAGTTTCGATCAGCGCATCGCCGGCCTGGAATTTCATTAACTCACATGCCCCCAACGCGGTCGCGGAACTGACCGCCGCAATTAAAGAGGGACTATGTGTGCAAAGCCTGGTTAAAACCTTTCATGACATGCCTGACACTCCGCCAGAGATAAGAGAAGCATTCGTTGAAATGGTCATAGCCATTGACGGGCAGGTGCACCCGCCTTTTAAGCAGATCAAGGACGAAACTTTTCGGGACTGTCTCGAGCTGGCTCGTGATTTTTCAAACGTGCCCTATACAATATTAGACAGGGCTGCGGACGAACAAAAGTCCGCCAACGAAGATATCGCCGGCGTACGTATCGGCATAGAGAACGATAATCACCGCGCCAGGGTGCTATACGGCCTTTTAAAAGCTGGTTTCAGAAGGATCGGCTTGGCCCCTGGATTTATCTATACAGACCTTGCCGGGGGTACGGATGACCGGCCGAATGACTTCGCGTGGGTCTATTGCCACGGCAAAGCAGGCAGCTGCAAACAGCGGTTCGCTTTGCTCAAAGCAATGGTAATCGATGCCGGCGTGCTGCACTTCGAAGTGGGCAGGGATTATGTTTTTGCCAAGACCTATGCGGGCGCCAAGGATGCTGTATCGATAGATTTTTAGAGGGTACTAATAAGGCAAAAAATTTGCCCTTTTAAAATATCAATACTCTTACCATGGACCACCGTGAAAGGATGGATCAAATGCCAGCTCAACCCGGGGCAAGCACACAGCAAGAAGCGCGCACCTTTGAGCGATTATTCAACCAAATTCGCAAGGCAAAGATTGAAACCCGCCAGCGAGCCAAGGGCACGCTCACGCCGGCCGTACTGCGCAAGCATCTTTCATCCGGTGCACCGCTGGACCTGCTCTATGGTGTCAAGCGCGATGGCACCCCGTTTACCGCCGAAGATCTAAAGCATTTCGACCGCCGGGCGCACAAAATCAGGTCAGTTTTCGAATTCACCCAAAAGGGCGTGCGAGCCGATCAGCTCATTGCTACTTCGCGCGCGATTGATATCGAGCGCAGTCGCCAGCAGATCCGATCGGCGACCATGTACCGCATTTTCAACTCAAAAGAGGGCGTGCTCCTGCACTTTCGGACGCCGGCCAGCGATAAAAGCCAATATCAAAATCACCAGGTCAAGATCCGCTTAGATGAGTGGAACGACTGGCTGACCACTTCGTTGCCGTTTACGAAAGCTGCCAGGAACCTGCTGGCTGGTCGCATTTCCTTTGATTGCGATTGTGGCCGGCACCAATACTGGTTTCGATATGTTGCAACTGTCGGAGGGTTTGCTTTAAAACCGTTGGAGAATGCCTACCCAAAGATCCGAAACCCAAAGCTGACCGGCGCCTGTTGCAAGCATGTGCTGCGCGTGCTGGCTACGCTTAAAGGGCCAGCAGTCGAACGCATGGTGGCCAAAGAGCTCGAGCAGGCCGCCGGCAAGATCGGCTTTGGCGATGACAAGCGGGCCGCGAACAGATTCTTAACCCAGGCCGAGTTGAAAAAAACCACCCGATCCAGCGCGGCGATGAACGTGCCCTCATCCAAAGAGGCGCAAAAGGCCTTTGAGGAATATTTGACGGCCAAAAAAGGGATCCGCAAGAAAATGACTGAGAAAGCTACGATGACCGCTGTTGACAAGCTGAGATTGGAACGAAGCGCGTACAAACAAATTGCCAGGGCTGAGCAGGAGCGCCGGGAGGCTGCCGAACGCCAAGCAGCTGACCTTACCCATGCGCTGGCAAAATCTAAGCTCAGCATGGCCCTGACGATCGGCATTTATCGAGACAAATTGAGCCGCGAGAGTGTCATTTCGAAGTTTGCCGAAGATAATAGCCTGACCCGCGAGCAGGTCGCCAGCCTGGCCGACGGTATTTCGATTTGATGGAGGGGAGAGTCATGGCCGGTACTAAAATAGTAGACTATCAAACTGAATGTATTCTATACCTTAAGCTCAAAGCTGCCGGCAAGAAGATCTCACAAGCCGCCTTTTGCGAAAAACGGTCCAAAGAGCTGGGTTGCACGGTATCACTGGCATACTTTAAAAAAAAGATGTCCAACGATATTTCCAAGCAGTGCGGTCGTAACCCCAAACGATACCCGGCTGCGGGATCGAAAACCAAAGGCCGCCGGCATGATTATGAAGGCTTGCGCCTGGAATTTCTTGCCGGATCCTGGCGCACGATAGCCTCTTTTTGTCGTGACAAAGGCATTTCCGAAAAATCGACTGCTTTCCGTGTAAAGACAAAGGGGTGGCTTAAAGAAAAGCGCGCGATCCAACTCCAAGCCGATGATGCTGCGGTCGAAACTCTTACCAAGCTGGGTGTAGGGAAACGAATCCGTAATGTCGTGGCAACCGTCTGTGCCCTTGAATGGTCGCTGTTAGACATCGCCCAAAAATTGATCGAATCACAACCCAACTGGAAACCGATTGAGTCCACATCGGCCGCCCACGATGGTGCCCTGTTCGTCAAAGACTTGCATGCCGCCTTAAAGGACATAACACCCTTTTTGCAGGGACTGGATCGGTATGAAGAGATGAACAAAGTCTTTGACCGTTTGAAAACTGGCGAAATTGATGTCGCTCAGGCCATAATGAAATTGCTGCAGATGGGCGTTGAGGTTCCAAAATCGCTTCAGATAATGCTGGCAAGGGGCATTGCCGATGAGCCGCCCCCCGATGATGGCGAGATCATTTCCACTGAAAAGATCCTGGAACGCCGTCAGCAGATGCTCCGAGAAATCGACATCCAGCGTACCGAATTTGTTTCAGTCAGAACCCGGGAAGTGGCCGAGATGAAGGCCGGCATGGCCGGGCGGGATTCGTTCGCCGAGCAAAATTGAATGGCGCTTTGCGGACCTGCATCAACTCAAAATTGAAAATGAAGGTGGAGGCAAAAATTGGAAGAGCAAAACGTCAAAGGCGTGTTGAGGGTCTTTGCCATGTCATTGGCGGGCCCGGAGAAATGCAAGGCATATGCTATCTACGATGGGCAAAACCTGGTGATAACCCATATACAAGCCCTAACCGGTGAGCCCGATGTCCTGGAGAGAAACTTGCTCCGCGAGACGTGGCGCCGTCAATCCGAGGGCTTCCTCTGTATCGGTGAAGCTTTACCTGAACCTTTGGCGTATTTTGCCAGACAGTTCATACTTGATGGCGAGAACCGGGACGCTGCGCTGGAAACCTACCTTTGCCTGGCCGAAAATGGCAATATCATCGTGGCTCCCGAGTATCCGGAATACATGCCACAGCCTGGCTGCCATATTCGAACGGCGCAGGGCGAGGATATCGGGGTACACAGGGTAATCCTACTGTGTGTGGCAGGCTCTATGATCTCGGCGTTTATCGATCGTATCACCGATGAGCTGGTGAACGAAGGGTTAACGGATGAGCAACAGGAAATCGTGAAGCTCGCTTTAGACTATCCGAGAAGTCTTTTATTAAGTGATAGCAGCCATCTTTCCGCATGATCACCAAACACAAGGAGCGAGAAAGCTACAGCCGATTGGAGGGCAGCATTGCGCCAAACATGAAACCGAATTGAAGGAGATGCTCATGAAAAAGTGCTCAGTAGTGCTATCTGTTCTGTGTCTCATGCTGTTTGCTGTAAATTGTTCCAAAAAGCCGGAGAACTATGTTGAGCTTGTCAGGGGCGGTTACCTGCAAGAATATAAGACCACGACTATCGGCAAAGCATTCGATGCTTCCTTTGACAATCCTCAATGGAAGGCCTTTGAGACCGACAAGGGGGTCATTATCGTGGAATTCAATGGCTCCACCAGTCAAAAAACGCACGAGAACGCCTGCCGATTGGTGCTTGCCGAGCACGCCGGCGTGATGCCCGAAAGTGAATTCAGGGAACTTATGGATTCAGGGAAATTGGATGCTATGTGGACGCCAGGCGTACCCGCTACAGTACAGTTTACCATCGGGTTAGATCGGGAAAGCTTCGAAATTTCCCACATCAATAGCCCGGCTTGGTCACTCATGGAAGCGGACGATGTACTTACCGTCATTTATCATTGAACCTGGGTATGGAGTATCGCAAAATTGAGCCCTGGCTTCGGCCGGGGCTTTTCATTTCAGTTTAATACAAGTCAGATCCGGGTAATTGACCGCGATGACTATCCTTGGTTCATGGCAGAAGAATTTGCGACGTGCTCGGGTATGTTGAGCCATACAACACTCGTTCAAAGGCACTGTAAGCATGGGGAATTGCTTAAAACCACTGAAACGGTGGGTTTGAATGTCCGGTCAAATGGCCGTTTTATCCAACTGCAAGCACTTGAAATTACTAAAATACGGTGAATTGCCGTATTTATGAATGCCTCCGCAAGGGCTATGGCAAAAAAAGGCCCTGGATCCGACAGTACCGGCAATCCAAGGCCTTTAAAGTGTTGAGTCTGGAGGGCGGCAATCCTCATCTTCCTCACAACGTGACCCAATGGTCAAGGTGGGCAAACCGGAGCGCCTTTCCGGAAGTCAGACTCACTGAAATTAATATCACCTATAATTTTGATGTCAAGGCAGTAATTATAAAAATGCTGTCAAAAAGCCGGGCTCGACGCTGCTGTCCAAGGCGCACCGCTCAACCTGGACCAGGTTCGGACCAAGCAAGGGGCCAGTATTAAACTCGTCTGCACAAAAGTTTCAGCTGGACGGTAAGATATATCCCTGCATGGTCAGTGTGCCCGATTTCACTCCTCCCGAGCTTCACGGTGTAACCTGGGATCTGTCGTCCGAACGGTTGAGCATGACAATTTCGGCCTTGCGGTTGCGTTTTTTCTCCTACTCTTTATGGGCCGGCATCCATATGCCGGTCAATACAAGGGACCAGATATTTCTACGGGTGAGACGATTGCCCAAAATCGATTTGCTTTTTCGATAACGCGGCGGTCATCAACGAAGACAACGCCGCCTCCCGGAGCATTGGCTCTGGATTTTTTTCTGCTCCGGTTAGTAATGCTTTCGAGCAAGCATTCTGTCTTATTCCAAGCGCGCGCCCTCGCGCGTCTTGCGGCACGGATCGCGGGGGGGATTGACCGGTGAAGGGAGACGGCATGGAAAGAGTGATCCAGGGGGGCAGTAGTCATCATCGCCCTTGACGGCCAATACTAATTGCCCGGACTATCAGGGTGGTTCGGTTTTGATTTCAGAATCGAAAAAAATGGGGGGGTAGGGACATGAAAGAGCTCATTCCGTTTCAGTTCGAAGGTAAGGAGATCCAGGTAATCACGGATGAAAAGGGCGATCCGTGGTTTGTGGCCAAGGACGTTTGCGCCGTGCTGGGGTTTGGGAATCCGTATTCAAGCCTTGCGCTACTTGAAGACGACGAAAAACAAACCATCCATAGTGTGGAGGGTTTGACAAGTAGTCGAAATTCTAATGTAGTTATCATCAACGAACCCGGCCTTTACAGTCTGATCCTCCGAAGCCGCAAGCCCGAAGCAAAGGTGTTTAAGAAATGGGTAACGCACGATGTATTGCCAGCGATCCGCAAAACCGGCGGCTATATCCACACAACCCCCGAAATGTCCGACGATGAAATCATGGCCAAGGCGCTATTGGTGGCGCATCAAAAGATCGCGGACCGAGAGCGCAGGCTTTCCGAGGTCGAAGCAGAGGTTGTGGCCATGCAACCAAAGGTCGAGGCCCTGGGTAGGATCGCGGATGCCGATGGAAGCGCCTGTCTCACCGATGCGGCCAAAGTTTTGCAACTGCGCCGCATAGACCTAATCAGCTGGATGGTAACCCACGGGTGGGTTTATCGTCGCCCTGGATGCCAGCACATCCTTGGATACCAAGAAAAGATCCAGCAGGGCGTGTTGACCAACAAGGTTTCGACGTATGAAAAGCGGGATGGAAGCGAGGGGTGCAGTTATCAGGTGCGTGTGACCGCCAAGGGTCTTACGAGGTTGGCTCAACTGATGGCGTCGTGTCTCCAGGCCGCTTGAGCTGCGCGCAACTTTATGTGATAGAATGAAGCTTCCTTCATAAAAAGAAAGCACACTATGGCCAAGCTCACAACCAGCACCCAGCAAGAAGCGCGGACCTTTGAGCGTCTTTTTAACCAAATCCGCAAGGCAATCACCGGCGGGAATGAAGCGCAGCGGAATTCTCGCCCGTGTGCAATACATGGTTCGGCCTCTATATGCTTGGCCCCACAAATCTCCACAGTTTCCTCCCTCCTCCTCCAAACCTGTGTGAACGGATCTGCATAGGATCTTGGGGGAATCGGGCATAGCCTATCGGAGTTCCAAAAAGCTCTGTCTCCACGAGCAGAGTGACGTCATTGTTGGTTGACTGATACACCGCATCCAAGGCATATCTGCGGCCCCATCCTCCGAAGCAAATGAGGTCATGTCTTAGTAAAGCGTGTTTGAAGACCTCCAAACCAGATATAACTTGCTGAAGCGCACATAGGGAGTTGATCGCGTTGTTCAGTGTCGCACGCTGGTACTGCTGAATCCGATCTGCGGCCATACCTTCATGTGGCAAAAGAGGCCGCGAATTGGTAAACGCATGCGGTTCGATAAATGTCATGATTGACCAAATTAAAAATCATAAGGTCCAGCGCTTGGCCGAGCGGATAGCAAATGGGATTAACCGGTAAGGGAGGAAATCCGAGCATGGGAACAGAGTGACCCCATTCAGTTCTACACAAGGCAGATCCGGAGGTAATTGACCCCGATGACAATCCTTGATTCAGTGCAAAAAATGTTTGCGACGTGTTCGGATATGTTGAGCCATTAAACTCCGGTTCAAAGGCACTATAAGCATGGGAAATTGCTTAAAACCACTGAAACGGTGGGTTTGAATGCCCAGTCAAATGGCCGTTTTATCCAACTGCAAGCGCTTGAAATTACTAAAATACGGTGAATTGCCGTATTTCTAAATGCCTACGCGGGAGGGCTATGGCAAAAAAAGGCCCTGAATCCAACAATACCGGGAATCCAAGGCCTTTAAAATGTTGAGTCTGGAGGGCGGCAATCCTCATGTTCCTCACAACGTGACCCAATGGTCAAGGTGGGCAAACCGGAGCGCCTTTCCGGAAGTCAGACTCACTGAAATGAATATCATCTTAAATCCTGATGTCAAGACAGTACTTTAAAAATGCTGTCATTGAAGGCTTCCCTTATTGCCGCTGGTTCATGGTAGGCATTGGTTTTTCAAGGGCTGCCAAACATTACAGCATCGTAAATGAAAACGAAAAGATGAAAGTTTTTCTTATTCAACTTCGACCAAAAAGTGACCATTTGCCCATGAAATAATTGAATTCCTAAAATGTTTTTTCGTGAAAGGACGTTTGAAAATAAGATTATCGAAACGCGATAGAATTTGAGGATCACGCCAAGCCCTGATTCCATTTAACATTGCATAAGAATAAGGTTCAATTTGTAATAGCCCATCATTCTCCTGTTCTAAAAGGATGAAGAAATCTTTAAATACCTCAATCGCTGAGGATAAATTCGTTTCTTTTTTGCCTAAAGTTTCTGCAACTCGCCTAAAAGTCTCACTGACAGACCATTCATCTAACTTCGCTAACAAGATTAATGTTGATGCCATGACAGCTATAAAGGTCATATTGCAATTAATCAAGCCTGCTACCGCTTTGGCATATATTGAATTGTGCATCGCATGGCTTTCTACGCAAACAAACATAGCGGGTTCTATCCATGTGCCTTCACAACCAAGAAGATCCTTTCCGAGTAACCTCAGATGCAAATCATCCGATATCAGAATTCTATCCGACCCATTCGTAGCCATTAAGCTATCCAAGAAGCAAGGGTGCATAGAATCAGTGATTTTGGCAAGTTTTGGATCTATATCGCTTTTCCCAACTGCGGGGATAATATCGCAATTTGCACATGCCCAATCATAAATATTCTGAAAATGTTCAAGCCCTTGCATAATGCGCTCATTGGTTATCTCTTCTTTTGTGTAGGTATTTCCTATTTTGCTTGTGGAGATAAAAGGGGAGCTCGACTTCAGTTCATCAATCTGTTCTCTATATAGTCGAAGGGTGGAATGGACAATGCCAAACCTTCCCAACTTGACATGTAAATCGTCAATTATCCCAAGAGAAAAAGCTGTATATAGGCTTAGTGGATCTATTATGCATTTGCCTTTATTCTGTTTTAATATTTCTATTGCTCTATCACGTTCCTCTTTGACCCCGGTGGAACAAAAAAGCTTGCCAAAAGAAGGATTCATGAAGCCAATCCAGGCCTGTAATGGGTTAACTCCCAGTAGGTTGGCAACAACTCCGATGGGGTATTTGCTCTTTTCGTACGCTTCTCGAATCTCTGTAGCATGTTCATGCCTTCTATCAATCGTCTTTAACATGAAGCTTAAATCAGGATTGCCATCTTTATCAGATCCAATTTTTATTGGATAAAAGCCATGTTTTTCTGGAAAAAAAGAATTATAGGTTTCCATTCGTTTATGGGCAAGATAGATGTATTTGCTCTTTATATCTATAATTTCGAAAGTGCTCTCCTGGAAATGATTAACGCGGAAATCGAAAGTGTCACCTTTAGATTTCCCTTTAACTGTTCTTGATAGTTGATGTGAAGGCGATATTTCTTCCTCCAATAAAAAAACAATTCCTTCCTCTTCGATAATTATAGTTTTCTGTTCTCCGAAACCGTCGCGGAGTGTAATCGCTGCATGCGGACCTGCACTTTTGCATTCAATCAGACCCTCTGGAAAATTTCCCATCAGGATCAACTGAATGTACTTCAGCGTTATTGTTTGGCTTCTAGGATGCAACTTACAAAGTTCATATCCCAACTTTAAGCAACGCTCAAAGTATCCGTATTCATGAAAATATTGGGCAAGTTTGATGCGGTCTTCCGGATCAGCATCTGAATAGTCTGAACAATTTTCAAGGAACCTAATAATAGAGTCATCTTCGTTCTGGTAGTGCAAAAGCACGATCCAGTTTAATCTTAGATGGAGATCGTCAGGGGTCTCCGAAATTAATTGATCTAAGCCTTCTCTGCACAGGTCGAGGTTGCCGATTTTGAAATTAAAATAGACTTCAAAGCGACGAATCTCTGGATTCAGACGATCGGATGTATCCATTTTAGATAAAATTTCTTCTATTTCCTTACGTTGCTCGGTATTCAAATAGCAGGTCAAAAGATTTTTTAAAATATGGCTATAACTATATGTGGTTAACAACTTGCGGTAAAATATCATTGCCTGTTTGAACTTGCGAAAGCTAAATAGTGTATCAGCAACACGCAATTTTTCTTTGTAATCATTATCATCGGTCAATTTAGAAGCTGTATTTAGAATCAGCCTTTCCGCTCGATCGGTTTCTCCAGTTTTCCTGTACATCAAAGCCACAGACATCAATAATTCAGTGTCGCGGTCTTGTGATACTTCTATCCGTTCTGCAGCCTTTACTGCTTCCTCCTTTCCAAAAAGTTCAAAAGTCAGGGTCAGTCGAATTGATTCCGCAACAGAAATCAAGTATGAGTTGTCAGGGGGTATGTTTATTGTCTCGAAATGGGTTAATGCTTTTTGAATTTTTTTATCTCCAATGAGCGCCTCTATATATGCGAGGTCGGTTTCAACATTACAACCCCTCGGGATATATTCAAATTGCTCAAGAGCCTCCTTGTATCGTCCACTTGATAATAGGTTGAATGCTGCCATTTCCCTGACTTGCACATTATCGGGGGCTACTTGAAACATTTCTTCGAATAATTTGGCTGAAAGATTATCTTCTCCTATAAAAAGGTATATAGATAATAAATTCAATCCTATGGATGACAAGAAAGGCTTAAATTCGGTGTCGGCGCCAACCCAAATCTCTTCTAGAAGTTTTCTGGCGTGATTAAGTTTAGATTTCGACTCAGCATTTACCTGCATCCCGCGCAAGACCATCGGATCGCTGAATAAACCCTCTATAATAGATATCGCGTATGCCTGTTTCATCTGCAGGCTTGAGTCTTTTTCATAACTGCGCCTAAACCAAAAACATGCTTGATCATGCATCCGTTTACGCCGAAATGCATGCCCTATACTATAAGCAACAGGCGCGCTATCCCACTTATCGGGCGGAACAAGCGATTGATAGTCATCAATTATCTTATCATCGGGGTATGAAGTTAGTAATATTGAATATCCATCAACATCATCCGGATCGGCCACTATAGCCTGCTTCGCCTTTTTTCTTGCATATTCAGGATTACCCAATAATAGGTGGGCTAAAGCAGCATTCCTCAGCGCCTTAGGGCTATCGGGGCTATAGGTTTCTGCTGAAAAGAAGTGCTCTGCTGCTGTATCGTTTTTGCAGAGCATCATATAGCATGCCCCTATATTGGTAATGATTCGAAATTTTATCCTATTTGATGCAGTTTTCCAATATTTCTTTTTTAAAGTATCATAAAGGGAAAGGGCTGTTCGAGGTTTTTCTTTAATCAAATCCCGGTAGGCGTCAATTTCGTTATTAATCGCGATTTCAATAGAATCACTCCCACTATAAATGTCGGTTGACCTTATCGGCAGGTATTGTCTTAGACTTTCCTCTAATATTTTATGGAATATGTTAGGAAAGGCTGCTAATTGTTCCTTGTTGTTAGCCTGTTCAATCTGGATTTTATGTAGCCCTTCGGTTAAAATTTCATTTTGCGAGCTAACTGTTTGTGCTGAGCTACCAATATTATCAACGCTTTGTTTTATTAGATCTATTGCGCTACCCATTTTATGAAGATCATTGGACATAAGCGAATGATCTTCTTGGTTAGTGTGCATAGCGATTTTTTGCAGCTCTATTTGAGCTTGGTGGGCATACTTTTCATTTGCTGATAAATACCTAATGAAGGAGTTTTTAAAACTTTCAACAAATTGAATTGTTATCTCTATATTTTCGGGAACTTCTTTAAGGCTGCTGTTTTCAAAGTCTAATATTGATGAGGCGAGTGACCTGCTATCTATGAATTTTTCCGCCTGCTTAAAAACTTCAATTCTGTCGTGATTCCCTGAGCCACCTATGATGGCTTCAATTCTACTAACTGGGAATGGCAAACTCTTACCTTTGAATTCTTTCTCAGTTTCCCGTAGCGCCTTACGCAAAGGATCTGTGAAAAATTTCGAAAGCTTTGTTCCTGATTCCCATATCAGTGTTGCTAAAAGGCCATACGTAATATTTGGAATTATCACTGGCATCATACTTCGCCTATCATTCCCTTAAAGTTTAGATCGATCCTTTTCCCTGGCGCGACATGGCTTTTCAGGTATTATACAGTTGGGAAGGCTGACCAGAATTGGCATTTTGGTCTTCTGACCTAATCCCAGCTGGGATTGACTCGTATATTACCTTTGAAAGAACTGCAAAAGCGGCACTTTCAAACGCTTTATCGTCCATATAGCGGGTAACAATTTTATCATTTTCGCCCATGCGCTGGATCATCAAATCTTCGATCAGCTTTCGCAGTCCCAGTTGGAATTTGTCGAAGGGGTTGGCTTGGCGAAGCTGGATCACTTGGGGATGGTTCGTTGCCTTTTCCTTGATCTGCGCAAAGAAGAGACGATCCTCTTCGGTAAAATTGGTCCCAAAGCGTTCGTTGAGCAGTTCGATGATTTCCGAAAGGGGCGCCCGTTCATCCTTGGCCTTACGGCTCCCGACATCGGTAGGGCTTTTAATGCCAAATTCATCGGCATCTTCATGTAGGGCGATGCCGCCGGAAAATATGCGTTGCAGGCGATAGTATTGCAGACTCACTTCATCGCCCAGTTTTACAGGGTCCTTCTCCAGATCCGAAGGCAGGTGTGGAAGCAAGAGGCGCCCGTAGCTGTAAAGCATTTCAAGATCCGGATCACTGTAAGGCATGATCTGGCTTAAGAACGAATAGACCCGCACGTAGCCTGTCAGCTTGTCACGAAACACACCGCGCAATTCATCCGTATAAAGCGCCTTGAATCGATCCACGGCCGGTTGCAGGTGCCGCTGCAGATGCGCATGGTCGGCCGCCGCTTGCCTGGCGGGTGATCGATAAAATACACGGGCGAAGGCTTCGACCTCACTCCAATGATAGATCTGCATCGCGTCCAGTTCGTGTTTGAGTTTCTCGAGTTGAGAAGGATCCGATGTCTCCTGCAGGCTGGTCGCGTCGTAGTAAGGCTTGAAGGCCTTGTAAATGTCTTCGGCATCGTTGACGAAATCGAGCACAAAGGGGGTCTGCTTGCCCGGCAGCATGCGGTTGAGGCGCGACAGGGCCTGAACCGCCTGCACCCCATCCAGGCGCTTGTCCACATACATTGCCATCAGCAGCGGCTGGTCGAATCCGGTCTGGTATTTGTTGGCTACCAACAGGACCTGATAGTCCGGCGAGGCGAAGCGCTCGGGCAGTTGCTTTTCGCCGATCTGCCGGCCGCTGATCACATCGACATTCAGGCCCGGCTCTGTGTACTCAAGGCCTGTTTTCGAGTCCTTCACCGCACCGCTGAACGCCACCAGCGGCCGCACGTCCTTGTAGCCGCGCAGGTTGATGTAGCGCTGAAAAGCTTCGAAGTATTTCACGGCTTGCATGCGCGAGGCGGTTATGACCATGGCTTTGGCGCGCCCGCCCAGATGGTGCATCACATGGCGCCGGAAGTGCTCCACGATTACTTCGATCTTCTGCTCGATATTGGTGGGGTGCAGGACCAGGAACTTGGCCAGGATGCGGGCAGCCTTCTTTTTCGGCAGGTCGGGGTCGTCTTCGATCTTTTTGACCAGCCTGAAATAGGTTTTATAGGTGGTGTAATTTTTAACCACATCCAGGATGTATCGCTCCTCGATGGCCTGACGCATACTGTACAGATGAAAGGCCTCCGGTTTGCCGCTGTTGCCGACCCGGCCGAACAGCTCCAGGGTCTTGCCCTTGGGCGTGGCCGTAAAGGCAAAAAAGCTGATGTTGGGTTGTGGGCCGCGTGACCTTATGACTTGAATAATTTGGTCTTCTATATCCGGCTCTTCATCATCGTTTAGAGGCGCGGCCTTAGCCCCTAAAATGGCTTTCAACTCCTTGGCAGTCTCGCCGGTCTGGCTGGAGTGAGCCTCGTCGGCGATGATCGCATAGCGCCGTTTGGCGATCTCCGCCTCCCAGGCCTTGGCCTTGGTGAGCTCCTCCGCGGTGGGCGCATCCAGGTTGTCCGCCCCGGCCGCCCGCAGCAGGCCGCGCAGCACAAAGGGAAATTTCTGCAACGTGGTCACCACGATCTTGGTGCCGTCGATCAATGCAGCGGCCAGTTGGCCGGAGTCCTGGTCAATGGCCTTGACCACGCCCTGGGCATGCTCGATCTGGTAAATGGCATCCTGCAACTGCCGGTCCAGCACCTGGCGGTCGGTGATCACGATCACGCAGTCGTAGATCTTCTCGTCTTGCGCCGTGTGCAGGCTGGCCAGCCGGTGGGAGAGCCAGGAGATGGAGTTAGTCTTGCCGCTGCCAGCCGAATGCTGGATCAGATAGTTGCGGCCGGGCCCCTCCTGGCGCGCGCCGGCCACCAGCTTGCGCACGGCATCCAACTGGTGGTAGCGCGGAAAAATCATATTCTCCCGTGTCACTATCCGCTGCCCGCCCTTGCCGTCGTCGATCTTGATATCGTTCTTTTCCACAAACAGAAAGTGGCCCAGAATATCTATAAAGCTATCCGGTTCCAACACCTCTTCCCACAAAAAGCCGCTACGGTAACCTGAAGGATGCTGGGGATTGCCCGCCCCGCATTGGATCTCGCCCGGGTGGCTGCCCCGGTTAAAGGGTCTGAAAAAAGTGCTGTCACCGGCCAGGTGGGTGGTCATATAGACCTGGTCCGGGTCCACGGCAAAATGGACCAGGGCCCTTTTCTTGAATTCGAACAATGGCGCGCGCGGATCGCGGTCATGTTGATATTGATGGATGGCATGGCGCCAATTTTGGCCGGTGGCCGGATTTTTCAACTCGCAGGTAGCCACCGGCAGGCCGTTCAGGGCCATCACCAGATCCATGGTGCGATGATCCGCCGGATGACACGTCACCTGGCGGGTCACGGTCAGCCCATTGCGGCCATAGCGTGCCAGCATTTCGGGGTTGAGACCATGGGCCGGCTTAAAATAGGCCGCCTGGAAGGTTTTGCCGTAAAACTTGAACCCATGCCGCAGGACATGCAGCATGCCCTTGATGGTCAGCTCCTTGACCAGGACCTTGATCATCATGGCTTCCAATTTATCGGCGTGCAGCCTGCGCATCTCGGCCCACGGCGCGGGTTGGGTCTCGGCGATAAAAGCCGTCACCTGGCCCGGAAAGAGCGCCAGGGCCTGGTCCCATTCCGTTACCGATCCCTGCCGCCAGCCCTTGGCTGCCAGCATCTGCATCACATAGGTCTCAAAGGCTTTTTCGGTGGTTTGGCTTTGGGCCACGCGGGGACTCCTTGCTTTAACTTCGCAGTCAGTTAAGTTAAGGAAAACCAATTAACCTTAACTTATGAAGAGCCTAAGGTAACGATCGAAGGCATATGAGCGAAAGCGCTGCTGGCCGGTGACCTCCACCAGGATGCCCAGTTCCATCAAGGCTTTGATCAGGGCATTGGCCGTGGGAGTGCTGACCGATAGCGCCTGTTCGGCATCGCCGGCGTTGATGATGGGTTTGCGATACAACAGATTCAGGGCCAGCCGTGCCGTCTGGGCGCGTTTGCCCAACCCCAGCACATCCTGTTCCACCTCGGTGCGCAGGGCCAGGATCTGCCGGAACACGTCCCGTCCCTTGGCGGCGGTCTGTGCCACGCCGTTCAGGAAAAATCGGATCCAGTGAATCAGGTCGTTGCCAGTGCGCACCCGCATCAGGGCATCGTAATAGCTGGAGCGGTTGCGCTCGAAAAAGTCGGACAGATAAAGCGATGGTTTGGCCAGCAGGCCGTGGCTGATCATGTACAATGGAATCAACAGGCGTCCGATGCGACCGTTGCCGTCCAGGAAGGGATGGATGGTTTCAAACTGGTAGTGGCTGATGGCCGCGCGCACCAGGTGCGGCACAGTGACCGCCTCGTTGTGCCAGAACTTTTCAAGGTCGCCCATCAGTTCGGGCACATTTTCATGGTGAGGCGGAATAAAGGAGGCATCGGCCAGGCTGGAGCCGCCGATCCAGTTCTGGCTGACACGGAATTCCCCCGGCTGCTTGTATTCGCCGCGCACTCCGCGCATCAGAATGGCGTGGGTCTGCTTGAGCAGGCGGTTAGAGAGCGGCAGTGTCACAAGCTCGGCAATGGCTGTGTTGACCGCATCGATGTAGTTGCGCACCTCGCGCCAGTCATTACGCTTTTCAGGCTGGATCTGCTCTTCGGACATCAGGGCCTCGTCGATGCCGGTCTGGGTGCCTTCAATGCGGCTGGAGGTCTGGGCTTCCTTGACTACATGCATCTGGATGAATAAATCGATATCCGGCACGATCAGCGAAAAGGCGTTGAGTTCGCCCAGGGCCCGGTTGGCCTGCTCGAGCAAGGTGTTGATGGTGGGGTCCTCCCAGATCCACTCATGGTTGACCGGCACCGGCTCGAAGCTCTTGTACTGAAAGCGCTGCTGCCAACGCCCGGCCGCAAAGGTTTCGAGCTTCATGCGGCCTCCTTTTTGGCTATGGCCGTGCGCACATCGATTTTACCGGTGACTGCGGCGGTGATCAGGGCAGTGCGGTATTCTTGCAGACGCTCTATGGCTGCTTGGATTTTTGTGATGAGATCGTCTATCTTTGTGGTTTCGCGGTCGAGGTAGGTGGCTATGGCGGTTTGTTCTGGCAGCGGGGGAATTGAGCAAAATTGATTTTTGATGTCCTCTGCATGCACGTTCTGATTTACACCCCCATGAATGCTTCTTGTGATTCCAAACTGAAAAGAAGCGGACAGAAAGAAATAGCGCAGAAAGGGCAAATCGACTTTAGCTCTTTCAAAGCGAAATCTTATCAAATAAGCCGCGAAGGCCAGGGACTCATTGAGCTCTTTAATCATAGCAAAACTTCCAGCCCCACCAGTTCGAGCAAATACAAAGTCTCCCTCGCGAAGCAAATATTGCGCGAGCTCTTCGCACGCCTCTACCCTCGGACACTGTGATGTAGACATCCTGCCGTCGCCTACAAAATCACTAATTCGAAGAAGCTTGATTCCTTCATCAACATATGGTGCTGATGAATAATAGCCTTGTTTGTGATTCAATAAATATCGTCGAGTTGATTGAACTTCCCAAGCCTCCGGCACCTCCCCCAACCATTCGATACCTGAATCCCTGAATCGCGTGTGGGGTTCCAGGCCGAATTCGCGGGCCGAATCGGCCGGCAAGCCGCGGGTGACAGTTTGGGAGATGAGGGCGGTACGTTTTTCCTTGAGCAGCCCGATCAGGGCCTGCTTTTTGGCGATGAGGGTGTCGAGATGGCCGGTTTCCCGGTCGAGGAAGTCGGCGATAGCGGCCTGTTCATTTTTTGATGGGATTGTAATTATGAGGCTTTTTGTTTCATCCTGATTAATTATTGGCAGTGTAGTAAACTTACCACAATTAAAGATAAAATCGCGCATTGTATTCAAATAATAAGCGCAAAAAGCTGGGGTAAGCTTGACACCACAGACAATTCCATTTACTTGCTGGTTACACGAGCTTTCATTTATCGATAGTCCGACTTTTCCGATAGTAGCCCCTATGCCCACCATCATGACCGTTTTTCCAGGAAAGCATCGAACGTCATCTTTTCCAATATTAGAAAGTTTTCGAGTTGATTCTTTAAGATATAAATCTTCGGAGAAGTCAATAGGGGTAAACCAATTGAACCCGTCATTATCAAAGAATTGCTCTTCTGCCCCAAGAGGCGTTCCGCCCGTCTTAACGGTCTTAACAACCCTTCTTAATGGCAGCGCATCCCACTTCTCCGGTACCTCCCTCAACCATGCCACCCCACTATCCTTATACTTGGGATAAGATTTCCACCTCATGCCGTCACCTCTCGCAACAGATCAATAATCTCCCCCTCCAAAGTCTTGATCTCCGCCTCGATCACCTCCAGCGGCCGGGGTGGCTCGTAGCAGTAGAAGTGGCGGTTCAACGGAATTTCATATCCCACTTTGGTCTTGCTCTCGTCGATCCAAGCATCGGGCACATGGGGTAGCACTTCGCGTTTGAAATAGGCTTCAATATTCTCCTTAAGGGGCACATTTTCAGTGTCGCGCAGGTAGGTGTCCGGTTCCGGGTTGCCCTGCTTGTCGCGGCAGATCTCGGCGGTTTCGTCCCGCTCGCCTAAGGCGGCCAGGATCGCCTTGAGTTCGGGCGCGGCCAGCCGGACATGGCGGGCTCGGTCCATCTCCCGCAAAGCTTTCAGAAATGCTTCCCGCTCCTTGAATAGCCGGTCGCCATACTTCAGTTCAAAGGCGGCCAGCAGGTCGCGGATGGCTTGCTGGCGTTCCTGGCCGGACTCGATCTCCTGCTGGCGAATGGCTTCGTTCTTTTTGGTACTTTTGGCCAGGTTTATAAAGGCACTCTGCTCTTCGAGGCGGGCCAAACGTTCGGGAACGACCTGGAAGTTGAGCCGCAGGGGGCGCTCCACGGTGATCTTATGATAGCCGAAATCTTCGTTGTCGAAGATCTTGCTGACCACCAGCGCTTTCTCTTTGCCGTTTAGCTTAAAGTGGCGAGTCTCGCCGTCCTTGAAGCCAGCATGGATGCGGGTGATCTCAGCGATATGGTCCGGGTCCTTGGCCTTGTCGCTCGGGTCGCCAATGCGGCGGCGCTTGTTACCCAGGGATTTTTCCATCGGCACCCAGAAGTTGCGGGCATCGATGAGTTGGACCTTGCCTTTGCGCCGTTTCTCTTTTTTGTTGGTGACGATCCACACATAGGTGGCGATACCGGTGTTGTAGAAGAGCTGTTCAGGCAAGGCCACGATGGCTTCGAGCCAGTCGTTTTCTATGATCCAGCGCCGGATGTTACTCTCGCCGCTGCCTGCGTCGCCGGTAAACAGCGGTGAACCGTTGAAGACAATGCCGATGCGGCTGCCGCCCTCCTTGGGCGCGCGCATTTTGGAGATCATGTGTTGCAAAAACAGAAAGGCGCCGTCGTTGATGCGCGGCGTGCCGGCGCCGAAACGGCCGGCAAAGCCCAGAGTGTCGGCCTCCTGCTGGATGTGGTGCTGCTGCTGTTTCCACTCCACGCCAAAGGGCGGGTTGGCCAGCATGTAGTCGAAAGTCCACTTGTTGCCCTCGCTGTCGCGCTCGAAGCCATCGCGGGTGAAGGTGTCGTCGCGCACGATGTTGTCCGCGTCCTCGCCCTTGATGAGCATATCGGACTTGCACACTGCCCAGGCTTCGTCGTTCCAGTCCTGGCCGAAAAGTTTGGGGTGAGCGTCGCGATTGAGCTGGCGGATGTAGTTTTCGCTCACCGAGAGCATGCCGCCGGTACCGCAGGCCGGATCGTAGATGGTCTTAACCACGTGGCTGCGGGCCAGATCCTTTTCCGGGGCCAGCAGCAGGTTGACCATCAGTTTGATCACCTCCCGGGGGGTAAAATGCTCTCCGGCCTCCTCGTTGGCCTGCTCCGCCCCGATCCGGATCAGCTCTTCGAACACATAGCCCATCTGGGTGTTGTCAATGTTGCCGATCACCTCCAGCTTGGGATCGCAGAACGCCTTGATCACCTCGAACAGAATGTTCTTATCGGCCATGCGGGCGATCTGCTGGTCAAAGGCAAAGCGCTCCATGATGGCGCGTACGTTGGGCGAAAACGCGTTGATATAACTGATGAGGTTGGGCGCCAGGTTGTTGGGATCGTCCAACAGGGAGTGTTGCCCCTCTTTGACGAACTGCATCTTGGAAAGATTGAAGAACCGCTGGCCGCTAATCTCCTCCAGCAGACGTCGCACCACGGTGTCCGGCTTGGTCTTGATCTCCCGGTGCTTTGCGAGCACCGCCTGCTTAGTCGGCGCCAGCAGGGCATCAAAGCGGCGCAACACGGTAAGCGGCAGAATCACTTTGCGGTATTCGTTTCTTTTATAAGGCCCGCGTAGAAGGTTGCAAATGCCCCAGATGAAATGTGCCAGTTGGGAGTGGGTTTCGGGAGACATACCACCGCTTTCTCATATGGTAAAAAGGTTCAGTACAATTTGAGTCTGATCAATCATTTCATCATTTACCATCACGATGCGCTCACGTCATCCATCAAATGCATGAGCACAAGCTTATCCATTATAGATATGAACAGAATTGCTGGTATTCCCTTAGTTTTCCCCGATTCCCCAATATTTAGCGACATATCAACGTGGGACCACAACATATTGGGTTATTTGAAATGAAAACAGTAGGTTACTATCAGAGGAATTTTTTACGCTATTTTTTATGAGTAAAACTATTGACATTGATATTACAGTAGGTTATATTGACATAAAATTACTCATGAAGTATGAGTAAATGGAATAAACGAGAAAAGGGGGCTTTATGAACGCATTCGGTGAAAAACTAAAACAGTACCGAATATCCCGGAGAGCAACCCTTCGTGCAGTTGGCAACTCAATTGGCAAATCAGTTAGCTACATTTCAGATATTGAACATGGCAGGAGGCGGCCACCAGATTTGGAGACGGTAAGCAGGATCGAAGATTTCTTAAGGATTGAGGAGGGTACTCTTGTAAATCTTGCTAGATCAATCAGAAAGAAGGAGACGCCAAGTCTAAATCACCGTTTAAGGCAAACACCCGTGCTTCAGCATGCATTGCTTAGGGCTGAAAAAATCTATGAAGATGATGAAAAGATGGGTAGGCTTCTTCAAAAACTTAAAGAATTGGAGGACGAATAGGTGAATAGACGCTTCGTTCCTGCAAAACCGAGGAGTAACAAAGATCTCGAGTCGCTTTCCTTGAATCTGGTCAAGCACTATCAGCCGGGAGTTATAAACCAAAAACAAAGATTTGATACAGAAGAGTTCTTCGATGTTGATTTAGAAAAATTAACCGGCGTAGCAACCGACTACCAACACCTTGAATCAGGGATATATGGGTACACGGATACAGATGAAATGGTTTGTGCGATTTCAAAGGAGTTGGCAGATGATCCATCGAGTGAATATTTTTTTAGATCAACTACCGCTCATGAAATCGCTCATGCCGTGTTGCATGTATCGGACTATAGACTAAGGCGCGCAATCCTGAGATCTGTGAACAAAAAGGGTCATGATAGCTTGAGGCTATTCCACGAAAGTGAAATACCATTGTACAGGAATCCTGAATGGCAAGCATGGCGGTTCGCAGGTGCACTTTTGATGCCTGCGCAGGCATTTTTATCAGCAGTTAAATCTGGTGAATCTTTGAGGGATTTGTCTCAGCATTTTGGCGTTAACGCGAGTTTTGTTATGACGCGAGCGAGATCATTGAAAATTAATGTTAAAAATTAAAAGGCACGCGCCAACGTGCCTTTTAATTGATAGCGGTTCTTACTACTCGGAAAAGGGTGCCCGGTGAGTAAGAAAAAAATTGCAGCATTTTTGCGCAATGCCGGCCGCTGTCGTGCTGCATGTGCTTTCTGTGCAAGCATTTAAATATTGCCTCACGACCGGGTTTGTCAAGAAAAAACCAAGCGCCCACCTGGAGGTGTTTTCCGAATGAGTGACACACGGAAACCCCGCAAGGTTATCGGGTACATCTTTCGCGCATGGGTTACGCGCAAAGATGGTACACGAGACTGGGCTCGCGACCACGGCTTGAAAGCGTGGTGCATCCCTATCTTCGCAGATTAACCTCGGGAACACCGCCCCAACGGGCCGGGCTTCGGTCCCTGTGCCTGGAACAGAAACAGGGACATTCAGTCAATAAGAAAGGAGGTGATTCTGATGGCAAAAACGTATAAACCCGGCGAAAAGGCTCCTTATTCAGGTCAATACGGCATAGTAGGCCCGCGTGGCGGCGATACCGGCGCTGAGCGGACTGTCACAAAGGGCGAGCCCTTACCCCCACCACCGAGATCAGGGCAACGCTACATACTTAACGATCCAACGAAACACAAATCTGGGAAATAATCTGTTAGCCCCCGTCTGTATTTGCGACGGGGGCAATCAAAATCGATCTGAGTGAGATTGGTTCTGAATTTTACTGGTATATGAAATTACGTTGAAAAAGTGTTGCCCTAACCACCGGCTGGTGTTGGACGCCGGGAACAATACCGCGCGTCGAACGAAACATCTTTACGCCGGCGCCTCACAGCCGGAACGACTAGACCAGAGGTAGTGTCATGCGCAGAAGTGTTCCCGAGGATCCAAATGAGTTCAATAGATTTATGCTGGATATTGATCGCCAACTATCTTCCTTGGGCTTCAGTATTCCACAGCGTCCGATCAATGCCCTTGTGGAGCTTTCACGGAAGTGTGGCATTCCGCTCCCCATTACAAAGCCACACACCGAAACCCAACATAGAACCGCCACTTTTTGGCCGGTTACGGAGAGAGTGCTTTCGTGGTATGACCAACGGTATGGGGACAGGATCAAGATGAGCTTTTCCCCAGGGAGAATGGCCGTACTAATAGAGGATGACATCTGGATCTTGCGGTTTCCGGGGGTATTAGGCTCTGTCGCTCTCACTGTATCGCGGAACCGAGAGTCTGTTAGATTGGGCTCTGAGGGGCAGCCTGCGGTATACAATGTGGTCGATGCGGTGGAGAACTTACCGCGGAGCCGCCTTCCGATGCTGCCCGATAATGAGCTCGAGCATATCTATGAGAAGTTCGAATTCGGCCTAAAAGCTTTTTCGATTCTCCGAGGCTCTGCCGAACACGCCCTGATGAATTCTGCGCTTGCGGATATTGCGGCTGCCGTTGAGCATCTCGCCTGCGAGCAGCAAAACTTTGGATTATCGAAGTGGTCTTCCCTACAGGCTGCCGAAAAGATGTTCAAGGCGGCGATATCTCTGGCAGGAGGGAGTTATTCGAACACCCATGACTTGGCTAAACTTTCTAAGCAGGCAGAGGCAACGGGGCTAAAAGGAGATTGGGAAGTTCTCCATCATCACATCCAATGTTCCCCTGGGATAAGGTATGGCGAGGAACCGTGCGACCGTGATTCAGCACTTATTGCACACCACGCAGCTCTTGGGCTATCTATAATGTTGCATCAGGGTGGCGCGAGATTTCGGTCTAACCTTTTTCTTCAGGCGGATAGGTTCCCTCGTGGCTGAGAATTTCGTTATGCACTTCTAAGGATTCAAAACGAAATGATCAACCTGCGTCGATAATATCGATAGAACCTGTCGGATTGTCGTGATCTTCAACGACTATGATCCTGCATTTAGTTTGCATCATCACAACCTGACAATGATCAGTTCATATTTCTGTGGGGATAAAGCGCGGGTTCAAACCATCCGGCGCATTTCACATGTCGCTCCATAAGAACTGGAAAAGTTGTACAGGGGTTGTACAAACTCACACCAAATAAAAACAGGGGCTACGGCCTAAACCGCAAACCCCTGATTTTTATGGTGCCGAGGGACGGAATCGAACCGCCGACACGGGGATTTTCAGTCCCCTGCTCTACCGACTGAGCTACCTCGGCACTAAAGTGAGACTCTGCTGAAGTGAAAGCGCATGATTAGTAAAACCAGCTAGTGATTGTCAAGAACATTTTGAGCCAGGTCGCCAAAAACGTATTGGATCAGGGTGCACGATGCCAGGGCCGCGGTTTCGGCACGCAAAATACGCGGTCCCATCTGCATAGTCAAAAACCCATGCCGCTCAGCGGCACGCTGCTCGGAGGCTTCAAAGCCGCCTTCGGGGCCGATCATGATGAACACGCGCGCGGGTTTGGGCCCATCAGCACGGCCTATCGCGAGGGATTCTCCCCGGCTCTCCCAGAAAAAGAGTTTCAGATCGTACCCTTCGGACAACTGCAGCGCTTTTTCGAAGGACAGCACCGCTTCGATCTCCATGGGGCGGCTGCGCCGGCACTGCTTGACGGACTCCAGGGAAATTTTCCGCCAGCGCTGATGGCGCGCTTCGCTGCGTCTCTCGTCGGGCGTGGCGACAGAGCGATGGGCGATGAAGGGAATCCAGCGCGTGACTCCCAACTCGGTGAGATGCCCGACCAGTGTGTCCATCTTTTTGTCTTTCAAGTACCCTTGGGCCAATGCGATGTGCAGGGGGGACTCGGCCGATGCCGGCAATTGCCGCGTGAGTGCCACGCGCACCTGGCGATGATCAACGGCAACGATCCGCGCTTCATATTCGGCGCCGTTGCCATCGAACACGACAATGGAAGTGCCCGGGCCGATCCGCAGGACAGTGCGGATGTGGCGGGCGTCCTCTTCGTCAAGCACCGGTTCGGCGGCGCGCAATCGTTCCGGGGGTATGAAAAATCGACGCATCTTTTTTTCCAATTGGAGAATCGGTGCGCCCGCTTTGGCCGCAAAAGCGACACCGTCCAAATTCATAATCGATTGAATATCTTAAGAAGCAAATTCCTTGACACAAAAATAGCCTCTGTGATATTTTTCGACCGCTGTTGATAAACTTTTTAGAAGCACCGGCCGATATAACTGCCATACTTGGAAACAGGCGCCAGCTCCCGACATCCGCACCCATGGATTGGCGACATGAAACCAGAATCCAGCAAAGGTTTGATGACTGCTGAGGCCGCATACGCGCCAACGATAGGATCGATTGTTCGCATGCGGCTTTTATAACAAAACCAGGGGACATATGGAAGATTCTAATAAACCCGATAAACTGGCTGCGAAAACTCCAAAGCAGGACAAGGTCATCGACTTGACCGCCACGATGGAAGTTCGCCCTTCAAGCAGGGCGAAAGTCATCGAACTCACCCAGGTTCACAAAATGCCGCCCGCCACAGCACCTGCGCAATCATCCCCACCCGCGCAAACAACGGTGGTGGAAACGCCGTCATCTGACACGCCCGCCCGGAATATCGAAGCGGATGTCGATGCGGCCTTTGACGCTATCGGAGACCTGCGGGAAAACGACGCAAAAAAACAGCCGGCGGGCGATAATGGAACTGAAAACACGGTGCATATTGCGGCCCTGGCCAATACGGCGCCCGCTCCGGAAACCGAACCGGAACCACTGCTTTCCCTGACCCTCGACGATCTTGCAATGAACGGGGCGGAAAACAACAACCGCCATGATCCTGCGCAAGAAGAACCCGAGCTCGAACTGTTTCTCGACCTGGATGATGCCCTGGCGCAAGATGACGCAGCGATGCCCGAAAACGCACCCGTCGAGAAGCCGTTGGCCCATTTCGCGCAGGAAACGTCCGATGAACCGGTTATAGACCTTCTCGACAGCGATCCGATCGACCAGACACCCCATCACGCAGCCGTTCAAGACATCCCCCCTGACCTTCTCGAAGATGACTTTATCGAACTTGAAGATGACTTTATCGAACTTGTCGATGTCGCCGGGGACCGCTCGGATGCACCGCCACCCGCAGCGCCCCAGGACGATACCATCACCCTGACGCAAATCGTCACGGATGACGATGAAGAGATCATCATGCTGACCGACATCGTCGATCCGGCCCTCATAAACTGCAGGGATAAAGCCCTTGCCCAAGATACCGGAGAGGATGCGATCGAACTGACCGATATCCTTGAATTGCAGCCCCATGAAGATGCGCCTCGCAAAGAACTCCAGGACAGTGAACAACTGATCCGGTTGGACGACGTTCTGAGCCAGGTCCGCCCCAAAGCATCGGCCATTGCGCGCGAGATCATACCGGACATCAACGAAGAATTTACCGCGGAGCCCTTTACCATATATGCCGAAGATGGACAGGCACCGGCCACCCTCGATAGCGAGTTGGAAAAAGCTGTCGAAAAAATCCTCCGGACCAAATATGCCGAAACGATTGAGGCGCTCATTGCCAAGGCAGTCGAAAAAGTGGTGACGCGTGAACTCGAGAGCATAAAAAGGAGCCTGATGGACGGCGAGGAATAGCCCGCGATCGCCCTGGGCCCGGGTTGACCTGGATCGCCCACACGGATTTTTAGCTTGATTTTTAATGGGGATTATTCGTTATAATCCCCTTTTTCATTTTACCGCGGGTCCGCGCTGCCGACCGTCAGATTGGACGCGGTCTCGACCACTACCGATTCGGGACGGTCCTGGGAACATTGGAGCAGGAAGCTATGAGTACAAAGATGCTGGACAAGGGGTACGAACCCCATTCCGTCGAACAAAAATGGTATGAGTACTGGGAAAAAGAAGGCCTTTTCGCCGCCGTGGAGGCTGACGACCGGCCGGCTTTTTCCATCGTCATACCGCCGCCCAATGTCACCGGCGTGCTACACATGGGCCATGCCCTGAACAACACCTTGCAGGACATCCTGTGTCGCTACCGCCGACTGAAGGGCGACAATGTTCTATGGATGCCCGGCACGGACCATGCCGGTATCGCCACCCAGAATGTGGTCGAACGGCAACTCACCGCCCAAGGCCAGGACCGCCATAAACTGGGCCGCGAAAAATTCATCGAAGCGGTCTGGCAATGGCGCACCGAATCGGGTAGCGCCATCATCAACCAGCTCAAACGCCTGGGCGCTTCGTGCGACTGGCCGCGTGAACGCTTCACCATGGACGAAGGGTTGTCACGCGCCGTGCGCACCGTCTTTGTGCGGCTCTATGAAGAGGGCCTCATCTATCGCGGCCTGTACATCACCAACTGGTGCCCGCGCTGCCGCACGGCCCTTTCAGACCTGGAAGTGGAGCACGAGGAACTGGACGGCCATCTGTATCACATCCGCTACCCGTTCAGCCAAGGCAAGGGCGGGCTGGTGGTGGCGACCACGCGGCCCGAAACCATGCTGGGCGACACGGCCGTGGCGACTCATCCCGAAGACCCGCGCTACAGGCAGCTGCCGGCGGAATCCGTGCGCCTGCCGCTGATGGACCGCGACATTCCGATCATCCGCGACGATTACGTCGATCGTGCTTTCGGCACCGGCGCGCTGAAGGTAACCCCGGCCCACGACCCCAATGACTTTGAAATCGGCCGGCGCCACAATCTGCCCAGTATCAAGGTTATCGACGATGACGGCCGCATGGGCGCCGACGCCGGCCGCTTCCAGGGGATGGATCGCTTTGCCTGCCGCGACGCTGTCGTTGCAGCCCTGCGCGAACAAGGCCTTCTGGTGCGCATGGACCCGCACAAACACGGCGTGGGACACTGCTACCGCTGCAAAAGCGTGGTCGAGCCCAACTTGTCGCAGCAGTGGTTCGTCAAGGTCAAGCCTTTGGCCGAACCGGCCATCGCGGCCGTGCAGAGCGGCCGGACCCGCATCGTGCCCGAAAGCTGGGCCAAGACCTACTATGACTGGATGTTCAACATCAAGGATTGGTGCATCTCGCGCCAAATATGGTGGGGACACCAGATTCCGGCCTGGACCTGCCAGAGCTGCAGTGAACTGATCGTGGCTATGCAAGCCCCCGCGCAATGCACCCAATGCGGCGGCAGCGACCTCGTTCAGGAAACCGACGTGCTCGACACCTGGTTCAGCTCGGCCCTGTGGCCTTTTTCCACCATGGGCTGGCCGGACCGCACCCCTCTGCTGAAAACCTTCTATCCCACCGCGGTGCTGGTGACCGGTTTCGACATCCTCTTTTTCTGGGTGGCGCGCATGATGATGATGGGCATCCACTTCATGGGCGAGGTGCCCTTCAAGGATGTCTATGTGCATGCCCTGGTGCGCGATGAAGAAGGCAAGAAGATGAGCAAGTCCAAGGGCAATGTGATCGACCCCTTGAACGTCATCGAAGTCTATGGCACGGATGCTTTCCGGTATACCCTGGCTGCCTTTGCCGCCCAGGGCCGCGACATCAAGTTGTCCGAAAAACGCGTGGAAGGTTACCGCCACTTCATCAACAAACTCTGGAACGCCGCACGATTCGCGCTGATGCACCTGGACAACGGCTACGATCGCATCGACACCGCCCATCTCACCTTGCCCGACCGCTGGATTCTCGCGCGGCTGGCGCACACGATCCGCCAGGTGACCGCAGCCTTGGACGAGTACCGCTTCAACGAGGCGGCCGGTGCTGCCTATCAGTTTGTGTGGCACGAGTTCTGCGACTGGTATGTGGAAGCAGCCAAACCGGCCTTGTATGACGAAAACCATCCCCAGGAACGTGAAGCGGCGCGCCAGGTGCTCTGGACGGTTCTGCGCGATATCTTGGTGCTTCTGCACCCCTTTGCACCCTTCGTGACCGAAGAGATCTGGGAAAAACTGCCCGGCACCCAGGGCTCGATCATGCGGGCCACCTTCCCTGAACCGCAAAATACGCTGGATGCGCCGGCTTTCGCCGAGGCCGAATCTGAAATGACCCTGGTCATGGAGATCGTTACAGCCATTCGCACGATCCGCGGCGAAATGAACATCAGCCCGGCGGCCAAACTGAGCGTCACCATCCAAGCGCCCGACGCGGCAGTACGCGCCGCGATCGACGCCCACCAGGCCATTATCGTCAATCTGGCCCGCCTGGATGGCCTGAAGACCGACGAACACGGTGAACGCTCGCCCACGGCGGCGACCGCCATCGTGGCGGGCATGTCGCTGCAGGTAGAACTTAAAGGGGTGATCGATTTCGCGCAAGAGGTCCAGCGCCTTGAAAAGGAGTTGGGAAAACTCAACAAGGATCTGAACGCCATCAACAACAAGCTGCACAATGACAGCTTTCTGGCCAAGGCCCCGCCCGAGGTGGTGGCCGAAGTCCGGGGAAAACAAGCTGTCTTGTCGGAAAAGCAGGGTAAACTGAACGTGACCGTCGAGCGCATCCGCGCCTTCGTAGGGCACTGAAGAAGGGAGCGCGCATGCAGCCTTTGGTTTTCAACGCCGCCGTCGACCGCCTGATCGATCTGGCTCTGGAGGAAGATATCGGCAGCGGAGACATCACCACCAACCACCTGGTGGCTCCCGAAGCCCAATCACAGGGCACCATCATTGCCAAGGAAGCACTGGTGATCGCCGGCCTGAGCGTGGCCCGGCGCGTGTTTGAACGCTTGGACCCGCACATTGTCATCCACTCCGATGTCGCAGACGGCGACCTCGTGCCCAAGGGGGCCGTGGTGCTCGACCTGCAGGGCCGGCTGGCCGCCCTGCTTACCGCCGAGCGCACCGCCCTCAACTTTTTGCAACGCTTATCGGGCATTGCCACCCACGTGCGCACCTTCATGGAACGGATAGCCGATGCGCCGGTGCGCTTGGTCGATACACGTAAAACCACCCCGGGCTGGCGCGTGCTGGAAAAGTACGCCGTCCGCGTGGGCGGTGCCGCCAATCACCGCATGGGGCTCTATGACGGGGTTCTGATCAAGGACAACCATATTGCGGCCTGTGGCGGTATCACCGCGGCAGTCCAGCGCATCCGTGCGCAGGTGTCCCATCTGACCAAGATCGAAGTGGAAGCGTCCAACCTGGAAGAGGTCCGCGAAGCCTTGACGGCCGGCGTCGAGATCATCATGTTGGACAACATGGACGTAGCGGCCATCCGGGAAGCGACAGCGTTCATCAACCGCCGGGCGCTGGTCGAAATTTCCGGCGGCGTGACCGCCAAAGATCTCCCCGCCCTTGCCACAACCGGCGTCGACCTGATCTCCTCCGGCGCCCTGACCCATTCGGCCCGCGCAGTTGATCTAAGTATGAGGATAGGTTGAGGATTACGCCTCAACTTTCGGGATTGGCACGTAGTGATGTGATCCGGGCGGTGGTCCGCGCCACAGTCAGCCATGAGATTTAATGAGGCTTAGGGTTTTATGATCCCGATTCGCGACACCACCCCATCCAGAAATGTTCCGGTGGTCAACAACGTGTTGATTGCCGTGAATGTCGTGGTGTTCCTGGTAGAGTTGATGCAGGGACCGGCCATGGACCGTTTTGTTTTCACGTACGGTCTGGTGCCGGCGCGCTACACAGTGGACCGGCTGGCCGAGCATTTCACCTTCGGCCAGCAGGCTTTCGCCTGGCTCTCCTTTATGTTCCTGCACGGCGGTTTTCTGCATCTGCTGGGAAACATGTGGTCGCTGTACATCTTTGGTGATAATGTCGAGGACCGCTTGGGGCCGGTGCGTTATTTGGCTTTCTACCTGCTGTGCGGCATTGCTTCGGGTATCTCGCACTTTGTGTTGAACACGCACTCCACCGCGCCCACCATCGGGGCCAGCGGGGCCATTGCCGGCGTGATGGGCGCCTATTTCCTGCTCCATCCCACCTCCAGGATCCTGACACTGATTCCGATTTTCTTCATTCCCTGGTTTGTGGAGATACCGGCATTTTTCTTTCTGGGCGTGTGGTTTCTGATGCAGTTTCTCAGCGCCACGGCGAGCACCGGCGGCGCTGGCGGCATTGCATGGTGGGCCCACATCGGCGGGTTTGTTTTTGGCATGCTGTTTCTGAAACTGTTCTTAGCCTTGCCGGTGTCCGGCGTGACCGCACGCGTGCGACCCATGACCGCCCGCAAGCACTCGCACCGGTTGCAGGTGGTGCACCCCGAGTCGCCGCAACCCGATGCCGACGTGCACGCCACCATTACCGTTTCCCCCTATGAAGCTTTGGTTGGTGCCCGCAAGCTGGTTAACGTTCCAAGCGGCTTTCAACGGCGCATGTTCCGCGTCGATGTGCCGCCCGGCATGGCCGCCGACAAAGTCTTGCGCCTGCGCGGCCAAGGCCTGTCACGACCGGACGGCACCCGCGGCGACCTGCTGCTCAAAGTCGTCATTCATTAGTCTAAAAGCCTATGCCTGCACGGCACACTGCCAAATCTTATGAACCGCCTGTGGCCATCTCCCGGCAAGGCTTCAAAGGCCTGCCTGGCGGTATGACATGCCATTGATTAAATAGCTGTTTTAAATACTATTTGAATTCAGCACCGCCTTCTGTTATCCCTTTCAAGTTATGCCAATTCATATTTTGAAGGAAAATGATTCAATGCCCTCAACAGGAATTGCCATGCTATCCCTGCATTGCACTGGCCGCTGGATTGTACGCAACATGATAAGGGTCGCAACCCTGACGCTCCTCGCGGGCAGCACCGCTTTGCCCTTGGTCACCCAGGCTGCGCCCCCCCGCGAGGCTGGCCCGCCCCCCACGGTCATGGTCACCCGTGTGACCGAAGAGGATGTCAATCCGCCCAAAGAGTACGTCGGACGCGTGGAAGCCATCCAGAGCGTGGACCTGCGCGCCCGCGTGGAAGGCTTTCTGGAAAAAGTCGCTTTTCGGGAGGGCGCGCTGGTCAAAGCCGGCGATCTGCTCTACGTTATCGAGCAGGCGCCTTATCGCGCCAGGCTCGCTGAAGCGCGGGCCAGGGTCTCCCAGGCTGAGGCGGCCATGACCCAGGCGCGCCAATACCTGCAGCGCCTGCGTAACGTTAAAACCGGTGGTGTGTCGGCCCTCGACCTGGATGCGGCCATCAGCAGCGAACAACAAGCTGCGGCCCGTTTTGTGGAGGCTAAAGCCAACCTGGACCAGGCTCAGTTGAATCTGGAGTATACCAGCATCCAAGCGCCGATCAGCGGCCGCATCGGTCGCACGGCCTACACCCGGGGCAACCTGGTCGGCCCCGCTTCGGTTGCCCTGGCCCGCATCGTACAGATCGATCCCATTCGGGCCGTCTATTCGGTCAGCGAAAACGAGGTGGTCGATGCGCAAATGGCACCCAAGTCCGGCCGTGGCGGCGACAAGGGCGACAGTTTGTTTGTTCCGCGTCTGAAATTACCCAATGGCAAAATGTTTCCCGATCCCGGCCGGATCGATTTCATCGACAACCAGGTCGACCCGGACACTGGCACGATCGCTATCCGGGCCGTGTTCGACAACCCGCAAGGACTTTTGCTCCCCGGCCAATACGTGACCGTGTTGCTCAGCCGTAGCGCATCCCGGCGCCTGCCGGTGATCCCGCAAGCAGCGGTCGTTGAGGACCGCAACGGGCGTTACGTGTTCGTGGTCGATGACCAGAAAACCGTCCGGATGCGCAGAATAGAAACCGGCAACGCTATACGGAACCACTGGGTGGTCGAAAACGGATTGACCGCAGGCGAAACAATCATTGTGCAGGGCATTCAAAAAGTGACCCCGGACCAAAAGGTCAACGTCCAGACTGCTGAAGAAACGCCCAAGGAGTAATTCATGCTCTCGCGCATTTTCATCGAGCGGCCGCGCCTGGCCCTGGTGGTCTCGATCATCATCACCCTGGCCGGCGTCCTGGCGCTGCTGAATATCCCCATTGCCCAGTACCCGCAGATCACGCCGCCCGAAATCCGGGTCACGGCCACATACCCTGGCGCCAGTGCCCAGGTCGTGGCCAATACGGTGGCTGCACCGATCGAAGCCGAAATGAACGGCGTGGACGACATGCTCTACATGTCCTCGACCAGTTCCGACAATGGCAGCTACAGCCTGAGCGTCACCTTCGAGGTCGGTACCGATCCCAACATCGCCCAGGTCAATGTCCAGAACCGGGTCCAGCAGGCAGTTCCCAAACTGCCCAACGACGTGACCGACCAGGGCGTTTCGGTACGCAAACGTTCCAGCGACATACTGGGTGTCGTCAGTTTTTTCTCCCCGGAGGGCAGCCGCGACCCCCTGTACTTGAGCAACTATGTCAGCATCAATGTCAAGGATGCTTTGACACGGCTCAACGGTGTCAGCGAGGCATTCATCTTCGGCGCCCAGGATTACAGCATGCGCGTATGGATGGATCCGGAGCGGCTGACCGCCATCGGCCTGACCGCCGAGGACGTGATCTCGGCCATTCGGCAGCAAAACGTGCAGGCCGCCGCCGGCGCGGTCGGCTCCGCACCCACCCACAGCGACCAGCAAGTGCAGTTTACGCTGCGCGCCAAGGGTCGCCTGGAAGATGCCGCCGAATTTGCCGACATCATTGTGCGCACCAACGATGACGGCGGCGTGGTGCGCCTCAAAAATGTGGCCCGCGTCGAACTGGGGGCGGCGCTTTATGGATCCCGATCCACATTGAACGGTGCGCCAGGGGTCAACATGGCGGTATACCAGAGTGTCGGGGCCAACGCGCTGGAAGCCGTCGAATCCATCGAAAAGGAAATGGCGCGCCTGGCCGCAAATCTTCCCGAAGACATTCAATACCGCTTTGTCTACGACACCACCAAGTATGTACGGTCCGCCATCGAAGAAATCACCTTTACCCTGATCATCACCTTTTTCCTGGTGGTCGGGGTGACTTTTCTGTTTTTACAGGATTGGCGCGCCACGCTGATCCCCTCCCTGACCATTCCGGTGTCGTTGATCGGCACCTTTGCGGTGTTGATCGCATTGGGGTTCAGCGCCAATACGATCACCTTGTTTGCCTTGATCCTGGCCATCGGCCTGGTGGTCGACGATGCCATCGTGGTTGTAGAAAATGTGCAGCGCGTCATGCTCGAGGAAAAGCTGGATTCTCATCAGGCGGCCATCCGGGCCATGGATCAGGTCACCGGGCCGATCATCTCGACCACGCTGGTCATGCTGGCGGTGTTCGTGCCGGTGGGGTTTCTGCCGGGCATCACAGGCGTGCTGTACAAACAATTTGCCGTGACCATCACGACGGCGGTCATCCTTTCCGCAGCCAACGCCCTGACGCTGAGCCCGGCCCTGTGCGCGGTCCTTTTGAGGTCACCAGAGGAAATCCGTCGCGGTCCCCTGGCCCTTTTCATGCGCGCCCTCGTCACCACCCGCGGCTATTACACGACCGTTTCGGCCTGGCTGATTCGACGCCTGCTGGTGGTCCTGGCCATTTTCCTGGTTGTGGGCGGCGCCGTTTTTTTCCTCTTCAGCACGCGGCCGACCAGCTTTTTACCCAGCGAGGATCAAGGATCGTTTTTCATCAATGTCCAATTGCCCGAATCGGCCTCGCTGGCCCGCACTCAAAAGGTCATGGCGCAGGTTTCCAATTTGCTCCAGCAGACGCCGGGCGTCGAGGAAGTCATCGCCGTAACCGGATTCAGTATCATCAGCGGCTCAAGCGAGAACGTCGGCCTGGGAGTGGTCGTCCTGGCCCCCTGGGAAGAGCGCGATACGCCCGAACTGCGCATCGACGGCCTATTGGCCAATTTGCGCCGCGAGCTCTCCGCCATCCCTGAAGCCAATGTCTTTGCTTTCAACCCGCCGGCCATCCGCGGACTGGGTGCCACCGGTGGGTTCGATTTTCGTCTGCAAGCCATCGGCAATCAGACCCCCCAGGAACTGGCTTCCGTGACGCAGGCCCTGGTGGTGGCCGCCAACCAGGATCCGAACCTGCAGGCAGTCTTTTCCACCTATTCGGCAGACGTGCCGCAGCTGTTCATCAACCTGGACCGCACCAAGGCCGAAACGCTGAAGGTGCCTGTCAGTACGATTTTTGCGACCCTGCAGGCCAATCTGGGCTCGCGTTACGTGAACGACTTTAACCTGTTCAGCCGGGTTTACCAGGTCAAAGTGCAAGCCGAGGCCCGTTTCCGCGATTCTGTCGACGATATTCGCAAAATTTATGTACGCAGCACCGACGGCAACATGGTGCCGCTCAGCAGCCTGGTCACGATCTCAACCGTGCTGGGCCCCCAGTTGGTCACCCGCTACAACCAGTTCACCAATACCAATATCAACGGCGAAGCGCTGCCTGGTATCAGCTCGGGGGAAGCCATGGCCGCCATGGAGCGCATCGCCGCGCAAACGCTTCCCGAGGGCTATACCTACGAGTGGTCGGGGCTCTCCTACCAGGAGCAGAAAAGCAGCGGACAGGCCGGCCTGCTGCTGGGACTGGCCTTGTTGTTCGGCTTTCTTTTCCTGGTTGGCCAGTATGAAAGCTGGACCATCCCCCTGCCGGTGATCATCTCCATTTCGGTAGCGGTGCTGGGAGCGTTGCTGGGGATCTGGATGGCCGGGCTGGATTTGAGCATCTACGCCCAGATCGGCATGGTGCTGCTGGTGGCCCTGGCCAGTAAAAATGCCATTCTGATCGTGGAATTCGCCAAGGTGCAACGCGAGCAGGGCATGACCATCGTCGAGGCCGCCGTGACCGGGGCGCGCATCCGTTTCCGGGCCGTGCTGATGACCGCTTTTTCCTTCATCATGGGCGTTTTCCCCATGGTTATCGCCACGGGTGCCGGCGCCAACAGCCGGCGGGCTATCGGCACCACCGTGTTTTTCGGCATGCTGGCCGCCACCCTGGTCGGTATCTTTTTGATCCCCGCCCTTTTCGCTGCTTTTCAGAGAGCCCGCGAGTGGCTGCATGCCCGCATGGACGCACGCAAGCGGCGTGCATAATGGTTGCTGAACGCCATGTTGGCCAGCGCTTGCGTATCACCTATCCGGCTGTGGGTATCGTTTCACCCGTGGGGTGAACCTTGTTATCGCCCATGATCGTCGCACCCTTGCTATGTGAACGACGCTTTGGCCGCTATGAACCAGGCAATCGCAAGGCACGTCCCCGACAGATGAAACGGGGTAGCCCTGAAAAAAATGGACCGCTTGTAATCTTTAATCAATTCTTAACCGTCTTATCCATAGTGAGATGCCAATGACCCAGACGAATGAGCGAACATTGCCGATCAAAAGCCGCTTCATCAAAAACATCACCGCGCTGACTGCCGCACTGGTGGCGCTTGTCCTGGCCGGTTGCCCGGCGGTTGGCCCGGATTATGTCCGTCCCGATCCCGTGACTCCCGCCGCCTGGAACTCTCCGCTGGCCGATGGCCTGCAAGCGGCAGCCCCCGATCCCGAAGCACTGGCGCGGTGGTGGACGTCGCTGGAAGATGCCGTGCTCTCGGATATGATCGGACGCGCCGTCACCGGCAACCTGGATCTGCAAAGCGCCCTCGCCCGCGTGCGTGAAACGCGCGCCCAGAGGGGGATCAGCCAGGCCGGTTATTATCCCAGCCTCGATGCGGGGGCCTCGGCCTCCAAGTCGCGCGGCAGCGCCGCCAGCGGCACTGGCGCCACAAGAGAGTTCTACGCGACCGGTCTCGACGCTGGTTGGGAATTGGACATTTTCGGCGGGGTTCGCCGTTCCGTGGAGGCGGCCGAGGCTGATCTGGACGCCAGCCATGCCGATCTTGGCGATGTTCTAGTCAGCCTGATGGCCGAGGTGGCGTTGAACTACGTCGATGTGCGCACACTGCAAATGCGCCTGGGTGTGGCTGAAGCCAATGCCCAGGCCCAGGAGGAGACGCACGCCCTGGCACGGTCGCGGTATGAAGCGGGTCTGAGCGACGAACTGGCGGTGCAGAGCGCCATCTACACCCTGGCCGGCACCCGGGCCCAGATCCCGGCGTTGAAGACCGCGCTGGAAAGCGCCAAAAATCGCGTGGCGGTCCTTCTGGGCGAAGCGCCCGGTGCGGTGCATGCGGCGCTGGCCGAAAAAAGGCCTATTCCAGTGCCGCCCGTGAGCGTCGCCGTGGGCGTCCCGGCGAACTCGGTCCGCAACCGGCCCGACGTCCGCCGGACCGAACGCGCGCTGGCGGCCCAGACGGCCCGCATTGGTGTGGCCACGGCTGAAAAATATCCCAAATTCACTTTGTTCGGGTCCATAGGATACGAATCGGTATCCGCGGGCGACCTCATCGACAGCGGCAGCCGCGTGTGGCAGTATGGTCCGCGGGTCAGCTGGCGCCTGTTCGATGGGGGCGCCATCCGCCAAAACATCGAGGTTCAGTCGGCGCGCCAGGAACAAGCGCTCCGGCAATACCAGGCGACGGTGTTGGGTGCTCTCGAAGAGGCGGAAAACGCATTGACCGCCTATGTGGGCGAACAGTTGCGCCGCGATTCCCTGATCGTTGCCACCGATGCGGCCGAACAGGCCTTCAAACTGGCCCGCGATCAATACCAGGCCGGCCTGGTGGATTTCAGTGAAGTGCTGATCGCCCAGCGCTCGCTGCTTTCCTTCGAAGATCAGCTGGCCCAAAGCGATGGGACCGTGACCGCCAATCTGATACGAATTTACAAATCATTGGGGGGTGGCTGGACCCCCCTCAGCGACGCCGATATCCAACAGGAGCAAGCCTTAGATGAATGAGCCCTCGGATGCGATTGTCGGAACGATCCCGATTGCGCAGCGTTATTTAAAAAACCCGGACAGCGCGCAAATGCCGCCTGGCCTTGCAAACACGCCTGAAAAGACCATCGGACAGACGCTCGGTCTCGACAATCAAGGCAAATCCCCCCGGCGGTTCAAACGCTGGATCGTATGGGCCGTATTATTGATCCTCGCCCTGGCGATCGTCGTTTCGGTGTGGTCGGGCAGCGGCACCAATGGCGCCGTCCAGTACACGACCGATGCGCTGATCCGCGGCGATCTGACCGTCACCGTGACGGCCACGGGCAACCTGGCACCGACCAATCAGGTGGAAGTCAGCAGCGAGTTGTCCGGAATTATCAAAACCGTGCTGGTGGATTTCAATGACACCGTCAAAGTCGGGCAGCCCCTGGCGTACCTTGACAATACCAAATTCGAGGCGGCCATGATGCAATCCAGGGCCGGCCTGGCCTCTGCGCGGGCCACTTACCGGCAGGCCCAGGCGACCTTGCGCCTGAAGGAACAGAATCTGAAAAGACTGCGGACCGCCCATGACCTTTCGGGGGGCAGGGCGCCGTCCGCCGGAGAACTGGAAGTGGCCGAGGCCGAACTGTTGCGCGCCAAGGCCGACGAGGCCGCCAATCAGGCGGCGATCGACAAGGCGCGTGCCGCGCTGAAAATCGACGAGACCAACTTGACCAAAACCACTCTTTTTTCGCCGATCAACGGCATCGTCCTGCAACGCAGTGTGGACCCCGGTCAGACGGTGGCCTCTTCCCTGCAGGCCCCCGTACTTTTTGTATTGGCCGAAGATCTGGCGCAAATGGAACTGCAGGTCGACGTGGACGAAGCCGATGTCGGACTGGTGCACAAGGGCCAAAGTGCCACCTTTGCGGTCGATGCCTATCCGGACCGCACCTTCAATGCCCACATCACCCAAGTCCGCTTCGGCTCGCAGATCACCAACAGCGTGGTCACCTATACCACCTTATTGAATGTGGACAATTCCGATCTTTTGCTGCGACCCGGCATGACTGCCACGGCCGAAATCACCGTGCAAAAAATCGAAGATGCGCTGCTGGCACCCAACACAGCGTTGCGCTTCGCTCCGCCGCAGACAGAGGATCGAACAACAGGCCGGCGCAGTGGCGTGTTCGGCATGCTTTTCCCGCGGCCCCGCAGCGGACAACACGCCAAACAGCCGAACGGGGCCGCTAAAAAGACGCGCCTATGGACGCTCGAAGAGAACCAACCTGTGCCCGTGGTCGCTGCAACCGGAGCGACAAACGGCGCAATGACCATTGTTACCGGCGACGATCTGCACGCCGGCATGCAGGTGGTTGTGGATATGGTTGCCAAAAAATGACATCCCTGATTCAACTCAACGCCGTTACCAGAATCTACGGCCGCGGCGCGGCAGCGGTGCACGCCCTGGATGGCATCGACCTGCATATCGCGCGCGGAGAATTCGTGGCGGTCATGGGGCATAGCGGATCAGGCAAATCCACCTGCATGAACATCCTGGGCTGCCTGGACACTCCCAGCGGGGGCCACTATTTTTTCGATGGCGTGGATGTGGGCGGCCTGTCGCGGGACCAAAGGGCCATGTTGCGCCGCCACTACATCGGGTTCATTTTCCAGGGATTCAACTTGCTTCATCGCACCTCGGCCCTGGAAAACGTCGAATTGCCCTTGATCTATCGCGGCATGCCCATTCAGAAACGCCGGGAAGAGGCGCGCGCCGCCCTATCCTTGGTGGGCCTGACCGGCTGGGAGCACCACACACCCAGCGAACTGTCCGGTGGTCAACAACAGCGCGTCGCTATCGCCCGGGCTATTGTCACCCATCCAGCGGTTTTGCTGGCGGACGAACCCACCGGCAATCTGGACACCGCCCGCAGCCGGGAGATCATGGATCTGATCACGCGCTTCAATCGGGAACACGGGCTGACGATTATTATGGTCACCCACGAAGCCGATATGGCGGCCTACGCGACACGCCAAGTGCATTTCCTGGACGGGAAGATACACCCCACTGCACCCCTTGAACCGGCCAAGCGGGCGCATCCGGTGGTGAAAGGGTGAACATCTGCGGTGCCGGGCGGAAACGAGCGGCTTAAACTGAATACATCTCATCAGGTCGGAGATCTATCGGACCAATGGGCGGACCAATGGGCGGACCAATGGGCGGACCAGCGGGCCAAACGGCTGACGGGCAACGAAAATGCTTTGGGAAACATACTTACTCGCACAACGTGAAATCCGGCGCAATGTTCTGCGTTCGGCGCTGACCGTCTTGGGCATTGTCATCGGGGTAGCGGCCGTGATTACGATGGTGACGCTGGGCAGCGGGGCCACGGCCCAGGTGACCAGCGACATTTCCAAACTGGGCAGCAATATGCTGCAGGTTCGCGTCGGACAGGGATTCGGACGGTCAGGCGGCGTGCGCTCCGAAGCGCCCCCCTTTAAAATCGCCGATGCGATCGCCATTGAACAAAACGTTTCCGGACTGCAAGCGGTGGCACCCGTTTCGAACAACGCCGGGCAAGCCATTTTGGGCAATATCAACTGGGCCACCAACATCACCGGCAGTACCGATGCATATCATGACGTCCGCGATTGGCCGCTGGCGGTCGGACGCAGGTTCCACGAAGGCGAAATGCGGTCGGGTCAGGCCGTCTGTGTATTGGGATCGACCGTGCGCGAAAAACTTTTCGGGGCGGAAGATCCCGTGGGCGCCACCTTGCGCCTCGGAAAAATATCTTTCAGAGTGATCGGTGTGCTGGTCTCCAAAGGGCAATCCAGCTTCGGCACCGACCAGGACGATTTTGTCCTGATTCCGCTGCGAACGTTTCAGCGGCGAATCGCAGGTGACATCAACGTGGGCAGCATCATGGTCTCCGCACGCGACGGCGTCGCCACCGAAAAAGTCCAAACCGATATCGAATACCTGCTGCGCGAGCGCCGCGGCATCACCGCCAACCAGGAAAATGATTTTCACGTCCGCGACATGAAAGAGATCATTGCCACCCTGACCGGCACCACGCGCGTCATGACCGCGTTATTGGGGGCTGTGGCCGCGGTAAGTCTGCTGGTCGGAGGCATCGGCATCATGAACATCATGCTGGTCTCGGTCACCGAACGCACCCGCGAAATCGGCACACGTCTGGCCATCGGCGCCCTGGAGCGGCAGGTCTTGCTGCAATTTCTGGTCGAAGCGGTTGTGCTGGCATGCTTTGGCGGCCTGCTCGGAATTATTTTAGGGTTGGGTGCCGCGGCCCTGGGCGCGAGCCTGCTTGGGGTGCCCTTCATCCTCAACCCAGGCATTGTGCTGGCGGCCTTCTTTTTCTCGGCAGCCGTCGGTGTGCTATTCGGCTACTTCCCTGCGCGCCAGGCGGCCCGCCTCAACCCCATCGAAGCGTTGCGCCACGAGTAGAAAGCAGCACAACGTATTTTGGCTTGGTCGCATGCCCCAATTCGCCACTTACCCCATGCTTGCCGCAAGAGCCAAGTCGCAGCATCGGTCAGACCGATTCGCCGCCACGCATTAAAAAGAGCTGGATGTAACGCGGATCGAGATCGTCCGGTGATACCGCAGCCATTTCACTTTCGATCTGGGCGAACAGTTCCTCCAGGGCCGGCCCTATCCGATCGGCAATCTCGAAGGTGGGTTGCCCGCTGCGTTCGGACAGCCAGGCCAGAAATCCCTCGCGCATCTCATCCTTGATACGCCTGGCCTTCTCCGCCCGCACCCACAGTTTTTCGAAAAAGGTCCGGAAGGCATCGCGCGTCAGGGGCTCGGGGCGGGTGGGATCCGCATCCATCCCCAGGCAATGATTGGCCCACAGCGTCAGCAGCACATTCTGGCAGGTGACATAGGTATCGGTTTCCGGATGCGTCACCGTAACGCCCATGCGCGCGAACAAATCGTCGACCGCAACGATCTTGTCCAGCACGCGGGCGGTTGCCTCAACGTCGGCCAGCGTGGCGAATTCGCGGTAGAGCACGCCAGTGGCATAGTTGTCAAATAAGAGCGGCTTTTTGATCAGCAACCCGCCCAGCACCCCCAGCCAAGCCTCGCCCCAGAAAGCCAATGGCAAGCCTGCCCGCGCGAACCAACTGGCGTGCCGCCAGCGGTCCGCCTGCCATTTTAACTGCAAGGCACAACCGTAGCCCACCCGAAAGATATCGGACAGCAAGTACGATTGGATCAGGTTGGCGCTGTGGTAGGCATCGCCGTCGCTCACTTTTTTCACTTTTTCCAAGCCGATGCTGATGTAACCGCCCGCTTTGTCCACCACCCGTGCCAGCGTGTCTTTATCGCGCACCGCGATCTGATCGGCAGCGATGATCTGGTTGCACAAACCTGCGAATTCGGCCTGCAGGCGCTGCAGGGCAATGTCATCCTGAAGACGCGCCAGGGTTTGCATGAACAGATTGGCATTTTCGGGCGGATCGGCCGCATCCACGCGCAGCGGGTAGGTATCTACCGCACGACCGGTCGTATGCGCCGATTTACGGCTGCGCTTGAGCAGGTCTGCCACCTTCAGGGGCTGATAGACGCCCACCGCCTCCTCAAAGGGTAAAAAGCCCTTCTCGGCCAGGCGGACATTGCGCAAACGCAGCAGTTCCTCCTCGTTTTCGGAAGGCAATATGGCCGTCGAGCCGAGCAGCAACTCCTGGTAGAGCCTGAAATCAAACACCGACAGGCGCCGCAGCACATCAGTGAGAAACTGGTCGCGAAGTTCCTGGCGCTGGACCGCGTTTTCGGAAGTGGGTGGATAAGGGCGCATGCGGACATAGTGCACATCGTCCTCGCTCTGAAATCCTTCGGCGACTTCGGACGGGTCCTGTTCGTATTCACGCACATGCACATCGATGTTGCGGAACAGGTAGTCTTCGAATGCCTCGCGTTGTTCAGTGACGATCCAGTGCGTAAAACGGTCCGGATCGGCTTTCAGCAACCGATCCAGCCATTGGGTCATGGCATGCGGATCGATGCGGTCGCCGCGCCAGGCTTCCATATCCACAAAATATTCCCATTGCTGATTGGATGCCATCCCCAGAATCGGCAGGGCGTCCTCCGGGCCGATGGTATGCACCAGCAGATAAAGATCCTCTTCGGCCATGGACTGCACCAGGGTCACCGGATACGGATGGTCGAGAATGGCATCCAGCGCTTTTTCAGGCGGCAGCGCCAGGATCGTGCGCCGTTCGGCCATCAGGGCCTTTTCACGATCTTGCGGCGTAATCGAAGTGACTTTGGTCTTTTTAGCCATGAGATGTCCCATAACCGGCGTGGCCGGCATTGAAAGTAGACGTGCAAAGCAGAAAGCACAGGTATTCTATCGATGTAATCTTCAAAGATACACGCTTTGGGGTGGACTTCGGGGTAAATGGCTTCGGTTTACAGTTCCAGGTCGTTCGAAGCTCCGGTGCGAATCCCTTATAATATAACACGACTGATAGAGATCAAGAGATGCGGCTTTACACAACAGGGCCGTCAATATTTACAGAATTTGTGCGGCTGCTTGCTGCTGGCGCCAGGGAGCGAACTTGAACAGCATCAACAGGCCGGGGATCGCGCACAGTGCGCAGAAAACAAAAAACCAGAACCATCCCATATGACCGGCCATGAAACCGGACAACGAAGAGATGCCCACATCCGGAATGCGCATCAGGCTGGTCAGCAAAGCGTACTGTGTGGCCGTGAACTTCTGGTTGGTAATGCTGGCCATGAAGGCCATGAACGCGGCCGTCCCCATACCGGCGCTGAAATTTTCGAACACCACCACCCCCGCCAGCCCCGGCAGATAATCGCCCAACTGGGCCAACACCGCAAAGCCGGCTGTCGACACCGCCTGCAAGATACCGAAAATCCACAGGCAGCGATAAATTCCTAACTTAAGCATCATAATGCCGCCGATCAGCCCGCCGGCGCTGATGGCCCAAAAACCAAACAGTTTGACCATGGCACCGATCTCGGTTTTGCTGAACCCGATATCCAGATAAAAAGGCGTGGTCATGGCCGCGGCGATGTTGTCGCCCAGTTTGTACATCAAAATAAATGCCAGCATCCAAAGCGCCCCCCGCCGGCTGAAATATTCCAGGAACGGCTCGACCACCGTCTCTGTGAAATTGCGCGGCCGGCCGTGGACCATGGGCGGTTCGGGTGTCAGAAAAGTGGTCAGTATACCAGGCAACAGACATGCGGCCAGAATGATATAGACCATTTGAAAAGAGATCTGGTCGGACAGAATCATACCGCCACTGCCAGCCACCAGCATGCCAATACGATATCCATAAAAGTAAATCGACGACCCCAGCCCCAGCTCGGCCTCGGCAAGATCTTCGCGTCGGTAGGCATCGACCACGATATCCTGAGAAGCGCTGAAAAAAGTCACCAGAAAAGCAGCCGCCGCAAGCATCCAGGGACTGCCGGCCGGATCGCTGGCACCCATGCTGATAATGGCCAGCATTAACGCAAGTTGAAACAGGAGCATCCACCCCCTTCGTCGTCCCATCATCGAAAATGTAAAACGGTCCAACAGCGGCGCCCAAAGAAACTTCAGGGCGTACGGCAGACCCACCAGGGTATACAGACCGATAACGGCCAGATCGACGCCCGCGTCACTCATCCAGGCTTTGAGCACCGTTTTGGTAAGATCGTAAGGCAAGCCGCAGGCATACCCCATCATGAAGGTGGTCAGCATACGGCGACTAAAGATGACCTTGAGCAACGCATTGTGTTTCATTCAATATTCCCAAAATCTGTAGAGGCCTGGACGAAGGTTGAAGTTAAACCTATTCGCGCCGATGCAGCAAGATGCGTACCAAACTGGAAAGACATCCCAATCCAACGAACGATGATGTCTGATCACCTATCATACTTGCGATCAAAGACCCACCGGAGTCTGGATTGCGCCCAAGATGGCGCAGTTTTGACAGCGGTGTCAAAATTAGGGGTGGGTGCGCGCCACCATCCCACCGGCGCGCCGTGGCTTGAAGCCAGAAAGTCGTCCAGATACTGCTTGTCACGAAAAACGATAAATGTTAGGAGTAGTTACTTTGCGATGTGTCTGGCAGGCCATTGCGTTTCAGCATTGCGCTTATAAGGCATTTGGATCACCGCTTTCGTCAGCCCCCTCTCCAACGGATCTTCCTCATCCAAGGCCATCACGTGTGCTCAAATGAAGAACGGTCGCCAAGCAGTCATGCTGGCACTTGCAGCTCTATAATACTCTATAATAGTGGACCCCGGTTTTGTATTCGCCGGAATCGCTCGGAATCATTTTTGAAAATTCGTTAGAACACCACAAGCCAGAAAAAGCAGAGTGACAGGGCCGCCTACCCAAAACAACGATACCCCGCAAGGAGAACACATGCATATAAAGGTTGCTTTGGAAAAAGCCGCCAGGGAACGTGAACAGGCCAAAAGAACCCATTCCCATCATACGTCGCCAAAAAGAGATGTGGCGGGACTGCCTCAATACACGGCATCCATCCACCTTCCCTTCGATCCGAAAATCGCCCGCAACAATCGATGCGTCAGCTTGGAACCCGATTCCGCCGAGGCATCCTGCTATAAAGTACTACGCACCAAAATCCATCTACAGGCCCAGAAAAAAAATCTCAAAACCGTTGCGATAACCAGCCCGTGCTCAGGCGAAGGCAAAACACTGACAACTGTGAACCTGGCCCTTTCATTCGCCCAGGCCTATGATCGAACCGTTCTGGTGGTCGATTGCGACCTGAAACGTCAGGGAGTGCATAAGATACTGGGTATTGACAGTCGCATCGGCCTTACGGACTACCTTCTCGGCGCCAGATCCCTGCCGGAAGTCATCGTGTGGCCGGGGATAGAAAAATTGACGCTCATTTCGGGCGGCGGTCCCAGCGCCAACAGCGCTGAACTGCTGGATTCACACCGCATGAAAGACTTGGTCGCGGAACTGAAAAACCGCTATGACAATCGTATCATCCTATTCGACACAGCGCCGCTGTTGGGCGGAGCAGACACATTGTCCCTGCTCCCATTGGCGGATTGCACAATAATGGTCGTCGCCGAAGGCAAGACGATCATGTCCGATATTCGCAATGCCATGCAAGTCGTGCCAACGGACAAATTCCTCGGCTTTGTGGTCAATCGCCAGAGAAAAAACGCTTCCGGCAGCTACAACTATTATTACTGAATCAACTTTTGGGATCAGTACGCAAGAAGGCTTGCAGTAGAACGGCTACGCATACGCCCCTTAGCGCAAGGGGGATATCATACCACCGGCCAACCCGTGTCGCCGGCAAACAGGAGGCGTCCATATGTACCTGCACTTCTATCATCTCAGTAAAAAGCCGTTTGAACTCACTCCCGATCCCACCTTCATGTTCCGTAGCCGCAAACATCAAAAAGCACTTTCCTACCTGGAGTACGGTCTGACCGAAAACGTCGGATTTCTGTTGCTCACCGGAGACGTAGGCTCCGGGAAAACGACCACAGCCAAGTGTATCATTCAAGATCTGGGGCGCGGTTTTGTGACCAGTTTCATCTCGAATACGCATGCCTCTTCCGGGCAAATGCTGCGTATGATTTTGAACGGCTTCGGCTTGCCTGCGCGAAAATTGGACAAAGCCGCCGCACGCGATCTGCTTGAACGGTTCTTGCTCACCATGCACCAAAGAGGGAAACGCACATTGCTGGTCATTGACGAAGCCCAGAATCTTTCGTTCAAGGCGCTGGAAGAAGTCCGCATGCTGTCCAATTTTCAGAATGAACGCAACGCGCTGATTCAGGTTCTCCTGATCGGGCAACCCGAACTGCTCGAAGCGCTAAAAACACCTGCCATGCGGCAACTGGCCCAAAGGGTTGCCGTTCACTTCCACCTGACCGGGCTCGACCGGCTGGAAACCGCGGCGTATATCGCCTACCGCTTGCAAATCGCTGGCGGCCGATCTGATCTGTTCACCGCGGCTGCAGTGGACAAAATCCATGACATGGCCTGCGGCATTCCGCGGTTGATCAATCTGATTTGCCAGGCCGCACTGGTGTACGGCTTTGCCGATGAGTCCCCTGTGGTCAGCCAGGACACAATCCTGCAGATCGCCAGCGACAATCTCGGCATCGGCATCACCACCGTAACCGACGACAGCACCGAAACGCACACAGCCCCGGCGGATGCCGGAAATGTCGACCGGCACGCCGCCCGCCTCACAATCATAGAACGGGAAATCAAGTCCCTGAAGACAATGATGGCCGCTTACATTCGCGGCTTGGAAGCGCTCATCACCAGCTCGAACGCCAACCTGATACGTCAACTGGTCAAGGTGGCGCAAAGGGACGGCCATCCCAGCGAGCCAAAGGGGTCTGTCGTGCGCCTGCGGCAATAACGCCCATATCCCATCAAGTTCTCTTATGGAGCGGCTATGCCGTTGATGACATCCGCGCCTGGCCATTTTCCGTAATCAGATAATCCACCATCTTCAGATCGACGAAATCGTGGGAGTACACCGTGATTTTGAAAGAATAATCCCCTTCGACTTTATGATGGTCTTCCTTGAAGATCGCCTGATCCCCAAGCGGTCTGTGTGAGAACTTGATGGTTTCGGCAAACAGATACACCGGCATTTTGTAGGCATGGCAGATGCTGACAACATTGGCGGTGCCCAATCCGGTAATCGCCCGGCCATCGTTGGTGATGGTCACCGCACTGATAAACAATTTGTTCGCATCGGCCAAAAAATGGCTCAAGTTATGTTCAGGTATAAGGACATGCGCCACGTTATAACGTTGGAGGTCACTCACCAAATCTTTGGTGCGCTGAAAGTCCTGTTTCAAGACCAGCACACTGAAATTCTTTCGCTGTTCGGTCTGTGACCGCACGATGGCATTGCGGATGTAAGCCGTGGGGGAATGGACAATGAGCAGATCGTCATCAGAAATGCTTGCCATACAGTGAGCGGTCAGTTTTTCCGTATCCGCCTCGAAGCGGCTGAGTTTCTGCACAAGAATCTCGATGGCACGGTCTTTCATCGACTCCAACGGACCATTGAAGTGCGGCTGCATCTCGATTTCAAACGCTTCGATCAGATGCACCAAAGGCACCACTTTAGGTTTGGTGTTGCGGATCACGTCATTCAAAGTCAATAGTTGCGGCCTGAAGTCATCCTGTTTGCATGCCAGGCGTCTGACTGCATCAACATAGGATTTAAGCGCCACCAAGGTGGTCCGCGAAGTGCCCAAGGCACTCATGTAATCTCGCACCAGGGGGTATAGTGTTTCATTCACATTCATTTCCATAGAAGTACCTGGGCCGGCTTCGCCAGCGGTTAGGGTTAACAAGCGATTGCAGGTCTCTATTTCTGCAAAAGGATCGCTGCTACAGGAAAATCCACAAATAGACCATCAGCACCAGCGAAGCGACTATCATGGACAAAATCGTCCCAGGGGCGCTCCAGCGGGCGTACTCAAAGAAGCTGATAGGGTGGCCCGATTTTTTCAGAATCGCCACGGATACGATATTGGCTGAAGCGCCGATCACGGTCAGGTTACCACCCAGACAGGCCCCCAGCGATAAGGCCCACCATAGCGTATTGTTCGGAATGGGATTGGCCTCCAACATCATGCGCACAACCGGAATCATGGTGATGGTAAAGGGAATGTTGTCGATGAATCCGGAAGCGATGCCGGACACCCACAGCACCATTAACACCATGACATAGGGATTGTCGCCCACGCGCAGGAAAATATTGCGCGCAACCCATTCGATCACCCCTTTTTCTTCCATCGCGCCCACCAGGATGAACAAGCCCGCAAAAAAAAGAAGCGTGCTCCACTCCACCTCCAGGAGAACATGTTCAATGTCCATCCGTGTGATGGTGAAAAGGATCATGGCCACCGTCAGGGCCACGACACCGGGACTTAGATGCGTGATGGTATGCGTGACGAATAGCCCCAACGCCGTGATCATGCACAGGAGGCTTTTGAGCAGAAAGGCGCGGTCGATTTTGAAGGAGAGAAAATCGAGGTCGATCTTTTCGATCAGCAGTCACCGAGAAAAGCTTGGTCAGGTTATTGTCTATGGGAGCAAACCGTTTGCGGTTGGTAGCCAGAAAATAGGCCAGAACGCTGATGGTCGAGAGCACCACCGGGATGAAGAGGTAACTGATAAACTGATTGAATGTCAGGCCCACTTTGGAACCGATGATGATGTTGGGTGGGTCGCCGATCAGGGTGGCTGTGCCGCCCAGGTTGGACGCCATGATCAAAGCGACCACATAGATTTTAGGGTCCAGCCCCATGCCGCGGGTCAGTTCGATAATGATGGGCACCATGATCAACACGGTGGTGACATTATCGAGAAGTGCGGAGAGCAAGGCCGTCGCCAGACAGAACATCACGAGGATACGCACGGGTTGACCGCCGGTTATTTTAGCGATGCGCACAGTGAGAATGGTGAAGAATCCCGATTTTTTCAATACGGCCACAACGCCCATCATTCCGATGAGCAGCATGATCGTTTCGAAATCGATATATTTCGCGGCCGAATGAATATCGGTGACCCCCACTATAAACAGAACCATCACGCCCAACACTGCGGCAGTGGCCTTGTGCAGAAACTCAAAAGAAATGGCCACGTAAACTGCAACAAATATGATCACAGGGACAAGTGCATCCGGTGCCATAAAAAACCCTTTCTGTAACCGGCTTCGCCGGAGGTGAAAGTGAAAACGAACGGGGCAGGTGTGTACCATGACAACATTACACGCTCCTTTCAGTCGGATTACTTTATTGAAAGGTGGCGCACCCAAAATCATACCGGCATCAGAGCGTGCCTGTCGAAAAATGCCCGTATTTCATAACTGTAAGGTTAGCGAAAGATCGGTGTAATGTTGGTCCGCTATCATGCACCCATAACCATTGAAGCAGACCGAACTCGCAAGTGTTGTTGGCAAACGATTATTTCTGGTGGAGGGAAAAAGATGAGACTTGTTATTGGCGCAATCGGCCTCTCGCTGGCCATACTTACCTTCTGTATCGTTTTACTCGGTGCCCGGGATCCCCGATCTCCAAAGTGGGCCAGTGACTTTTGGATCGGCAACGTCCATAGCATTGTTATCCTTGTCCTGGGATGCGGTGGCGTCTTGTCAATCATTTCAGCGCTTCCCATGTTGTTGGACGGCAGCATCGGGACGCTTCACATAACGCTTGCGGCTCTCATTCTGGTAGCGGGTGCTGTCGGGGTCAAAGCCCTGAAAATCGACAAAAAACTGGAAGATTATAAAACGCGGCCCCTTTTCAATCGACCATAAAGGTATCAATTGGTTTTGAATACGTGTGAAGACGGGGTCAGGAAAAATCCTTTAACCTGGTAGGGTGGGCATCGCCCACCATTGTCTTATGTTGATCACCTCTGAGATTGGCTCTGTTCAATGTTTCATCGCAATGTTCGATCCGGTGTCCTATCCAATCGGTTGGGCAGGATCAATGTCAGAAACCGATAATGTTGTGCGGAAAATAGTGGTGGGCAATGCCCACCCTACAACTAAATCTCATTATTCGATTTTTATTTTCGGGGTTTCAGTGTAAATCGTCTCTGCTTTGACGTGCGTTTCATATAGCGTTTATTCCGGCGATTTGGATCGTACGCCATTGTTTGTGATGCCATCGGATAATACGCGGAAGGGGGCTGGCATGCGGGCACTGCTGGTCGAGGATGATCCGCGGATCTCCTCTTTTGTCGAAAAAGGATTGCGTGAGGCGGGTTTTTCCGTCGATGCCACCGAATTGGGCGAACAGGCGCTCGAACTTGCCATCGCGATCCCCTACGATGTTGCCGTTGTCGATATTATGCTCCCCAACCTCGATGGTTTAGGCCTTATCGCCATTTTGCGTCAACGCGGCATCAATACCCCGGTTCTGGTTCTCAGCGCCAAGCACACAGTTGACGACCGTATCATTGGTCTTCAGCGGGGGGCGGACGATTATATGGTCAAACCGTTCATCTTCGCCGAACTGCTCGCCAGGGTACAGTCGCTGGTGCGTCGCGCCTCCAAAACCATTGAAACCAACCTGATCACCTGCGGCGACCTGGTGGTTGATGTGATTAACCGGGGTGTGCGACGCGGCGGACAGGCGATCGACCTGCAACCCAAGGAATATGCGCTTCTCGAGTACCTGCTGCGCAACCGGGGACGCACGGTCTCCAAAACCATGATCATCGAGCAGATATGGGATCTGCACTTCGACCCCCAGACCAATGTCGTGGACGTACTGGTTTGCCGCTTGCGCAACAAAATCGACAAGGATTTCCCTCAAAAACTTATCCACACGATACGCGGTATCGGCTATGTTCTCAAACCTTCGGATACGCAAGTTCAGTAAGACGATCGGTTTCAAAATCGCCGCCGGCTACTCGGTGCTGTTCGCCTGCAGTTTCGTGGCGCTGACCATGTCCGCCTACCTGCTGCTCGATTCCACGTTGTATGGAAAAGACCGCGAGATGGTCGCTGTTGAAGTGGAAAATTTGCAACGGCGCTATCAATCCGGCGGATGGCAAGCTTTTTACGACCAGGCCATAGAAAACGACCGCTTTAAAAAGAACAATCCCTTCTTCACGCGGGCGCTGGCGACACCCACTCGCGAAGAGGTGATATTTTTCCCACACTATTGGAAAGATTTCGACCTGGCTGCCCTGGAAGATATGCCGGGTCAAGTCCCCGGCACATGGGTAGAATTGGCAAGCCACGCGCGCATAGGCACGCTCGAAATCTTCACCGCGCGCCTTCCCGACGGAAATCTTTTCCAGGTAGGTATCAGCACGGAGGACCGCCGAACCATTTTAAACCATTTCCGCCATATATTTCTGTCTGTGTCGCTTCCGCTGATCCTGCTGGCGATCGGAGGCGGAGCGCTGCTTTCCCACCGCTCGATGCAGCCGTTGCGCAACCTGATTGTGACCATGACCTCGATCGAGGCTGGTAAGATGGACGCCAGGGTCCCCGTGGCACATACCGGAGACGAACTCGCCGATCTCGGGATGCTATTCAACCGGATGATCGAAAAAATCAATCAGCTGATCCTTGCCATAAAGGGTTCCCTGGACAGTGTCGCCCACGATCTGCGCACCCCGATGACCCGTTTCCGCAATATCGCCGAAACAACGCTCCAGAAAGAGCAATCTCCCGCCGCCTACCGGGAAGCACTGCAGGAGTGTGTCGAAGAATCCGACCGCATTCTGAACAAACTCCACATGTTGATGGATATTTCCGAAGCAGAGACCGGCACCATGCGCTTGCAATTACGACATGTGGATCTGGTCCAGTTAGCGGAAGGCGTTGTGGATATGTACCGTTATGTCGCAGAGGAAAAAGGAATCCGGATCGAAACCGACTTTGTCAGTGAGGCGACCCTGGAAGCGGATGCGGATCGGATATGCCAGGCACTCGCCAACCTGCTCGACAACGCCGTGAAATTTACACCTGAAAATGGCAGCATTCTCGTGTCGATCGACCACCAGCAGGACCGGGTCCGGATGCAAGTCGCCGATTCGGGAGTCGGCATCGACGGCGGTGAAATTCATCGCATCTGGGATCGTTTGTACCGGGGGACCCACGCCACGCACAAGGGACTTGGTCTGGGCTTGAGCCTGGTCAGGGCCGTCATCCTTGCCCATAGCGGCGTTGTTCACGTATCGAGCGAACCAGGGGCAGGATCCACCTTCGAAGTGTGTTTGCCCACAGCGGTCTCCCCGACTAGCGCCGACCACCCTGGACGACCTAAGCCGGCGTGGCCGGATGAAAAAGGATCACCTGTAGGGACCAACCGGCAATTGCCCTAGCGAAATACAGATTAAGGTGCCGCGGGCACAAAAAAAAAGGCGCCGCATGCGCAGGCGCCCGTCTATTCGGATGCGAAAAGCGGTTAGGCTGCCGAGGCTTCAGCCTGTTCGAGTTGAGCCGGGGTGACGATCGCACCATACTTCTTTTTAAGCGCTATCAATCCCTGGCGCTGTGCCTTAAGGATGTCGAACAGCTTGGCGGGCAGGTCCTTTTCTTTCCCATAGGATTCCAGTTGCAAGTCGATGCGATTGACGATGTTGTCGATGTAAAGCGAGAATTGCTTATCGTACAAATCGCGGGGGTACACCTTGTCGATTCGCTTCTGGAACAGGGCCTTCAGATCGTCATACTTGGGAATATACCCGATGGGCGTTTCGATGGCCGGCACAGCTTTGTGCGCGCGCCGTTCCAACCAGGCGAGCCACACTTTCACATCGCGCTTTTCACCGAGCAGCTTCTTGCTATTGCCGCCGCGGGCTTCATGGGTCAGGAAGTAATTAAGCCCGGCCATGACCGGTCGCTTGTCGTCGTCGATCTTATTGCTGCCGAAGAATTTGAACTGGGCGTCCATATAATCGCCCAAAGCGCCGGGAATGAACGGCGCATTGGCCCACGGCGCGCGTTTGACACCGCTGGCGCCGACTTCGGTGGCCGTAGCGGCCGACACGATGCAGGCGCCAATGACCACACCTTCATCCGAGTTGCGCGCCGCCCAAACCGGGGGCATGGTGTTGCTGTCACGGCCGCTGTAGGTGATCACGCGGGTATCCACGCCGGCCGAGTCCTCGGCCAGCGGAGAATAATTGCTCAAGGCCGTAGACGCCAGGGTACAGCGCGCATTGGGATGGGAGATGGGGATCTCCTTGCCTTTGGCGTCTTTCATGCCTTTTTCCCAAGGCCCCTGAAAATTGCGGCCTTTGGTCGGCTGTTCTTCACCGTTGCCGGTCCAATGCGGCACGCCTTTTTCATCGATGAGCACGTTGGACCAGATGACTTCCGTGCCCGGTTCACGCAAGCAACCCATCAGGATCGGGTCGCCTTCGCGATTGACGTCTTCCACGATACCGAAAATGCCGCATTCCGGATTGATCGCACGGACCGAGCCGTCAGCGGCAATCCACATTTGGGCCAAATCGTCTCCGACAAATTCGTCGCCGGCCATGGCCGTGGTGGTTTTGCCGCATCCACTGGGCGCTGCACCGGCGATTCCGGTCAAGCGCCCTTGCGGGTCTTTCATCAAGGTGATGAACATGTGCTCCGCCAGTTCCTGGCCGGTTTTTTCATACACCGAACGATCCACGGAAAAGCGATGATTGCCTTTTTTCAGAAGCAGGGTGTTGCCGGCATAGGTGCATTTGTAAGCGTAGGTGGTGCGGTGCGCGCGGTCCATAAGCACGCGGGCATCCGGCAGGTCTTCGGGCCGGTTGAGTCCTTCACTGTGAATATTGGTGTAGAAGTGGCCCAGCTTTTCGGCCTCTTTTTCAAAATCGGCATACGTATTGCGGTACAAAATTTCGGCGCTGTGGCTCACGTATGCTGAACTGGTGATCTCGATCGCCGGATTGGATGCTGGCGCCCCCACAGGCCCACGCGAGTAGAACCCCACGATCATGGTTTTGCCGCGCATGATACCGCCCATGCCTTTGCGGACAGTCTCCAGCGCTTCGTTTCGCCCCATACGCAGGGCCAATGAACTGACCACCTCGTCATCATTGGAGATATAGTATGTGCGGTCGATAATACGGCCTTGCTCTTCTTTAAGGTCGAAATGAATGGTATGACCTTTCATGGGCAAGGCATCCTCCTCACCCTTGATCAAAGCCATTTCGCGGATGACCTGCTTGTCCGCTTCTGATCCGGTGTTGATAAACACCCGATCCGGTTCGCACATCAAGATAGCATTGGCGATTTTAAGCAGAACGAAGGGGTGGTTCTGAAAACCCTCGATCCGCTGATACTGTTCGGCATCCAATCTTTCCTTCAGCACCTTGCGCGCACCTTCGGCTGTATCTATCTGGCCGATTTCCTGAACAATGTCGATCCCCTCCTTAAATTTGAGCATACCAGACTCCTTTGATGGTTATTCTGAATACCAAATGAATAAAATGGGATAATCTTGCCCGATCTACGACCGGACACGGTGTATCGGCGACTCAAATTCAGCAATCCTTTTTGCTGCCCATGCATCCTGACGGTTCAAATTGCGGCATTTGCTGCCGCAACCAGACCAATACCTTGTCGAATTCGGAGCGCAGCTCTCGTAAGGCAATTCCGCGGTGGCTGACTTGGCTCTTTTCGGCCATGCGCAATTGCGCAAAGGTTTTGTTCAAAGGCGGATAGTAAAAAACAGGGTCGTAGCCAAAACCGTTATCCCCGGATGGCTCGCGCGCAATCACGCCTTCGCAGCGGCCTTCATACGTGAGGGCGGCCCCGGAAGGTACGGCCAGGGAGAGCACGCATTCAAATGCGGCCCGGCGGTTTTCATGGTCGCCCAGATCCAGGAGCAACTTGCGGCAGCGTTCCTGATCGGTGGCTTGCGGACCTGCATAGCGCGCCGAAAGAACGCCTGGTGCGCCGCCGAGGGCCTCGACCATCAAACCGGAGTCGTCCGACAAGGCCGGCAGACCCAGGTAACGCGCTGTCAGGCTGGCTTTTTTATAGGCATTTTCATCGAAGGTGGTACCATCTTCCACGATGGGGGGGATGGGACCAAAGTCATCCAGATTGCGGATGATGACGGGAAAGCCTTTTAAAAGATCCTTGATCTCGTTGGTCTTGCCCGTGTTTCGCGTAGCCAAAACGATATTGATGAGGGATTGCACATCTACCTCGAAGCCATTTTAGGAAAGAAAAAAACCTTACTTTTTAATCAATTCCGTGGAGAGATGTCAATTATGGATTTATGCGTCGACTTTTAGAACATGGCGGTTGCGCTGTAAAGACAAATATTAAACATTAAAATAAATCTGCCCGCAACAATTGCAAACGGTGGGTTCGTTGGATTTGTGGCTTCAGTTGGATGCGTTGATGCGCTGAATCGGGAAACACGAACGTGATCACGATCAGGCAAAACCGTGTCCTTTTCGAGGAATCACTTGATTCTTTGGTGCTGAGTCGAATAGTTAACAACACCATGACACTAATCGCCGGACTCACAGGGGGAATCGCATCGGGCAAATCGACCGTGGCCGGTTTTTTGCGCCGGGCTGGTGCAAAAATCATCGATGCCGACCGGATCGCCCGCCAGGTGGTGTCCCCCGGACAGCCCGCGTACGCGGAAATCTGCGCACAATTCGGCAAAGGCATTCTGGCGCCCGACGGGGGGATCGACAGGGCTGCCCTGGGCCGGATCGTTTTTGAAAACACAGCGCTGCGACGACGCCTGGAAGCGATCGTGCATCCCCGTGTGGGGACCGAAATCGATGCTCAAATGCAACAGATCACCCTGGCCGAACCCGATGCCGTGATAATCATGGATATTCCTCTGCTTTTTGAAACCGGCCGCACGCATGGGTTGGCTCAGATTATCGTTGTCTATGTCCCCGCATCGGTCCAATTGGAACGTCTGATGATGCGCGATGGCCTCGATCGCCGGGATGCCCTGGCACGCATCGCATCCCAGATGCCAATCGACGAAAAGGTAAAAATGGCCGACATTGTGATCGACAACAGCGGCACCCTGGCCCAGACCCAAACCCAGACCCTTCAGGCCTACCGACAGCTAGCCGGCCAGGCTCGGGCCCAGCACCCTCCCCCCGTATGAATTCCCCTCATCCAGAGTTGAAGCGCACCCTTAAATGGTTTCACAGATAGCCGCAAAAGGTGCCCACTGCCCTGATTTGCATGTCTTGCAATTCATTTGACACTGGCAACGAATTCGATTATTAGCTTCGAATTCACAAATAAGTTGGCTTCGTGCCATAGTGATTCAGTTCCGTTGAGATCTCAATCGGGATAAACAGCTTTGCCTATCGTAGCAGAAACAAGACCCTCGCCCCGCGGGTTCAAAACCGATAGTACCGGTGTGACCGGTATTCTTTTTATGATGACTGCGGCGCTCGGACAAAGAGATACCTACACCCACGCCCACGCGCAACGTGTAGCCGCCTACAGCCGTAGGATCGGCATCCAGGCAAAGCTGGCAGCGAGGGATCTGCACAACATCACCTTGGGTGGCATGCTGCACGATGTGGGCAAACTCGGCCTCAGCGATCACATTTTCACCAGCCAACAAGCCGCTATGTCCGAAGCATTGCTCGACGAAGTGCACACCCACCCGGTCATCGGCGCGGAAATGCTGCGGCACATTCAATGCAGCAAAACCATTTCCGAAGCAGTACTGTATCATCACGAACGCATCGATGGCAGTGGTTATCCTTTTGGCTTGCGGGGTGAAGAGATTCCCTTGAGCGCCAGAATCGTCAGTGTCGCCGACTGCTTCGATGCCATCACGACCGACCGTCCCTATCAAAGGCGCAAAACCGTGCCGCACGCAATCGCCATTCTCAATGAAATGGCCGGTGTCTGCCTCGACGCGGATATGGTCGCTATCTTGATCGAAGAAATCCAAAGCAATGGCATGGAGCCGGTCATGCCGCCCGTGACCATGATCGCCCCGCTTGCCAAAACCGCATAAACCGCATAGGCCCGGTTCCACATTCCTGTAGATCCGAGCCCTCAGGAGAGAGCCGGTATTACGCCAGTATTATAGCAGCGTCAGGCTATGCTTGGGTGCTTTATCGGAAGGAATGATGGTGTTGCGATCATCGACAAAAATAACGGCGGGTTTGTAGGCTTTGGCTTCCTCGGCGTCCAGCCAGCAATAGGCGATGATGATCACTTTGTCGCCGGTATGAGCCAGCCGGGCGGCTGCGCCATTGATGCAAATCACCCCGCTGTCGGCCGGGCCTTCCAGGGTATAGGTTTCGAAACGGCATCCATTGTTGATATTGACCACCTGGACCTTTTCTCCCGGAAGAATGCCAGCGGCCTTGAGCAAGGTCTGATCGATGGTGATGCTGCCGACATAGTTCAAATCGGCTTCAGTGACCGTTGCCCGATGGACTTTACCTTTAAACATATTGACAAACATGAATCATACCTCAACTCGAATATTGTCGATCAGCCTCGTGCGTCCCATTTTAACCGCCACGGCGATCAGCACCTCTCCGATCAGCGTGTCAAGATCCGCGAGAGTTCGCGCGTCCACTATGGATACATAATCGACAGCAGCACTGTCAATGGCTGTGATCCTTTTTTTTATGTGATCGGTCATCAAAGTGGCATCGCGTTGGCCGGCCAGGATCATTTCACGCGCTTCGAACAACGCCCGTGAAATACCGGAGGCTTGGGCGCGCTGCTTTTCGGACAGATAGGTGTTGCGCGAACTCAGGGCCAGCCCGTCCGGCTCGCGCACGATAGGACAGGCCACAATCTGCACATCGAAATCCAGGTCGCTGACCATCTGTCGGATGACCGCCACCTGCTGGGCATCTTTCTGGCCGAAATAGGCCCGATCCGGGGTCGTCAAATGAAAAAGCTTGCTGACCACCGTCGTCACCCCGCGAAAATGACCGGGCCGTGAGCGGCCGCACAGGGCCTGCGTCATGGGCCCTTCGACGGTGACATAGGTGGCGTATCCGGCCGGATAGATGTCATCGGCCGACGGGAAGAAAGCGATGTCAGTGCCTTCCGCGCGCATCAACGCCATATCTTTATCAGGATCCCGCGGATAGGCATCCAGATCTTCATTGGGACCGAACTGGGTGGGGTTGACAAAAACGCTGACCACGACCACGTCGTTTTCCTGCCTGGCCCGGTGGATAAGCGATGCATGGCCCGCATGCAGGTAACCCATGGTGGGCACAAACCCCACCGATTGACCTATCTTTCGCGCCTGTTTCAGCAACACCCGCAACTGCGCTTTGGTATGAACGATCTGCATATTTGCGTTTCTGGTATGCGCTTGGCTCCAGTGATTATGGGCCAAGTGTTAAGTGTAAAGGGAGGCATTCTGTCGATTTGACATGCTCACCTCCCCATGTTGCACGCTTTTACGTGCATGCTTTTGTTAAAGGGCCTAAAAATTGCAACGTAACTTCTTATGGCACCCATGCCTGGGTCTTACTGGAGCGAAGTGCATAAACGGATCGTTTGCCGTTGGGCCGTTTTCGTCTGAATTCGCGGTCTTACAGCTTGGACAGCAGGTCGGCGTCCATCTGAAAAGAGTGCTCCGGCCCGGGGAACTGTCCGGTACGCACTTCGTCGATATAGCTTTTGGCCGCTGCAACCATGTTGTCGCCCAATGTGGCGTAAGTCTTGACGAATTTGGGCTTCAATTTACGAAACATGCCCGCCAGATCCTGAATTACCAGAACCTGCCCATCGCAGTGCGGCCCGGCGCCGATGCCGATAGTGGGCACCTCCAGCTTTTGACTGATCACCTGTGCCAGGGGATCGGGAACGCACTCCAGGACAATCCCGAAAACGCCGGCATCCTGAATCAGCAACGCGTCGTCGATCAGCCGTCGCGCGGCCTCGAGATCCTTGCCCTGTACCTTGAATCCACCGAACATATTCAGCGACTGGGGCGTCAGTCCCAGGTGCCCGAGCACGGGAATCTGCGCCTTGATGATGGCCCTGATTTTTTCGATGACGTCCGCACCGCCTTCCAGTTTGACAGCTTCGGCCATGCCTTCCTGGATGAACCGCCCCGCATTGCGCACCGACTCCTCCACGCTGACATGATACGACAAAAAAGGCATGTCGCTGATCAGCAAAGCCCGGCGCGTGCCGCGCGCCACGGCCCTGGTATGGTGGAGCATATCCTCCATGGTCACGCGCAGCGTGTTATCATATCCCAGCATGGTCATGCCCAACGAATCGCCAACCAGGATGCTGTCTACACCTGCCTCGTCGAGCAACGTGGCCGTGGTGTAGTCGTATGCCGTCAGCATACTGATAGGTTGCCGTTTGGCTTTGGCACTTTTAAATGATTGTATCGTGAATTTATCTACTGTCATGGCGCGCTCTCCTTTTATTGGGTGCAGCCGCTCAGTGTGGGTCCAACGCCTTGCGGACGGCATCGGCCTTAACGCGATCACTTAACACGTCTTGAACCGCCAAATCCAGTGTTTTCAACCCCATAAAGGTATAGAAATCTTTTAAGCCACTTAATTGGTTCGCATCCAGGGCCGCCAGGTGTTGACCGACAGTAGAGACATCGCCGCGGGCAATCGGGCCGGTCAGCGCTTTGGCCGGCCCCATGCGGGCGATGTTGGCGATGGTGCCCTGAATCAGCGGCAGCATGGCTTGAAAACCCTCCTGGGGACGGATGCCGCTTTTTTCCAATGCTGCCATGCCATAGGCCGCCAGCGTCACCAGGTAGTTTGAAAAAATACAGGCCGAAAGATGATAGAGCTTTTTATCCTCAGGGCGGATTCGGAAAAAACGGTTGCCGGCTTTATCCAGCACTTTTTCAACCGCTTTCAGCCTTGGATCCGACCCTTCAAGACTAAAGTAGGTTTGCGGCAATTCGGCCAGTGCTTTGTCTTCCTGGGCAAAGGCCTGCAATGGATGAAGACTGAATACAGCCGCACCGCTATCGGCGGCGGCGGCAAGAATGGTCGATGCATGGGCCCCGCTCATATGACCGACCCAATGGTTCGCGTTGATCGCCTGTTGACGGCAAAGCGCCTCACAAACCGCCTGAATCTGATCGTCGCGCGTGGTGATCAAAACAATATCGCTGCCGGCCGCCACCTCATCAGCACTCCGGCAGACCCGGCTGTGCGTTCCCCGACATGCATGGGCGACCTTTTCCGCATGACGATCGTAGTATCCGCTGATACTCACGCCCTGCATGCGCAAGTACCTGCCGAAGGCCGTGGCCACTTTTCCCGCACCGATGAACCCAACGCGCATAACACCTCCGCTTTCCGCGGCTTATCAACGATTTTAATGGTGGTTTCCCAAGGCGACAAAATGGATCGGTTCTCAACGTCCGGGGTCTCACCGGCGTTTAAACCGACCACTAAATTGACCATCTTTGCCAGCAAGTCAATTGTTCGTTAATCCTGGCAAGAGGGGTTCAGCCGTAGCTGCTTCTCACCTGGCGGACCTTACGCGAACCCTTTTCACCGTGTTATCGCAGGGGTCCACCTGTAGGGGCGACCGGCGGTCGCCCGGTGCGGGAGCAAAGACACCATTGCCGGCAATCATGCGTGCGGGAGAATATTTCCCCGCCAGCCTGGGCGATGACCCGCATACAAGGGTTCGCGCGGGCGACCGCCGGTCGCCCCTACAACGCGCATCGTGACCATAAGCATTGCGACCATAAGCCGCGTGACCATCAAGATGTCCATTCGCCCCAGGTATCAACGGACTTGTCCATTTCATTTCTGAAATGCGACCCAGCCAATAGTAGGGTGGGCATTGCCCACCACCGCGCTTATAAACTCCCGCCCAAGCGATTGGATAGACACCGGAGCCAACATAGCGATGAGACATTGAATACGGCCAATCAAAGGCGACCGATGTAACACAAATGGTGGGCGATGCCCACCCTACCAGCCTATAAGCAACGTGACCATCAAGGTGGCCATTCGCCCTATGTACCAACGGACTTCTCCATTTCATTTCTGAAATGCGACCCAGCCAATAGTAGGGTGGGCATTGCCCACCACCGCGCTTATAAACTCCCGCCCAGCGATTGGATAGACACCGGAGCCAACATAGCGATGAGACATTGAATACGGCCAATCAAAGGCGACCGATATAAGACAAATGGTGGGCGATGCCCACCCTACCAGCCTGCTTCTCACCTGGCGGACCTTACGCGAACCCTTTTCACCGTGTTATCGCAGGGGGTCCCACCTGTAGGGGCGACCGGCGGTCGCCCGGTGCGGGAGCAAAGACACCATTGCCGGCAGTCATGCGTGCGGGAGAATATTTCCGCGCCAGCCTGGGCGATGACCCGCATACAAGGGTTCGCGCGGGCGACCGCCGGTCGCCCCTACAACGCGCATCGTGACCATAAGCATTGCGACCATAAGCCGCGTGACCATCAAGGTGCCCATTCGCCCCAGGTATCAACGGACTTGTCCATTTCATTTCTGAAATGCGACCCAGCCAATAGTAGGGTGGGCATTGCCCACCACCGCGCTTATAAACTCCCGCCCAGCGATTGGATAGACACCGGAGCCAACATAGCGATGAGACATTGAATACGGCCAATCAAAGGCGACCGATATAAGACAAATGGTGGGCGATGCCCACCCTACCAGCCTGCTTCTCACCTGGCGGACCTTACGCGAACCCTTTTCACCGTGTTATCGCAGGGGGTCCCACCTGTAGGGGCGACCGGCGGTCGCCCGGTGCGGGAGCAAAGACACCATTGCCGGCAGTCATGCGTGCGGGAGAATATTTCCGCGCCAGCCTGGGCGATGACCCGCATACAAGGGTTCGCGCGGGCGACGCCCCTACAACGCGCATCGTGACCATAAGCATTGCGACCATAAGCCGCGTGACCATCAAGGTGCCCATTCGCCCCAGGATCAACCAACATCTCCCCGCACCGCGCGTACGAATGGTTCGCCCCTAAGAAAGAACGATGGTTCGTTTCTCTGATCAGGCCAGGCGCAAGTGCGGTTACCCTGCACGCCCACGCCCCACTGGACTTTGCCTGGATTATCCGATAGATAATGTTTTTCATGCGACAAACGCGGGCGCGGGACGGGCAGTTGTGGCCGCACGCCTGTACGAAAGCGAAGCCTATGGCTTACTACTCTCACGTCAGTACCGGCTGGGACAGCCTGGACACCATCATCGACAACCTGCGCAGGGGCGACAACGTGGTCTGGCAGGTGGATAGCATCGATGAATACCAGAAACTGGTTTCCCTTTTTGTCAACAAGGCCCTCGCCAGCAACGAACGGGTGGTCTACATGCGCTTTGCCCGGCATGTGCCGCTGCTCGAGCCCCGGCCAGGGCTGACCGTCTATCCACTCCAGATCGACAAAGGTTTCGAGTCCTTTTCCGCACAGGTGCACAGCATTGTCACCCGCGAGGGCAAAGACATCTTTTACGTCTTCGATAGCCTCTCCGATCTGCTGTATGCCTGGGCGACCGACCTGATGATCGTAAACTTTTTTTTCATCACCTGCCCTTACCTGTTCGAGTTGAATACCATCGCCTATTTCGCGATTTTAAGAAACCGTCACTCCTACAAAGCCATCGCGCGCATCCGCGAAACCACCCAGGTGCTGATCGATGTCTACAGCCACGAAAGAGAGCTGTATGTGCATCCGATTAAGATTCAGGACCGCTACTCGCCCACCATGTTCTTTCCGCACATCAAGGAACGCGGCGACCTGCTGCCTGTGATCAACAGCGTCGAGGCAAGCCGCCTGTTTTCGCACCTGTCGGGCCATATTGCCGTCGATGCCCACCGCCATCTGGATTATTGGGATCGATTGTTCATGCAGGCCCAGTGGCTGCTCGACTCAGGGGCCACCCCCGAAGAAATGCAGGACATGGTCGAACAGCTGAGCCGTCTTCTGCTCAGCCGCGACAAGCGCCTGCTGGCCATGATCCGCGCCCACATGACCCTGGAAGATCTTCTTCAAACCAAGGAAAGGCTGATCGGCACAGGCTATATCGGCGGCAAATCCCTTGGAATGATTTTATCCAGAAAAATATTACTGCTGGACACGTCGCGCGACTGGTCGAAAAGCCTTGAACCCCATGATTCTTTTTATATCGGCTCGGACGTTTTCTACTCCTATATCGTTCAGAACGGCTGGTGGAAGCTGTTTATGGAGCACAAAACCCCTGAAGGGTACTTCCAGAAAGCAGCCGAATTGCAAGCCTGCATGCTCAGGGGCGTTTTCCCGGAAAGCATCCGCGAACGCTTTCAGCTCATGCTGGAGTACTTTGGCCAGTCGCCGATCATCGTGCGCTCCAGCAGTCTATTGGAAGATGCTTTCGGAAGTGCTTTTGCCGGCAAGTACGAAAGTTATTTCTGTGTCAACCAAGGATCACCTGAACTGCGCTACGAAAACTTTGAGCAAGCCGTCAAGCAGATCTTCGCCAGCACGATGAACCCGGACGCCCTCACCTACCGTTTGCAGCGCGGGCTCGCGCGCATGGACGAACAAATGGCGCTGCTGGTGCAGCGGGTATCAGGCGCTTACCACAAGCACTTTTTCTTTCCCGGACTTGCCGGCGTAGGCCTGTCTTATAACCCGTATGTCTGGAACAAGAACATGGATGCCAACGCGGGCATGCTGCGGCTCGTTCTGGGCTTGGGCACACGCGCAGTCAACCGGGTCGAAAACGATTACCCGCGCATCGTCGCCATGGACGATCCGACCGTCAAACCCGTCGCCGGGTTGAATGATATTCGCAAATACTCCCAACACCATGTCGATTTTCTCGACCTGGAGGGCAATACGCTGCAAACGCTGCCGCTGACGAATCTGATCGAAAGAGAGTTGGATCTGAAACTGGGATGGATCGGCGTGCGCGACACCGAATCCATTGAACGCCTGGGGCGCAGCGCCCGTGATCACTGGGTCCTGACCTTCGACCGGTTTTTGACCGAAACCCACTTTATCAAGACCATGTCCGCCATGCTCGCCCGGCTGCAACAGGCGTATGCGGCGCCTGTCGACATTGAATTCACAGTCAACTTCAATCATGATCAGGCGGATGCCATGCAGATCAACCTGCTGCAGTGCCGGCCCTTCCAGACAATCGGACCTTCGGCCGAAGTGGCCATGCCTGCATTGCTTCCGGCCGAAAGCATCATCATCCGCTCGCAGGGCAATTTCATGGGCGGCAACGTCTGTCTGCCGATCGCCTGCATCATCTGGGTCGATCCCAAAACGTACATGACCCTTTCTTTGTCGGACCGCTACAGCGTCGCCCGCCTGATCGGCAAATTGAACCGCCGCGTGGCGGACCGCGACAAGAACCCGAGCTTGCTGCTCGGACCGGGGCGATGGGGCACCCACACACCTGCCATGGGTGTTCCGGTCACCTTTTCCGAAATCAACCACATCACGGCCCTGGCGGAATTGAGTTACCAGGATGGCAATTTAATACCGGACCTCTCCTTCGGTTCCCATTTTTTTCACGATCTGACCGAAACGAATATCTTTTACATGGCCATATATCCTGAAAAACCGGATGTCGTGTTCAATGCAAAGTGGTTGGAAAGCCAGCCCAATTCACTTGCGCAGGTTGTCCCTGCCGAAGCCGGACTGGGACATGTGGTCAAACTCTGCAACCTCGGCGAAGCCCCTTTGATCATCCGCTCCAATGTGGCCTCCCAGGAATTGGTGTGTCATTTGACCGGCGCAGCCGGTGAGGAAAAATAAATTGGAAAAATCGCCGGTTAGAAATAGTGTACAGAGGTCCCTCGGTTGAAAACCAAACCCATCATCCTGACACTCAAAGCCAAGCTGGTAATCCTGTTTCTGATTCTGGCCCTGTTGCCGTCAGTGATTATCGGGGCATTCTCTATCCGTATTACAGAAAAAGTCATCGTCACCCTGGTGTTGCAGCAACTGGAAAACGTAGCCGCCGACAAGGCTGCCATTCTCGAACGGTGGCTGGAGGAACGCAAGGCCGACCTGCAAGTGATCGCGGGCACATCGATCGTCCAAACCATGACCCCGGAGGACATAGGCCCTTACCTGACCCTCGTCCAGGACCACTATGGCGTTTACCGGGATATTTCCGTCATGGACGCCAACGGCGGCGTCGTTTTCAGCAGCCGCGGCCAAAAACCGGATGTGGACAACGCGACCTGGGACGACTTTTCGGCCGGCAGGGCGCTGCAGATATCGGATATCACCTATTCGCCCAACGACAAGGAGTCCACGTTCAACATTGCCGTACCCATATCGCAAAACCAGGAAATCAAGGGCACGGTATACGGTACCGTAGGAACAAGCAGCATTCTTTACTCCATTTTGACGGTTTCGCTGGGCAGGACCGGGGAATGTTATCTGGTAGACAAAAACGGCACATTTCTGGCCCACAAGGAACCCAACCGCATATTGCGCGAGAACATTTCGCAATCCGAAAGCTTCAAGAATATTTTCAATCAACGCGACCGTCATGGCACCTACCTGGATTATCGCGGCATCGAAGTTTTCACCACGTCACGAAAAGTCGGCGGCACCGAATGGTACCTGGTGGTCGAACAAGACCGCGACGAAGCATTTGAAAGCGCCCAATCCCTTAAACGTTACGTGTATCTGACCGTTCTGCTGTGCATCGTCAGCGCTTTTCTGATCACCTGGGTCGTTTCCTATCACGTGGTGCGGCCCATTCGGGAATTGAGCCGGTCGGCCAATATTTTAGCCCAATCCCAGTTCACCACGACCGAAGTCAAAACCCGCCGCCAAGACGAGATCGGCATACTCTACAATGCATTCGAAAACATGGCGCTCAGGGTCCGCGAGCGGCAGAATACTCTGGAAAAAACCGTGTATCAAAAGGACGCGGCCCTCAAGGAAACCGATCTGACCCTGAAACAGATCCGGCTGATTGCAGAGCGCTCGGAAAAGTTTGCCGCCATCGGACGCCTTGGCGCCGCAGTGGCCCACGAAATCCGCACGCCGCTGACCTCGCTCAAGCTGTTTCTGGAATCGGTGCAGAGTGACATCGAAATCTCGCCCGAGTACGTGGAAGATTTCGACATTGCCATGCGTCAAATTCGGCGTATCGAATCGGCCATCAACCGTTTCCTGGAGTACACCAAGCCCCAGGAACTCGCGTTTGCCCAAATCAGTGTCGCCGACCTGATTGCAGGCGTGGTTTTCATGATACGCCCCATGGCCAACAAACAGGAGTGTGTGCTGGACATTGCTGTCGAAAACGGACTTCCTCCCATTAGAGGCGACAAGCGCTTTCTGGAGGAATCCCTGGTCAACCTTTTCATCAATTCACTTGAAGCCATGCCATTCAATGGCAAACTGTCCGTGACCGCCACGCAGGACCGCCTGCAGGAAAACGGTCACGCCAGCGCCTGCGTCCGGATCGACGTCCGAGACAGCGGCCCCGGCATTTCCGAAGCACATATCGATCTGATATTCGATCCTTTTTTTACAACCAAGAGCGCGGGGACAGGCTTGGGGCTGCCGCTGGTCATCAATACCATCCAGCGCCACGGCGGGCGGGTGCACGTAGCGAACCATGCTACGGGCGGCGCCATTTTTTCACTTTTCATTCCTTGCGGAGCACCGGAATAACCTCTCATGGAAAAGATACTGATCATCGATGACGATGAAGGCCTGAACCATTTCCTGGGTCGTTTTTTCAGAAGAAAAGGCTACGCGGTCACCGCTTGCCTGAGCGGCCGCGCGGCCCTGGAAACGATCGGCGGCCAGAGCTTCGATCTGATTCTGCTGGATTACAAAATGCCCGGATTGAACGGCCTTGACACCCTCAAGCAGATCAAAGCGGCTCAGGTCAAAACACCGGTTATCCTGATGACAGCCTACGGCAATACCGATACCGCCATCGAGGCCATGAAGCGGGGCGCCTACGACTATCTGGTCAAGCCGTTCGAAAGAGATGAATTGAGCCGCGTCGTCGGCGAAGCCCTGCAGTTGAACCGCCAGATGAAAGAAATTGTCAGCCTGCCGGATGCCTTGCAGTTGTCGGACGACCCTGCGCCCCGTGGCGCTCTGAAAATCATCGGGCAGGGCAAAAAAATGCAGGAAATCTATAAAATCATCGGCCAGATTGCCGAAAAAGACGTGGCTGTCCTGATCGGCGGCGAAAGCGGCACGGGCAAGGAACTGGTCGCGCGGGCCATCTACCACCACAGCCGTCGCAAAAACAAGCCTTTCATTGCTATTAACTGCGCCGCCATTCCCGAGAACCTTTTCGAAAGTGAACTGTTCGGCTATGAACGGGGCGCTTTCACCGGTGCCGAACGCACCTATATCGGCAAGCTGGAACGCTGCGATGGCGGCACCTGCTTCCTTGACGAAATCGGCGATATGCCGCTGTTGCTGCAGGCCAAGCTGCTGCGCGTGTTACAGGAAGGCGAAATCGAACGCCTTGGCGGCCGGCAGACAATTCGGACCGATGTGCGCGTGATCGCGGCCAGCAACAAGAATCTTGAACAAGCGGTGCGCGAAGGCAACTTCCGTGAAGATCTGTACTGGCGGTTGAAAATCATATCCATTCAGTTGCCCGCTCTGCGCCAGCGCACCGAAGATATTCCGGCGCTGGTCGACTACTTCCTGGCCCGATTCAGCGCTGAATATGCCAAACCGGTGCGCCACGTGTCCGAAGAGGTGCTGAACCGGTTCCGGACCTACACCTGGCCGGGCAATGTCCGTGAGCTTGAAAACTGCATGCGGCGGGCTATTTTGCTGTGCGCGGGCGACCTGATTGCCGAGGAGCACGTGGACCTTATGGCGCCCCGGGATGCGAGCGAGATGCAAGCCTCCGGTGCCGACCCCTTGCTGGCCGGCCTTCGCGACAAACTGCAGACGATCGTCCCCGAGATCCTGCGCCTGTCCCAAGACCATGTGCATGCCAACATCATTGATATCGTGGAGGAAACTCTCATCCTCAAAGCCCTTGAAGCGTGCGGCAACAACCAGGTTAAAGCTGCGCGCATGCTCGGTATCAGCCGCAATACCCTGCGCCACCGTTTGAAAAAGCATCTAAAACCAACTGACTGAAAAGGCCGAAAAGCAGCAGCCTGCTCAAAACTTGAACAGCCGCCTACCCGCCCCCGCTCCTCTTAAAAAAAATTTTTGCCCTGTAATCGGATACATATCCCTATTTGTAGCCATGGCACATCCTTTGCTCAGCCCCACTGTATAACTCTCAACTTTCACCTCCGGCCAACGCCGGCACGAAAGGATGGCATCATGGATTATGAAGGCCTTCTCATTTCGGAAAGAATCGACGAAGTCACCCGGCTATGTGCCAGGGAGCATCCGATATACGAGCATGTCAGCAACTTCAGTGCCGCCCTGTATATCATCGGACATATCAAATCGTCCGACATGATGTCCGCAGATGACCTGGACGCCTGCGAAGCGGCCTCTATATTAAAAGAGTATTTCACACCTGTCCGCAAAGAAGATCTGCCGGCCGCTTACGACATCCGCGAATCGGAAGACAAGTATCTGCTTGTCATCGGCAACCCGTCTTTTCCGGAACACTTCGCAGTGCTGGTCGACATGCACGGCGCCAAACCCTATTTCTCCAAGTTGAAGTTCTTCGGATGCGGCTTCGACAGCTTCGAAGAACTGGCGGCAGAGTACTTGGGAAAAGATGGTATCGGCCCTGACGATGTCGCCTACTACAAGATGAAGCACGCCCCGTCTGTTAAAATCAAAGCCTCGCTTTTAAGAAAAATCTACACAGTCAGAGATGATGGCAGTTATTCTATTTTTGAAGATGAATCGTTAACTTACAACTAGGAGGTAATCCGTGTCGGTCATTCAAGATGTAATAGCCAAAGTCAAGCAGAGAGATGCTGATCAGAAGGAGTTTCATCAGGCGGTCACTGAAGTGCTGGAGACGCTCGAACCCACCACCGAGCGCCACCCCGAATTTGTCAAAGCCGGTATTTTCGAAAGAATCGTCGAACCCGAACGCACCGTGATGTTTCGGGTACCCTGGGTTGACGACAAGGGCCAAGTGCTGGTCAACAGGGGTTTCCGGGTGCAGTTCAACAATGCGATCGGCCCTTTCAAGGGCGGCCTCCGCTTTCATCCTTCCGTGAATTTGAGCATCATCAAATTCCTCGGTTTCGAACAGGTCTTTAAAAATGCGTTGACCACACTGCCCATGGGCGGCGGCAAGGGCGGCTCGGATTTTGATCCAAAGGGAAAATCCGATGGTGAAATCATGCGCTTCTGCCAAGCCTTCATGCGCGAGCTTTTCCGCCATATCGGTGCCGAAACCGATGTGCCCGCCGGCGATATCGGCGTGGGCGGACGAGAAATCGGTTACCTGTTCGGATACTACAAAAAGATCCGCAACGAACATACCGGCGTCCTGACCGGCAAAGCGCTTGAATATGGCGGCAGCTTGATCCGGCCCGAGGCGACCGGCTACGGCACCACCTATTTCGCCGCCGAAATGATGGCGACCCGCGGCCTGGATTTCAAAGACAAAATCGTTGCTATCAGCGGTTCGGGCAACGTGGCCCAGTACGCTATCGAGAAAGTCACTCAGATGGGTGGCCGCGTCATCACGGTATGCGACTCCAGTGCCACCATCGTGGATGAAAAGGGCATCGATACCGAAAAATGCTGCTACATCATGGATTTGAAAAATATCCAGCGCGGACGCATCAAAGAATATGCGGATAAATACGATTGCGTCTGTGTCGAAGGCGCGAATGTGTGGGACGTCATCCGCGAGCAAGGTATCAAGGTGGATATCGCCCTGCCCTGCGCCACCCAGAATGAACTGGACTACGAAAACGCCACCGCCCTTGTCAACGCCGGCTGCTTCTGCGTGGCCGAGGGTGCCAATATGCCTTCGACCCCCGAAGCCATCAAAGTTTTCCAGGAACACAGGATCCTGTACGGACCCGGCAAAGCAGCCAACGCCGGCGGCGTGGCCACCTCGGGCCTCGAAATGAGCCAGAACAGCCTCAAGCTGTCCTGGACCCGTGAAGAGGTCGATCAGCGCCTGCTGATCATCATGAAAAGCATCCACACAGCTTGCCTGGATGCGGCCGAAGCGTACGGCAAAAAGGGAGATTATGTGGTTGGCGCCAATATCGCCGGCTTTACCAAAGTTGCCAAAGCCATGCTCGCTTACGGCGTGGTGTAAAAAATAGGCACAAGACCGTTTACATCGAGCGAGGGGCGAAATGTTTCGCCCCTCGCGTCGTTGAGCGTTGGGGCCGTTCCTCGCATGCCCGTGTGCCCCGCGGGTCCATTGGCCTGTGGACCGTGACCCGTCAGCCACTTGCCCGTTAAGGTCTTCCTTTGCCGATCAGACGCATGATGTCGTCCAGAGGATTGCCGTCGCCGTTCAGGTCGAGCATGGAGGCAAGTCCCGACCCTGAGCCGCCGCTCTTCCCGCCCAGTAAGCTTCCCAGCAGTCCTTCGAGCCCGCCACCCCCCGTGGAGGGTTGCTCCGCGGCGCTGCCGCCCTGCTGCTTGGCCATGTAGCCGGTGACCAGCATCGCCACCATCGGAAGCATCTTCTTGAGCAGAGATGGCTCCAGCCCAGACTGCGAGGACGCCTTCTGGGCGACCGCGCGGCTCACGTCTTTGGTGCCGAATAGCTGCCCGAGCACGTTGTTGCCGCGGCTTACGTTCGTCGGCTGCGGCGCCAGCACGTCGTCGAGCAGATCGCCGCCGCCCAGCTGTCCGAGCAGGCCGCCAAGCCCGTCCATGCCCGTGGGTTGGGATTGTGCCTGCCGCTTGAATCCGCCGAGGATCGCAGGGATAAGCGCCTCGGCCCCGCTGGCTGCCTGGGTCTCGCTGAGGCCCAGTTCACGCGCCATCGACTGCAGCCCGCCCATCTGTGCGAGGATGTCGGTAACTTGCATGACCTGACTCCTTTTTGAAAGTTTGGCTGCCGGCTCAGTCCAGCAGTTCCTTGGGCACATTCCCCCCGTTGGCGGCGATGCGTGCCAGCACGGTTTTGTGCAGCCAAATGTTCATTTTGGCCGAATCCCCCATCAACTCCGCCGGACAGCCCAATTCCGTAGCCAGTTCCTTGCGTGCCGCGAAGCTGCTGTCGATCTCGAGAAGCTTGAGCAAATCGACGATGGAGGTCCGCCAGTTCAGCTTTTGCGCGTTCGCCGCCGCGCGCTGCTCCAGTTGCGCGACCACATCGACCAGCGCGACCGGCTGGGTCTGCGGTGCGGCCGGAGTCGTCTCCGGGGTGGCGGGTGTGGAATCGGCCGAAGCCTTGGTGATACCGAGTTTTTCGAGAATTTTACCGAATAATCCCATGACGATCTCCTTATGTTGGGCGAAGATAGCACCAGCCGACCGAATTGGTCAGGATGTGCAATCTCCGGATTCAGCGTGGGACGGCAAGCGGACGGTGTATCCATTATGAAAGAAGCAACCGGCGAAAAACATTCAATGATGAACAGTCACCTGAAACCATACTTATGGTTTGCTTATATTCAATGAAAGGTTTGCTTATAATTCAATTAAAGTTTGACCAGAACTGCACACCCGCTTTCAACTCCCCTATTCCAACCCTTGAGCCGCCATTCTATTACTTTTTAATAAATAAATTAAAAATAATGTAATATTTTTTGCGTTGATCATATTGACACCGTCTGATTCGCTTTTAAATTTCTGACAAAGCGATTCACCTGACAACGAACCGCATGAATAAATCAGAATGAACGTCAGCAAAAAGGAGGTAGGCTATGTTTTATCCCAGACTATTCAGCATGCCGACATTTTCATCCCCCCGGCCGTTTGAGGAACTCAGCCGTATGCGACGGCAAATGGATCGCATCATGGATTCACTCATGGAGCGACAAACTTCGATTATGGGTGCGGGCGTATTTCCGGCCATTAACCTGACAGAAGACGAAAACCACTTTTACCTCAGGGCTGAACTGCCCGGCGTGATGACTCAGGACCTGGACATCCAGGCGACAGCCAGAAATCTGACCATATCGGGTGAGCGCAAACTCGAGGTGGAAGGCGAATCTGCCAAGTACCATCGCAGAGAGCGTGAAGGCGGACGATTCTCACGCGCCTTCGCGCTTCCCAAGGAGATCGACGCGGAGCGGATCGAGGCCCGTATGCGCAACGGCATCCTGACCATCAAAGTGCCCAAAGCTGAATCGGCCAAACCCCGACGCATTGCCATCGAAAGCTAACATTACCAATCCGACAAGGAGGAACAAGCCATGACGGACGTCAATGTGAATAAAGAATTAAAAATCAAAGAAAAACAAGAAGTGGCCACTCCGGCCGAGCAAACCCGTCCGGGCGCAATTTTTGCACCTCATGTGGACATCTTCGAAAACGATAACCATCTTACCGTATTGGCCGACTTGCCCGGGGTGACAACGGACAAGCTGAATATCGATCTACGTGACAATGTATTGACCCTGGTCGGTGATGTCAGCCCTTATGAGGGGCCCGACGAAAAGGACCTGTCGATCGAGTATGAAGTCGGCCGCTACTATCGTCAATTCACGCTTTCGGAAGTGATTGATCAGAGCCGCATCGAAGCCCAACTCAAAGATGGGGTACTGCGATTGACACTGCCCAAGGTGGAAAAAGCCAAACCGCGAAGCATTACTGTTTCTGCCGAATAGTTCGGTGGAACCGGCATACCGGGGAGAGGCCGAGGGTCTTCCGAAAGCCTCTCCCCTGTAAAACCCTGGTGGTACCCGTGCATGGATAGTAACACAGGTGTCAAAAATTGTTCACGCATCGCGAATGATCGCGTAAAGTGAGATCGTCCACCATCGGACGCAACCCTTATCAATTCCAATATCTGCAGTTTTTTCTGAACGTTATTTTCCCGCCGAAATTCCGCGAAGCCCTCCGATCTCAGTGGCATAGCATTTGCTGTCATAGTTGGTGCCGAAATAGCAGCTTGACTTATCCGCACAGCGAGGGCAAAGGGGTTCAGTTGCGCCTCGCATCCACCACGGAAACGGAGCAACACGAATTATGCCAGACTACTGCAGAAGGAATTTCCTGAAAATGGGAATGGGCGCATTGGCCCTGAGCGTCGTGCCGATGAACGCGCTCGCGGCCGCGCTGAAAGGTTTCGACGCACGGCGTACGCTTGCTTTTTATAACACCCACACAGACGAAAGCTTACAGGTATGCTATTTCGAGCAGGGTGCTTACAGAGAGGATGGACTGGTCGAAATCGCCCGCATCCTGCGGGACCATCGCACCGACACGGTCAAACCCATTGATACCGCGCTGCTCGATCTGTTGTTTGCTGTCAAATGCCGTATCCGCCCGCGCGGCCCCTTTCATGTGATTTCAGGATACCGTTCGCAATCGACCAACGAAATGCTGCGCCGCAATACAAGCGGCGTTGCCAAAAAAAGCTATCACACCAAAGGCCAGGCGGTCGATATCCGCCTGCCGGGCTACAACACCTCCGGCCTGCGCAATCTGTGCGTCAAGATGAATGCCGGTGGTGTGGGCTACTATTCCCGTTCCGATTTCGTACACCTTGACATCGGGCCGATCCGCACCTGGTAAGCTTTACGGACAGTGTGTTTCCAGCGCTATGACGATCGGCGTTTGGATGTCGGGGTCGCCGCCTCTACCGAGGGTATCGCGGAAGGCGGACGCAATTTAAGCGCCCGGTCCAATTTGGTATCGCGCTTGTAGATATCCTTGCGAAACTGCAGGGTGCCGCTCTCATCCACCCAGGCGGTCATGTAGAACAGGTGCACCGAGATCGGCTGTTGAAACCGGATAATCTGCTGCCGTTTTCGGCCGATGACATTGTTCAGCCGCTCAACACTCCATTCGGAATCATCCTTGACGAGATAGGTAGCCAATGCCACCGCGTCCTCCACCCGAATACATCCTGAACTGAAATCGCGCTGCACTCTGCCAAACAGGGCACGGTTGGGTGTGTCATGCAGATAGACCGCAAAATGGTTGGGGAACATGAATTTTAAACGCCCCAGCGAGTTGGTGGGACCGGGGTCCTGCACCAGGCGGAAAGGAAAATTGAATTTTCCATAGTTCTGCCAGTCGATATAGTGCGGGTCCATGGCCGGCGCGTCTTCATCCCATCCATGGTATACTTTGATTCCCTGGCGTTCCAGGTAGCTCGCATCTTCGACCACCTTTGGCAGAATATCCTCCACCGCGATTTTATAGGGCACGGTCCAATAGGGGTTGACCACCATGTAGGTCATGGGTGAGCTGAACACGGGCGTGCGTCGCGCCGGGCGTCCGACCACCACGCGCATGCGAAGAGCCGTCTGTCCGGCATCCATCACGCGCAGGCTGAAATCGGCGGTATTGACTTCGATATACCGTTCTCCGAGATCGTGGGGCATCCAGCGCCAGCGTTCCAGATTGATCTCAATTTGGCGGATGCGCTCCTGGACGGAAACGTTCAATTCAGCCAACGTCTTCGCCCCCACATGACCGTCAGGCTCCAAACCGTGTCGTTCCTGAAAACGCTTCAGGCCTTCTTCCAATAAAGGGTCGAAAAAATCGACAATCTCGGGATCCTGCTCGGCGGCGGGCATATCGCCGCTGCTGCGCAGTCGATCGCGTAAAGCCACAATACGCGTATCACGATCACCGGGCCGCAGGGTCGCGCCGGCCTCAACCAGGGGCCATCCGCCCTGCTGCTCTATCGACCGCATATGCCAGAGGGCCGCCTTCAATGCGGCATAGCCCAAATGAACGGGTGCTAATTTGTCTATGACCCGATCGAGTTGGTCTTCCGTGGCCACATGATGCAATGCTGCCATGATGTCGACCGAGTGATCGGAGAGCAGCCAGTCGGTATGCAACGTTTCGGGACTGACCCGCCCACTGGCCAGGTGCGAACTCAACAACAGAAAGGCATCGGTGAGCAACAACTCGAATTCAGCCCACTGGGCGGCATCCTGCTCCGATGGCGCCACTTTCTGCGTCTGCATTTCATCGAGCATCGCGCGAATCGCGCTAAGATGATAATCGCCGGGCTGAAGCCCGTCGTGATCCGATTGCTCGATGGCCCGGATCAATGATTGGGCCATCGGCCGCATGCCGTGGCCATCTAACCAGATGGGGGCAAACAGACGCTCTTCATAAAAGAGGGGCACCCACTTGAGCCCGCAAATGAGTTCCCCGCGGCAAATGAAACCGGTTCCTTCCTCCTGCAGTGCGATCAGATTTTGAATGCGGCCGCTCACCTGGTCGATAAAAGAGGCTTGTTCCAAAGCCCGGGCCGCAGGGGCAACGCACACCATGTAGCCGATACAAAAGGCCAAACCATATCCAAGTCCCGATGCTCTCACTCTGTTTCTGCTGAAAATCATAGACTACCTGTTTCTGTTCCGGCTGGCCGGATTTGTATCTATTCGCACACGCCTTGCCGGTACCGGTCTACCACACCTCCGGATAACCGATATCGACAAAGGCGTTCTCCAGTTTGGCCTTGTGCCCCCGCTCCATGGCGGACAACTCCAGAAATACCTTTTTTTGATCTGGATCACTGCACGCCGCGGCCAAATCGGCATAGCGGCGCATGGCCGCCTGCTCCTTTTTCATGGCCAGGGCAATGGCATCGGCGGGCTTCATCGCAAGCGATAATTCCTCTGGAACATCCACGGTTTCAGCCACATGATAATCGGTAACCTGCGCAAAGTGGATGCGCTGGTCGGGATTTTCCCGAAATTTCTCCAGAATTCTGCGATGATTCAGCTCTTCAGCGGCTAAATCACGGAACATCTCCGCCAAATAGCTATCCTGGACGCGATCGGCCACCTGCTGGTAAAAGCGATGGGCTTCGATTTCCGCCTGAATCGCATCGGCCAGAATATCCCGATAGGTGTTTTCTTCCATGGTCGACGACCTCCCGTATGTTTTATTAAACGCATGCACAGCCAACCAGACGGTGTCACCGTGGGGGTCCGTCCAAGCCACCCGGTGCCGGACACCGGCCGGAATCAGCAACGCATCCCCTTGCTTCAACACAATCGTTTCCGGCTGGTCCTCAATGATCAGGCCGGCACGCCCCTTGACCAGCATGACCCATTCGTCCCAATCCTGATCGTACCAGGAATTTTCGAGTGAACAGTGGCCTCTGGAAACGATCCGTTCAATCCTGACGTGCGGGTTCTCGAATAGGGTTTGAAACCATTCCGCGGACATGGATTCAGGAATATTTTTGAGTAAATGCGTCGGTTGGATCGCGTTCATGGTCCCGCAGTGATATTTTAGCGAGAATCTCACTAAATGTTCCATCCTGTGTAGCCAATCGCTGCCCGCAAGTCAATCATGCGTCATACCTTTTCATGAGCAAGGTGGGTAGGGTCTCGAAAACGGACCCGCCGTCAGGGCGCCAACGCAGCTTTTTACCCCAGGGGCCGTGGTTTGTTCGCCCTACAGCACGCCAACCAGCAGCGTCAGGGGCAATCCTCCATGAATCAGGCGCAGCGGTTCGAGACCGGCTGGCAAACGCGTGATCAGCTCCGGGTGGGGGACGAGCAAAGCCACCTGCCATCCCCTGAAATCCGTCGCCAGTTTAGTCCCGATCCGGCTGTAAAACCCATGCGGCACGCTGTCCGGTTCGAGTCGGCGGCCATAGGGCGGATTGATGACGATCAAGCCAGCTGTATCGCTGGGGGGCGTCCGCGTGAAAAAGTCGCAACAGGTCACCTGGATGGCATCTTCCAGACCATGCCGTTGAACGCAGTCCGATAAGTGGCGGACAGCTTCCGGGTCGGTGTCGGACGCGAAAATCAGGGGCGACGCCAGCGTGTGGCGCTCTTTTGCGGCAGCCGCCTTTAAAAAGGCCCATTGCCGTGGACGAAAAGCCGGCCACTGCATGAACGCGAACGTGCGCAATGCGCCGGGTGCAACCTTCTTGGCGATCAGGGCCGCCTCCAGGGAAAAAGTGCCCGCCCCGCACATGGGATCGAGCAGAGGGCGCCGCGGATCGTATCCGGCCAAATCCAAAATGGCGGCCGCGGCGGTTTCGCGCAACGGTGCGGCAGCCGCATGCGTTTTAAAGCCGCGGCGGTAAAGGTTGGGCCCGCTGCTGTCCAGCGAAAGGCTCACTCGGTCGTTGTCCAGGCGCACATACAAGGTTTGATCGTGCGCCCCGGCCGGAACGACATCTTGTGTCTCCCAATACGCCTGGATGGCTTGTCCGATGCGCGCGGCGACCGCCTCGGAATGATACAAACGCGACTGGTGGGTGCTGACCTTGCAAACCGGTACCGCCCCCCGGGGCAAGTAACGCTTCCAGCCGAACGCGGCGGCTCGTTTGGCCAATTGCCGGAAATTGGTGGCTTTAAAGTCATCCAGGCGCATCAGCACGCGACCGGCCGTGCGCAGATGCAGGTTGGCCCGGTAGAGATCTTCCAGGCGCCCGCTGAAAGACACGCCCCCCCGGTCAATGGCGTCCACGTGCAGGGAGTCCGACAACTCGGACAGCTCCCGGGCGCACACCGCCTCCAGACCCGGCGCGACAGTACAGTAAAAGCTCTGCCGGCGTCCGATCACATGACGCTTGATCTGTTTCTCCAAATTATCGTCTGGCACCATGCAGTCCCCTTCCATTCATGTACCGGCCACACGATCAGACGTGGCCCCGCTTTGCCGGCCCACATGGCCATTGAACCCATCATACCAACCTTCGATAACGCACTCAGCGAGGTAAACCGGGTGGGTGCTCCGCGCCACATCAGCCGTCGTTTCGTCATCCGGGGGCTTGGAAAAGCTCTTGCCAACAACGCCCATCAATACTAAGGTAACCCCAATCGGCGCAGACCTACCAGCCGCACCGACGTTTGTAAATACGTTGTTTCCCGTGTTCTCTACAGACCACCTTCGGCTTCATAGATGCGCTCATAATTCTCATGGCTAAAGTATTCATCAAAAAAGCAGCCTATCATCCTCCCCTGATCCACGACCTTGTGGCGGAAATGTTCGACAGCATGGGCGCAAACTGGATAGATCGCGGCAGCCGCGTTCTGGTCAAGCCCAACCTTCTCCTGCCGGCCGCACCCGACAAAGGCATCGTCACCCATCCCATGATCTGCAGGGCGGTCGTGCAGTATCTGCTCGAAAAAGGCGCCCGGGTGCAGGTATCCGACAGCCCCGGAATTGGCAGCTTTCGCAAAATTCTCTCTGAAACCGGACTGAAAGAGGCTCTCGAAGGATTGGAGGTGGAGGTCAAGCCCTTCGAAAATTCGATCGACATCGATATCGGGGAACCGTTCGGGCGCATTCCGATCGCCCGGGATGCCATCGAAGCCGATGTGGTGATCAACCTGGCCAAACTCAAAACGCATGCCCAGATGTATCTCACCCTGGCCATCAAAAACATGTTCGGCTGCATCGTGGGACTGCGCAAACCCGAGTGGCACCTGCGCACCGGGGTGGATCGCATCATGTTCGCCCGCCTGCTCGTCCAGATCTACCAAGCCGTGGCACCGTCGTTTACAATCGTCGATGGCATCCTGGCCCTCGAAGGCCAGGGTCCCGGCAAGAGCGGTCAACCGCGCGAGCTCGGCTTACTCATCGGCGGTGAAAACGGTCACGCTGTCGATGAAACCATCTGTACATTGCTCGGACTCGATCCTGCCGAACTGGTCACCAGTGCCCAGGCCCGCAGCATGGGCTGCTTTGACGGCCATGTCCACGTCAGCGGCGACATTCATATCGTGAACGATTTCACGTTCCCCGAAATGAATTCACTCAGCATGGGGCCGGCCTCACTCAGCAGCTTCATGCGCAAATACATGCTCCAAAAACCGGTGGTGGACAAAAAAAAATGTAAACTATGCGGGGAATGCTGGAAACTGTGCCCGGCCAAGGCGATCACCACCAATGTCCACGGCGTCCAATTCGACTACAATGCCTGCATCCGCTGCTATTGCTGCCTCGAAATGTGCCCGCACGGCGCCATCCGCGCCCGTGAACCGCTGCTGGGCAAAGTACGCCGCCGCCTTACCGGCTCCTGAAATTTTTCCGCCCGCTTGCGTTTCCTCCGCAAAACCAGGATCACCACAGCCAGGTAGGGTGGGCCTCGCCCACCATTGTATTATGTCGATCGCCTCTGTGATTGGCCGTATTCAATCTTTCTTCGGCTATGTTCAATCCGGTGTCTATTCAAATCGCTTGGGCGGGATCAGTCAGAACCGATGATGTTGTATAACGCGGTGGTGGGCAATGCCCACCCTACTATTGGCTTTTTTACGTCACCCCACACTCAACGAATCACCGCAGCCAGTAGGGTGGGCATTGCCCACCATTGTTTTATGTTGATCGCCTCTGTCACCCCACATTCACGAATCACCGCAGCCTTTATTGACATGCAGCCCCCATGCGCCCGCACGACTTTATTATTGACCTCCCCCCACACACCGACTAAAAAGAAGGGCGGTACAACGATCCACCCGATCGCCTGGCAGACACCGGGCGTGAATTCCGGATGAGCACCCATCACCACCCTCGCATGGCAAGGCAGCGCCAGAGAGGCCGGATGCCGCCGCCTTATCGACAGCGCGCCGTAACGAACGGCACAACCCCATAACGACCCGGCAATCGGCAGGAACAGGAAGAAAGAGAGGTTCATGTATGGCAGGAATCAACAAAGTTATCTTAGTCGGACACCTGGGACAAGATCCTGAAATCCGCTACATGGCCGATGGCACGGCCGTAACCAATTTCAGCATTGCCACTTCGGAAAGCTGGAAAGACAAACAGACAGGTGAAAAGAAAGAGCGCACCGAATGGCATCGCATCGTGGCCTGGCGCGCTCTGGGGGAACTCTGCGGCAAATACCTTTCCAAGGGGCGCCAGGTCTACGTGGAAGGCAAGCTGCAGACCCGCTCCTGGGAAAAAGACGGAACCACCCGCTATACCACCGAAATCGTCGCATCGGAGGTTCAGTTTCTGGGCGGCCGTGAAGACGGTGGCGGCCGCGGCGCCCGCCCCGCGTCATCTGGTGGTGGCAATCAAATGAACGACCGCGGATACCCCGAACCGCCCATGCCCGACCGCCAGGAAGACGACATCCCCTTCTAGCCCCTATCAGCACTCACCTGCGCGCATGGTTCCCGTTCCCACGCTTCGGCGTGGGAACGAAATACCTTGAGAATTGGCGCAGGCTGATCTGATCCATTACCATGATGCACGCTTTTACGTGCATGCTTTTGATAACCATTCCGGGGACTTGCACAGACGGACGCCACGTCAGCCATGAGATTTAGTGAGGCATAAGGCGTGCGCAGGACATAAGGGCCGCACTGTTTGAGCGCAGCTAAGTTTGCGGCCCGTCCGGAGCATGCCTTATTGCCTCACTTAATCGAATGGATGGTGGCGCGGACCACCCACCCGGATCACCGGGGTTTTTCCTACGTCACGTCAGCCCACGCCCGTATCTCACTTGACCGAAGTGGATAACCAGATACGCTTTAAAATAAAAACCCATTGACAACCTCCGTGCTACAACCTACATTTGTAGCAAAAAGCAACAGAAGAACCGGAGGATACCATGGCCAATCCTTTAAGATTAAATCCCGACCTGGTACAGGCGGCCGAACGCGCCGGCATGGTCCAAAAACGCTCGGTACCCAAGCAAATTGAATTTTGGGCTGATTTAGGCCGCGCGATCGAAAATGTCATCGACTACTCGGATATTTTCGCCATCCTGCAAGGCTTGAAAAAAATCACGGTCGAACCGGTCGCACCCGCCGCCGCGGACCCTGAAGACATCTTCGCCGACTTGGAAAAAAGCCGCGCCCATGGACGACTGGCCGAACGCATCACTGCCGGCCCACTTTACTATGAAGCCAGCCGCAGCCGGCCCGGCCTGCTTGACCGCGTCGATACGGCCACCGGCGAACGGCACACCGGTCAGTTCCACAACGGTGCGTTCCAGGCCGTCGAGGCATGAAGCAGCTGTGGGTGCTTTGCGGCGGTAATGGCGCCGGCAAATCGACTTTTTTCGAAATAGCCTTGGCGCCGCGTGGCGTCAAACTGGTCAATGCCGACGTAATCGCCAAAATAATCCGCCCCGAGCGGCCCGAATCGGTCAGCTACCAAGCCGCCGGCATCGCCGAAAAAATCAGGAATGCCCTGCTGCTGCAAGGCACCGGTTTCTGCTTTGAAACCGTCTTCTCCCATCCTTCCAAAATCGATTTCATTGCCAGAGCAAAAGGATTGGGCTACGAAGTCATTCTGGTCTACGTTCACCTGTGCAACCCCCAGCTCAACGAGGCCCGTGTTCAGCAAAGAGTGTCCCAGGGGGGCCACAATGTTCCGGTCGAAAAAATCCACAGCCGAATTCCGCGCACCATGCGGCACGTAAGACAGGCCCTGGCCCTGGTGGACGAAGCCAGGCTCCTGGACAACTCCCTGCGCGACGATCCTTTCCGCCAGATAGCCATTGTCCGCAAAGGCCGCTGCGTATGGACAACCGATCCCGTCCCGGATTGGGCCCACCCCATTCTGCGCCCATAGGACAAACATAAGGGGCAACAGCGAGCAAGAAGGTGCGCGGATAGGGCGAAAAATTGTCGCCCGGTTCCCTGCTATCGAAAAGCAATCCGTTTGTTCGGGTGTGTAATTGCTGAATTGCAAAATAGTACTATTGTTCCTGTAAAATGCGGTCAATCCTTTATACCCATCGTGACCGGTTTCTCCTAATTTGCGGTTAATGGAGGCGTCGTAACAAATTCTCCTCCCTTTCCCGGACAACGGTCGATATACCTTCGACTTTTAATTTTATAATAATTCAACTTTCTGGATTCAGCACTGAAGAGGTGAACCGCACGGGTGGTCTGCGTAACGTCGTAGTACGTGGTGGCGCATACCACCTGCACGGTTCACCGGTGTTCAAGCTCAAAAGAAGACTTATAGTTTTCTACATACAACTTTAAACGCCGGCGAAGCCGGTTAGGAGGTCGCTATGGTAGCAATTCGGCGCAGGGCGTGCCGCGGTCCGATGAACGCGGGTTGGCTGGGGGCATTGTGCTTGGCGTTGTCGCTGGTCGTTGCAGCACCGGTTGGCGTATGGGCACAGCCACCTTCGGAAGGACTCGCCGACTTGGCCGAGGAGGTCAGGCACAGCGTCGTCAACCTGTTCACGACGCAAATCGTCAAGATGGGCCGACAGCCCGGCATGGGCGAAGAGGGGCCGCTGCGCGACTTTTTCGGCGACGAGTTTTTCGAACGTTTTTTCGGCGGCTCGCCGCAACGTGAAAGACGCGCCAATGCGCTGGGTTCCGGCTTCGTTATCTCTTCGGATGGCTTGATTCTGACCAACCATCACGTGGTGGCCCGCGCCGAAGAAATCAAGGTGCGCATGGAAAATGACAAAGAGTACGATGCCAAGCTGGTCGGCAGCGATCCCAAAACCGATCTGGCGCTTATCCAGATCTCGCCGGATAAGGATTTCCCCTCGCCCGCCCGCATTGGCAACTCAGACGCCATCCGCGTGGGTGCCGGAGTGATGGCTGTGGGCAACCCCTTCGGATTGGGACTGACCGTGACCTCCGGTATTCTCAGCGCCAAGGGACGCATCATCGGGGCCGGTCCGTACGACGATTTCCTGCAGACCGATGCGGCCATCAACCCCGGCAACAGCGGCGGACCATTGTTCAACATGCAAGGGGAAGTCATCGGCATCAACACGGCCATTGTGGCCCAGGGACAGGGCATTGGATTCGCCATCCCCATCAATCTGGCTGTTGAATTGCTTCCGCAACTCAAGACCGGGCGCGTCGTGCGCGGATGGCTGGGTGTCATGATCCAGGATCTGACCCGACCCCTGGCCGAATCACTGGGAATCAAAAACGAGGAAGGCGTGCTGGTCTCCGATCTGGCCGAGGATGGTCCTGCCGCTAAAGCGGGCATGCAACGCGGCGACGTGATTGTGCAAGTCGATGGCGAGCAAGTCAAAGAAGCTTCCGTTTTGTCCCGAAAAATAGCGGCCACCAAACCGGACACCAACATCAGGGTAACGGTCATCCGCAATGGCAAGCGGGAAAGAATTTCAGTCACCCTGGGCACGCTGCCGGACACCCCGCAAGAGCGTGAAGAAAAAACGGAAACGCCCAAGCCCAGTGAAAAATGGGGCCTGTCGGTGCAAAATCTCACGCCTGAGTTGGCCCAGCGCATGGGATTCGCTCCCAACGAAAAAGGGGCCGTGGTCGTGGACGTCGATCCGACCAGCCCGGCCGGCCAAAACGGCCTTCAACGCGGTGATCTGATCAAGGAGGTCAACCGCAAACCGGTTGAAAATGTGGAAGATTTCACGAAGGAAATCGGCAAAAACGACAAGGATAGTCTGCTGCTCCTGGTAAGACGCGGCGAAGGGACGATCTACATCGTCTTGCAGAAATAAACGCGATAATTTCTTTTTCGAGAGATTTTTTAGAGTGTCTCAGTAAAAACGTCTTGCTGCCATGCTCTGCATGGGAACGAAATCGCGCGTGGCGTTCTGGTGTCAATGCGTGCATACAAAGGCGGGCAGGCAACTGTGTTGTGAATCGAATGCACCTATATGTGGATAAAGGAGACTGACATGAAAGTCGGAGACAGAGGATATATGAAGACAATCATCGACCGCGAAAAGTTGATGACCCTGAAAACCTGTGCGGCGTGCGGGCAACCTTTCAACCTGGGTGATCCGGTGGTGCTGGCGTGCGGGGCATGGGAAGGCCCGCCGAAGCTGATCCACGAAGGCGAAGCGGTGTACGACGAAGAGACCGCCACCTATGTCGAACGCCGCTGTTACGCAGCCCGGAAGGGATGAGCAAAGCAGAATCATCGTTCAGCCTGTAGGGACGAACCTTGTGTTCGCCCGCTGCGTAAGATGCTTTTATTGGTTTGTATAGGCTGCCGTCCGTGGCACGTGGGACGCAAACGGTCGCGCTGAGGTACGCACGGTGCGGTTTTAAGATGAAAATTTACGCATCAGCCGCTTGCGCAACCACAATAGCCCGAACCCGATCACCAGGAGAACGCCGGCCGCCGTCAGGACATTGATCCAACTCGGATTTTTGAATACCTGCAACATGCGATCGGTAAAGATGGTGATCACCAGAATACCGGGCAGCATGCCCAGCAACGTTCCCAACAAATAAGCGCCCTGCTTGATGCGGGTGGTGCCGGCCACAATATTGACAACGGTAAACGGCGCCACCGGCAGGTTGCGCACGATCATCACGGTCAAAACACCCTGGCGGGAGAGATACTTGTTCAGGCGGGTCAGCCGCTCGCCGGCGACTCTGCGCACCGTGCGTTTGCCCAACCGCCGGCCGACCCAATAAGTGGCCCAGGCGCTCAGGACCGTGCCGATCATGGCGCACACGAAGCTCTGCCACGGCGGCAGAATCAAGGCGGTGGCGCCGACCAGCAATGTCACCGGAACGAAAATCAGGCTGGCCACGACGTAGGTGCCAACCACCAATGCCATCAAGACGCGCCGGTCGTCAACCACTCCGGCCCACTGTGCCAGCCGTTCGATGGTCAGCCAATCCGCCAGCGGCGTCAGGCGCCAGACCGCGGCCAATCCAAACAGAATTAGGATCATCACCGCAATCTTGACAAACTGACTACGGCTGGACTGCTGTTCAGGCGCGCGGGCGAAATGGTCGATGACCTTATCGAAATGAAAGGGTTCTTCAGGGTCCAGGAACGAAGCGTCCGGCACCCAAGCCGTACCGTCGACCACCGGCGCCGCATCCAGGTCGAGCGGTTTCAGGCAACGCGTAGCGCCGCAGATGTTTCGGATCGCGCCCCGGACCGACCCCTCGCGTTCGCACGCGGCGGCCACCTCTTGCACGGAGGCCCCCAGGTGCTCGGCCAGCAGGTTCAGGCGGAACCGGCGCAGGGCCCGGCCCACATCGCTGTCGCCCGCATCTTCAACCACCAGGCAACACTCCGTGTCCAATCCCATCGACCGATTGCTCAAGTTGGCCGAACCCACGATGGCCAGGCGATCATCGGCAATCAGTATTTTGGAATGCACATAGACGGGCAATGTCCGGGCGCCCACCGCGGGCCAATACACCGACAGCCGCCCATGGCGATCCGCCTCGGCAAGACTTGCCAGGCAGCGCCGGCGGATGGCGTCCATAGTGCTCTGTTCCAGCCAACCGTTCGCCTTGGACGGCATTACGATCACGATTTCGGGACCGTTTTCTTCCTGCAGCCGCGGCGCAAGGCGTTGGCAGATGCAATCCGCGGTCAGATACTGGTTTTCGATGTACAACAACGTCTGCGCCTGATCGATGGCATCCTGGTAAATCCGTTCGACTTCACGCACCGCCGCCTGGTCCTTGTAGGCCGGCAAAGTGCGCGCAATGGCCACCGGGCAGGCGGTCATATCCACCGGCATGGCTTGCGGCCACTCGGCGCGGGGCGAAAGTTTCGGTGTCGGCAGATTGACGCCGACCGCGCGCCGCCAGCGTTGTCGGAACATCTCACCCAAGGCCTGGGCGGTTTCGCCGCCGACCGCCATCTGGATGTCATGAAAAGGGCTGTAAAGGGTACCATTGGGCGCACTGCGGTGAGGGTCATCCGGGTGATGCGCCGGTGTGTCCCATCGGTTGCCGGTCAGATCCAGACCGCCGCAAAAGGCAATTTGGTCGTCGACCACCACGAACTTCTGGTGATGCGAAGCCCCCAGCGGATGCTGGTCGTCTAACTGGAAGTGTATGCGACGATGGCTTTTCCAACCAAAACTGACGACCGGCATCCATTGCCGTTCGCGCAAATAGATCATGGCAAAGTCCCAGGACAACACATAGGTCTGGAGCGATTTATTCCGTGAAACCATGTCGTTGAGAAAGGCACCCAGCGAAGGAATGGGCTCGGAAAAACGCCCGCGCGGATCGAGCGTTAAACGGCTGTCGAAATCCCAACCAGCAATATAAATTGTTTGGCGCGCGTGGCGCACGGCGTGCACGAAGGCGTCGAAATAGGCTGCCGCGTCGATCAGAAAAGCGGCCTTGTCGGCCTGGGTACGGCGCCAGCAATTATGTCCTTCGCGGATGATCATGCATTTTCCGTGGGTTGGTCCCCAAAATAGGCACAGTTGAAGACAAGTGCAACAGGCCCGCAGACCTCAGGCTACCGTTCCGCCAACCCGTGTCCGTGCGCAAACTCCCAGCGCTTGTCCAGATAATACAAGATGGGCACGGTCATGCGCGAAAAGAGCAACGAGGCCACCTCGCCGGCCATCAGCGATATGGCCAGCCCCTGGAAAATGGGATCAAAGAGAATCACCGATGCGCCCACCACCACCGCAGCGGCCGTCAACATCATGGGCCGGAAACGCACCGCGCCCGCGTCCACGACGGCCTGGTCCAGGGGCATGCCCTCGCGCAGGCGCAGCTCGATGAAGTCCACCAGGATGATCGAGTTGCGCACCACAATGCCGGCCCCGGCAATGAAGCCGATCATGGAGGTCGCCGAAAAGAACGCACCCATGGCCCAGTGGGCCGGCAAAATGCCGATCAAGGAAAAGGGGATGGCCACCATGATCACCATGGGCGTGGAAAAAGATTGAAACCAGCCCACCACCAGCACGAAGATCAGGATCAGGACCACGCCGAACGCCAAGCCCAGGTCGCGGAACACCTCGTAGGTGATGTGCCATTCACCATCCCATTTCATGGCAAAGCGCCGGTCGCTGTCCGGCACGTTGGCGGTCAGTTGCGCGATCTCGTAGCCCTCGGGCAATGCGATGGCGGCGATCTTATTACGCATTTCCAAAATGGCGTACACCGGGCTCTCCTTGGCGCCGGCCACGTCAGCGATCACGTAGACCACGGGCATCAGGTTCTTATGGTAAATGCTCTTGTCTTCGGCCGTCGCGCGCGCCTGAACCAATGCCGACAGCGGCACCAGTCCGCCATCGGCCGCGGCCATCTTGATCGACTCCAGCCGCTGGATGTCCGCGCGCTCGGCCAAGGGCAGCTTGGCCAGAATCGGGACATCCTCGCGCTCGTCGGGCTGATGCAACAACCCCACCTGCTCGCCATTCAGGGCCAGCATCAGCGTGCGGGCGATCTGCATGACGCTGATGCCGTGCATAGCGGCCCGCTCGCGATCGACATCCAGCTGATAGCGCGGGTAGCCATCCTCCATGAACCAGTCCGCATCCACCACGCCCTCGGTCTGCTCGAAAATGCGCATGATGTCGCCGGCCAGCGCGCGCTGGCGTTCATAGTCCGGCCCATACACTTCGGCCACCAACGTCGAGATCACGGGAGGGCCGGGCGGCACTTCGACCACCTTGACGCGTGCGTTGTAACGCTGGGCGATCGCCACCAGCGGCGGGCGCACGCGCTTGGCGATATCGTGGCTCTGCTGGGCGCGGCGCCCCTTGGCGACCAGGTTGACCTGGATGTCGGCCTGGAAAGGGACCTGACGCAGGTAGTAGTGGCGCACCAGGCCGTTGAAATTGATCGGCCCGCCCACGCCCACGTGGATCTGGTAGTCGGTCACCTCGTTGAGGGTGGCGATGTAATCGGCCATGTCGCGCGCCGCGGCGGCCGTCATTTCCAGGGTGGCATCCTCGGGCAGATCGATGATCACCTGGAACTCGCTTTTGTTGTCGAAGGGCAGCATTTTGACTTCGACCATCCTGACCGCCACCATGGCCATCGCCAGGAGCAGCAATGCGACCACCCCGATCAGGAAAATCCAGCGCCAGCGCGGATTATGGATCAGCGGGTCCATCACCCGGCGGTAAAGGCGCGTGCTCCAGTCTTCGCGGGGCGGTTCATGGCCGCCGGCAGCGTGACTTGCGCCGCTACTGTCGTCGGCGTGCGCTTTCTCCCCTTTGAGCAGGCGCACCGCCGCCCAGGGGGTGACGATAAAAGCCACCAGCAAAGAGAAGACCATGGCGGCCGAAGCCCCCACCGGAATGGGCCGCATGTAAGGCCCCATCAGTCCGCCGACAAAAGCCATGGGCAAAATAGCCGCGATCACCGCCAACGTCGCCAAAATAGTGGGGTTGCCCACCTCGTCGACCGCCTCGATGGCCACCGTGAACCGGTTGCGGTCTTTGTTTTCCGGCAGGTGGTAGTGGCGCACCATGTTTTCGACCACCACGATGGCGTCATCCACCAGGATGCCGATCGAAAAGATCAGGGCGAACAAGGTGATGCGGTTGAGCGTGTACCCATATAGATAAAAGGTGGCCATGGTCATGGCCAGCGTGACCGGTATGGCCAGAGCCACGACGCCCGACTCGCGCCGGCCTAAGGTCAGCCAGATCAGCAATGTGACCGACACCACGGCAATAGCCATGTGGTAAAGCAGTTCGTTGGATTTTTCCTCGGCTGTTTCGCCATAGTTGCGCGTGATGGTCATGTGGATATTGTCGGGCAATTTGCTGCCGCGCACTTTTTCGATGCGGTGCAGCACGCGCTCGGCCACATCGATGGCGTTGGTGCCCTTGCGCTTGGCCAGCGACAGGGTCACGCCCGGATACAGCCCCTGGCCCTGGATCTGCTTGTCACCGGCGGCCGGACCGGTTCCGAAAAACACGTACTGGTCGGCTTCGGCCGGTCCATCGATCACCTCGGCCACATCCTGCAGGTAGATCGGACGCCCCTGGTCATTGCCCAGAACGACCCGTTCGACCTCTTCGCGCGTCTTCAGAAAGCCGCCCACGTGCACCGTGACTTCACCTTTACCCGACGGAAAAGAGCCCGCATCGGCCGCCTGATTGGCCCCTTGGATCATAGCCGCCGCCCGGCTCAGGTCGAGACCGGCGGCCGCCAGGCGCACCGGATCGAACAACACCTGCACCTGGCGCGGCGTGCCGCCGATCAGGGTGGTGATCGACACTTCCGGTTCGCGCTTGACGACTGTTTCGATCTCCGCAGTCAGCCGCCGCAACAGGTAATGGTCCACGCCCGGGTCCTCGCTCCAGAAGGTCAGCGCAAGGATTGGCACGTCGTCGATGTAGCGCGGTTTGATCAGCGGCGGATTGACCGCATACGGAATACGGTCGAAATTGGAAGTAAGCTTGGATTGCAGCCGTACGATGGCTTTTTCTTCGTCTTCACCCACAAAGAAGCGCACGATGGCCATGCTCATGCCCGGCGCGGAGGTGGTGTAGACATACTCCACGCCCGGAATTTCCCACAACAGTTGTTCCATGGGGACGGTGATGCGCTGCTCGACCTCCGCGGCTGTGGCCCCGGGCATTTGCACGAAGATATCGATCATCGGCACGATGATCTGGGGCTCTTCTTCGCGTGGCAGGGCAATCACGGCGGCGACCCCCAGCAGCATCGATGCGATGATCAGCAACGGCGTCAACTTCGAATTGATAAAAAAGTGGGCGATCTTGCCGGCCATCCCGATGTGTGGCGTCATCAGCGGACCTCCACTGGCATGCCGTCTTTCAGCGTCGGCGGCACGGCCGCAACATAACGCTGCCCCTCCTGTAACCCGGAGACGATCTCCACCTGATCTTCGTAGGTTTTCCCGGTGCGCACCAGGCGCAAACGCGCAATCTGATCCCGGTCGACCACGAACACGCCGCTCAACTGGCCCTCACGGACCACGGCCGCGGCCGGAACCCGCAGAATACCCGTACCGCCGACAGGGATGAACACGCGCGCGAACATACCCGATTTAAAATCCGATCCCTCGGGCATGGACACCTTGATTTCAAAACTGCGGCTCTGGACATCGGCAGACGGGACGATGCGGCCAATTTTGCCGGTAACCGTCGGACCGCCCAAGGCCGGCACGGACACGGTGACCGGCATGCCCACTTTGACCGCCTGGATGTGGCGTTCAGGCAAGACCAGGTCGGCGCAGAAAACGCCGTCCTGCTCAACTGTCAGCAGAGGCGTTCCCGGAGCGGCCAGATCGCCCTCTTCAATCATTTTACCCACGACGAGACCGTCGTAAGGTGCGAGCACCTGAGCATCTTTTTTAGCCAAGGTGGCTTGACGTGCGGCCGCCTGGGCCTGCTGCACGCGCGAACGCGCAGCCGCGATCATGGCCTCGGCCTGGGCTTCAGCGGCCCTGGCCTGGCGACTGCGCGATGCCATTTCATCGTACTCCTGGCGCGAGACAGATTGGTCTGCCAACAACTGCTTGTAACGCCGATAGGTTGCCTCGGCCAGATCGGCTGCCGCCGCGGTCGCATCGCGCGCGGACACAGCCGATGTTTCGGCACGGCGTGCTTCGCGCAACGCAGCCTCGGCCTGGGCCAACTGGGCATTGACGGTGCTCGGATCGATGGACACTAACCGGTCGCCTTTTTTAACCACATCCCCTTCATTCACATGCACGGCCTGCACGGCCCCCATCAGCTTGGCGGAGATGGTGCTTGCATTGCGCGCATTGATGGTGGCCACCGCCTCGTAAAAAGAATGCGCCTCACTGATACGCGCTTCGGCCACCGGCACAGCAATCGCCGCATGTTCAGCCGGCGCGGTCGTACCAGGTTCGATCTCCCCGCCGCAGGCGGCAAGGGCCGCGGCAATGAATAGGACTATCACTACTTGAAGCGGTTTAGCGGTCACTGTGGCACTCCATGGTGTTGCGTTGATTCGTTCATATACGCGCATCGTTCATAAAACGTCACTACGTCAGGGAACAATAGCGTTGCCATCGAGCACCCCGCTGGCCAGCGCCAATCCTACCCCGGCTACCTTATAGTCATGCAAGGCCCTGGAAAAGTGGGTCTGGGCCTGCTGCAACGCCACCTGGGCGTCCATGAGATCCACTACCGTCAGCAAGCCGTTTTGGTAACGGTTTCCGATAATGCGCAGGGCCTCTTCGGCCTGGTCGACGGCGGTGCGGGCCACCCGAATACTCTCCCAGGCGCTTTGGGCCTCGTAAAATGCCTGCTGGGTCTCGACGCGCGCACTGAGCGCCAGTCCCTCGCGCATCGACTTGATTCTGGACAACAGGGCCCTCGCTTCGGCCGTCTGGGCCGAAATGCGCTGGCCACTGTACAAGTTGAGTTGAACCGCCGCCCCGATCGTGTAATTGTCATTGGAGCCATCGTATTGCTCGGAATTGATCTCGTAGCTGCCCTGCAGGGCCACCGTCGGATAATGGCCCGAGCGCGCCCGTGACACCTGGCGCTGAGCGACCTCTTCCTGGATCTGCAGTTGCTCCAGGTCGGGCCGGTGCGCCAGTGTCTTCTGCAACCAGGTGTCCAAGTCGCCTTCAAGGGCCGCTCCGCCTTGCAGGACATTCTCCAGGCGAACCGCCGGCGGGACAGCATCGGGCTTGCCCATCGCGGCCCCGAGCCGTGCCAGCGACACCTTGACGTGGCTGTCGGCCTGCAGCCGCTGCTGTTCCAGGTCGGCGATGCGCACCTGAGCACGCAGCAAATCACTGCGGACCGCCATACCGCTGCGCTGACGATCCTCGACCACCTTCAGATGCGCACCGGCCGTCTCCAGGGATTGGGCAATGACGTTCAGATTTTCTACCGACAGCAGACAGCCCAGGTAGGCCCGCGCGGTTTGGGCGACAATGGTCTGTTCATTGCGCTGCAACGCCAGCCGGCCGGCCGCGACATTCCGGCGGGCCTGGCGCCAGCCGATCCAACTCTGGCCATCGAACAGGCGCCAGGTCAGGGTCAGCGCCGTGTTGAAATTGTTAATCGGATCCGGATCATTGAGCCGGTCGGGAAAAAAATCCGGCTCGGTGATGGTGCCCTGGTTGAGCCGCGTGCCAAAGGCCCACAAGGGGCTATTGGTCCGCGAAAAGCTTTCCGAAACGTCCAGTTGAGGCAGCAGCCCCGAACGGGCCTGCGTCACTTGCGCCGACGCCGCATCGACCTGGAACCGCGCAGCCTTCACCTGGGGATTGTGCTGCAAGGCGGTCGCGACAGCCTCAGCCAAGCTCAGGGTCGGCGGCGGGTTCTCCGCGGCCCAGGTGCCGCAAGGCACGCCCCAGGCCAGCGCCCATAAAGACAGGACCATCATCCGTGACAATCCCCTGATGTGACGCCGCATCATGCATTTTCTCCATTTTCTTTAGCGTTATGAACTTTCGGTTTTCAAACCCCGGCGATCCGAGTGAATGGTCCACGCCATAAAGGTGGCAGCCATAGAACGATGCCCATGTGCCAACTGTACCGCAAAAAATAAGCCGGCACGTGGGTCCGGCCTAACGCGCCAATGAAACCGGCTCAGGTGGAACGCCTTCGCAGGAACATGCACGCCAGAAGCGTGTATCGGAAGGTTCTGATAACTGATTTGGAAAGGGTACTTTTCATTGGCGACAATCAGGAATTTTCGCCAATGAAATCACTATACCCCATTTGCACCGAAATTCAATTACAGCGTGCATCATGGGAAACGTGATTGCGACCGGCATGACACCCAAAATAGGCTTTTGGCATACCACAATTGAGGATATCCCGATTGCCGCGCCATTTTTTATCCATTAAGCAGGCTTATTCCACATCCATTTCGTACTCGTATCGGTCCTCGAATTTGCCAAATGGCTTTGCTTCCGTCCCCCGTCGGCACTCGCCGATTCGGGACGCGGTCACGATTAGACGTTTCATCAACGACAAGGAGGATCCAACCGGCACACGCGTGTTCGCGGTGTCCGCGCGTGCACCCGCAGGGGCGAAAATCTTTCACCCTATACGCACCCATCTCTGAGTCATCTTTTATTGCTAAAATCACGCCTATCCCATAAGATGATCAATGCTACAAAATACTTTATAAATCACAAAGAAAAAGCTATATCTGGAAGCCACGAATAACTAATTCACCTTCGGCCCTGCACGTCCGAAAGGTGTTGAAAATAAAACTATCCATGACGTATACGTCGGGTTGCCTAGTGGACTGAACCGGACTGACCATTGACTCAAGCGGAAAGGTATCCTGTTGACTCACCTACATGCCGAACCCTTGCAAAAGGAAGACACGGAAGCGTCCATGACATACGCCGAATTCAATAAGATCGTCACCATATCCAAAAAAGACATTTACCAGGAGACCATTGCCGAAAACCGCGAAACCATGCGGGTCAAAAAAGAAAAAACAGTGGTCAAAAACCTCGAAAAAATTTTTGGCGCCGTTTTAAAAATCAGTAACCGCAAAGGCTTCAAGGCCATGAGCATGCGCGATCTGAGTCGCGAAAGCGGCTTGAGCATGGGCGCGCTGTACACCTATTTCTCCAGCAAGGATGAATTGCTGGAAATGCTCCAGAACCAGCAGCGCGCCATTTCCGAACGCACATTGCGAGAGCGGGTCGCCGATGCACAAACGGTGCAAGCCAAGTTGAAAGCCGCTGTCTTCACACACCTCTATTTAAGTGAAGCCATGCAGCCCTGGTACTACTTTTCTTTCATGGAAGCCAAGAACCTGAACAAAGTCGAACGCGATAAAGCGGTCCGTAGCGATCTGCACCTGGAGAGCGTTTTTGAAGGCATTATTCAACTGGGACAGGAAGAAGGGATTTTCCGCAAACGCGACAGCCAATTGACCGCGAGCATCATTCAAGCCATGCTCCAGGATTGGTACCTCAAACGCTACAAATACGCAAAAAGAAACATATCCGTAGACCAATATGCCGAATTCACACTGGAATTTCTCAAGGCGTTTCTCGGATTCTAAGTTGTCCGCGCGCCTGATGCCTGCCTTCGCACAAAGTTTTCCGCACACTTGATTGCCGAAGGTAAGCGCCCAAGCACCCGCCGGCGTTCGAAACCCGAAAGTTGCCCCTTTGGGCCGTTTTCCCCCTGAAAATTGCCTTTGCCACCCGTTCATGGCAGACCAGAATCATTTAATTAAAAAGCCAGGTAGGGTGGGCACCGCCCACCGTTTGTCTAATGTTGATCGCCTCTGTAATTGGCCGTATTCAACGTTGCATCACTAGGCTCGATCCGGTGTCTATCCAATCGCTTGGGCGGGATCAGTGTCAGAAACCGATGATGTTGTTTGCGGGCAATCGTGGTGGGCAGAATCATTTAATTAAAAAAGAGCGAACGTTCGGTTTTTTACATTGACAGCAAACACCCACGGCTGTTAAGTATTTCAAACAGACGTTAGAATATGCGGCAGCCGCTGCATTTTTTTGATCTTTTCCGATGAAGAAGGTTCATTTTATTTCAACCTTTGCATCTCCGGAGACGCCGGACGAGGAGGAAACATGAGGACAAAGCAGGATTATATCAAAGGCCTGTCCAAGATGAAGCGCAACATCTACTACGATGGCCAACTGATCGATCGGACCGATGAACTGCAGATGGACTGCATCAATACCATCGGCACGACCTACGATGAAGCCGAGAAACCGGAGAATCAGGAGCTGTGCACCGCCATTTCGCATCTGACCGGCAACCGCGTCAACCGCTTCAACCATATTCATCAAAACAAGGACGATCTGCATAAAAAGCAGGACATGACCCGCATGCTCTGCCAGAAAGTCGGCGGCTGCATTCAGCGCTGCATGGGCATCGACGCTACCAATGCCATTTACAACGTCTCCTATGAGGCGGACAAAATGAACAACGGCGCCACGCAGTATCATGAAAACTTCAAAAAGTGGCTGACCCGTTTCCAGAACGAAGACCTGGTCGGCTGCGCCGCTCAGACGGATATCAAGGGCGACCGCATGCTGCGCCCGGCCGAACAGCCCAACCCGGATGCCTATGTGCGCATCAAGGAGCGCCTGAAAGACGGTATCGTGGTCAGCGGTTGCAAAGTGCATATTTCGGAAGCATCGGTCGCCGACGAAGTGCTGGTGCTCCCCACCCGGGCCTTGCGCAAGGAAGACAAAGATTATGCCGTCGCCTTCGCGGTGCCGGGCGACTGGGAAGGCCTGAAGCAGGTGGTAACCGTCCACAACCTGCGACCGCGCAAACACTTCCCGCGCGGGTTCCAGCAGGGCTCCACCGACTCCTACATGATTTTCGATGATTGCTTCGTGCCCTGGGACCGGGTGTTTCTGGCTGGCGAACATCAGCACGGCGGTATTCTGGCCCTGCTGTTCGCCCTGTTCCACCGCCATTCCTACTCGGGCTGCAAACCGGCCATTGGCGATATCATTCTGGGCACGGCGGCACTCGCAGCCGAGGTCAACAACGTCCATAAAACCTCCCATGTCCGTGAAAAATTCGCCGAAATCATCATGACCACCGAGTTGGGGTATGCCGCCGGCTACACCGCGTCGGACCTGGGCAAGCCCGAAGTCTTCATCCCGGGCCTGGGATTCACACCGTACGGTCCCGGCTCGTACATCCCGCATTCGATTTACTGCAACGTGGGCCGCTGCCTGTCCGGCGAAGCCGTGTATCGCGAAGCCGAAATGCTGTGCGACATCTCCGGCGGCGTCGTGGCGACCTTTCCGCATGAAGCCGATTTCGTCCATCCGGACCTGCAAGAAAGTCTGCTCAAGTACACCAAGCGCAATCCCGACATGCCGGCCGAGGACCAGGCCCAGTTCTGGCGTTATCTCGGCGACGTTCTGTGCTCGGCCAGCGGTGGCATCACCCAGGTCGGCAACTATCATGGCGGTGGATCGCCCATCATGGAGCAGATCGCCATCACGACGCAGTACGATATCGAGTCCCGCAAAAAGCTGGTGAAATATATTGCCGGCATGAGCGGCGGCGACCGCGATGCATTGGCCAAAAAGAAATAGATGAAGACGGCATAATGAGATACTGTACCCCTATCCGAATTTTACGGGTAGGGGTACAGCCGTTGGGGCGATTTGCCCTTTGCCCATCTACCAGTGGCCCTGACCGGGGTCCGATGGATAAGGAGTCTGAATGAGTGTGCAGAAAACCGGCCGCGTTGAGGGGAAAGTCGCCATCATCACAGGCGCCGCGAGCGGCATTGGCCGGGCCGCAGCCATCCTTTTTGCCCGTGAAGGGGCTAAACTCGCCTTGGCCGACATGCAGGAAGGCGCCCTTCAAGAGACGCTGACCCTCGTCAAAGCGGAAGGCGCCGAAGCGGTCATACGCAAAACCAACGTGGCCGACGAAAGCGATGTACAAGCGTTGATCGACCTGGCTGTCAAAAGCTTCGGCCGCATCGACATTGTCTGCAACAATGCCGGCATTACCGGACAATATTGCGGTCCCGAGGATTGGGAAGGCGAAGACTGGCAGCGGGTTTACGCCGTCAACGTGCTGGGCGCCGTGTACACGATCAAACATGCGGCCAAATACCTGATCGACAGTAAAAAGGGCGCCATCGTCAACACCGCCTCCGTGGCCGGCATCCGCTCGGGTGCGGGTGGCAATGCCTACAGCGCCAGCAAGGCTGCCCTGATCAATTTCACCCAGACAGCCGCCTGCGATCTTGGCGGATTCAACGTGCGCGTCAATGCAGTCTGCCCCGGCCTGATTGAAACGGGTATGACCAAACCGGTTTTCGATTATGCCCGTGAAAAGGGCAAGGCCGAAAAACTCGGCAACCGCTGCGAACTGCGCCGCTACGGACGACCCGAAGAAGTCGCCGCCGCCATCCTCTTTCTGGCCAGCGACGACGCCGGCTACATCACCGGCCAAGCCTTGCCGGTCGACGGCGGCAACACCGCCTCGCTCAATTTGCCGGGGATGAAGGCGTAGTCCGCACGCTGTCTCGTTCAACCCGTAAGGGCGAACCGCAGGTTGGCCCGGCACAGGCCATGCCCTTCGTTGTTCGCGAAGCTGCCGTGCATCAAAAAGCGGGCGCGCACGAGGTTCGCCCCTGCAAGTGAAAAGGGACACCGTGCGGGGACGAAAGCAGAAGAAAACATCAGATAAACACAAAAAAAAAGGAGCAGCCATGACCAGACCGATTTTGCGTACCAAGCTTTGCGATATGTTGGGCATCGAGTATCCGATTCTGAGCGCGGGCATGGGCCCCACTTTGTTGGGTGAGCGGACCGGTGCGCCGGTAGAACTGGTGGTCGCGGTCTCCGAGGCCGGCGGCCTGGGCGTGCTGGGCGGCAGTGGTTTTACCGTCGAAGAGTTGCGCGACGCCATTCGCGAGATCAAGAAGCAAACCGACAAGCCTTATGGCGTGGATTTGCTTTTGCCTAAAAAAATCGATTTCGGCGGCGGCATGGGCAGCAAGCAAGTCGATTCCATGCCCCTGAGCGCCGTGTTGAAGAAATTACCCAAGCCGTATCTGGATTGGGTCGATAAAATCAAAAAAGAGCTGGGCCTGCCCGACGTGGAAGTCATGGTCCGCATGAACTCCACCACCATGCGCCCCCAGGAATCGGTCAAGGTGTGCATCGAAGAAAAAGTGCCGCTGTTCTGTGCCGGCTTGGGCGACCCCGGCTTCATGATCCCCGAAGCCCATGCCAACGGCATGAAAGTGCTTGGCATCACCGGCAATGCCAAAAACGCCAGACGCATGGCGCAGTCGGGCCTCGATCTGCTGGTCGCCCAGGGCCATGAAGGCGGCGGGCACACCGGCCGCATAGGTACCATGGCGCTTTTACCGGCGGCCATGGACGCAGCCGCGCCGGTTCCCCTGCTGGCCGCCGGCGGCATCGGCGATGGACGCGGCGTGGCAGCCGCATTGGCCATGGGCTGCATCGGCGTGTGGGTCGGCACCCGTTTTCTGGCCACCGACGAAGGCGGCGCGCTGCCGGTCAACAAACAGCGCATCATTTCGTCGACCGATGAAGACACGCGCGTCAGCACCGCCTACACGGGCAAAACGCTGCGCGCCAGCTACAACAAATTCCACGATCTGTGGGCCGAATCGGGTCTGGCGCCCCTGCCTTTCCCCACCCAGGTCATGATCTCCTCGGCCCTGCTGGCCAGTTTCATCGAAGCCCACAAGGACGATTACGTCGGCGGCCTGGCCGGCCAGGTGTCCGGCATCATCCATTCGATAAAACCCGCGCGCCAGGTCCTGGAGGATATGGTGGCTGAAACCGTCGACATTCTCGCCCGGCGGCTGCCGGCAAGCGTGACGTGGAAATAGAACACTCAGGAGTGCCTCACATGACCGCACAATCGATCTATCATCAGCTCCGCAACCAACTCGATCAATACTCGGTCGGTTTTCCCACGACAGCCTCCGGCATTGAACTCAAAATCCTGCAGCGCCTGTTCAGCGAAGAAGAGGCCCGCATCTATCTTGAAATGAGCATGATGCTGGAAACGCCCGAGCAGGTGGCCGCACGCACCGGCCGTGACCAGCGCGACACCGCCGCGCTGCTCGAACAAATGGCCGCCAAAGGCCTGCTGTTCAGAAAACGCGGCGCGCAACAAACCCACTACGCCGCCGTGGCCTTCGTGATCGGATCGTATGAATTTCAGCTCAAGACCATGGATCGCGAACTGGCCGAAATGATGGAAGCCTACCTGGAAGAAGGCTTGCTGGATTTCACACCCGGCAAAAACATCATTCCATTGCGCACCATACCCGTGCAGCAGTCGATCCAGGTAACCCACCCGGTAGCGCCCTATGCCCAGGCCCGCGAAATCATCAAGACCAAACAGGTTATCGCCCTGTCGGACTGCATCTGCCGGGTCCAGCAGCAACTGCTCGACAAAGGCTGCGGCAAACCCAAGGAAGTGTGCCTTTCGTTCGGATCGCATGCCGACTATTATGTCGACAACCAATTGGGACGCTACATCACCCAAGACGAAGCCCTGGCGGTTCTGGCCGAATCTGAAAAAGCCGGCCTGGTCAACCAGCCCGCCAACATGGTCAATCCCGGCGGCATGTGCAACTGCTGCGGCGATTGCTGCGGTGTGCTGCGCTCGCTGGCCAAACTGCCCAAACCGGCTGAAGCCGTGTTCAACGACTATCGTGCCCAGGTGGACAGCGGGCTGTGCGTAGGGTGCGAGACTTGCCTGGAACGGTGCCAGATCAACGCATTGTCGATGAACGATACACCCGTGGCGGTGGTCGACCACGACCGCTGCATCGGTTGCGGATTATGCGTCACCACGTGTCCGAGCGAGGCCATCGCGATGGTCCTCAAACCCGAGGAAGAACGCAACAAACCGCCCGCCAGCGGCCGAAAGTTGATGACCCGCACCGCCACCCTGCGCGGCACCTCGCTGGTACCGCTGTCAATGACGCCATAGGTATTTGCGGGTTATCCAGTGCAAACGACAACAATTACACGTACAGGGGTGAACACAAGGCTCGCCCCTGCAGGTGAAAAAGATGTCAATACCGGGTCCGCCGTTTCGGTAACCGGAACCTTACGGAAAAAAATCCGGCAGCGCCGGTTTTCATTTTACCCTGAGGTTGCAATCCAAACCGAGCTAGCGTATTTCTGCGGACGTAGGAGAGAGTTGTTCAAAAACGGTACAAACCAATAAAAGGTATAATGGCCCATTTTTCCGAAGAATTCTTTTTTCCCGAACTTTCCGGCGATCGGCACACGGCGGTGCCGCACGGAAAACAATGGTTCAACCGGCGGCCACACGGCCCAAGTGAATTCATTGATCTGACAGGAGGTAAGGCATGGAATCGAAAATTTGGCATGACAAGTACGATTTCAATGTTCCACCAACAATTAATTACCCACAGATCCCTGTCCATGAACTGGTCAATCTTGCGGCCAACGCTTTCCCCGACAAGCCCGCACTGAATCTGTACGGCACCCAGCTGACCTTCTGGCAGGTGCGCCAACAGGTCATGCGCATGGCCAATGCGCTGGCCGGCCTGGGCGTCAAAAAGGGCGATCGGGTCGCAGTCCACCTGCCCAACTGCCCTCAATATGTGGTCGCCTACTACGCCACCATGTCGCTGGGCGCCATCGTGGTCAATCTCAACCCCATGTACACCGCCGAAGAACTCGCCGCCATTCTCGCGAACACGACGGTCAGCACGCTGTTCACGTTCGATATGACCCTGCCCAACATCCGCGCAGCGGTCGCCAAGTTTCCGATCCAGCGCGTGATCGTCACGCGCATCACCGACTACATTGACGGCTTCGGTGTCAGCACCGCCGCCGATCTGGGACTGGACGAAAGCTGGCAGCATTTTTCCGAATTGCTTGAGAGCAGCACCAGCACCCTGCCCCAGCGCATTCCCATCGTTCCGGGCGATCCGGCCCTGATTCAATTTACCGGCGGCACCACCGGCATTCCCAAAGGCGCGGTGCTCACGCACGCCAACATCATCGCTGCCACGCTGCAGGCCAGCCTGTGGGGTGGCTTCCTGACCGACCGCACACCGGCCGAAAAACGCAATGTACTGGCCATGCTGCCTTTCTTCCATGTCTACGGCGATATCGTCGTACTCAACTGGGCCATGTTCAACTGTGCCACCCAGATCCTTGTGCCGCGCTTCGACATCGAAGAAATCATGAACCTGCTGGCCGGCATCGAACGCATTCAGTTCTTCCCGGCCGTTCCCACGATGATCAATGCCATTCTCAACCATCCCAAAGCTGAAGCCATGGAATTGGGTAAAAAATTCGGTCTGCTCAACAGCGGCGGCGCGCCCTGTCCGTTAAGCCTCGTTGAACGCGCCAAAGACCTGGGTGTCGGCTTCAGCGAAGGCTGGGGCATGAGCGAAACCACCTCCGTGGGTGTCGCCAACCCCAATATGGGGCTGCGCAAAAACGGCAGCATCGGCATTCCTTTCCCCGATACCGAGATCAAACTGGTGGATCCCAATGACGGCGTAACCGAAGTCAAACAGGGCCAACCCGGCGAATTGATCATCAAGGGACCGCAAGTCATGCAGGGCTATTGGAACAACCCGGAAGAAACCGCCAATCAGCTCAAAGATGGCTGGCTGTACAGCGGCGATGTAGCCATCCAGGACGAAGACGGCTATCTTTTCATCGTCGACCGCACCAAGGACATGATCATTGCCAGCGGCTACAATATCTATCCACGCGAGATCGACGAAGTACTCTACCGTCATCCCAAGGTCGCCGAAGCGGTAGCGATCGGCGTGCCCGATGAATACCGCGGTGAAACGATCAAAGTCTTCGTTACACTTAAGGCAGGCCAGGAAGCTACCGAAGAAGAGATCATCGAATTCTGCAAAGACAAATTGGCGCCCTACAAACGGCCCAAGATGGTCGAGTTCCGCGATGTCATTCCCAAATCGGCCGTCGGCAAGGTCCTGCGCAAAGTGCTGCGCGCCGAAGAGGAAGCCAAGACGAAGAAATAATTAACTACCCGTTCACAAGTGTTGATCCCTTTTGGGTGGGATTGGATTGTAAATAGAAACATCAAAGGAGAGGTAACATGTCAGGAAGAGAAGTTGTATTTGTAGACGGTGTTCGCACCGCATTCGGCCGTATGGGTGGCAGTCTGAAAACCCTGTCGGCCAGCCGCTTGGCCAGCATCGCCATCAAAGGCCTGGTGGAAAAAACCAAGATCCTGGAAAAAGGCAAAGTCGACACCGTCATCATGGGCATTGCCGCGCACTGCTCGGAAGCCATCAACCCGGCCCGTTGGGCAATGCTGCATGCCGGCCTGCCTTATGAAACATCGGCCTCCTACGTTGAAATGCAGTGCGGTTCGGCCATCGATTCGATCAATCACGCCGCCTGGAAAATCCTGGCCGGCCAGGCCGATGTCATCATCGCCGGCGGCAGCGAAGCTTACAGCCAGATCCCGGTGAAGTTCTCCATGTCGATCGAGCCGTACAAAATGATCCCCCCGATGCCTCTGCACACCAGCCTTTCACCGACCAAGGATGAGCAGATCGGCATGGGCATCACGGCCGAAAACCTGCAGAAGATCTACAACATTCCCCGTGAAGCGTCGGACGAATTCGCCTATAACAGCCAGATGCGCGCCACAGCAGCCATGAAAGCCGGTTACTTCGATGAAGAAATCGTTCCGGTGACTTTCCCGGCCACCCGCAAAACGCCCGAAGTGGTGTTCAAGGTCGATGAGCATCCCCGTGCCGATACCACCCTGGCCGCTTTGGCCAAACTGCCCCCGGCCTTTGTCAAAGACGGCACAGTGACCGCTGGCAACGCCTCCGGCCGCAACGACGGCGGCGCCATGGTATTGATGATGTCCGCTGAAAAAGCCAAGGAACTGGGCTACACCCCCATGGCCAAATGGCTGGCTGGCGGCGACTACGGCGTCGATCCCAAAATTATGGGCATCGGACCGGCCTATGCTGTGCCCCAGGCCCTGCAACGCGCCGGGCTCAAGCTCTCCCAGATGGACGTTATGGAGTGCAATGAGGCCTTTGCCGTGCAGAACCTGGCGGTTATCAAGGAACTTGAGAAACAGACCGGCGACAAAGTGGACATGGGCAAGTGGAATCCGCTCGGCGGCGCCATCGCCTTCGGCCATCCCAACGGCGCATCGGGCGCCCGCGTCTGCATGTTCACCATGCGCGAACTGATCCGCCGCGGCGGTCGCTACGGCTTCTTCAGCTCCTGCTGCGGCGGCGGCCTTGGCGTTGCCACCGTGATCGAGAACCTGCAAAGATAACACCCGTTCTCACAAGCGCTAACAAAAAAACCGCCTCGCCCCGCAAGGGACCAGGCGGTTTTTGATTTTTTTGGTTATCCAGTTCACTCCTGTAGGGTGGGCATTGCCCACCACTGTTCCCAGCCAGTAGGGTGGGCATCGCCCACCATTTGTCTTATGTTGATCGCCTCTGTCTCTGTGATTGGCCGTATTTCAAAATTTCATCGCTGTGTTCGGTCCGGTGTCTATCCAATCGTTTGGTTGGGATCAGTGTATCAGAAACCGACGATGTTGTTTGCGGGCAATAGTGGTGGGCAATGCCCACCCTGCATTCTGGATAACCAGATTGATTTTTTACTTCCCCGACCAGCGCACATGATACAGATCATGACGGCGATCTTTCAAATGTTTCACAGTCCCATTGTTACGGGCGGTCATGAGCGTGCCCGGCGACAGATCGGCAATGGCCACGGTTTCCACATTGGGGGTGGTATCGGCAGCAATTCCGTCGCGGGCAAAAGGAAAGTCGCAAGGGGTCAAGATGCAACTTTGCGCGTATTGAATATCCATGTTGGATACGTTCGGAAGATTGCCGACATTGCCCGACATCACCACGTAAATCTGGTTCTCGACCGCGCGGGCCTGACAGCAGTACCGCACCCGCAAATAACTTTGACGCTCGTCAGTACAAAACGGCACGAACAATATTTGAATGCCCTGATCGGTGAGATGGCGAACCAGCTCCGGGAACTCGGCATCATAGCAGACCAGCACCCCGATGGGGCCGCAATCGGTTTGAATGGCGGCAAGGGTATCGCCGCCCTCAATGTTCCACCAGTAGACCTCATTGGGCGTCGGGTGGATCTTGGGCTGTTCGTGAATCGTGCCATCCCGCAAAAAGACATACGAGACATTCAATACCCGGCCCTGCTTGTCGCGCGTTGGATGTGAGCCGCCGATGATATTGATATTGTAGCGCAGCGCCATATCGCGCATGGCCTCTTTAAAGCGCGGCGTATATTTGGACAACGCTTCGATGGATTCGGCCGGGGAGAGTTCCTGATTTTCTATGGACAGCAGCTGCAGGGGGAGCATCTCGGGAAACACCACAAAATCGCCCTTGTAATCGGCAACCACGTCCACGAAGTAGGCCACCATTTCGACGAACTCTTCGAAGGAACGCACCCGCCGCTGCCGGTACTGAACCGTGCCCACACGCACCGTGTCGGGCATTCGACCGCCATAGGTCTTTTTCTTTGCGCCGGCTTCGGTTTCTTCGGTCACGTTGGGATTGCGCCACACCAAGTGAACGCCGTAGCCCCACGACTCATGGTCCTCGGTCAAATAGCCCTTGATAATACCTTGTATCTCGAAACCGTTGCGCAGCTGGAAAGACAGCACCGGGTCCCGCACCTTTTTTTGGCGAATCTGCTCGATGTAGTTGTCCACCGATCCGAATCTGCGCGCTTTCTTGGCGAGAGTCGGCAAACGACCTGCGAATACAATGCCTTTGAGGCCCAATGCCTGACACAATTTTTTACGCTCATTGTACAGCCGCTGCCCCAATCGATAGCCGCGGTACTGATTATCCACACAGACTTCCATGCCGTACAGCCAGTCCCCATTGATATCGTGTCGCGACGCAAAGCCGTGACCTGTGATGGCTTCCCAGGTATGCGGTTTAAGCGCGATACGGCCATCGATCAGAAACGTGGCACAGTAACCGACAACCTTCTCATTGGCCAGGACCACAAATTGGCCTTCAGGGAAATTGGTGATCTGAGAGATGACGGCTTTAGGAAAATAGCCCTCCATGCCGGCGCCCGCATAAGCACGCTCGGTGAGATCACAGATAGCATCGACATCCTTCAAACGGGCGTTTCGGACGACCAGGCGGCTCTTGGGTTTCAATTGCATTCTTTGTCTTTCGACCATAGTGTTTCCTTTAGCGCGTGCTTGGTAACATTCGTAAGATTTACAAACCATTTTGGCATTCACACGGAGTTGGGGCGGACATCTTGCAGACCATGCCCGAACCTGTTTATATGCGAACGCGAATTCACGATATGCAAGATTATCATAATTTGGTTATCCATTTCGCACCAGTGAATATTGGCGAAGTGTATTCGGGATGGGCACAGAGGAGGTGATCCGGGTGGGTGGTCCTCGCCGCGTCAGCCATGAGATGTAGTGAAGCATACTTGACCGAAGTGGGTAACCAGATATCATGAAATCCTTTCCGGCACGCGGACTTTGGACGGACTGGCCGGAACCGTCAAGGTGATGCGGGTACCTTGCCCGGACGCACTTCTGATGTCGAGACGCCCCCCGATGTACCGCGCGCGCTCCCGAAGGCTGATCAATCCCAGACCGCCCTTGAGCGTCCCCGAATCGAGGATCTCGGGAGCGAACCCCCGACCCTGATCGCTGACCGTGATCGCGATGGCGTAATCGCTGCCCGCAAGAAGGACTTGCGCGCTTGTCACAGCTGCGTGTTTGACGACGTTGAACAACAGCTCCTGCACCGCCCGAAAAAGGAATATCTTTATGGGCACATTGACAAAGTGTTCGTCGATGCGCGTTTCCAACGCGACCTGCAAGCCGAACTGCTCATGCTTGCGCCGGATGAGCCACTGCAAAGCAGCGATAAGGCCGGCATGGTGCAGCACCGCCGGACTCAGTTCGTGCGACAGGCTGCGTGATTTAGCGATGGCTTCTTCCAGCAACCGCTCCGCGTGCACGAACATCGGTTCGTGCGGCACGTTTGCACGACCGGCTTGCAGTTGCATTCGAGCGCTGGCCAGGATCTGCTGCAGATCCTCATGCAGCAAATCGGCAATGCGGCGCCTTTCGCCCTCTTCGGCCTCTATCAACTCCACTGCCAGGGCTTGTAATTGCCTCGCCCTTGCCTTGGCGAGTTCAGTGCGTTCAATCACCCGTTGCTCCAAATGTTCATTCAACTGCCGCAGCGCCTCTTCAGCCTGCATGCGTGCGGTAACATCTTCGCTGAACAAAACAATCCCCGCAATAGTGCCAGATGCATCACGCCACGGCCGCACTTCCCAACGGAGCCAGTGTACGGAACCGTCAACCCGCGCGAACCGCTCGCTGTCAGCCCGCAGCACCTCACCGGCCAGGGCGCGACGGTGCACCGCCTTCCAGGTGTCGGGAATTTCCGGAAAGATGTCGTAGTGCGACTGACCGATCAGGTTGCTTTGGCCCAGCTTGTAGTCGCTTCGCCATCGCCGGCTCACGCTCAAGTAACGCATGTCGCGATCGAACATGGCCAACGCCGCCGGCGCGTATTCGAAGAAGAGACGCAAGCGCTCCTCGCTCTCGCGCAGCGCCTCTTCCGCCCGCTTACGTGCGCTGATATCGCTGAAAAGAACGGCGACCGTGCGTTCCTCCGGCTGACCGAAACGGAACGCATACACCTCAAACCAGCGCTTCAACTGCTTCGCCTCATTGGTAAACCGCTCCGCACGGCCGGTCAGCGCGACGCGGCCGTAGATCTCGAACCAGTGCTCCTCATGCCACGGCGTCAGCTCCCGCATGCGTTTACCCGCGACATCGCGCAATCCCGTGTGCGTCTCGAAAGCCGCGTTCATCTCGACAAAACGATAATCCACGGGGGCCCCATCGGTATTGAAAAGTACTTCGATGATGCAGAACCCCTGATCGATCGATTCAAACAGCGTCCGGTAGCGCGTTTCGCTCTCCCGCCATCGCTTCTCGGAACTCAGCAAGAGGGCCGTTTTCGCCTTCTCGCGCCGGAATAGCTGTACGTACTCGTACAGCATGCCAAACAGGACCACCAAAACGCTGCCCGTGATAATGACACGCAGCAGATACCACCACAGATCGTAACGGCGCATGCCGCCCACGGTGGCAAAGATGACGAAGGCAAATCCTGTTTGAGCAATGGCGATATATCCCAGAAATGCTTCTCCGGTTCGTCGGTAACGGCGCACCGATAACACGGCGCCCACAGCGAACAGGACCGCCACAGCAGCGTTCCAGGCCAGCAAATAGGGACGGAAAACCCCGGCCGGACTGAGCAGGGCCGGCAGGTGCTGTTCAACAACGACGACCAGCATGAGCACGACTGTTAAAAAGAACATCCAGGCAGCCGCTGACACCACTAAGCGCCTGTCTCCCGATTTTTCGCTCATGGTCGGACGCATCAGAACGGCGGCCAGCAAAGCAGTACTGAAAAGGGTGATACCGATTTGCAGCAACCACACCGACGTGCCGGGAAGATGCCCGATGAGCGCGCCGCCGCCGGGCAGCAAACCGGGCCAGGCAAGGGCATGGAAGGCGAGCGCGACCCCGAATCCAGCAGCGCCCAAACCCACGCTATAGTACGTGCGATCGCTCAGCACGCTGCAGCGTCCTATCGCCAGAAAGGCCACACAGAAAAGGGTCAACGCATGGAACGCGCTGATCACGGGAATAAACCATGGAAGAACGGCAACGACGGACCCCGGACCTTCTTGGCGAAAAAATACGACCGTCAGCATGATCGCGTACGCGGCGGCCGTCCCGATAATCGCAAAGAACAAAAAGTCAGCAGGTTTCCGGGCATCCCCTTTTTCAGTCATTACCCTTCCTTCTCGCCTGAAATGGTACCCAACGGAAATCCGGAACGAAGGGATTTTGCAGTGAATGATGTCATTGGGCGCTGAACGTTCCTGAGTGAGTCCCAGGAAACACCCATCGATCGGAATCGATGGATCCCACGAAGCGAACAACTAAAAGGATTTACTATACAATAATGCCGGATACGGGAGATGCACGCGCGAATATGTTTTTGGCAGGGGCAAGCCATTTTCATCTGAACTCACGCCATGTACGGGCAACGTTCGCTGGGCAGTGGCGCGAGAGGCCGGGTGATGAATGGCGCCCCCCCCTTTGAACCGTTTCGGTAATATTTCCGGCAGCTTCTTTTCAGCATGGCACACCGATTGCTTATTGTCAGCGTTCAATTGCAAATTTCTTGGTTCCTGGAGGAAGTTCATGGCTGATGCTGACAGCTCACTTGTACGTGCCCGCAAAACACTGCCCTTTATGGCACCCTATCGAAAGGGAATTTTTGCCGTTTTCGGATTGACCATTCTCACAGCCGCAATGGATGCGGTCGAACCGCTGCTGATGAAGTCCTTGTTCGACGGACTGGGCGTGGGCCAGGACCTCAACACCCTGCTCACGGCCGTTGGCGCCCTGATTGCGCTGGTGATCGCCCGACGACTGGCGGGCGCCTTTCTGAATTGGGTTTTCTGGAAAGTGCGCATCGGGGTGAACAACAATATCCAGCACGCGGTGGTGGATTGCCTGTGCGCGCTGCCGCTATCGTTCTTTCGCAGCCGCAATGTGGGCGGCATCGTGACCAAAATGAACCGTGGCATTACGGGCTACATGGATACTTTCGGCGAAATCATCAGCCGCGTGTTGCCCAACCTGCTTTACCTGGTGCTGTCTTTGACGACCATGTTTGTGCTCGACCGGCGGCTTTTCCTGGTGGCTGTCGCGTTTTGTCCGCTGCCCGCGCTGATCGGCGCCTGGGCGTCCAGAGAGCAGATGGCGCGTGAAAATGTGCTCATGAACCGCTGGACGCGCATTTTCGGCCATTTTCATGAAGTTTTGGCCGGTATCGCCACCGTGAAAAGCTTCACCCGGGAACACGCCGAACGGTGCCGGTTTATGAACGGCGTGTGCGAAACCAACCGCATTGTGATGCGCGGCGTGACCCGCGATACGTCGATCGAGGCTTTGAACAGCCTGATCGTCAATTTGGGCCGCGTGGCCATTGCGGCCTACGGCGGCTATCTCGTGATCCAGGGACAGGCCACGGTCGGGACGGTGGTTGCTTTCCTGGGCTATATCGGCGGTCTGTTCGGACCGATGCAGGGCTTGACCGGCTCGTACCAGATGGTCAGGCGGGCCTCGGTCTATTTGAGCGCGATCTTCGAAATTATAGATGCCGCCAACCCGCTCAAGGATGACGCCGACGCCGTGGCGCTGACGGATGTGAAAGGCGCCATACGGTTCGAAAATGTCGCATTCGGTTACAATAATGACACACAAGTGATTCAGGATGTCACACTCGAAGCGGCAGCTGGCGAAACCATTGCCATCGTCGGACCGAGTGGCGCAGGTAAAAGCACGCTGCTGTCGCTGCTGCAGCGTTTTGACGATCCCTGTGCCGGCGCCATCTACCTGGATGGGATCGATCTGCGCACCATCCAGCGCGCATCCCTGCGCAGCCGGATCAGCATGGTACTGCAGGACACGATGCTGTTCAACGATACCCTGCGCAACAACATCGCATATGGCAGCCCGCAGGCTTCCATGGCGGAAATCGTGTCAGCCGCCAAGGCCGCCAACGCCCATGATTTCGTCAGCGCCATGACCGACGGTTACGACAGCATGGCCGGCGAGGGCGGCAAATGCCTGTCGGTGGGCCAACGCCAGCGCATCGCCATCGCGCGGGCCCTGCTCAAGAACGCGCCCATTTTGATCCTGGACGAGGCCACCTCCGCGCTGGATGCCGAATCGGAACTGCTGGTGCAGCAGGCCCTGCGCACATTGGTGGCCGGCCGGACCACTTTCGTCATCGCCCATCGCCTGCAAACGATTGCCGCCGCCGACCGCATCCTGGTCCTCAAAGACGGACGCATCATCGAGCAGGGCTCGCACGCAAAGTTGATTCACGCGGACAGCTACTATGCGCGCCTCGTTAAAAAGCAGTCCCACGGATTGCGCCTGCCCGATGACATGGCGGCGTAGCATTCGCAACGAACCTTTAAACCATCCAACGACTCAACGAAGAACAATCAACGCATCCACAGAATGTAGGGTGGGCATTGCCCACCACCGCGCTATCCGATAAACAACATCATCGGTTTCTGACACTGATCCCGCCCAAGCGGTTGGATAGACACTGGAGCGAACATAACGATGAAACGTTGACTACGGCCAATCACAGAGGCGATCGACATAAGACAATGGTGGGCGATGCCCACCCTACCTGGTGGAATTATGACGAAGACCGCAGCCGAGAACAATCAACGCATCCACAGCCACCGGCCGGTCGCCGGAGAGAATGACCGGATTGAGATCGATCTCGGCGATGGCCGGCAACGCGAGACCGATCTGCCCGATCGCGATCAGCATGTGCGCCAGGCGGTCGCGGTCGGCGGCCGGCATGCCGCGTACGGCCTGCAGTATTTTGTGCCCTTTGATATCGCTCATCATCTCCAGCGCATCGCGTTTTTCAAGGGGCGCTTTGCGGAAAGAGATGTCCTTGAGAATTTCAGTAAAGATACCACCCAGCCCAAACATGACGCACGCGCCGAACTGCGGATCGCGGGTCAGCCCCATGACCAGTTCCCGGCGGCCGCTGATCATCTCCTGCACCAGGACCCCGCCGCTGCCGTTCATGGCCGCTGCAATGTCGTCAAAAGCCTGGTTGGCTTCGGCCTCGCTGCGCACATCCACCCGCACCAGATTCTTCTCCGTTTTATGGGCGATGTCAGGCGAGCAGCCCTTCATCACCAGCGGAAATCCGATCTGGGCCAAAGCGGGTGCCAGAGCGCCGCGCCCGGTCACGAGAACCTCGCGCGTCACTGGTATCCCGTAGGCCGCGAGCACCTGTTTGGCTTCATACTCGGACAGGGCACTGCGACCCTGGCGCTGCGCCGTCTCGATCACCTGCCGGGCCGTTTCCTCATTCATGAGCTCTTCCTCCGTAGTAGGCATTGACATGTCCGATGGCCCGCAGGCACTCTGTCAGATCGTCGAAAACCGCAATGCCGTTTTCGATGAACACTTGCCGGGCTTCCGTAAGCGCCGCAACCACATCCAGATGGTCCAGGCCCCTGCGCGGATTGGGCAGTACAATCACCACCGGTTTGCCGGTCTGCCGCATGACTTCTTTAAAATCGTCGGCCAATTCGCGATAAGGCATGACCTGCGCAAGTGCACACCCATTCTTCACAGCCAGGTTCTTGTAATGGCTCAAGAGCGACACGAAGATTTGCAGGTCGATGCGCGCATCCTCGGCGGCCAGGTACAGCACCTTCTTGAGCACTTCGGGCAGCACGAAAGGATTTGCCACATCCACAGGATTTCCCGGGCTGGAACCGGGTTTAGGCAGCAGCGCATCGATCTGTTGCGCCAGTTCAGGCGCAAACGCCGGTATCTGCAAGCCGAACGATTCAGCGGCATCCGCGGCCGCGACCCCCAGCGCGCCACCGCCGCCCAGCACGCTGATCTGCCGGCAGGGATGCTGCGGCAGCATGGCAAAAGCCAGGGCTGTTTGCGCCATTTCGGACATATCGTACACCTGGATGGCATTGGCCTGCCTGACAATGGCCTGCCAGATCATGCGGCTGCCGCCCATCGAGGCCGTGTGGCTGCTGACGGCCCTGGCACCGGCATCGGAGAGGCCGCCCTTGAAAACGATCACGGGCTTTTTGCGGGCCGTCGATCGAAGGGCGCAAAAGAAGTCATCGCCATCTTGAATGCCTTCGATATACATGGTGACGATGCCCGTCTGCGGATCGTCGCCGAAATAGCGCAGCAGTTCGGTCTCGCGCAGATCGGCGCCGTTTCCGAAACTGATGACCTTGCTGAATGTCAGACCAATGGATTTTCCGGTATTGGCAAAATCGACGGCCATGCCGCCGCTTTGCGAAGAAAAGCCGACCGGGCCGCTGTCGCGCGAAAGGTCGGGACCGGGAAGAACCGTCAGGCCGCTTTGCGGGCAGTAAATCCCGAAGCAGTTAGGGCCGATCACGCGGATGCCCCTGGCCGCGATGCGGACGATTTTGTCTTCAAGGTCGATGCCTTCGGCTGTGCCCAGCTCCTTGAAGCCAGAAGAAATGATTTCGGCACCGGCGGCCCCTTTGCGCAAACAGGCCTCCAGCACGGAGGGCACGGCCCGCGCCGCCACGGCGATGATGGCCAGATCGAAAGTGCCCGGAATCTCATCCACGCTGGTGTAAATTTTCTCCCCCTGGAGTGTGCCCCCTTTGGGGTTGACCAGAAAGATCTCGCCACTGTAGCCGATGGCGCGCAGCGCGTAAAAAATCCCGCTGCCGAATCCGGCCCCTTCTGTGGAAACACCCACGATGGCGATCTTCTTCGGACCGAAGATGCGTTCATAATCGGTTGCGATTGCAGTCTGCACAGCTGTCATGGCTCCCCGTTTCATCTGTGGCGGGCGACCCTTGGGTTCGCCCGTTCGTCCAATGCGTGGCAGGTCCTGGTGGCTATTTACATACCCTGCTAGCCACCGCGCAGTTCATCGTACCGGAAGCAATTTACCAGGTGATCGTTGACCACGCCGCCGGATTGCAGGATGGCATAACAGATCGTGCTGCCGACAAAGGTGAACCCGGCTTGCTTGAGCGCTGCGCTAAGCCTGTCGGAAAGATCCGTGCGCGCCGGAATCTCCTCGATGCTTTGGCGGGCATTGTCGATAACCCGGCCATCGGTGAACGACCAGATGAAATCACTGAAGGAGCCGTGCTTTGCGGCCAATTCGATAAAGCAGGCAGCATTGCGCACCGCCGCGCGGACTTTCAGGCGGTTGCGAATGATGCGCGCATCGGTGCAGGCGGCGGCCATCTCTTCTTCGGTCATGCGGGCGATGCGCTCGGGATCGAAAGCATGAAAGACTTTCCGGAAGCCTTCACGCCGGTGAAGGATTGTCTTCCACGACAGACCGGCCTGAAAGCCGTCCAGAATGATATACTCCAACCAGCGCACATCCTCGCGCACAGGCACGCCCCACTCTTCATCATGGTAGCGCAGCATCAAATCATCTTCGCCCGGCCATTCGCAGCGCGGTTTGTCATCGGTCATAGATACCCCATATCATCGTACATGTGCTTTTTTTCAAAAAGACCCGCCCTTGTCACTGCATACATGACACTTCCCCCCACGGCTCCCCGTTTCACCTGTAGGGGCGAAACGGCCCAAAAAATTCTTGCTGTATCCACTTCGCTCCAGTTAGACACAGTTATGGGGAATCATAAAAAGATTACAGTGTAATTTTAGCACCTTTGACAAAAGCATCCACGTAAGTAAAAGTGTACAACATTGGGAGGTGAATATATCAAATCGACAGAATGCCTCCCTTTACACTTTAAACTTTACACTTAACACTTCGCCCATAATCAATTGAGCGAAGTGCATAACCAAACAATCATTTTTAAAGCACCCTTACGCCATCACTGAGTCGCAGGCAGCGCAGCGATGACTTCCGAAATAAAACCATTGGTGTCCCAGGCGCTTCTGTCCGAGGTGGCCCCGAATCGTACGAGAACGAGTTTGCGCGATGGCACGACAATCACTTTCTGTTCCTGGAAGCCTTCGGCCGCATAAGCATCCCTGGGCACATCCGGCCACCGGCGTTTTTCCGGATGCTCAGCCAATCCGGCGTTGAGCCAGAACAACGCGCCATATTTTCCGTCGGGGGCGGCCGGCGTCGCTGTGGTAGAATAGGCAACCCAGCCGGCCGGCAGGATGCGCTCGCCCTGCCATACACCGTCTTGCAAGTAAAGCAGTCCAAAACGGGCCCAGTCGCGCGGCGTGGCGAAAGCATAGGAGGACCCCACAAAAGTGCCCGAAGCATCCGGTTCGACAATGGCGCTGTACATGCCGATCTTGTCGAACAGCCGGTCATGGATAAAACGATAATAGTAAGGGGCATCCTGTTCTACCGTCTGGCGCACAATGCGGGCCAGCACGTTGGCTGTGCCGCTGGAGTAGTACCATTGGCTGTCCGGCGGGCTCCCGAGCGGCTTGGCGGCTGCAAAAGCCGCGCAATCAAAACTGCCGAAAAGCATGTCGGTGGCGTCTTGCAGCGGCGCATACACCTCTGCGAAAGCCAGGCCGCTGCTCATCCGCAGCAACTGGTCCAGCGTGATGGCACTTCTGGGATCCTGGGCGCTGCGCCACTCCGCCACCGGGGCCGGCCGGGACAAGTCCAGCCGTCCTTCGCCCACCAGAATGCCGACCAGCGCGTTGGTCACGCTTTTACCCATCGACCATCCCAACAGCGGCATATCCTTATTGAAATCCTGCGCATACCGTTCCGCAACCAGCCGGCCGTCATAAATGACCACCACGGCGCGCGTTCGGCGTTTGACTTCGGCTTGCGGCTCCCTGAAAGCATGGTCCAGAGCCTGTTCCAGTTTCGCGCGATCGATACCCAGCACGGCCGGATCGATAGGTTCCTGTTCTCCTTGCGGCCAGGGCATGTCCTCGTTATCCTGCGGCCGGTTGGCGCTGAAAGCAGGATCGCGTAGTTTTTGCGCGCGCATCGTCTCTTCGCTCGTGCCGATCACCAGCGAACAGCCGCAGCCTTCGCGATAGATGGCGGTTCTGGCAAACAGGCCGAACGCGTGGGCGCGCACGGATTGCCCGGCATGATCGATGCTGAAAACGATGAAACGCGCCAACGGATTGATAGGCACGATATCTTCCGAGTAAACCACTTCGGGCAAGCGCTGCGAAATGAACACGCTCGAGCAGATATACTTGGCCACGTAACCGGACCCGACCGGCATGGCTTTGCCAACAAACCAGGCCGCGGCCACGGCTGCCGCCGCGACCGCGATCGCTATCCCGATTTTGATATTGCGCTTCATGATGGAATTACTTCTTTTCATAGAAAAGGGATGTCCGGCCGCCATCCACAACCAGATCGTGGCAATTGATAAAGCTGCCTTCATCGCTGGCCAGAAAAAGCGCGGCATACGCGATATCCTTATCCAAGCCGGCCCTGGGCAGCGGTGTCGCATTGGCCAGGCTGCGCATGAGTTTTTCCATTTTGCGCTGATTGGCCGCATCGTCCAGGGTATTGGCTACCTGCGAGCCGCCCCAGAAGATGGGGGTCGCAATGGCGCCCGGGGCGATCGAATTGACGCGGATGCCGAAGGGTCCCAGCTGCACACCGGCCACCTTGGTGATATGGGTCACGCCCGCTTTGGCGGCGCTGTAGAGATAACCGCCCTGCCCGGTACGAATCGCGGCGATGCTGGCATTGTTGATGATGCAGCCGGAGCCCTGGGGCTTCATGACCGCCGCCGCATGTTTGATGCCGAACACCGCGCTGCCGAGCAACAGTTGCATGCTGTAGACAAAGTCATCCATGCTCACAGTATCCAGGGTGCCGCGGTCAGGCCCACCGGCATTGTTGAACATGCAGTCCAGTTTACCAAAACGGTTAACAGCCAAATCGATCAGGGCTTTGATGTCTTCTTCGCGGGTGACATCGGCGCGCTGGTAAATCACGTTCTCGCCCAATCGCTTCACAAGAGCCGCGCCCTTTTCCTCGGACCGACCGGCGATCACGACCTTGGCCCCCTCCTGCGCGAACACTTCAGCCGTAGCCGCCCCAATGCCACTGGTACCCCCGGTAATAACTGCCACCTTACCCTGCAAACGTCCACTCATTGTCTTTCCTTTCGGTACTTTGATTCGTTGTAGGGTGGGCACTGCCCACCACCGTAGGCGCAAACTATTCCGAATACATCATCGGTTCCGACACTGACACTGATCCTGTCCAAGCGGCGGTCAATTGGAAATTCTGATGGTGGGCAATGCCCACCCTACCAGCTGCAAACGTCCACTCATTGTCTTTCCTTTCGGTACTTTGATTCGTTGTAGGGTGGGCACTGCCCACCACCGTAGGCGCAAACTATTCCGAATACATCATCGGTTACGACACTGACACCGATCCTGACCAACACTTCACCCCATCACTTGAGCGAAGTGCATAACCTCCTGCGAACCCCACCGTAAAACACCAACCCATGCATCGCCCGCGCACATTGTTCAGGTGAGTTGTAGATCGGAATGCCGCCTTCGGCCAGGATTTTTTCCATGATGTCATCTTCCAGGAGAACGAAACGCAGGCAAATGATCGGTTTGCCGTACTTGGCGGGCAAGGCCGCGTAGCGTTGCGCACCGTCCATGGCGATCTGCACGTGGGGCGGAAGCGGCCGGCTGCGATCGATTTTAAGGGTCGGATCGAAAAGCTGCGGACTGACCGGCACGTTGCTGATCACGCCGTCAATATAGTCCAATTGCAAAAACTTTTCGATGATTTCGGCCTCTTGCATGGCCGTGCGGGTGGCACCGGCAAAATCGACCGGGTTTTTCGCCGGGGGCGCGTGGGCCGGCAGCAAAGCCGTGATGTCGTCCGCGGTGCGCGCATCCAACTCAGGCAGCACGATGCCCAAGGCGGCGCAGGCGTCGGTGCCCACAACCCCCTGGCCACCGCTGCCCAGAATGGCCACCCGGTTGCCGCCCGGCAGGGGCTGCCCGGCCAGGGCCTGGGCCATTTCAAACAGGTGAAAGGATTCACGCACCTGCAGCAGTCCAATCTGCTTGCAGATATTGTCGAAAACAATCGACGAGCCGGCCACCGAAGCCGTATGGGACATGGCGGCCTTTTCCGCGGCCGCCGAACGCCCGGCCTTGTAGACGACGATGGGCTTTTTGGTCACCACCCGGCGGGCCACATCGAAGAAACGCTCACCATCCTTGAAGCCTTCGACATAAAGCGCGATGACATCGGTGGTCTCGTCTTCGACCAGGTATTCCAGGTAGTCGGCCACGGTCAGGTCGGCCTGGTTGCCGATACTGATGAATTTGCTCAAGCCGTACCCCTGGGAGGCGGCCACCTGGGCCAAGGACACCCCGAAGGTGCCGCTTTGCGAGATAAAAGCGATCGAACCGGTCTTGGGCGCCTTGGGAAAGCTCAAGCTGAGGCGACCGGCAGCGCTGAAGATGCCCATGCAGTTGGGGCCGACCAACCGGATGTTGCCGGCACGCGCCACAGCGGCGATCTGATCTTCCAACCGGCGTCCCTTGTCACCGGTCTCGGCGAACCCGGCCGTAATCACCACGGCACCGGGAATGCCTTTATCCACACACTCCTGCAGCAGTTTGGGCACGGTCTCGGTCGGCGTGGTCAGAACAGCCAGATCGATGTCGCCCGGCACTGCCGCCACACTGGGAAAGGCGGGCAGCCCCAGAATCTCCTTTTTAATGGGATTGATCGGATAAATCGCACCCTGAAAACCGGTTTGCATAGGCCGGTCGACCATGCGGTGCCCCCACTTGCCGACCGTGTCGGAGGCACCGATAACCGCAATGGAACGGGGATTGAATATGGCATGCAAAGCCTGCACGGCAGTATGCTTCAAAATCAGCTCCTCGGGGAAATTACCAACCAGGTCAGGCACGCTGCCCAATCACCGCCAACAGCATCATACCGCCGCATTCGCGGCAAACGACTGCTACACTTCCAACAGCAACCGTTCCGGGTTCTCGACCATCTCCTTGATCCGCTTGAGGAAGGTGACCGCTTCGCGGCCGTCCACGATGCGGTGATCGTAACTCAAGGCGACGTACATCATCGGGCGGATGACGATCTGGTCATCGATGACCACCGGCCGTTTTTCGATGCGGTGCATGCCCAGGATGCCGCTCTGCGGCGTGTTGAGAATGGGCGTGCTGAGCAGCGACCCATACACCCCGCCATTGCTGATCGTGAACGTCCCGCCTTCCAGGTCGGAGATCTCCAGGCGGTTCTCCTTGATCTTGCGCACATAGTCGATGATCGCGCGTTCAATCTGCGCAAAGCTCATGCCTTCGGCATTGCGGATCACCGGCACCACCAGTCCGCGCGGCGATCCGATCGCCACCCCGATGTGCTGGTGGTTGTGGTAAACGATATCTGCGCCTTCGATGAACCCGTTGACCTGGGGGAACTCCTTCAAGGCCTCCACGCAGGCTTTGACGAAAAAGGACATAAAGCCCAGGGAAACATCGTGCTTCTCCTTGAAGGCCTCTTTGAAGCGGCCGCGCATGGCCATGGCCTCGTGCATGTCAATGTCGTTGAAGGTGGTCAGCATGGCGGTGTTCTGCTTGGCTTCGAGCAGGCGCGCGGCAATGCGTTTGCGGATGGGCGACATGGGCTTGCGCACCTCGTCCGGCATGGCCGCCTTCTCCGCCTTGGGTGCAACGTCGCGGCGGGCACCCTCCCCAGGCTGTTCCAGCGCACGCAGCACGTCCCCCTGGGTGAGGCGGCCTGCCGGTCCGCTGCCTTGGATGGCAGTCAGGTCCAAGCCTTGTTCCGCGGCCATGCGGCGCACGGAGGGCGGTAACGAGACGCTTTCCAGCCTAGCCGTTGGCGTGGGCGGCGTGGCTCGCGGCGCGGGTGCAGGCGGCTTCGGCTGTGGCCCCTCAGCAGCAGGCGCCGAAGCATCCTCCGGTGGCGCCGCCTGCGCTTTTGCCGGCGCTTTTTGCGCTTCCTTTTGCGCCGCGGCCGGCACGGCCTTGTCAGCCGGTGCGGTCTTGCGCTCCGCAGCGCCTGCTTCAATCCTGGCCACGACCGTACCGACCGCCACGGTTTCACCGGCAGCCACCAGAATCGACAGCGTGCCGGCCACCTCAGCGGTCACTTCCAGGGTCACCTTGTCGGTTTCGATGACGAACAGCGGTTCGTCTTTTTCAACCACATCGCCGTCCTGTTTGAACCACTCGGACAAAACGGCCTCCTGGACCGACTCTCCCACACTGGGAATTTTGACCTCTAACGCCATGAATGCTCCTTCGAATTCGTTTGCCCGTTGGCCCGTGGGCCGTTCAACTTGCGATGCCGCCGCCGGTGTCGTAAGGCCCGACGGCTTGGTCCGAGATAGCGGCTTGCTCGAGTTTGTAGAGGTTGGGAAAACCGGTTGCCGGGGTGGCGGAAGGTTTGCGCCCCACGTACGCCAGACGTTGGCCCACGATGGTTTCGATGCACGGGCGCACGAACTGCCAGCCGCCCATGTTGGCCGGCGCTTCCTGGACCCAGACCCACGACTCGGCTTTGGTGTAGTTGGCCAGCACGGCCTTGAGCTGCTCGTGTGGAAACGGATAATACTGTTCCAGGCGAATGATGGCGATGTTGCTGGTGGCCAGATCCTCGCGACGCTGCAAGAGTTGGTAGTAAATCTTGCCGCTGCACAGCAGTATTTTGGTGGCCTTGTCCGGTTTGGCCGGATCATCCAGGACCGCCTGGAACGCGCCTTGGCTGAAATCGGACAGGGCTGATACGGCGTGCGGGTGGCGCAGCAGGCTTTTGGGCGTCATCAGCACCAGGGGTTTGCGGTAGGCCGCCTTGGCCTGCCGCCGCAGCAGGTGAAAATATTGGGCCGGGGTGGTCAGATCGCATACCTGCATATTGTCATCCGCACACAACTGCAGAAAACGCTCCAGGCGTGCGCTGGAATGTTCCGGCCCCAGGCCTTCCCAGCCATGCGGCAACAGCAACGTCAGGCCGCACAGGCGCTGCCACTTGACCTCGCCACTGGCGATGAACAAGTCGACCACCGACTGGGCATTGTTGATGAAATCTCCGAACTGGGCTTCCCAAAGCGTCAACCCTTGCGGCCGGGCCAGGGCATACCCGTAATCGAACCCCAGCACGCCCGGTTCGGACAAAGGGCTGTCGTACACATCGAAGCGTTCCGCCTGCGGCCCCAGGTGGTGCAACGGCACATGCGGCTGGCCGGTTTTGCGGTCGAACAGGACACTGTGGCGCTGGCTGAAGGTGCCGCGCGCGCTGTCCTGGCCGCTCAAACGGATGGGCTCGCCCTCGGTCAGCAGGCTGGCAAAAGCCAGCGCCTCGGCATTGGCCCAATCGATACCGCGGCCCTTTTCGACGGCTTCCAGACGCCGGCGCAGCAGCAGCTTGATCTTGGAATGCGGCGCGAACCCTTCCGGTATGGTGTTGAGCTGGCGCGCCAGGGTCACCAGGGTCTCGTCGGCAACGGTCGTGTCGATCGGCTCATGGGTATAGCGACCGCTGAACCCTTGCCACTCCTTGAAAAATCGGGCCTCCGGAAATGGACAGGCACTGCCGTGCACCTCCTCATAAGCGGCTTGCAGACGCTCGGTCAGATCTTTTTCCAGCGCAGCCTGATCCGCGGCCGCGACGATCCCGGCTTCAATCAACCGGTCAGCGTAAATCTTGTGCGGCGAAGGCCGGCTTCGAATGCGCTCGTACATCATCGGCTGGGTGAAGTACGGTTCGTCGCCTTCATTGTGCCCGAAACGCCGGTAGCACACCACATCCACGACCACATCCTTGCCGTAGGTGTAGCGGTATTCGGCGGCCAGGCGGATCACGTGCACCAACGCCTCGGGGTTTTCACCATGCACATGGAAGATGGGCACCATCAGCATCTTGGCCAGATCGGTGCTATAGCGGGTCGAACGCGCATCATCGGGCAAGGTGGTGTAACCGATCTGGTTATTGATGACCACGTGGATCGTGCCGCCCGTGCCGTAGCCTTTGAGCTGACTCAGATTGAGCGTTTCGGCCAGCACGCCCTGACCGGCAAACGCCGCGTCGCCGTGCAGCAGCAGCGGGACCACCTGCCGGCGCCCCTGGGCACCACGCACCACCTGACGGGCGCGCGCGATGCCTTCCACCACCGGATCGACCGCTTCCAGGTGGCTGGGATTGTTGACAAGCAACGCCTGAATGCGGCCGTCGCCCCCCAGGTCGATATCGCCCAGATAGCCCTTATGGTACTTCACATCACCGGCGCCGATCAGCTGGCTGCTGTCATAGCAATTCTCGAACTCGGCCAGGATCTCTTCCACCGGCCGATTGAGAAGATTGGCCTGCACATTGAGCCGCCCCCGGTGGGCCATGCCCAGGATAACTTCCTGAGCGCCCAAGCGCGCCAGTTGGCGCAACAGCGCATCGAGCATGGGAATGATGCCGTCGCCGCCTTCCAGGGAAAACCGGGTAACGGCCACATAACGCTTGTTCAGGAAAAATTCGAACATGGCCGCCTGGGTCAGTTTGTCCAGGATATGACGCTGCTCATCGGCATCGACGCCAGGCTGGTTGCGCACCGTCTCCATGCGCTCTTGCAGCCAATGGCGTTCATCCGGGTCTTGCAAGTGCATGAACTCCACCCCGATCGCACGGCAGTAGGTCTCTTTCATTATCCGCAGGATGTCCTTAAGGGTGGCCTGCGCCGTAAAAGAGAACTGCGGGGTGGCAAAGACCTGTTCGAGCAGTTCGGTGCGCAATCCAAAGGCGTTCAGCGCCAGCAGCGGATGTTCGGTCGGGCAGGCATTCAAAGGATCCATGCACGCCAGCAAGTGGCCGAGGCTGCGGTAGCGATGGATCAGCTCGGCCACCATCGCGTCGCCGGGCGCGCCCAGCGCCGGCGGCGGACCTTTTTCAACACCCGGCTCCCGCTGCCGGCCGATGTCGAATCCATGGAAAAAAACGCGCCACTCCCTGCCGACTGACTGGGGATCAGCCTGGTAGCGCCGATATTGTTCGTCGAGGTAATAGAGATTCAATGTTTCAGGTAATTGCATGATGCCGTTCTTCTGAAAGGTTTCATAAAAGAAGACGAAGATGCACGAAAATAAGTGTAAAGTGTAAACTGTAAAGTGTAAAGTGAATAGATCGAGAGGATCATTCCCCTTGTAGGCGATCGGCAGCTTGGTTATAATTGAAAAAATGAATCAGGTTCACCATGAATGAGGCGATGATCCGGGAGGATGATGTGCGTATTCCCCAACGTGAAGAGTGTCTGCACATGCTGGTCGCCATGCAGATGCCGGACCACATCCAGGCCCATTCGGAACGGGTTTGCCGGGTGGCGTTGCTGCTGACCGATCTGCTCTTGCAGGCGGGGGTGACGCTGAATCGCCCCCTGGTGATCGCATCGGCCCTGCTGCATGACATCACCAAGCCGCGCAGTTTCAAAACCGGCGAAAATCACTCCCGAACGGGCGGTGAATACCTGACCGGCCTCGGGTATCCCGAAGTGGGCGATATCGTTCGCCAGCATGTGATTCTGGATGCCTATTTCGCCGGTGAAATGCCCAACGAGGCCGAAATAGTCAATTATGCCGACAAGCGGGTGCTGCACGATCAGATCGTCTCGCTGCAAAATCGCATGGATTACATCCTGGAACGCTACGCCAAAACGGCCGAGCACCGCCAATGGCTCCAGCAGATATGGGAACAGACCGTGTTGCTGGAACAACGGTTGTTCGCCTATCTGAACTTTGCGCCGATCGACCTGCTCGATTATGTCGAGGATTGAAAAATAGCGATTGCAAGGAGATATTATCTCCTACGCGGCGGCCCGCGCCCCCCGCAGGCGAATCCGCCCCAGACCATCAATGAAAGCGCGTGTCAGGCGCATGTCGACCTGATGGTGATAAACCTCGCCGTCCGCATCCAGCCCGCGGATCATCCCATCCTTTAAAAAAGCCGCCAGCAGCATCCGGCCGACCGCACCCCGGTCCGTCACGGCGGCCATCGCCATCTTGCGCGGTGCGGCGGCCGGTGACGGCAGCGCCAACCCATCATCGATAACACTTTTCATAAAGTTGAGCACGCGCCCCAGACGCAGCAGCGTGACGGCCTGAACCCGATCGGTCGTGTGCGCCAGTGGCAGGGCCGTGGCGCGCATTTGCCCGAAATGCGGCGGCAACAATCCGTGACGGTCGCACCAGCCATAATCGGCGCTGCCCGGGGCCGGATAGAATACCGACACGCCGGCCAGCACCCGTCGCGCCGCCAGAAAAAGCAGGTCGGCCAGACCCTCGAAGGGATCTTGGCCCGGACCGGCAACCATCATGTAGGCCACCGCATCCATCCCCCGATCGCCAGACAGCCGCAGCACGCGATCGATATCCGCGCTTACGTCCGGCCGCCCGAAACGTTTGAGCCGTTCGCGGGCCGTGGTGATCAGCGCCAGATTGAGCGTTTTGAACCCGGCCTGCTGCATGCGCCCAAGCATCACATCGTCCAGACTGGGCGCGAAAAGACCGTTCATGGCACGCAATTCGGGCCGCCTGTGGGCAAACTTGCGTGCGATGGCGTCCATCAGGGCCATGAACCACTCCCGGTCGACCGACAAGTGCTCATCTTCGAAATCGATGAAGCCCACCGGCGCAATGCGGTCGGCGCTGGTCAATTCGGCCATGACGCTGGCCACGCTGCGGCAGCGATATCCATGATAGGTGGCTGCATTGACAGCGCAATATGTGCAACGCTGCGGGCAGCCCCGCCCCGCCGTGATCGTCAGGCCGGCCCGCTCGCCGCGCCGATAAAAGCGCCAATCGATCAGATCGAAGGCGGGCGGCGGCAACCCATTCAGATCGGTCACCACCGCCGGCGCATTCTGCCCCAGCGTCCCGTCGGGCCGGCGCCACACCAGCCCGGGAATCGTTTGCAACGCCACCGATCCAGCGCGCAGGGCATGCGCCAGCAGGGGCAGCCCGACCTCGCCGTCGCCGCGCAACACGTAATCCACCGCCGGATGGCCCATGACCGCCTCAGGCAGCGCACTGGGATGGTGACCGCCCAGCACGATGACCGCCCGGGGGCACGCCTTGCGGACCGCCGCCGCCGTGGCCAGCGCGATGTCGGCATAGGCCGTGAACAATGAGGAGATGCCGATCAGAAAGGCGCCCGACACATGCGCCATTCGGGCGATATGCTGCAAACTGTAGCCGAAGTGGCGCCACTGGTGAAAAAGGGCGAATGGCGAGCGATCGTTGCGGCCGAAAAAGGGATGCAAATGGCTCAGCTCATCGGGCCACGCCAACGGGCGCGATTTGGATGTGGCCAGCCCGTCCAGCAGCGCCGCGCTGAAACCCTCCCGCCGCAACACCGCAGCCATGCTGGCCAATCCATAAGGCAGGGTGCGCTTGGCCGTCAGGTAAAAATCCTCGATCGGCGGCTGAATGAGCAGAACGTCGGGCCTGGCCCCATCGTGGACGGGAGTGCCGCCCACGTCAGCTCATCTTGGAAATAGTGGAAAAGGTCTGGATTTCGGCCGGCAGGTCCCCGGGCTGGATGGCTTCTTCGACGCCCAGGGCCAGTGCGCGCTCGATGACATTCTGCAACTGGATCAGATTGCCGGGCCAGTGATAACTCATCAGGATGTCCAAGGCATCCGGCGAGACGCCGATAATGCGGCGATTACCCTTGGCGCAAGCCTGGTGCACGAAATGGTTGATGAGCAAGCACAAATCTTCGAGCCGCTCGCGCAACGGCGGCATGCGGATCACGATGGCATTGAGCATGTCAAAAAAATCTTTTTTCAGCGCGCCGCTGGCAATCACATCCGACAACTCCTTGCCTGTTGCGGCGATCACACGGGTGGCATTCTCTTTTGCATTCTGCTGGCCTTCGAGCGCCTGCAGAATCGACAGCCGCAGCGACGGGGCCAACTCAGCGATCTCATCCAGGTAAATGGTGCCCCCATGCACTTTCTGCATCAAGGCAGTCACGTGGCCCACCATCTGTTCCGCGGGCACGCCCTCGGTGATCCCGCTGCAGTTCACGGGCACAAAGGCATTTTCCCGTCTTTCGCTCAATTGGTGAATGGTGCGCGCCACCAGTTCCTTGCCCGTGCCGCTTTCGCCCTGGATGAGCACCATGGGATTCTGGCGGCCGACCGTCTCGATGAGCTCGTACACCTGTTGCATCCGGGCGCTGATGCCGACGAGCCCTTCGAATTTATGCCGCTCCCGCCCACGCTTGCGGATCAGACTGGCCTTGTCCTTGACCTTTTTTTCGTCGGTAATGCGGTCGATGATCAGCTTCAGGTGATCGAGCTTGAAAGGTTTTTGCAGGTAATCGTAGCTTCCGAATTTCATCGCCTGGATGGCCGACTCCATCGAGCCGTACCCGGTCACAACGATCACCTCGACCTCGGGCTTGTATTTTTTGACCGCGGCCAATAATTCCAGACCGTTGAATTCAGGCATCTTGTAATCGGTAAATACGATATCGATGTCCTGGTCCTTGATCATGTCGAGGGCTTTAAGGCCGCTGTTCACGGTGACTATGTCGTATCCCTGCATCTGCAGATACTGCTCGACCATCATCAAAATGTCTTTGTCGTCGTCGACAAAGAGAATGCGACTCGTTTTCATCACGCGACTCCAATGGTGGGACAATGCGGACCCGATTCTGACGGCGCATCATACCAGTTCACTTCAGCTCTCGGATAGTTTCCGGTCAAGAACAATTAGCATAGCATGATAGCATGATAACGGGTGCGTGTGGATCAAAAAAGAGCATCTGGCACGATAAGGAGCATTATTTATACCGGCATGCGGATCTAACGCCCACAATATATAATGGAGCACAGCCAAAAGATCAAGGGCCGGATTCAGCGGCAAAATTCGCCATCGCACAGCCCCGCTGGGTGTGGGGTGACGTAGCCAACAGTAGGGTGGGCACTGCCCACCACCGCGCTATTACATCATTCGGTTTCTGACACTGATCCCGCCCAAGCGATTGGATAAACACCGGAGCGAACATAGCTATGAAACGTTGATGAATACCGCCAATCACAGAGGCGATCGACATAAGACAATGGTGGGCAGTGCCCACCCTACCTGGCTCAACATTGGATTTGGGGCATCGCACATAATAGCGAGTCGCCAACAGGGTGGGCAATGCCCACCACCGCGCTATTACATCATTCGGTTTCTGACACTGATCCCGCCCAAGCGATTGGATAAACACCGGAGCGAACATCGCCATGAAACGTTGATGAATACCGCCAATCACAGAGGCGATCGACATAAGACAATGGTGGGCGGTGCCCACCCTACCTGGCTCAACATTGGATTTGGGGCATCGCACATAATAGCGAGTCGCCAACAGTAGGGTGGGCACTGCCCACCACCGCGCTATTACATCATTCGGTTTCTGACACTGATCCCGCCCAAGCGATTGGATAAACACCGGAGCGAACATACTATGAAACGTTGATGAATACCGCCAATCACAGAGGCGATCGACATAAGACAATGGTGGGCGGTGCCCACCCTACCTGGCTCACCATTGGATTTGGGGCATCGCACATAATAGCGAGTCGCCAACAGTAGGGTGGGCACTGCCCACCACCGCGCTATTACATCATTCGGTTTCTGACACTGATCCCGCCCAAGCGATTGGATAAACACCGGAGCGAACATAGCTATGAAACGTTGATGAATACCGCCAATCACAGAGGCGATCGAAAAAAGACAATGGTGGGCAGTGCCCCTACCTGGCTCACCATTGGATTTGGGGCATCGCACATAATAGCGAGTCGCCAACAGTAGGGTGGGCACTGCCCACCACCGCGCTATTACATCATTCGGTTTCTGACACTGATCCCGCCTAAGCGATTGGATAAACACCGGAGCGAACATAGCTATGAAACGTTGATGAATACCGCCAATCACAGATGCGATCGACATAAGACAAAGGTGGGCAGTGCCCACCCTACCTGGCTATGAAACGTGATGAATACCACCAATCACAGAGGCGATCGACATAAGACAATATTCGCCCGGTGCGCATCCCGCTATCTGCATCGCCATCGCATCCGACATTCAACGCCGTCGCATCCCCCACCGCCGCCAGACATTGACAGGCCGGGCGGCGTGAATTACAAAATAGAGCCCGCGTGCGTCCATGCATTACATTGAAACAGCGCCGGCAAGGATGGAATATGTTCGAAGTTTTGATGATTTGTACGGGAAACATCTGCCGCAGCCCCATGGCTGAAGGCTTGCTGCGGCACATGCTGCCGGCATGGCTTCAAGATCGCGTCACGGTCCGTTCGGCCGGCACCCATGCCCTGCATGGCCGCCATGCCGAGCCGTATGCGATCGATGCCATGGCCCGCCATGGCATCGATATCAGCGATCACCGCGCCCGCCTGGTCAACCGCGAGATGGTGCGCCGGGCGGGCGTCATCCTGACCATGGAGCAGTCCCAGTTAACCAACGTGCGCCGCATGATGGGCTGGAGCAAATCCCACGCCAAATTGCTGACCGACTTCGGGCCGGAACCGGATGGCTCGGATGTGGAAGACCCTTACGGCGGCCCCTTGGAGGCCTACCTGTTATGTCTGCAGGATATCCGGCCCTGCATCGAGGGATTGGCGGCCGAGTTGGACGATGTGTTTACCTCGATCGAAGGGGAAAAATAAGGAATTATGGGAACCCTCCGCCAACAGATCATTGCCCTGATCAGCGAGCAGCCCATGGACATCGTGGCCCTGTCGCAGGCCTTGGGCATCCGTGAGAAGGAAACCATCGCCCACCTGCCCCACATTGCCAAATCGATTGCCGGCCGCGGCGGAAGGCTCAAGGTGCACCCCGCGCATTGCGATGCCTGCGGATACGCGTTCAAGGACCGCCGCCGGCTTTCACCGCCCAGCCGGTGCCCCAAATGCAAACTCGCTCGCGTTTTAGGCCCATGGTATGAAATTGAACATTGAACAACAGTGCAAAGTTGACATATCTCTCTTTTTCATTTAATAAACTGCGGCTTGAACACTAAAAACAAACCATCGCGCCTTGCGCGACGCTCGGCGGACAGTCACACACCACTCCCTCAAGCCGCCGTACAACAACCCGATCCGTCATCATCATTTGCCGATTGATCGCGTCCGAAGGGACGCGCAAACGGCCCAAGGAGAACGCTTATGATCCATGTTGAGGGTTTAACCAAATATTACGACGCGTTTTGCGCCGTAGACAACATCAACCTCGACATCCGGGGCGGTGAGATCGTCGGGTTGCTGGGGCCCAACGGCGCCGGTAAAACGACCACCCTGCGAATGCTGACCGGCTATTTCCAACCGTCGTCCGGCGACATCCGCGTCAAGGACTATTCAATCCGCCAGGATTCCTTGAAAATCAAACGCTTGATCGGCTATCTGCCCGAATCGGCCCCCCTGTACAGCGGCATGCTGGTCTACGATTACCTGGATCACATTGCCAGCGTCCACGGCCTGTCCGGCGAGGCCAAATCCAAACGTATCGCGCAACTCGTCGACATGTGCGGGCTGCGCAACATCATGCACAAAACCATCGCGATGCTGTCCAAGGGATTGAAGCAGCGCGTCGGTTTGGCGCATGCCATGATGAGCGATCCCGAGATCCTCGTGCTCGATGAACCCACCTCCGGCCTGGATCCCAACCAGATCGTCGAGATCCGGGAGATCATCCGCAAAATCGGCGAACAAAAAACGGTCATCCTCTCCACGCACATTCTCAGCGAGGCGGAGGCCACTTGCGACCGCATCGTCATCATCAACAACGGCCGCATCATCGCCGACGGCAGCACACAGCAACTGACCGCGGGCAAGGGGCGCAAAACCCAGATCCAGATCGGGCTTCTGCAAGCCGAACCCGGAGCGGTGTGCAGCCTGTTGCGATCCGTCCACGGGGTCAAGGATGTGTGCCTGCTTTCGGGTGGCGACCCGCAGTTGACCCGCGTCCAGGTGACCTGTCCCGGGGATGCGGATCTGCGCGCCGATCTGTACGCGGCCATCAAATCCACCGATTGGGTGCTGATGGAATTGAACCGCGAAACCCAAACGCTTGAAACCATTTTCCGTGAGTTGACCAGGGAGAATTAAAATGCGCCAGTCCTTGCTCATTTTTAAAAAAGAATTCAAAGACTATTTCATTTCGCCGATCGCCTATATCGTCATCGCCATATTCCTCACCGTCACCGGATGGCTCTTTTTCTCCTCCTTTTTTCTGTACGATCAGGCCGACATGCGGCGCTTTTTCGATATGCTGCCTTTTCTGTTCGCCCTGGTGGTGCCCATTATCACCATGCGCCTTTTCTCCGAAGAGCTCAACGTCGGATCATGGGAGTTGCTGCTTACCCTGCCGGTGACCTTTCGCGATATCGTCATCGGCAAATTCCTGGCCGCGGTGGCCTTCGTGGCCGCCATTTTGCTGCCCACCCTCGCCTATGCGATCTTCATCGGCGCGATCGGTGATCTGGACTGGGGCGCCACCCTCGGTGGTTATATCGGCGCGCTTCTCCTCGGTTCGGCCTATGCCGCCATCGGGCTGTTCGCCTCGTCCCTGACGCGCAACCAGATCATCGCCTGCATTGTGGCCATGGTCATCTGCGTGGGCCTGGCGATCATCGATCAAATGCTCTTTTTCTTCCCACAGGCGATTCTGGATGTGGTCGCCTACATCAGTGCCAAAGCCCATTTCGAAAACATCGCCAAGGGGATCGTCGATACGCGTGATCTGCTTTATTTCCTGAGCATCGCGTTTCTGGGACTGTACGCCACCCATCTGGTGATGGAAGAAAAATAGCCAAAGGAAGATGCCATGACCGTTAAAGCCCAAAAAAAATCCGCCAAATATATTAAATTTGCGCTGTATGCGCTGGTCGTCGTGCTGGTCAACCTGGTCGGACTGACGCTGTTCTACAGGGCCGATCTGACCGGCAACCAAATCTACTCGCTCTCGCCGGTCAGCCGGCAAGTGGCGCGCACATTATCCGAACCATTGACCGTCAAGGTCTTTTTCACCAAAGATCTGCCCGCACCGCACAACAACACTGAAATGTACCTGCGCGATCTGCTCAACGAATATGCGTTGAACAACAAGCAGCATTTCAAAGTACAGTTCTACAACGTCAGTTCCGAAACCGAGGGCGTCAGCGAAGCTGCGCAGAGCAACCAGCAGATGGCGCGCGAATATGGCATCCAGCCGGTGCAAATCCAGATCCTCGAACAAGACGAGCTCAAGTTCAAGCAGGCCTACATGGGGCTGGTGCTGATCCACGGCGATATCATAGAACGCATGCCGACCATCACCGCCACCGCGGGCCTCGAGTATAAACTGACCACCGCCATCCAGAAGCTCAACAACAAAGTCAGCGCACTGCTGGCCCTGGACGACAAAATCACGGCCACGCTGGTACTCTCTTCGTCCATCCAAAAGGTAGCGCCCTTCATGGGCATCAAGGACCTTGAAAGCTATTCGGAGGGCGTCAAAGAGACGATCGAACGCCTGAACACCCAAAATTATGGCAAATTGAACTTCGCCCACATCGATCCGAGCCAGAACCCGGACGCGGCCGAAAACCTCAAAACGGACAACCTGATGCACCTGCGCTGGCCGCACATTGAACGCGGCAACGTCGCCCCGGGCGAGGGCATCATCGGCATGCTGCTGCAGTACAAGGACAAAGTTCGCGAGATTCCCCTGCTGCGCGTCGTGCAGATGCCGATATTCGGCGAACAGTACCAGCTGACCTCTCTCGAACAGCTGGAAGAGTTGATCGGCACCAACCTGGAACGTTTGATCGATATCAATGAAGAGATCGGCTACCTGGCCGATTTCGGCACCCTGGCGCTGGGCGGCGCAAACCCCCTGGGGCCCCAAGGTGGCGAAGGACTGGAACAATTCGGTACGCTGCTCGGCAAAACCTACGACGTCAGGCAGGTCGACCTCCAGGAAGACCCCATCCCCGAAGGGCTCAAATCGCTGGTCATCGCCCGGCCGACCGAAAAGCTTTCCGATTACGCCCTGTTCCAGATCGATCAGGCCCTGATGCGCGGCACCAATCTGGCCATTTTCGTCGATGCCTTCGAGCAGAAACAACCCCAGGGCCAACCGTTCATGGCCAATCAGATGCCGGCCTATGTCCCGCTGGACACCGGCCTGGAAAAGCTGCTGGCGCACTACGGCGTGCGCATCAAACAAGCCATGGTCATGGATGAGAAAAGCTACCGTCAACGCAAATCCCCTCAGCAGGGCGGGGGCGAGCAGGCCGTCTACTTCGCGCCGCTCATCGAGAAGAACAATATCAACGCACAGCTGGATTACCTGCAAAACATCAAAGGGCTGATCGCGCTTGAAATCGCCCCGCTCGAACTCGACGACAAGCAGATCGCCGAACAGGACATCAAGGCGCACAAACTTTTCTCTTCTTCGGACCGCAGCTGGGAAATGCGCGATCGGATCATGCTCAACCCCATGTTCATCCAGCCGCCGGCATCCGACAACGAGATGGCCAGCCGCCCCCTGGCATACCTGCTGGAAGGCTCATTCAACAGCTACTTCAAAGGCAAACCAATGCCTGAAAAACCAGCCGCACCCGAGGATCCTGCGCAGCAGGAACCCAGTGCGGATGAAGACCGAAACGACCCGCTGGCCGCCGAAGACCTCGCGCCGGCCACCAGCAGCGTTCAGGCCAACGCGGTGCAAGGCGACCCGAAGCCCCAGATTCAAGGCCAGGGCGCCGTACGCGACCAAAGTGTTCCGGCCAAAATATTCGTGATTGCCTCATCCAAAATGATCGGCGATCAACTGATCGAAGAAAGCGGTCAAAGCCCCAACACCATGTTCGTCATGAACATGATCGATGCCTTGAATGGCCGCGAAGACATTGCGGTCATGCGCAGCAAGGAACAAAGCTTCAATCCCCTGGATCCGACCGGCCCCGGCACCAAGGCGGTCATCAAAACCGTCAACATGGCCGGCTTGCCGCTGCTTACGATCCTGTTCGGCCTGCTGGTATGGTGGCGACGCCACGCACGCACCCGCCGAATCCAGAAGATGTATAGTTAATTCGGTTATGCAGTTCGCGATAGTAAGGCACACGTCGGGGGTGTCATAAGAGGGTTACTTGTCATTTTTAGAACCTAAAAGCATGCACGTAAATGCGTCCAACATGGGGAGGTGAGCATATCAAAACGACAGAATGCCTCCCTTTACACTTTAAACTTTACACTTAACACTGAACACATAACGATAAGGGACACGCCATGAGCTTCAAAAAAGAGTATCTTATCCTCATCGCGGTGATTGCCGTCCTGGTGCTCTACCTGACGACGCGTTCCGCCAATCACGAGGGCGAACTGGCCCAGCCGCAAAAAGTGGAAAGCGCCGATATCAAACGCCTGGTGGTGACCGACAAGAAAAATACGCCCCTGGAACTCGTCAAAAAGGATGACCGCTGGGTGATCGAACCCCAGGGCTATCCCGCCGACAGCGTCAAGGTGAAAAATATGCTCAACGCGGCATCCGATCTGACACTGACGGCCATCGTGTCGGAGTCCGGCGCCCTGGACCGCTACGGTTTGACCGGCGACGAAAAGATCACCGTCCAGGCTTTCAGCGACGGCACGCCGGTGCGTTCCTTCACCGTCGGCAAGGCCGCCCCCACCTTTCAACACACCTTTGTCCTGTTGGAAGGCGATCCCAAGGTCTATCACGCCCGCGGCCAGCTTAAACGCACCTTTGAACAATCCGCCGATGCCCTGCGCGACAAAACCATCTTCGACATCGACCAGGCCGCCATTACCTCCCTGACCCTTCAAAAAGGAACGCGAACCGTCACACTGGTCAAAAAAGAGCTGCCCAAAGAAGCGGCCGAAGCCAGCGCAGACAAACCCGCGGATGCGGAAAATACCGAAACACCCGCGGCAGCCCCGGTTTTCGAATGGCAAAACGCGGACAGCGGACAAGCGGTAGATCAGACCCAGGTGGATAGCCTGCTCGGTGACATTGCCCACCTGGATGCCGATGCGTACATGGACGATAGCGCCAAAGAAGGTCTGGGCGACGCGCAGTGGCAGGTCACCTTCAAAAAAGCGGAAGAGACATTCAGCTTGGCCGTGTATCCCAAGCAGGACGATGCGGCCGACAAGCTGCCGGCCACCGCATCCAGCACTCCCTACGCCTTCTTGCTGGATACGCCGCACGTCGAAAACATCGCAAAAGATCTGGACGCCCTGCTCGGACAGGAAGAGAAAACCCAATAAATAACATATATGATTATGCAGTTCGCTCCATTAAGACACAGGTATGGGATGTCATAAGAAGGTTACGTTGCAATTTTTAGAATGTAGGGTGGGCATTGCCCACCACCATTGCCCGCAAACAACATCATCGGTTTCTGACACTGATCCCCGCCCAAGCGATTGGGTAAACACGGATCGAACATAACGATGAAACGTTGAATACGGCCAATCCTGAGGCGATCGGCATAAGACAACGGTGGGCAATGCCCACCCTACCTGGCTACCTGGCTGCTCGGACAGAATGTAGGGTGGGCATTGCCCACCACCATTGCCCGCAAACAACATCATCGGTTTCCGACACTGACCTCGCCCAAGCGATTGGATAAACACCGGATCGAACATAACGATGAAACGTTGAATACGGCCAATTCTGAGGCGATCGGCATAAGACAGCGGTGGGCGATGCCCACCCTACCTGGCTACCTGGCTGCTCGGACAGAATGTAGGGTGGGCATTGCCCACCACCATTGCCCGCAAACAACATCATCGGTTTCTGACACTGATCCCCGCCCTAGCGATTGGGTAAACACGGATCGAACATAACGATGAAACGTTGAATACGGCCAATCCTGAGTCGATCGGCATAAGACAACGGTGGGCAATGCCCACCACCATTCCCCGCAAACAACATCATCGGTTTCTGACACTGACCTCGCCCAAGCGATTGGATAAACACCGGATCGAACATAACGATGAAACGTTGAATACGGCAAATCCTGAGGCGATCGGCATAAGACAGCGGTGGGCGATGCCCACCCTACCTGGCTACCTGGCTGCTCGGACAGAATGTAGGGTGGGCATTGCCCACCACCGTTCCCCGCAAACAACATCATCGTTTCTGACGCTGACCTTGCCCATGCGATTGGGTCAACACAGGATGAACATAACGATGAAACGTTGAATACGGCCAATTCTGAGGCGATCGGCATAAGACAGCGGTGGGCGATGCCCACCCTACCTGGCTGTCGCGGGGTCACGGCCAAGTCCCTTCAGTGACATTTTTTTTCGATCATATTCTTGTTCACATCATATTTGGCCGTCCATTTAGCGCACAACTCGCCGTCTGGCGATATCCCGGATACCGGTTCACCCTGAACACCAAAGTAGTTCTCTTCGATCTTGTTTCCAGCCGGGTCATACCGGAATTTCGTCACATGCTGCGCTGAGCCGTTCAACCTGACCGGCTGACCGTCGTCTCCGAAACACGTTTCCTCCGTGATTTGCCGTCGTGCGTCGAACGTCCGAACGCGCCGCACATACCCGGGTTGGCCTCCGGCCAGAGCACTTTCCTTCCCAAAACACTCATCTTCAACCTGGTTGCCTTCAGAATCATAGCTATAGGCATGCCGCGCACAGCCATCAGAGAGTACCTTCGGCTGAAAATCGGCACCCAAGTAAGCATCCGCGACCAACCGGCCACGCTGATCATATTCGGCGAGCCTGACTGCATACCCGTAACAGGCTTCTGAAGGATGACCCCGCTCATCGAAGGCGGCCATTTCAGTGATATTTCCGCGCGCATCATACGCGTTCAACAAACGCGCGTAGTTATCGGCATTCAGTACCATGCGACCCTGATCGTCAAAGGTCGTTTGTTCGACAATCTGCCGCCGGCTGTTGAATTTCCGTTCGCGCCGGTGATAGCCGCTCTTTGTCTTCACAGGATTTTCATCTGTTCCGAAGTACGCTACTTCTATCTGATTACCGTAACTGTCATACTTCGCCTGGTAGCTCGCATACCCACACTCCCTATTCTCACCCTGGCAAGGGATAAGAACGGGATCTCCAGCGACATTCAAATAGACTTGGGAAATGATCCGGCCCTGAGGATCGTATTGCATCCGCGTTGCTGCGTACCCGTATTTCTCCTGGGTGGGCTTTCCCTGTTCATTGTAATAGGCTTCACTGGTCATTTGACTGAAATAGTTGTAAGTCCGAATGACTTTGGCGTATCCCTCGTTGCTTTCAGTGAGCTTCCCATTTGCGTCGAAGTAGTCCGTCTCCAGCACATTGCCGCGTACGTCGTAGATCATTTGCACAGTGGCATACCGCTTTACTTTGTTCATGACAGAGTTGCCATCCGGATCTATGTAGGACCGTTCAATGACATTTCCAAAGTTGTCATAGACATAGTGAACGCTATGGTATCCCTCCTGGTGCGAAAGAGAACCGTCCTCAGCGAAGTATGCCACCGACCGCACGCGCCCGAACGCATCATAGCGCAGCACATCTTTATGGAAACCCTCATAAACCCATAGCGTGGGCGCACCCTTGGCATCCAGGATTTCGCGCTCGATCAACTTGCCATAGGCATCGTAGCGCAAGACAAGATGGGCGAATCCTCTTGTCGAGGCGACCAGGTCCCCATTGGTATCATAGTGTTTGATATCGACGACATTGCCCTGATCATTGAACTGCTGCGTGACCGCAGAGTAGCCCATCTTTGAAAGCACGCGTTCGCCAAACACGCCAAAAAGGTTGCTCTCCACGCGCTGGCCCCGCGAATCATACGTGTGAACTGCACGCGCCCAACCATCCTGGTTCAGGCAAGGTTCATCATCGACACCGTAATACGCCTCTTCAACGATCTTGCTCTGCGCATTGTATTTCTTCTTGATATACGCGTAGCGGCAGGATTTCGTATCATTGCCGTCTTCGCACACGGTCGTCGGATTCCCGGTCAAATCAAAGTAGCGTATTTCTACAATATTGCCGCGCACGTCGTATTGCGCGGTCCAACTGCAATACCCTTGCCGATGCGTAATGGGTTTCTGGTCCACGCCAAAATATTTGCGGCCGCTTTCATTGCCCAAAGCATTATACTCGGAAGTATAGCCGGCCACACCGTCACTCGACAAAGTGCGTTGGCCCTGCTCACCGATGTACGTGCGGCGTACTTCATTTTCCGCGTGATTATAGTCCGAACGCCAGCCCGCATACCCCTCTTTTCCAAGCAAAGGGCTATCCTGGGCATTCAAATACACCCTTTCAACGCGGTTCCCGTCGGGATTATAGCTGGCGGTCCACCCCGCGTGCCCGTCAACGCTTACAATCCGGTCACCGCCGGGAGCAAAATAACGTTCACAAACGATATTCCCATAGCTGTCAAACGCCTGTACCACTTTTGCATAGCCCTTATCAGAGATAACCGGCTCCCCTTTTGTTCCGAGGTAAGACTCACAGTGCCTTTGCCGGTCATATGCTTTTACGACTTGCGCATAGCCTTTCTTATTGGGGACCAAGGCACCGTCCACCCCCCAATAGGCGATCACACTGAGTTTTCCGGATTCATTGTAGCGGAAAGTTTCGCGGGCATAGCCATCAGAGGACTTCACGCGGCGTCCTTCATCATCATAGAAAGAAACCTCCCGCAGCCTCTTTTGGCTGTCATAAACCTCCTTTCGGCCGGCAAAGCCGCGTATGTTCACGGTAGGCTTTTCATTGACGCCACGACACGTCACCCTGACAAAATTGTTCGCCTGTCCGGCACCATAGTCGGTTATCTGGCTATAGCAGCCTTCATCTCCAACCGTAGGCTTATCGGTTGCATCCAAATAGATCTCCTTGACGATATTGCCCTGGCCATCGCGTTCCCACCTGATTTTATGATAGCCTTTTACATCTATGGTCGGTTGGCCGGAGCTGTCAAAATGCGATATCTCGGCAATGTTCCCGTCAGGATCATAGGCGCTTTTTCTGATCGACCAGCCGTCCGTAGTGGCAGTGACCTTGCCGGATGCATCTAAGACGATCACTTCAAGAGGGTTCCCGAATTTATCCGCACGTCTGACGCGCAGCGTTGCTTTGCCACTGCTATCGTTCACGGGCTCATCTTTGGGCCCCAATGCGGTCTTTTCCAGAAGTTCCCCTTTTTTATCATAATTCAATACCTGCCCAAATGCTTTGCCCGGCCCGCGCACGGCTTGTCCGCCCCGATTGCGGTAGCGTCTATATTCATCAAACCCCTTGGCGCTATCCTCGAAAGCGATCTCCACAAAAGTGGCAGACCTTTTATCCAGAAGCGGATACCCATTGGCGTCAACATAATATCCTGTGCGCACGACAACTTTTTTGGTCATGTCATCTTCTTTGGGCAGGTCCTCTCGATCGGGTGACGGCGGCAAGTAAACAAATCCCCCCGAGCGTGCCCCCCGTTCATCAAAGGTTTCTTCATAGGCGACCGATTCGGCATTCTGGTCAAACCACCCGAATATCCAACGGAAAAAGCCGGGCCGCCCAGCAGCAGTATAGTTGAATACCCACTTCGCCACTGCATGCTTGCTCTCATCGGATGATTCGAGGTAGGTACAGGTGCCATATCGGGCCGTCAGTTCACCCTGGCTATTGACCGCTTCCATGCGAAGAACATGTCCCCGTTTGCCCTTCTTGACTATCCTTATGGACACCGGCCGATGCTTCACTTGTGAAAAAGACATCTCTCCGACGCCCATCGGTTCGCCATTAATTTTGACGAAACTGTTGTAATACCCGACATGCTCCCATACTCTCAGGTAATGATGCAGTAAAATGAAGCCGGCCAGCACCAGGGCCACGGCGCCGAAACTTATGGCCAACACCCGCGCGCGTATGAGCTTGCCGACATACGCTTTATGGGCCATGTCCTTTTGCTTCTGTTGCGCCGCTGCACTGGCCTCGAGAAATTGAACCGCCAGGGCATAGTTTCCGCCATAGCGCTCGGCCCACGCACTTGTGGGCTGCTCGCGGTCCTTCCAGGCAAGAGCGATCTCAAGATTGGGGGTGCCCCAAAGCGCCGCCTCTTTTTCCCGCCAGCGGCGCGCCGTCTGTTCCAGAAAGCGATATGTTTCCGCTGATTTGGTTTCTTCTTCGACCCATTGACTTAATCGCTGCCATAACCTGATCAAGCTTTCGTGTGTAATATCGACGACTGAATTCGCATAGAGTGCCTCGGCAGGCGGCGGCAATAAAAAGCCGTATTGGAGATTGCGAAAGACTTCCACAACGGCCATCACCTGGTCAGGCGGCACGCCTGCCCGCTCGGCGATCACGCTTATGGATGTGGGCCGTCGGCCATCGCGCCGGCCGGTCCCGCCTTCACACAGACTCCTGAAGAGACTTTGAGCGATACGTTTTTGTCCAGCGTTCAGACTGTCGTAGGCCTGATCCGCATGCATGGACAGCGCACCGCTGAGCCCGCCCACTTTTTCATAATCCGACATGCCGAGCACGTGACCGAGCATTCCCGGCGACATGTCGGCAAAGAAGGGCACAACCGCCCGACCGGTCTTTGTGGGCGGTGTCGCCTCCCACATTCTCATCAGCAGATGCTGCAAAACAGGCAGTTGGTTGGGATCGGCGCCGGTTTCATTGAGGATCCGGTTGAGCAAATCCGGCGCGACATCGCCGCCAAAGACGCGCGCAGGCCCGACAATGGCCGCCCGCCGTTGCTCACGATCCATGCGCGGCGTGAGATACTGGCTCTGGTTCAGCGCCTCGGGAAGACCGGGAAACAACGCGCAATCCCCCAGGTAATCGGACCGCATGGTAATCACCACGTATATCGGAAGATCGCGATGTGCGACCGTCTCCAGGATCAGGGCGACAAAAGCATCTTGCTCGTTGCGATTTTCTTCGGTGCGCAGACGAAAGATCTCTTCGAACTGGTCAACCAATACCAGCAAATTGGTGTCCGGCGGCAGCGGCGTTTCCGTCACAGCCTCGACAAGGCCACGGGGCCCCCGGCGCAACGCGGCCTCCAGAAATGGCAGGGCGTGCGCGCCGGATCGCGCAAAACCCAAGTCTGCATCGGACATCAGCGCTTCGGCCAGCCGGCGTAGAGGATGGCTGCCCGGTCGCATGATGGCAATCTTCCAGCGCGCCCCCGCAGAGGCCATGAAGCCTGTTTCAAGGGCCGATATCATGCCTGCCATGACAAGTGATGACTTGCCGCATCCCGAAGGCCCCACCACCCCCAGGAAACGCGAATGGGCCAGCTTTCTCAACAGGTCGTCGGTCTGCGCCTCGCGGCCGAAAAAGATGTCGGCCTGGTCGGGCTGAAACGATCGTAACCCCGGATAGGGAGAGGTTGTGGGCATTATGCACCTTCCTTGACGAGCTTGCCGATCAATGGCCTGAGTTCTCTTTCCAGGAGCGCATCATCCAATCCTTTCCGAAAATTGAGAAACTGTAACGTGGGCAGCAGGCAATCGACCTGGACCTTCTGTTCGGGAGGGCCTTCGAAAACCGCAAACGCCCGAAGCGGCCGCTCACGCATCGACAGTATTTTTCTGCATGCCATCAGCTGCCGGCGCACCCAGGCAGCCGTACTCGACCCGTAGATGATAATGATGCCATTGCTGTCGATAAGATTTTCTTCCAAGTCATGCCGGATCTCGGCCGGATCTCCGGTGATAAGCGGCAGACTGTACCCGATGCCGTGACGGCGCAACACCTCGCACACGCTATCCGCCAGCGGTCGATCGGCCGTCTCCATATTGACAAAGACGAAGGCGTCCAGCGGCTTGAGCTTTTCCGGCACCGATCTCGCCAACACGTACTCCTTGATTGTGCGCTTGAAGTCCTCGATGCCTTCGGCGCGCACAGTCGGTGCCTCGAAGACGAGGGCCCGGTGATTGGCATCCGCAATGGCGCTGCTATCCAGCAAAGGGCTGCGCCACTGAAAAATCGGCTTGCCGCCGGATTGGGCGAGTTCGAACTGCAAATGGACATACCCTTGGGGCAAATCGGGCGGCTTTTTGCCGGCATAGGCACTTAAAAGCTGAACAAAGGCAGCGCATTTTTCAAGGTCTCTGCCCACGCATTGCCGGAACTGCGCCGGGTCCTGCGAATAACACGTGTTCGGAAGTACATCGATGCCAAACTGATTCAGATAAGTTTTAATACCGAGACGATCCTGTTCCAGATCATCCGTGACCTCGGCCAGGTAGACCATTGGCAGGTGTTCTCTTTGATGACCTTCGTCGTCAGTGCCTGTATGTGCTTTTTTTTTCAACGCGCGCAGCGCGTTGGCGAGTTCATACGTGATCTCATCGACACCGCTGTAGTATGCGCGATCCTCCTTATCCGGTATGGGATCACCCAAAATCCGGGGGGGCTTGCCTTCGCGCTCCCGGACCCAGAACCGAAACGGGATCAGGTCTTGAAATTCAGCCGGACAGTCCTCAGCCTCGATCATGTCACGCTCAATAATGAAAACCCGTGAATCATGCGCCTTGATCAGTTGCATGAATGTCGCCTTTTCGCGCTGGCACCAATCCGAGGCCAGGTATCCGGGCGAAAGAACGACGATCATGATAGCCGTCTGCTGCAGCGCATCCATTATCTGCGGCGTCAGCTTGACATGTTTGGCCAATTCGTAATCCATCCACAGCGTGTAGGCATCGCTTCGTCCCAGTCGTTGCGCCAACCTCGTTTTGATACAGCCGATCAAAGTGGTGACCCATCCAGTCTGCACAAACGGCACCGGCACATCATCGACGTGGGCATAGCTGACAAAAATATCGTTTTTATAGTTGGGCACGTATCCCATAGCGCCTCCTCGCCTGTGTGATGGTGATGCGATACGCTAACCGGATCTCGAGCAATGGGTGGGGCGGTGGTCGGCACGTTTTTCGAACAGCACGGCAAACGCGACTGCCAATGGAGAGGTCTGCTGAAAAAAGGGCGCTAGCTTAAAAACGCTTTTACCGGAAGAATTTCAAACTATTCTGGAAAGGTTGGTCGGCTTCAATCCCGCGAAAGCATAAACGCGGCGCAAACCCGATGGCATCTCTGTGTTGGTATAATTTAGCTGAATTACAGGACACTTGTCAATGAGCCATCTGTCGGTATCTTTTAGGCATGCCAGGGTAACCGCATTTGCGTTTGGGCCTCATTCAGCCAGTTGCAGGGTGGGCATTGCCCACCACCATAGGCGCTGGATGAAGCGATTTGCAATGCATGCCATTTTCCGGCAGGTAAGGAATTTTTGGCGCGGTAAGTTACCCAAGTAAGTCGCACCTTTGGTATTGGCGCGGCGATAAAATGCCCGCCCTACCTGGCTACCTGGCTCACGAGGCTTAAGTCGTAATGCTTATCGGCACGATACCCGCTGTATGGTCATAATGCTTATTGGCACGATGCTCGCTGTAGGGGCGACCGGCGGTCGCCCGCGCGAACCTTTGTATTCGGATCATCGCACAAAATGGCGCGGAAATATTCTCCCGCACTCATGATTGCCGTAGATGATGGCTTTGCTCCCGCACCGGGCGGCCGGCGGTCGCCCCTACAGGTGGAACCCCCTGCGATACACGGTGAAAGGGGTTCGCGTAAGACCCGCAGGAAAAGGTGCGGTGCGCCCCCCTTGATGGAAAACGCACCCAACTCGGTTCGAATGCCGCCGCAAAGTGTGCTATAGACACCACTATGCGAGACGACAGGTTGGGACAGATCATCGGACATCTTCCGGTAGCGCCAGTATTGGAAGATCTTGAAAAGACGCTCGCGCGCCATCGCAGCGCAGTGCTGATTGCGCCTCCCGGCGCCGGCAAGACCACCGCTGTGCCTTTGGCACTGCTTCCGGCCGACTGGCTGCGCGGCCAACGTTTGCTGCTGTTGGCGCCGCGCCGTCTGGCAGCGCGCGCCGCGGCCTATCGTATGGCCGCTCTGCGCGGCGAAGCGGTCGGAGAGACCGTGGGCTATCGCGTGCGCCTGGAAAGCCGCGTCGGCCCGCACACGCGCATCGAAGTGATCACCGAAGGCGTGCTGACCCGCATGCTGCAATCCGACCCGGCCCTGAGCGGCGTGGGCATCGTCATTTTCGATGAATTCCACGAGCGCAGCCTGGACGCCGACCTGGGCCTGGCCCTGTGCCGCGAGGTCCAGGCCGTCTTCAATGAAACCTTGCGCCTGTTGGTGATGTCGGCCACACTCGACCCCGCACCCGTCGCCACCTTGCTGGGCAACGCCCCGCTGATCGCCTGCGAAGGGCGCGCCTTCCCGGTGGAAACCCGCTACGTGCCCCTGCGTCAGCCCAAACCCATCGAACAGGCCGTCACCGATTGCATTCTACGCTCCGCGGCCGCCGCAGAAGGCAATATCCTCGCATTTCTTCCCGGCGCCCGCGAAATTCGCCGTGTCGCCCGTCTGCTGGACGACGCCGGTCTGCCCGGCCATTGGGATGTGGCGCCCCTTTACGGCAACCTGACCCGCGCCCGACAAGATGCCGCCATCGCCCCGCCGCCGCCCGGCCGCAGCAAAATCGTGCTGGCCACGGCCATTGCCGAAACCAGTTTGACCATCGAGCAGATTCGCGTGGTGGTCGACAGCGGCCTGCAACGTGCGCCGCGCTTCGACCCGCGTACCGGCATGACCCGTCTGGTCACACTGCCCGTCTCACGCGCCTCGGCCGATCAGCGCAGAGGCCGCGCCGGCCGCCTGGGCCCTGGGATCTGTTACCGCATGTGGCGCGAAGACGCCCACGCCGCACTGACAGCGCACAACCGGCCCGAAATTCTCGACACGGACCTGGCCGGCCTGGCCTTGGAGCTGGCCCTGTGGGGCGTGGCGTCTCCCGCGGATCTCGGCTGGCTGGATCCGCCGCCGCCCGGCACCTTCGAACAAGCCCAGTCCCTGCTCGCAGACCTGGGTGCCACGGACAACGGCCAGATCACCGAGCACGGCCGCCGCATGGCCCAGCTGCCCCTGCATCCCCGCCTGGCCCATATGGTCCTGGCCGCCCAAACCGACGGCATGACCGCCGCGGCCTGTGAAGTCGCAGCGCTCTTAAGCGAGCGCGACCCACTCCAGTTTACCGGCAACATGCGCGATGCCGACCTGCGCTTGCGGCTGGAAGCCCTGCACGCCTTCAAGACACGCAAGCCCGTAAACCTCCCTGACGGCAGACTCGATGCCGGCGCCGCCCAACAAATACTGAAAATGGCAACTGTCCTGCAACAGCGCATCGGCCACCCAGCGCAGGCCCATGTGCCAACCGACGTGGGCCGCCTGCTGGCCTGGGCCTATCCGGACCGCATCGCCGCAAGGCGCCCGGACAGCGTGGGCCGCTACCACCTGGTCAACGGCCGCGGCGCTTACTTCGACCCGCCCGATCCGCTGGGCGCCCATGATTTCCTGGTGATCGCCGAACTGGACGGCGAACGCCGCGATGCCCGTATCTACATGGCCGCGGCTTACCATCGCGACACGTTGATCGATCAGTTCAATCATCGCATCCAGTGGCAGGACAAAGTGCTGTGGGACCCCCAGCGCCAGGCCGTGACGGCCCTGCGCCAAGCCATGCTGGGCGCGCTCACCCTGCACAGCGAACCGCTGAGCGCCCCCGACCCACAAGCGCTCACCGCCGCCATGATAGCGGGCATCCGGGCCAGCGGCATCGCCGTGCTGCCCTGGACCCCATCCCTGCACATCTGGCACGCCCGCGTGATGCTGCTGCGCAGGCACATGAGCGGTGAAGAAGTGTGGCCGGATCTTTCGGATGCCGCCCTGAGCGCGGATTTGGAAGCCTGGCTGGCGCCTTACCTGGAAGGCATCACCAGTATCAAGGCCCTGGCGCGCCTGGACCTGCACAACGCCCTGCGCAACCAACTCAGCTATCGCCAGCAGCAATTGCTCGACACCCTGGCCCCCACCCACATCGTGGTGCCCAGCGGCAGCCGCCGGCCCATCGATTACAGCGCCGACACACCGGTGCTGGCAGTACGGTTGCAAGAGATGTTCGGCGCCATCGACACCCCCGCCATCGTCAATGGCCGCCTACCCCTGCAACTGCACCTGCTCTCCCCCGCCGGCCGGCCGGCCCAGATCACCCAGGACCTGGCCGGCTTCTGGCGCAACAGTTATCCAGCCGTCAAAAAAGACCTCAAAGGACGCTACCCCAAACACCACTGGCCCGACGATCCCCTCAGCGCCCAACCCACCGCCCGCGCAAAGCCCCGCCGGCAATGACTGGTGGATAACACGCAGGGGGCAAGCACAAGGGTACGCCCCTGAAAGTGAAAGCCATCCGCACCACAGATCATGTATGGCATTTTGGAAATTCAAATGGTGGGCATTGCCCACCCTACCTTGGCTGGCCCGACGATCCCCTCAGCGCCCAACCCACCGCCCGCGCAAAGCCCCGCCGGCAATGACTGGTGGATAGCACGCAGGGGGCGAGCACAAGGGTACGCCCCTGAAAGTGAAAGCCATCCGCACCACAGATCATGTATGGCCATTTTGGAAATTCAAATGGTGGGCAATGCCCACCCTACCTTGGCTGGCCCGACGATCCCCTCAGCGCCCAACCCACCGCCCACCTTGGCTGGCCCGACGATCCCCTCAGCGCCCAACCCACCGCCCGCGCAAAGCCCCGCCGGCAATGACTGGTGGATAGCACGCAGGGGGCAAGCACAAGTTGTAGGGTGGGCATTGCCCACCACCTGCCGGTGAAACGATGCCCGGCGCTGGCAGAAGGCAGGTGTGGCTTAGTTTAGGGTATTCTGGTACCACAAAAAGGAAAGGTAGTACTATTTACCATACTTTTTATGTAGATAACTTCTCATATTCAGCCCGGCAAACCATCCACTTCCTCTACGCCATTGAAATAAAAGCATAAATCATGCAGACACCCGTCGGGCACAGTTTCTGCATTGCAAAGTAACGAAAAGCTATAACGGCAATTATTGTTACTGTGCGCCATCTGAATTGGATTTTTGTTACGCTGGGAGGGAACGCCTGTGAAATCGCCGCTGCGCTTCATCACGATAAATGGTATCGTCATTATGCTCTTGCTGTCCTGTGGCGCCTCAGCCATCAGTGTTTACGAAACAGACAGCCCCGCTAACGGCCCTTCAAACGATGACATCTTAATGGCTGCAGCAAATACAAACGCCTACAGCAAGAAAGCCGCAGAACGCCTGGATGAAATGCTCTCGCGTGAAAACGACGGACCCGGGAAACCCGCCGTAGCGGATATCGACCATCATCTTAATGTCTATATCGATAACGAACTACAGGAACATGACGCCAAACTGCTCGCCAAATTGAACGGCGCCACGCCCCCTGGCCAAACGGCTTTTCGGGATGAGACAGATGACCCGATGGAAACACTCGCGGCAGCATCGTCGCTGGGAGGCCCCCAAGACAATCAAGACAGTTCCGCAACACCCCCGAATGGATTCTTTCCTGGATTTAACACCTTACCGGATGCACATGCTTATCCACGCAATAACCAGACGCCGCCAGATAGCCCGCCTCCAATAACGCCAGATAGCTGGCCTCCAATAATAGAAGAAAAACCCATGGAGCCAGTCGCATCCCCCGTCCCGGAACCTTCAACCATCATTCTTCTTGGACTGGGTCTCATTGCACTCGCCGGTATGAAAATGCGTGTCAAACCGTAACACCAACGGCGCAGATCATCATCGGTGACCTGGCCCAGGGATAAAGCAAGATTTCCGCGCGTGCACCCGTAGGGCGAAAAATCTTTCGCCCTATCCGCACCCCCCCCAATACCGCCTAACGGCAAACCGGTTTGTTCTTCATGGCCTGCATTACGAACTCCCACCATTTACGACCTTTAAACATGGACCGGCGCACCATCTCGACCACTTTTTGATGCCCCAGCGCTGCCTGGTCCCAGGTTTCGTATCGCCACATCAGGTGGTCCAACTCCGATTTGACGTGATCGATCAATTTTACATTGTCATCGATCAGCAGACAGGTGCTTTCGGTCCGCTCACAGATTATTGTTTGAAACAAGCGCGGCGGGTAGTCACGGTCACGTCCAAGGAAATAGGTGCTGACACTAAATGACCCCACAACGTCCTCAGCAACCCTGAGCCTGTTATAGTCCTGCATCCACCGTATCCATTCTAACAGATTTTCTTCGGTATCAGTGTTAAGGGCAACAGGTATATGATCAACCAGTATGTAATGTATTATTCGTTCCATGGGGGAAACCCATATCAAGTGTTGCGCCCAGTTCAAACAAAAAAATGGTGGCGGACAAAAGTATGTGAACTCGGCAACGCAGGTCACAGGGGCCAACCTTGTGTTCGCCCGTGTTCCACGCAGGTGATGCCATGCGAACGGCGCAACGACATCCCCATGTACATGGCCGCCCGCAGATTACCACCTATTGCCGGCATGGCCTCCAATCCTGATACAATTTTGTGTTGCGGATTCATCGCCACAGCCGGATTAAATTTTCTCCAAAGGGAAATAGATGTGTCGCCTGTGTAAAAATTTACATAAAATTTGAGCAATGCTTTCCCCTGCCAAAAAAATAAGCTTTAAAATTCACTACAAATTCAGCCTATGGCATGTGGATCGGTTGTTGCATATTTCATCAACAGATGTGTGGGTTGTGGTTACATAGTCTTAAATCAATTAATGGAACGAGTGGTGAGGGCGATGAAAAAATCCAAATTGAAAATTTTTCTTGTTTTAATGTTGAGTGCAGGTTTGGCTGGAAACGTTTTTGCAATGCCAGTGGCCAACACAGCTAACGATGGTTTTGAGGATTTTGCTGATGGCAGTGTGTTCGGTTATTATCAAAACAGCGGGGACCTTCTTTTTGTTCAGTCAGGAAATAACCTGGGTGGGCCGCATGCCGCGGCTTTGTCATCTTATTTCTTAGATAAATACGAAGTGGTTCTAACCGAAACCGAAAATGTTAATTACAATGCATATGATAATAACTCTGGAACATGGTCGGTTATTGCACCTGTAGAGGCCATCCTATATTATGCAGTGAAAGCAGGGAACTATTTTGCCATGTATGGAGTCGATCCCGCGGCTGCCACTGGTTCTTGGAGCACCTTTGACATCTGGGCGCATGGGGGACCAGGTACCGGCGGGAACGATGGACTGCAAATTTCACATTTCACGGGCTACAATCCCAGTACCGCTCCGCCGGTTCCCGAGCCAGCCACTATAGTTCTGGTGGGGGCTGGTTTGCTTGGATTGGCCGGATTAAGTAAGAAAAAGTTCAGAAAGTAATCAGGCTGATTTTCACCAGATCAAAGGCAGAGTTAAATTTCACTCTGCCTTTTTTTTGAGTTCCCTAACACGCTTCACCCACATCCGGCCTCACTGCCTGTTTCTGTTCGTGCTGTCGTGTCTTTGCTACGCCCTTCTTTCAGCTACGCCTCGCGGCTTACGCCTTGGGTTTCGCTACGCTTGTCGTCACTGCTCGCGGTTACCTCCTTTCAGGTAACAAGCACATGCCCATGTCTGGCACACTAGGCTGGGCTTGCCCACCATTTTGAACGTCCAAAATGGCCATACATGATTACCCTGTCCAATTATCGCTGCGCTAATCGCCTGAACAAATCCGCGAACGGTCTCTTGCGCCCCTTGAGATCGCCTATCTTTAAAAAGCGCTTTGCGGTCGGCGGAATGGACGCAGAGAGTCTTCTGTTTAGTCAATTATTGTTGACAAGACTGGGCCATGATATATACTGATATATACTATTCGCTAGGGATGACCATTATGGAAACTACGGCCAAAATATTTATGAATGGACGCTCACAAGCCGTGAGGCTTCCGAAGGAGTTTCGCTTGAAAGGCACCGAGGTAAAAATACGCAAAGAAGGCCAAAAGGTGATATTGGAACCTTTAGTAAAAACGAAATGGCCGTCTGGGTTTTGGGACATGTTTACACCTGATCCTGACTTTGATGTTCCTAAGCCGATGCCGTCAAAAGAATTCACTTTGGATTAGACTGAAAAGCTTATGTACCTGCTGGATACCAACATCATCAGTTATTGGATGCGCAGCGACCAACGGCTAATAGAGCGAATTAAAAGTATAAGCCCTGGTGATTTGTCGCTTTCGGCCATCACAATGGCCGAAATCTACTACGGAATTGAAAAATCACCAGTAAAAAAAATGGCGCGACGTGCAAAAATCGATATGATTTGCTCGCAGCTTGAAATTTATCCGTTCGATGAGCCGGCTGCTGCCAAATACGGACCAATCAGGGCTACGCTTGAGAAACAGGGAACTAATATAAGCGAGCGAGATCTTCAAATCGCTGCCATTGCCATGGCAAACCGTCTATGTGTTGTCACGCACAACACAAAAGAATTCAGCCGAATCGATAGACTGCAGTTAGAGGATTGGGCTGAAGGTAATTACCGATAGGCCCTTTTTGCGCCTGGCAAAATCTAACGCCCGCCCGCGTGGTGGGCAATGCCCACCCTACAACTTGCCTGCCTGGCTACAATAGAAACAGATCGGCTATAACCAGTAGGGTGGGCACCGCCCACCATTTATTGTCCTGGTGCGGATGGCTTTGAATGTCACGGTGGTGGGCAATGCCCACCCTACAAATCCCTGTGCCAGGCGCTGGTCGACGAGTGCTTGAATTAAGGTGCTGCCCTGCCAATGTGGTGCATGGCCCCTTTTTTGACCTCATACATGGCCAGATCCGCACTCCTGATCAGATCCTGTGCTGTTTGGCCGTCCTCCGGGAAAAGCGCCTGGCCCATGCTGGCGAAAACAAAATCAACGATGTGGTCGTCTAAACGGAAGGGCCTGCTTAAGTGGGCGACCATGCGAGCGGCTATTTGGGCTCGAAAAATATCATCCGGATTTTTCAGCAAAACCGTAAATTCGTCCCCTCCAATCCGAGCCACCAAATCGGATGCGCGCACCGCCGCCTTCAGTCGTCCCGCAACTGCCACGAGCAGTTTGTCGCCCATCTCATGTCCATAGGTGTCATTGACATGCTTGAACTTGTCTAAATCGAAAAAGAAAAGCGCAAGCGGGTACCCTTGCCGCCCAGCCTTTTCGATTTCTACTTCCAAGCTTTCGATGAACGCTTTGCGGTTGAGTAAGCCTGTCAGCGAATCGTGATTGGCCATATAAAGCAGTTTCTGATCTGCCTTTTTCCTCTCGGTAATATCCCGGGTGACGCCGAGAATTCCAATGATGGTGCGATGGGAATCCGCAATGAAGCGCGTGTGGACTTCAGACCATACGGTTGTCCCATCCTTGCGGCGCAATTCTACCTGAGCGGCAAGGCTCTTGGGTTGGTTGCCATCGCCTTGTATGATCCGATTGAACTCTTCCGAAATGATTTTTTTAGCCATTGCAAGCGATACCTCGGTTAAAATGTCATCAATGCGCATGAGCATCACTTCTTGTCGAGAATATCCCAGCAGGTGAGTGACCGAAGGACTGACAAAGGTAAAACGCCCAAGCAGATCGCTGGTCCAGATCATATCGGTTGCGTTGTCGGTGATGAGACGGTAAGTTTCCTCACTCTCACGCAAGGCTTTCTCGATGCGTATGCGGTTTTCGATCTCACGCGTTAGTTCGTGATTGCTGATTTCGACTTTGATGGCCAGCGCATTGGCCTGGATCACCGCTTCTTCCAGTCCCCGGTTGGACGCCTGCAGTTCGTCTTGCAAATCGATTAATTTCGCTTCAGAAAGCTTTCGATCGGCGATCTCCTGCGAAAGCATGTGGGTTTGATACTGCGATTCATGCAGTGCTTCCCGGAAATAGGCGATTGTTTTGTTTGTTTCCCTCTCGCGTTTGAGGAAGAAGACAACGAGCGCGAAAGGCATAAACACTAAAACAGTGAGCAGTTCATCTATCTTGAGGCCTTCATGCGAATTCGAAAATAAAACCAGGCTGTTCATTATATCGAAAATGCCGGCACATAGATAAACAGCCAAACTGAACAGGAAAAGGCCACCGACATCCCGTGCTGTCTTGGATTTGAGAATGAAAAACGGAAATTTCTTTTTACGCAGGTCTTTGTCATTATCCATTGCATCTGCCTCTGATTCACACGCTACATCATCTGACAATTGGAAATTTGTTTATCCACGACATCGCGGATCAATTTGAGCAAATCTACCTTTAACAGCGGCTTTAAGGCCACTGCGCGTATGCCGACCGCCGACAGATCTTGTTCAGAGAGTTGATCGCTGAAACCTGTGACCAGAATAATCGGTACCTCGGGGCGTATTTCAGAAATCTGTTTGGCCAAGAAGTAACCCGACAGTGGCGACATATTCAGGTCCGTCATCACCAGATCGAAACCATGCGGATTTTGCTTGAACAGTTCCAAAGCTTCCAAGGCGTTGGCACGCGTGGTCACCTGGTATCCGTACGGGGTGAGCATAGCCTGAGAGATTTTTACCAGTGCCGGTTCGTCGTCGACATAGAGGATTCGCTCGCGCCCTCGAAGACTCAAAACATCATCCTGCACCACCGGTCCGCGGGCTCTGCCTTCAAGCATGGGCAGATAAACCGAAAAAGAGGTCCCCTTGGCGGGCTCACTTTTCACACCGATAGTGCCCTTGTGGCTTTTTACAATTCCATAGACAACCGATAGCCCAAGACCGGTGCCCTCCCCCTTCTCTTTTGTTGTGAAAAAAGGCTCAAATGCCCGCTGCATCGTGGTTTGATCCATTCCGACACCAGTGTCGGAAATCTGCAGTTCCAAATAGGGTCCGGTCGTCAGATCATCATTGGCGGCAGGATTATCCAGGAAAGTCTCCTTTAATGTAATGCGTAAGCAGCCGCCGGATGTCTTCATGGCATGAAAGGCATTGGTGCACAGGTTCATGACGACTTGTTGAATTTGGTTGGCGTCTGCCATCACCAAGCCTTCAGAGGCTATATCGGTTTCTATGCGAACGGCGGCAGGTGATGTGACCCGCAGCATTTTGACGGTCTCTTTGATGATCAAGCGAATTTGAACCGGCCCGAATTCCGATTTTGCCTGGCGGCTGAAGGCCAGAATCTGGGCCACTAAACTTTTCGCCCGATAGGAGGCTTGCAATACCTCTTGCAGCAGCGTACGCAATGTCTTTGAGCCGGCCTTCTCGAGTGCGGCCAATTCGGTGTATCCCATGATGGCCGACAATATATTGTTGAAGTCATGGGCGATGCCCCCTGCGAGGGTTCCGAGAGATTCCATTTTTTGAGCATGCCGCAACTGTGCTTCCAGTTCGTCTTTTTGTCGTTCCGCCGCGATGCGCTCGGTGATGTCGCGGATTGCGGCAATGTGAACGCCGCGGCCCTGCCATAAAAAATGACGGGCCGTGATTTCAACCGGAAAAACAGTGCCATCTTTTTTGCGATGGTAACGCACGGGTACTTTGTCCAGGGCGCTGACGGTGGCTTTGCGGGTTTGGTCAGGCTCGGCCGAAAGGTCCGTGTTCTTCATCTGGTGTAATTGGTCCCGACTGTATCCGTAAAGCGATTCGCACGCGGCATTGACTTCCAGAAGTTTTCCAGTCTCGTTGTCAATCAGGAAAATTGAATCGGACTCCATTTCGAACAACTGGCGGTATTTTTGCTCGCTATCCACCAAATCGCGTTCGGCCTTTTGGCGGTCCGTGCATTCGATATTCCGGGACCTTTTTCGTTCCATCACGCCAGCCATGATGCGCGTGCTGGCCAGCAACAAATTGAGATCTCCATGCCAGCTGCGATATCGCCGGCATTCGTCAAACCCAACGAATCCGTAGTACTTTCCTGCAACATTCAACGGCAACAAAAGATGCGACTTGACCTGGTGCTCTTGCATCAGCACCTTTTCTTTGCCTGAAGGCATGTCTTCTATACTTTCAAAAGAGATGGTTTCATTGTGTTTCATCTGATCGGTCCACCATGGGACGTCGTCCGCGGCAATGTTCTGAAAAGTCTGCTGCAAGGGTTCAATGCCGCTATTCACCCATTCACAGATATTGCGCATAGTGTCGTTTTGATGAAGGTGCTCGAAAGCATAAACGCGGCTAACGTCTAATGTGGTCCCCATGATTTTCAGACACGCTTGCTGAAATTCGGATTCACAGAGGGGCGCCATGGCCTTGTCAGAAATCTCCATGAGCATGCCTTCAAGCCGTAATCGATAGGAAAGCGCTTCTGATATCTTATCGTCGAAGAGGCTTATCGGGGAGGTGGTGTGCCGCATCACGTTCGGAGTCCTTCCAGGGTTTTTTTATTGGGCTTGATAGGAAGTAAGCGTCCTTCAAGGTGCAGGTTTCGAGCCATCTTATTAAGGGCGAAAGCTTTTTACAACGATGAATATCATATATCTGAGAGGCAGAAAATAATACGGTGGCGGTGGGTTAATCTTACCGGTCGCGGGGAATTTCGCCCATTTAGAAACGGAATTCCTGAAAAATCCTAAAGTTATAGAACTGGCAGTCGAAAATGACACTAAGACTTTATCGATTTTCCGGAGGTTGGAAATTGCGCGTTGTGGCATTGCAAAATTTGAAAGAAGGCGCAGTCCTGAGCAGGGACGTCCGGGATATCAACGGCCGTTTGATGCTGTCGAAAGGACAAAAAGTCGATGCCAACCACATCAGAATATTCAAAATATGGGGAATTCCAGAGGTCTATACGCAGGCCGAAGAAAACGCCGACGGTTTTATTACCAGCGATAAGGATGTCGAAAAATTGGCCAAAACCGAGCATACGGTCAAAATGCTCTTGCAGAACGTCGATACCCACCATCCTGGGATCGAGGTCATCTATCAAACGGCTGTAGAGCACCGATACAAAAATCATTTATGGGGCAACTACGGCGCAAGCCAACCATTACCGAAAAATTTCAAACTCGATCTGTCCAGCGCCATAAAGTCACAGATCGATTTTTCAAGTATGCCGCTGCCCGAAGTGCCCCAGATCATAACCGCCTTCACCAAGGTCGCTAATGACCCCACGTCTTCGAGCAATGATATCGCCGATGTGGTGAGCAGGAGCGCAAGCCTGTCACTTCTGTTGCTTAATTTGGTCAACTCTTCATATTACGGGTCTGTCTCGCGAATCGATACCATCGCACGAGCCGTCACCATGGTCGGCATCAAGGAGGTCAGCGATCTGGTCATGGGCATCGAGATCATGCGTTTTTTCCATAAGATCCCCGGGGACCTTATCGATGTTAACACCTTCAGAAGACACAGCCTGGCATGCGGCCTAATGTGCAGAATTCTGGCAGCCCATAAGGGGCTGCAACATACGGAGCGACTTTTTTTATCAGGGCTGCTGCACGACGCAGGGCGTCTGGTCTGGTACCGGTATTTCGCGGAACAGGCCAAAATGGTGTTGTACATGGCCCAAAAAACCGGTCTTGCGCTATACGAGGTAGAAAAAGAGTGCCTCGGGATAAGCCATGAACAGATAGCCGGATACCTTTTCAGGAAATGGCGCCTGCCCTTTGGTCTCGAAAACAATGTCGTCTATCATCATGACCCCATCAGCGCTCCCAACCCGATCGAGGCGGGGATTGTTCATATGGCGGACATTGCGGTGAACGCTTTGGGTCTGGGCCATAGCGGAGAACACATTATTCCGCATTTTGATTCGAAGGCGTGGGATCTGGCCGCGATTGCGCCAGGCACCCTGTTTACTGCAATACTGCAGACCAATGAGCAGTTGGACGCCATGGAGGCTTTATTAGCCGAGGAGTGGCATTGATGCAACCGCTCACGCAAGGCAATCATGATTCCCGGCTTAGGGCAACAGAAGAAAAATACCGCGTTGTTTTGAGAGTTTTGGAACAGGTGCTTTCGTTAGGCGATTTTCAAAAGCAGGTCGATACGACGATCGATCCCGTACATTTTATCCATTTAACAGGCCAACGGATCGATGACATCATAAACCCCGAGTTGAAGGCCATCTACACGGTAGACCAAGCGACCTCCGATATCAGCTCCGCCTGGTTTGCTCCGGTTGAATCGCAAAAGGAAATTGAGAACCAGGTAGAGTCCTTGATTCAGGGGGGCTACATTGCTTGGGCGTTGCGGGAGCGACGCGAAATTTTGGTCTATTCCGTTGACCGGCGCTATCGTGTACTGCTGCACGCAATCGCGACGTATTCGCGCATCCGCGGCATATTCATAGGTTTTTTTCCAGCCGAAAAAGACAAATTGTCTGACGGATCGCTGCAAGCGCTTTCCCTTTTACTGCGCAATGCCGCAAATGCCATGGAAAGCTTGGAATACATCGCGATGTTTAAACATCAGAATACGCAATTACAAGCAAAGGTGGACGAGAAGGTGGGGGAGTTGCGGCGGCGTGACCAACAGTTGTTAAACGCACAAAAAATGGATGCGATCGCAACCTTGGCGGGCGGGGTGGCCCACCAGTACAACAACGCGCTTTCCATATTGATGGGAAACATTGATTTGATCAAACTCGGCATTGTGGGTGTTAAGGAACCTGGAAAATACATAGAGCGAATCGAAGAGGTTGCCCATAGAATGCAGGATTTGACCGCCAAGTTGCTTGCATATGCGCGTGGCGGCAAATATCTGCCCCAAAAAATTACCATCAAAGCGATAGTAGAAAGCGTTATCGCCGACGTTAAAAAAACCATGCCGGATCACATCCAAATAAAGGTGACAGTACCTGTCGATGCCTGTTCTGTGCAAGTGGATGTAATACAAATGCAGATGGCCTTATCGGCTATTGTGACCAACGCCACCGAAGCACTCCCGACTGGAGGGCGTATCCACATCCATGGAGAGATAGTGCCGAGTCAGCAATTGCCGCAGGATACCAAGCTCGAACTCGTGCCCGGCGAGTATATCGTCTTGCAAATTTCCGACAACGGTCAGGGTATGGATGAACGCGCCCTGCAGCACATATTCGAACCCTTTTTCACAACGAAGTTCGAAGGGCGTGGCTTGAGCATGGCAGCGGCCTATGGCATTGTCAAAAACCACAGCGGGGCAATATGCGTCGAATCCGCAATGGGCCGGGGCACCACCGTACAAGTGTATCTGCCCTTGGCAAGCTCATCAAAAAGGGAGGCGGCAAATATGAGTCGATAAGATCACCCTCGACCCAATATGCCTTTTACTTTTTTGGCCAGTTCATCTATCGAAAATGGTTAACGGTTGAATAGCACGGTGGTGGGCAATGCCCACCCTACACTCTATCGAAGCGCTATCCAGGTAGGGTGGGCACCGCCCACCATTTGACTTCTAAAATGGCCATACATGATCTAGGTGCGGATGACTTTGAATGACACGGTAACGGGCAACGCCCGCCCTACCCATAAATGTTGATATAAAAAACGTATTGAATTATCGCCGCCCCAATGCCACAAGCTTGCGCTGGATCAGTGCCAGAAACCGATGATGTTGTTTACTGCGAATAGTTTGCGCTAAAGCTGGTGGGCAATGCCCACCCTACGCTCTATCGAAGCGCTATCCAGGTAGGGTGGGCCCCGCCCACCATTTGACTTCCCAAATGGCCATACATGATCTATGGTGCGGATGGCTTTGAATGACACGGTAACGGGCAACGCCCGCCCTACCCATAAATGTTGATATAAAAAACGTATTGAATTATCGCCGCCCCAATGCCACAAGCTTGCGCTGGATCAGTGCCAGAAACCGATGATGTTGTTTACTGCGAATAGTTTGCGCTAAAGCTGGTGGGCAATGCCCACCCTACAACTTGGCCGCCCCAAAAACCCCGATCGAAGCGCTATCCAGGTAGGGTGGGCACCGCCCACCATTTGACTTCCCAAATGGCCATACATGATCTATGGTGCGGATGGCTTTGAATGACACGGTAACGGGCAACGCCCGCCCTATCCACTACCCATAAATGTTGATGAAAAAACATGTCGAATTATCGCCGCGCCAATGCCAAAGGTGCGACTTACTTTTTTACCGTGGTAACTTACCGGCGCCAGAAATTCCTTACACTGCCGGAAAACCGGCATGCCTTGCGAAACGCCATTGCAGCAGCAAAGCAACGCCATGCCTTTGTCATCGAGGCTTGGGTACTGCTGCCCGATCACATGCATTGCATCTGGACGCTGCCGGAAAATGATTTCGATTTTTCCAAACGATGGGGTTTGGTCAAAGCCAAATTTACCAAACAAAACAAAGCGCGGTTGTACAATAAGAAATGGATGAATCAATCGAAACACAACCATCGCGAATCAACAATCTGGCAGCGCCGTTTCTGGGAACATCAGATTCGTGATGACTACGATTTTGAGAAACATATGGATTATATCCACTTTAATCCGGTCAAGCATGGCTATGTTGATCGCGTCTGTGATTGGCCGTATTCAACGTTTCATCGCTATGTCCGCTCCGGTGTCTACCCAATCGCTTGGGCGGGAACAGGGTCGAAAACCGATGATGCTGTTTATGGGGAATAGTTTTCGGTAACGCTGGTGGGCAGTGCCCACCCTACTACTTTCGAAGCGCTATCCAGGTAGGGTGGGCACCGCCCACCATTTACATTCCCACATGGCCTTCGAATCGCTTGGGCAGGAACAGGGTCGGAAACCGATGATGCTGTTTATGGGGAATAGTAATGCTGGTGGGCAGTGCCCACCCTACAACTTTAATCCGGTCAAGCATGGCTATGTTGATTGCGTCTGTGATTGGCCGTATTCAACGTTTCATCGCTATGTCCGCTCCGGTGTCTACCCAATCGCTTGGGCAGGAACAGGGTCGGAAACCGATGATGCTGTTTATGGGGAATAGTTTGCGGTAATGCTGGTGGGCAGTGCCCACCCTACTACTTTCGAAGCGCTATCCAGGTAGGGTGGGCACCGCCCACCATTTACATTCCCACATGGCCTTCGAATCGCTTGGGCAGGAACAGGGTCGGAAACCGATGATGCTGTTTATGGGGAATAGTTTTCGGTAATGCTGGTGTGCAGTGCCCACCCTACAACTATCGAAGCGCTATCCAGGTAGGGTGGGCACCGCCCACCATTTACATTCCCACATGGCCACACACTGTAGTACAAAAATGTGAGTCGCTATCGATCACGCGCGACCCAATATGCCTTTTACTTTTTTGCCCAATTCATCTATCGAGAATGGTTTTTGGATAAAATACATGCCTTTTCCTAAAACACCGTGCTGAACGACAACGTTGGCCGTGTAGCCGGACATGAACAATATCTTCAGGCCTGGATGCATCTTTCTGATGAGATTCGACAACGCACGCCCATCCATTTCAGGCATGATCACATCCGTGACCAGAAGATCGATGTCGCCGGGGAGATCTTTGGCGATATCCAAGGCGTGGCTTGGCGTACCTGCGGCGATGACAGTATAACCCAATTCCTGCAACATGGTTTGAGCCAACCTCAATATCATGGGTTCGTCCTCAACTAAAAGCACCGTTTCACGGTTTCCTAATGAGGTCTTTACTGTGCTTGTGGTCTTTTTCTGCACCGATTTGGCTGTATGGCGTGGCAGGAAAACCCTGATCGTCGAGCCTTCCCCGATCTTGCTGTCTACCTTGATAAACCCTTTGTTTTGTCTGACAATGCCATAAACAGTGGCCAGACCCAATCCGGTGCCTTGCCCTATTTCTTTCGTGGTAAAAAACGGTTCAAAAAGATTGCTGAGCTCTTCTTCGTTCATGCCGCAGCCGTCATCACAGACAGACAGAAAGACAAAATCGCCGGCAGAAAAATCCTCGTGAAAAGTATCACTTGTCTCAGCGAAAGTGATATTACCCGTTGCGATGCTGATTTTACCCGACCCGGAAACCGCATCGCGCGCATTGACGCACAGATTGGCCAAAATTTGATTCACTTGGGTCAAATCGAGTAAAACAGGCCACAATTTATTCCCCGGATGCCATCGCAGATCGATGTCTTCGCCAATCAATCGCCGCAGCATTTTGAGCATGTTCTCAATGGCTTCATTCAAGTCGAGCACTTTGGGCGCAATACTCTGTTTGCGGGCAAAGGCGAGCAGTTGTTGGGTGATCTCGGTTGACCGCTTGGCAGCTTTAAGAATTTCCGAAAGATCAGAATGAAGGGGATCATGGATCGGCACCTTTGCCATTGCCAATTCGGAATACCCAGTAATGATCGTCAACATATTGTTGTAGTCGTGCGCCACACCGCCAGCCAGACGCCCCACGGTTTCCAATTTTTGAGCCTGGAGCAGCTGCTTTTGAAGCTTGGCCTGCTCCTTTTCGTATTTTTTCCGTTCTGTTTCGTCATACAGGAGCGATAGCATCACCTGACGGCCGCCCAGCGAAATAGATTCAGCGGACCAGAGGGCAAAAATGCTTTGGCCGGATTTGTTTATGTACTTGACCGGTTCATCTTTGAAATGTCCGTGATCCAGAAGCTTTTGGACAATCCGGTCACGGTCTTTGGGCTCTGCCCAAATGTTTAATTCATTAGAGGTTCGGCCGATCTGTTCTTCTCTGGTATAGCCAAGCATCCGCTCCCATTGTTCGTTGACATCGATAAAGCGGCCGGTTGCAATCTCAGAGATGACAAAGGGCGCCGGACTCGTCATGAACGCTTTGTGAAAACGTTCCTCGCTTTCCCGCAAGGCCTCTTCCATTTTCTTGCGCTTTGTGATGTCAATAATAGATCCGATATAGCATTTCTGCCCGCCAAAATCCATATAAACGGCCGATATTAAGACGGTTCGAAGATCGCCCGTTTTTGATCTGACGGCAACCTCTGCATTGTCAACGCGCCCCTTCGCAGCCGTGAGCCTCGCCAGGCGGTTTCTGTCCCCCCTGTTCGCCCAGACCCCTATCTCCTCGGCAGTCTTTCCGATGACCTCCTGTCGGGTGTACCCCGACAACTGCACAAAAGCATTGTTGACATCGACATACCGCCCTTCAAGAACAGTACTGATGGTCAGTGGAATGGCGTTCGCACGAAAGATACGCCGGAAACTATCCTCTATTTCTTTAAGCGCCTGCACGGCCCGATGGCCCTCGGTTATGTCATCAAACGCCATGACAACGATGTCGCAGCCCGCCATCACGATCTTGCTGGTTTTGTATCGAACCCAGAGCTCCGGCATGCCAGGTTCTCGCGTCACCAAGGTTTCCCCCTCGATTAAAGCGGCATCTGGTGTTCCCTCCAAGATACTTTGAAGTCCTAAAAAAAATGGACAAGTCGGACAATTTCGGGTGTAACCGCACCCCTGCGGATCAGAATGGCGATTTGCACAAGCGATAAAATCACCCAATCGCAAACCTTGCATCCCATCTGAAGATACGCCAAAAAGGCCCTCCGCAAGCGTATTGGCAAAAATGATCCCGGCATCACTGTCGAGCACGACAATACCAACAGGTGAAGCATTTATGATCAGTTCAAGCGTCAAATCGGTTTCTGACAAACGTTGCCGGCCTATCTTATGCTTGATCATGGCTCCCCTTTATACGACCGCCTGTTTCAGGTAAATAGGTGAGTTCCTTCCAGGACACATTCAGGAGCAAGACGGTTTTCAACGACATTTTGGGAAAGGACAGGCGGATCTTTGAAATCCAGGGAGAGCGAAAGTTTCAGGAGGGTCTTTGAGGAGAGGCTATCGGGCACACGCTTCAGGTTCTGCATCTGGCAATTCCCGCTTCATTGTAGTTGCGTGTTCAGTGACAATGATAGCATACCCGCAGGTACCCTGGAAGGTCAAGAAAAGATGCCGCTTGCACCAGATCCGGGACCGCGTTCAAGGTTCTCCCTTTTCCCGGCGGCATTTTTTCCGGATCAAATGCAACCCGTGGATAAAGGTGCGGGGAAAACGACCCTGAATGATTCAAAAACAAGGGTGATCGCGGATTTTGAGACGTTCAAGGAACGGCCAGAAATCGTTCAATGTGCGGGACCATTGGCAGATTGGCGGCCAAATCTGCCAATGGCGAAAAGGCTAGTCAAAAACTCCTAAATGGCACCATACCGTAAATCGCACGGGCTCTGTCGCACAATGGGTTGTCACCGTTGGCGATCTCCCAGCCGGCTAAAAAATCACGGCAAGCCACTGGTCGTTGACCATACAAGAGGCAGGTAACGTTGTCGCCAATGTTTCCTGACAATGCGATGCAACGTTTTTTTCGGAACCGTTCGGTCCCCTTCATCACCCGGCTGTGCACGCCGCAATGAACGGTCAGTTCCAACGGTACGGTGCCCCCCGGTTGATCGCTGGTTTCCGAACACTGAAGTGTTACCTTGTAAAGCGCACAGCAGGCCCCACATCTCTGGCACGCATTCGGCATCGATTGGTTCCTTTGGTTTCAGGTTCGACCCATCAAAGACGTAAACCGCTGTAATCACAAGAGTTTAGAAGGAGTTTATTTGTCTTTAGTAGAGTATCACCGAAACATTACAGGAACCTTTCAGCAGTATTAAATTTTTGAAAGGTTACTTCGGGTTTGAAGCGAACCAGGTCAAAGCAGAAAAAGGAGAGATAATGATAGGAATGACAGGTGAAATGTTTGACATTTCAGACATTATACTTTATTTTCTCCTGACCTGAACAGGGTAGCTGATGCAAACCGATTAATGGAATTCGCGAGCTGCAGCCGGCGTTTGATGGAAGCTTCAGAAAGGCAGGTGTTCAATGATTAAAAATTGTACTGTTTGCAAAAAAGTACTTTTCAAAACAAAATCGGGAGACTTGGCCTGCCCCAACGGATGTGAGGCCAAGATGGAAAGAACAAACGCGATGATAGAAGACTACCGTGAAAGTGCGAAGCTGGGCCGCACCACATGGGGCTATAACTTCTGCAAATAAGATAAATGAAAGCGCGTACCTGCAAACCGCAAGATACCCACTGCCCCAGCACAATGCCAACTGACGGGTCGCGCACCTGCGAAACGCAAAAACGCCCGCCATCTCTTGCGCAATGCCGCTTGATGGGCTCGCGCAACTGCGAACCACAAAGACGCATCCCCGAACAATGCCCCACCTGTAGGGGCGACCGGCGGTCGCCCGCGTTTCATTGCACGCCATCCATGCCATAGGCGCAATCCCATCACACGCACCGGGCAAAAATAATGTTCGACCCTTACGCCTTAGCCGTCCAGGCCCCCACAGCCGCCCCTATCGTATTTAAAATCAAATCCAAACCAGATGAGTCCCGCGATGGAATCCAGGCCTGCGTGACTTCCAATGACAGGCTGAAGACAAAAGCCAATCCGACCGTTACAAGCCAGGCGTTCTTGCGAATGCCCCCCTTAAAGCGCACCAATATGGCACAAAGCATGAACCCCAACGGGATAAATCCAACCAGGTTGACGACCATGTCCTGCACCAGGGCCCAGCGCGGGCCGTCGGGTAAGCGGTGCCATTGCAAGAATTCTTTTTGCAATATCTTCATGTATCCCGGCACCTGAAGATGATAGTCGTTGCCAGCCTGGTTGATAATGCGGCCGTCCACCTTGCGGTCGAAGCGGTATAAAATTTCCGGCGCCGACGCCTCATCCAGCCAATCACCGTCGCCGGTTGCAACCCACTGCGCATAATGCGACTGCACAGATAGTTCACTCAGCACGTGATCATACATCGCCAATCCAGAGACCAGGCCGTGCCACCCATGCCGGCCATGCACACTGTTGCCGATCACCAAGCGGGCATCTCCGGTGCGGTTCGGGTAGTACAGATGCAGTTTTGGATTGGATTTCACCAACTCCCCATCGATGTACACATGCGTGCCATCCGTGCCCGAACGGATGGACAGCCATATGGCTTCCCCCAGATCCGGCCCAATATCGACATAGAGTTTTCGGACCCCTTTTTTGCCGTCGTAATCATCCCCATTCATGATCACCAGCGAATCGCGCCATTGCCCGATGACCAACTGGCGCGCATCATCCCCACCATGCACCGACAGAATTAACGCAAAGGTCGGCCGGACCATCTTTTCAGTGCGCAAGCCCATTTCAATGGCCAGACCATCACCGCTATCCTGACCACCGCCCGCAAAAAAATCGTGCGTATAGGCAATCCCGAATTTTTGGAAGTTAAGCCCGCCCAATGTGGGCAGCAGTTCGGCATTGTTGACCGGGCGATAGCCTTTGAACCGAATCCCGAAATAGACCATGCCTATCCCAATGACCAGGGTGATGACGATAAGAACCGCCAGCGGCGCCTTACGAAAATATCCCACCGGACCGAACCTCTACTTTCACATAGATATCACTGACTCAACTGGACATCGAACCCCATCGTCGCCATTCAGAAGATCGCCTCCACATAGGTCTCGAACCCCTTTGCCCAGGCCCACCTTTAAAGCCACCCGACCCGGATAAAGTCCCCCCATGCCCAGCAAGGTCACCCACCGTCTTAACCTTGCCATAAAAAACGAGCGCCACCAACCGTAATCTTTTTCGTCATGGTGCCGCCACAGCCCTCACACCACCGCATACCCTCTTTCCAGCAGATTTGCGGCCAAAGCCGCCCGGGCACCCTGCGCGCCATGCACCAACTTGATCTTCCCGGGCGCGTGCGCCATGGCGCCACCCAATCCAGCAAGCCTTGTCGATCGGCATGCGCGGAATAGCCGCTCAACACGTGCACGCCGGCACGAACCGCATGCCCGGCGCCGTCCAGAAGCACCCTGCCCCCCTTTGCGGCCGCATCCTGGATCTGCCGCCCCGGCGCGAGCCTTCCGCCATATAGTATGTCATCACCGGTAACACGTCTCCCGGCCATCTCAGCACCACCTGCCTATGTAGATAATGATCTATTATTTGGGAACTTAAGTACCCAGAGCTACATGAAACTTTTCCTGGTCGATGGTTAAAAAACAACGCAAACAGGTAGTTAAAAAAAAGCCCCGCAACCTTGTCCATTGGCATTCTTATTGCCTTATAAATGCCGGCATCTTCAAAAATTCCAACCACACATTTCACAGATATACCGATGATCGATGGTAAAGGAATTTTTATTTAATTGTAGAAAGGGGGGCGAAACGATCGCGGCAAGTTGCAGGTAATGGAACTTATACTAAGGAGGAAACGGATGAAATCGTTAAAACATTTTTTAGTATTTAAATTGGCTTTGTTAGGTATTTTAGTGCTTTTTTCAGGCCAGGCGTTTGCCTTGGCGATCACCCCGGGTGATAATATTTTATGGGGGAACGAGACAGGCCAGTCCCAAATCGACGTTGCAATCTCCGGCACCATTGGTGATGCTACTGAGCTCTACAAGAGCAACGTTGGCGGCGTTGAGGAAGGTCCTCTGGCAGGCAGCTACAACACCGAATATTTTAATACTCCAACTGATCCATCTGCGGCTACGATCACTTGGACGGGCACCTATCCTATCGTCGGACCGGAAGCGTTTTTGCTCGTCAAAGACGGCAACCAGGAGCCCGCCTGGTATTTGTTCAACTTGACCGACATGTTTTGGAACGGAACCGATGATCTTGTGTTGACCGGTTTTTGGCCCAACCAAGGCGCCATTTCCCATGTATCCCTTTACGGCAATTCCCAGCCGATTCCCGAACCGGCAACAATCCTTTTGTTTGGATTGGGATTGGTCGGCCTTGCAGGCGCAAGAAAGATATACAGCAAAAAGTAATTTTATCATCTTGTTTGCTCGGGACCTAACAAGCAAAAAGCAATGCTTAAGAATCGTACAAGCCATAAGCCTGACAGCTTATGGCTTGATTCTTCCACCTACGCCTTAGCAGTCAAGCCCCACCGCCGCCCCAAGCGTATTCAAAATCAAATCCAAACCAGATGAGTCCCGCTATGGAATCCAGACTTGCGTCACTTCCAATGACAGGCTGACGGCAAAGGCTAATCCGGCCCTTACCAGCCAGTAATTTCTCCTGAACAATCCTTTGAACCGCAGCACTATCGCGGAAAGCATCATTGTGCCCGCCACAGCCTCACACCACCGCACACCCTCTTTCTGCAAGCTTTGCGGCCAAAGCCGCCCGGGCACCCTGCGCGCCATGCACCAACTTGATCCTCCCTGGCGCTTGCGCCATGGCCCCCACCCAATCCAGCAAGCCTTGTTGATCGGCATGCGCGGAATATCCGCTCAACACGTGCACGCCGGCACGAACCGCATGCCAGGCGCCATCCAGAAGCACCCTGCCCCCTTTTTCGGCTGCATCCTGGATCTGCCGGCCCGGCGTGCCTTCCGCCATATAGCCGACCAGCACTATATCGTTTTTGGGATCCGCTATCCCGGCCGCCAAATGATCGACAATGCGGCCGCCCGTGCACATCCCGCTACCGGCGATGATGATGGCCGGCCCCTTGACGTCCAGCAACTGGTCGTGCTGATAATGCTTTTCAACAGCAAACAACCTGCCAAAATCCAGCGGGTGATCTCCCGTGACCAGCAAATCCCTGGCCTCCTGGTCCCAATATTCCGCCAGACTGCTGTAAATGGCCGTAATCTCCAGACCCAGCGGCGTATCGACAAACACCGGCGGATGGTCGGCACCATTCAGGTTCGGATAGTGCTTTTTATACTCGGGAAGCGTGAAGATGCGATCCAGGTCGTATAGAATCTCCTGGGTACGGCCGAGCGCAAACGCAGGAATAAACACCTTGCCGCCATCAGCCAGGCTGCGATCAAGAATCAAAGCCAGTTGTCCGAGCCGCTGCGAGCGATCCGCATGCCGGCGATCACCATAGGTGGACTCCAGGATCAACAAATCCGCCGGCTCCGCCCGATCTGGGTCCGGCAAAACAGGGGTATCCCGATTACCCAAATCGCCTGAAAAAATCACCGAAAACCCCTCGCGCCGGCATTCGAACCGGATAAAACAAGACCCCAAAATATGCCCGGCCCGTCCAAGCGTAAAGGCAACGCCTTTTTTCAAATCGAACGTTTGGCCATATTCAAAGCCCCAAGACTGCTCATCGATCCTGCGCTGGATCCCCTCCCTGCTCCCTTGCGGAACATCACTGAACCGCATGGCATCGTTCAACATCGGCGCGATGATCGCCTTGGTAGGATGAGAACAGATAATCTCGCCCGCGAAGCCATCCTTTATCAAACTGGGCAACATTCCGATATGATCCACATGGGCATGTGTCAGAAAAATAAAATCGATCTCAGAGGCCTTCACCGGCCAATCGGACCGAGCGCGACAACGATCATTGCCTTGCGTTATCCCGCAATCCACAAGAATGTTCAGGCCCTGCACCTGCAATAAATGGCAAGAGCCCGTCACGCATGTCTCGCCTCCCAAATGGATAATTGGATAATTCATATTGCCTCCAATATGTTTAACTACTTCACAATTCGGGCCACTGGACCCATAGAGCCATCGCACCCATTGCATGGATGACGCTATCGTTTCGAACTTGCCGGGCAGCATTCAGTGCGGACACATTGAAAGAAGGGAAACATTGCGGCACTTTTCAGAAGCAGAACACCTTCATCCCGGCGTGTCTAACAGAAGCGAAAATAGGTGTCAACCGCCAGAGCCAATTCAACCAGGGTAACCGCATTTGCGGATTGGCCGCATTTCAGAAGTGGCGCATCGTTCTTCCTCAGGGGCGAACCTTGTGTTCGCCCGGTGCGTTAATGTCGGTTAATCCCTGGGGCGGATGGACATCTTGATGGTCACGATGCCCGCTGTAGGGGCGACCGGCGGTAGCCCACGCGACCCACTGACGGAACATCGTTCTACTCGTAGGGGCGAACGACGTTGCTGAAATTGGTCATCGTATTTCGGAAGGCATGCAAAAAGTTTACTCTACATGTATAATTCTCCCTAAACCTATGTAGAAATTTATCTAATTCCACCTACCCAGCGGGCCCCCTCAGATACAAGCAGTTGACATGATAGAAATTTATACCAATCAACCGATGGTATTGGTTTTGCTTTAGTTTAATATAAAAAATAGAATGTGATGAACAACCGGTCCGAAAAGGGGAACTATATGAAAAAGAAAGCGCTTCTCATTGTCTTGATCATCGTAGGATTGGTAACAAGTGCACATGCCATCCCAATATTTGGTAACCTATACGAAGAGTTCACGGTGGTCGATCGCTCATCCGGAGCAGATGCACCTTATGGGATGGACGGATACACCGCCGGCGATTACACCGGAATTTACATTGGCACACTAACCGGCGGCAACAATGATAACCTGGCGAGTACCACCTGGGAAACTATTTTTTCAGATTTTTTGGGATCGCCTTACGACGTAACCGCCATTACGAAAGTCGACGAACCGGACCTATCAACCGGTGATTTGACCATCACCTATGATCCCGGTCTTTTGACAGGCACATGGTCGACCACTGGATCAGATCCCGCTGTCGGTGTAAGCTTTTACTCAATAAAAGGGGCGCAGGAATTTGCGCTTTACTATGTGGACCCCGCGCTGCAATCGGGCACTTGGACCACGCGGCACTTATTAAATGGAGGCGGTAATATACCTGAACTTTCTCACTTCACTGCCGACTTGGTCCCGACATCTCCTGCCCCGGTTCCCGAACCGGCCACAATAATTCTTATGGGCATCGGCCTACTTGGCATAGCGGGTTTTGGACGAAGAAAATTCAAGAAGTAGCATCTTGAAGGGGGCGACGTTGATCGGGATAAGTTTATCCCTTCAACCGCCCCCTGCCGCATAGCGCATCTCAACAGAAAAATCGACCCCACCACCACCACCACCCCCCACCCCCCTTATTTTATATTTCTCAGCCACGATGGCCTTGCCAACGCCAGGTGTGCCCATAATATTAGAAGGTACGTACCAGGGCCTCAGCCACAAGGGAAGCGGGCGGCGACACCTACGATCAGACACCCATGCCCCTGTTGAATATTGAAATCACCTTGCAGCCTTTCGTATCCCCATTTTACATGGGCAAGCTTTCCAGCCTTCTTTCATCAGCCAGCAAATAGACCATAGAGCCATGCAACATGCAGTGCGGGAGGAGCGCCCTCCAATGAAGAAAGCTTGCCCCCAATTGAGTCCAGGCTGCAGCGGCGCAATAAAAAAACGCCCGGAAGTCTGAACTTCCGGGCGCCGATTACTTAAACTAAAACCTGCCGATCAATTACTTTTTAAACTTTCTGCGGCAGACACCGACCAAACCAACCAGCCCAAGGCCCATCAGCATCATGCTGGCGGGTTCGGGAACTGGCTGCATATCTTCAATGTAGAAAACCGCATCATTGAAATCGCGATCGCCACCGAGGGTATCCTCGAATGCAAGTATCCAGTCATTGTTACCGCTTGCCTTGTGTGTCTTGTTATCGAAAATGGCTGCCATCCCTTCTTCGACCAGATAAGCCAGTGCCAAAGCCTCGCCACCATTTTTGCTGTCTTCAGTGTATGACTTGGAACCGTCAACGTCGTCGAGCCAGAAAAACCCAAAGACGTCTCCGAAACCAGCATAAGATATTACACCATTGGCGTCATCGATTTCCAGCAATCCGCTATTATCAATACTGAATGTAGCGGTATCATTACTTTTCAAAGCGAAAACATATTCGGCGCTTGTTAAAGCTGAGTATATTCCCAACTGCCCCGCGTGTCCGGCATAAGCAGTAATAAAATATGCATCGGTATCGCTTTCCGCCTGTTCCCACAAAGCCGCCGAATTTTGATCATTAGCGGCATCAAGGCCTGTTAAATTGATTGAATCGAAAATTTGTTGCAAGCTTGGCTCGGCTGATGCGCCCAAAGCAACAGGTCTGTCATTGAACGGCAACGCTACGGCATTACCACCCATTAACACAATCGAAAAAACTAAAAACAATAAAATACCCAGAATTTTTCTCATTTCTTCTTCCTTTTTTTGATGATTAATCAGTCAGTTCCCTCTCAAACAAACTTCCCAAACTCCTTTTTCTTGTCTCCATCACCTCCGTATTAATATTTTGATAATTACGTAAGAAACTTACAGTCGACAGCCAAGCCTTCAGGGTCATGTTCTCCTCACGTTATGAAAGGATTAAAAGGCAATTGGCTGTAGTGAAGGAACTTACTTGAGCAAAGCAAGATAGATGCCATCTTTTCCTAAATTGACTAATTATATTTTTGGCTTTATAATCGGGTACATGCATTCACTTCCAACAAAACATCCGGTAATTGTCCATCAGATCATTTTGAAATAGGTAGTTGGCTACATAAGGAAATAACATTAAATACATACCAAAATGAACATACGTAAGAGTTTCACCTACCACCTTTTTCTTATGACTAAATTAAATACTTCCTTCGAATTTGGGGTTGCAGATTTTATGATAGATGACCTAAATACAGGCATTGACAATCACTTCATTGTAGTTGGTTTTTTATGAACCCAATAATGACGGTAATCTATTGTTTTTACTTTTGGGCCGTGCTCATGTTTTGCGCTACTTCAGGCTGGGCACTCTCTTCTAATGAAGTTCTGGTGATCGCCAACCAAAATGCGGCCGACAGCGTCGAATTGGCACGCTACTACATGGCCAGACGCAATATACCTGAAGACAATTTGTTGGTTCTGAAGACAATGAATATAGAATCGTGCCCGCGCCAAGCATACAATGACCAAATTGCCCGAAAAGTGCTTGGTTTTTTGAAAAAAAAAGACCCGCTGCAAAAAATCCGCTGTCTGACAACCATCTACGGCATCCCGCTAAAAATCCAGCCTCCCTATCTGAGTGCTCATGAACAAGACGCAGTTGCGGGCCTGCGCGGCGAAATGAAGGCCCTGCAAGAACAACTCGCCTCCATTGGTAAAGTCGATCCTGCCCCTTCAGAAAAACTCGAGAAAATCGAGAAAACGCTGGCTGGTGCCCAACAGCGACTTACCGTTTTAACGAAAGAAAATCAGCGCGCTGCTCTGGATTCTGAATTGGCTTTGGTGAAGCTTGCGTCGTATCCGCTATCGGGATGGGTACCCAACCCCCTTTTCATCGGCTTCAAGGATCGATTGTCGGTCGAAAGAGATCAAATTTTACTGGTGTGCCGACTGGACGGACCCAGCCCCGAAATTGTCAGGCGGATCATCGATGACAGTGTGGCAGTCGAGGAAACCGGATTGGCGGGGATAGCCTACTTCGACGCGCGCTGGCCGAAACCGGCCGACGAGAATAAAGTCGAGGGCTATACGCTTTATGACAGGTCGATTCATATGGCAGCCGACCGGGTGCGCGACATGGGGCGCATGAAGGTGGTGCTCGATGCGCAAGCCCCCGTGTTCCAGCCGGGTCAATGTCCTGATGCGGCACTTTATTGCGGCTGGTACAGCCTCGCCAACTATGTGGATGCCTTTAAATGGACGCGCGGCGCCGTCGGTTACCATATTGCCAGCGCCGAATGCAGGACCCTGAAAAGCCCAGAAAGCCAGGTATGGTGCAAACGCATGCTGGAAGATGGCGTCGCCGCAACTATAGGACCCACAGATGAACCCTACGTGCAGGCTTTCCCGGTGCCGGAGATTTTTTTCGGACTGCTGGTGGAAGGGCGCTTAAGTCTGGCGGAATGCTATGCGCTTTCGACGCCTTTTTGGTCGTGGCAAATGGTGTTGATTGGGGACCCTTTGTACAGGCCCTTCGGGAAATAATGGTGGAAGGCAGGATTAAAGATTAGAGGCGGTTGAGGTACTCCAGATCTTGCTGCTGGCTGTTCTTGGTGCCGACAGCCAGAAGTGCGTATTTTTTGTTCTCTCTAGGCAGATAATAAAGGCGGCCCCGGTAGCCGAAGGCCACCTCAAAGACAGTTTCCCTGTTCTTCTTGCCGAACACCTTACGTTTTATAGGCAACTTAGAGGAATCAACATCGAGCTGACGGATAATCTCCTCGCACTTGATTTTCATATCTTCAGTCAGGTCCAGGTAGCCATCCATCGCCTTTTCAGTGATTTCAAGATTCTTATATAGCGCCGCGAATCGTTTCTGCACGCCATTGGACGATTTGCTTTTGCGAAGTTGTTCTTTCTGCAGTTGGGATTCCAACTGACCGAGTTTGTGCTGAAGTTCGTCCATGCTGGCTTGCTGCTGATTTTGCAGCGCCACTTTCACTGCGATCTCTTCCTCCAGGGCAATGATCTCTTCTATCATTTTTTCCTGGCTGGTTTCGGCTTGATGCTTTGTAAACGTTAACTTTTGATGCGCCTGACGCATTTCCTGATCCAATCGGGCGCGATCTTTCTGCAGTGCTATAAGCTGTTGTTCATAGCCTTCCCCCTTCTGGATCAACTGGCGACGCGCATGGCTGTTGCTTTCCATCTCACGCTGATAGTAACTCTTCCAGTGCCTGTAATAGAGATAAAGCAGACCGATCCCGATGAAGGTGTAGAAGGCAAGAACGGTATTGGTGATCGGGCAATTATGGGGCAGCCGCCATTCCAGGATGACTGTTGGCTTCTCATTCAGCAAACGGTAGTTTTCGACCGCGACTTCCATCGGCTGGGCGCGCACTGCGGACAAAACCGCACCGTGCGGATCGCTCAAGGGATAAAGCAAGGTGTTGTCGGCAGTCCGGACGCTGACAATGGCTTTGGCGCCCCAGGCGATCCAGCGGTTGCGCTTTAAAAAAGCGTCCACGTTTTCGTTGATGGCGACCTGGATGCGCCTGGAGCCATCCAAGAGGGGCTGAATATCCCCTAAATATACCTCCTCAAGACCAGCTTGGATGCGGCGGGCAGAATGGCTCTCGAGCAGTTGCACCGTAAAAACGTAAAAAAGAGGCGGCAGCAGGACGCACAGCAGTATGATGCTGAAACGAAATTTGACCATAGAAAAAACGCATATCCAGTTTCTGTTTACAATTTCTTTAAAGCGGCCCTGGCTTCATTGGCACCATTAAAGGCACCATCCAGTTCCAGGGCCCTGTTCAGATATTGCCGGGCCATCTCGTTTTGTTCCAACGCTAAAAAAGCCATGCCCAAATGGTAGTTGACCACCGCGTGATCCGGCAACTGTTCGATGCTTCCCAAAAGCTCCACCCGCGCAGATTCGAACAACTTCTTTTTATAATAAATCCATCCCAAAGTGTCCATCACACCCGGATTGTCCGGAAAGGCCTCCTTGGCTTTCTGAGCCAAGACAAGCGCCTCGTTCAGATCCCCATCCGGTCGATCGACGATCAAATAGGCCAGGTTGTTGGCTGCCGGTGAGAACTCAGGATTTATTTCCAACGCTTTACGGTAATGTCCCTCGGCCTGGTCATAATCCGATTTGATCTCATAAATTGTGCCCAGCGCCATATGGACCGCCGGCTGATTGGGATTGGCCTCAAGGGCGCTATTATACTGTGAAATGGCAGCACCTTCATTGCCCTGCGCCATTTGAATCCTGGCCAGTGCGAGATAACTCTTGACCATCTTTGGATTGCTCTCGATGGCCGTTTTATAGGCCGCCTCGGCCGCGGCAATATCCTTTTTGGCCTGATAAAGCTCGCCCTTGAAATGATACATCAGACCCTGCAGCTCCGGCGCATCCTTTGCCTGACGGATTTTTTCATCGCACATCGCCAAAGCCGTATCGAACTCCTTGCGGACCGTATGGACGAGAATCACATTGGCAAACACATCCAGCAAGTTTGGATTGATGGCCAGTGCCTTGTTGTAATTGGCAAGGGCATCGTCAAACTTTTTACCAGCAAAGTCAATCTGCCCCAGTTTCAAATAGCCTGCCGGGTCATTCGGAACAGCGGCCACATACTGCGTAAAAACCTTTCTTGCTTCGGCATACTTGTTCGCCAACATAAAGGCCCGGCCAGACAAGTTGAGCGCGGGCGGGTAATTCGGGTGAACCTTGAAAACCCGTTCGCATTGCGCTTGCACCTCTTCGATATTGCGCGCGGAAAAATGCAGTTCGCCCAACAGCAAGTTGGCCTTGATCATCCTTGGGTCCAATTCCGATGCTTTATAGAGCGACTCCCTGGCTATCTGGGTCTGCCCCTTTTGAGCGTATGCCAGGCCTTTGAAATAATGGGCGCTTGCATTATTGGGTTCGTCCTTGACCAACTGCTCGAAAAGCCGGGCGGCATCATCCGTTTTCTTTTGGGCCAACTCGATCTGCCCCCTGACAATCAACGCCGGGGCATACTTGGGCCTTATTTTCAGCGCGCCGCCGTTGTACTGCTCGGCCAAATTCATCTGGTTGTGGTTGAGATAATATTCGGCGGCTTCGGTCAGAACGCGGACATCCTCAGGAAAAAGCTTCAACAATTTCACATAAACAGCTTCGGCCTCATCCTTGCGCCCAGTGCCCTCATAAAATTTGGCCAGAACCATATTGGGTTTCTGAGTATCGGGCGCTTTTTGCAGCGCGCGCTTGAAAGCCGCTTCGGCTTGATCCCTGTGATTTTGCTGAAGCATGAATTGCCCCAGAACGATTTCCAGATCAGCGCTTTGCGGGTCGGCGGCAATACCCGCGCGCAGCGCTTGTTCGGCACTATCGGGCCGCCCTGTATTCAAATAGAAAACAAACAGGGCCATGCGGTTCTTATCGTCTTTCGGCGCGATGGCAACGGCCCGTTTGAGGGACCCTTCCGCAGGCTCAAGTTGCCGTTGAGCCGCCTGTATTCCGGCAAGTCCCACATAAGCACGCGACTGGTTCCCATCCAGGTTGATGATCTTTAGAAAGATTTCCGCAGCAGAGCGCTGATCGTTTTCCAATTTATAAATCCCGGCGAGTGAATAAAGCGCATCGATATTGTCTGGCTCTTTGGCAAGCACATTGTCGACGCGCTTGCGCGCCTCATCTTTCTTCCTGGCCAGCAAATAAAAGGTGGCCAGTTTGACTTGCGCATCGAGATCTTCAGGGTCAAGCTGCTCAATGATGGTGTAGGCCTGAAGGGCTTCCCTGGTATTGCCGGCCTTCATCTCGGCTTCGGCCAGAAGTTTATAGGCCTCAAGGTAGCGAGAATCTTTCTGAATAGCGCCTTTGAGTTCTATGATGGCACTTTTGACATCGCCTTTTTCATAATAGGCCTTAGCCCTCTCGAAATGCTTGACCTTTTTGTCCTCGTCCGATGTACAACCCAATATCGACAGGATGGCAAATACGGCCAACACAGTTTTCATCATTCTAATCATTTTTTCTCACCTCAATTATTTAAAACGATCTCATCTCCGGTTATAAATTTTACAAGACTTGGATAGAAATCCTGAATAAACTTTGTGGCAGCTTGTTTGGCCCTCACGCCAGAATCATTTCCAAAAGGTACCGAAACCCGAACAAACCCATGCTGTTCATCATTTTTTACCAGTTTATTGTAGCCCATATCAATTTTATTGCGGTAAACTTGTGTGTTCGTAAAATGACCCGTCTGATACCAATACAATACTAATTCTTTCTCCTCGCCGTGCGACGTAACAATTTCTTCAAAATAGATTTTATGATGCCCAAATGTGAGCGTGGACTTGACCGGCCGGGTGTCTATCTTCCATCCCTGACTCGGATAACAAACAAGAGGAGAATGTGCGGAATAGGCCTTATCAGCCGTGTAGTAGTAGCCAATATACAAATTAATAACCCCTTGTTCCCCCTTGTAATCTGCAAATACATAATCGTCCAACGCAAGCATTGCGACGCTGCTTTCCTTCAAAGGGATGTGCCGCAACGTGGCATATCCGTCTATGCTATCGAAGTAATTCATCAACGCCGGTTTTTTCACAATTTCGGATGGCTTATTGAAGCCGTATACGAATATGCAGGTAGAAAAAAACACCACCATAAGCACCAACATCTTCATTTTAAGCGTGTTTCGCATAACTCCAACACCCTGTGTATCCCATATAAAGTTATCAGTGCGATGCCGAAAGTAGTCATTCCCAGCAGAGTGTGAAAAGCCCCATCGGTCAGATCCAATGTGAAAAAATGATATAACAGAATCATCGATACAACACGAACGATATTGACGAAAATCGCGGTGGGCACACTGGCGGCGGCCAGTACCAATTTTGAAGCATTCTTGGACAATAAAAAATACCCCATGACAATGCTCAATGTTAACAACGTCATCATGGAACGCATACCGCTGCAAGCCTCCACCACCTCGAAACTTTTTAAAGGAGTGGCCATTATATTGCCTTCCCGGTAAATTGGCACCCCCACAGCTTGAACCACCACCTCGCTGATGTGAGAGACTTTAAGTTGAAGCGGTGAGGTGATTTGAATATATAACTGTTCGGGGATTGGAATCAAAAATGCAAACAATATAATCGGCGTCAATAAAAGTTGAACCGCCCTGACGCCACCCACATAGGCTATTGCCCCAATCACAGCCATCAACATGGCTAATAGAATGATGGTATGAACCTGCGTCAACAAGGCAAAAATGTAAAAAAGCGTTGCCACCGCAAGCATTGCCAGCCCTAAAAAGGAATATTTGACCTGACACGCTGCCAAGGCAGCCCTTTTGGTCCAGACAATATAAAAAATGATGGGCAGCGTTATAAATGCATGCGAATAGTCCTCAGATCCCATCCACTTTTTGACAAGAATCTGCAAAGCAGGATAATAAGCGGCAATAAACAGAGCAGATGCCACGAGCGGTAAAAAAATCAATCTGTTTTTCATAGTTGCAGTCAGAGTTGGCATAGGAGTGTCCGATGCGTGATGGCGGTTAATTAAGATTTTAAGTACTTGCACATGATCTCAGACAGGCGGGCGGTTTCCATCCCAAGATCGAACTCTTTTTCAACCGCTCGCCGGCCTTGCACAGCAAAGCGCTCCCGCAAGTCAGCATCCTGGACCAACGCCTCAATGCGTTTCACCAAGCTCTCGACGTCGCCCGGCGTCGTCAGATATCCGTTAACGCAGTCCCTTATCAACTCCGGAATACCGGTAATTCGTGGCGCGACCACCGGCACACCGCAGGCCATGGCCTCCATCAGCACCACCGGAATACCTTCCGCGAAACTCGTCAACACGAAAACATCGGCTTCAGCGTAATGCGCTTGCAACTGCGCCTGCGAACGATAGCCGTAAAAGGTGACCCGCCCGCTCAAGCCCTTGTCCCTGGCAAGTGTTTCAAGCTCTATACGCTGTGGACCGTCCCCGACCATGTGCAGATGAAGCATCCGGTCCCGCCCGGCAAGATCCGCAAACGCTTGCAGCAATACCGGCAGCCCTTTAACATGTTCGAACCGACCCACGAACAGCAGATTGCGGCCGCGACCGCTGTGGCGACGCACTTGCGCCGCCTGCGGGTCTATGCCGCAATGCACCACGTGAAGGCGCTCCCAGTATTTGCGATCCGACCACAACATGGCTTGGCTGCGTGCATGGTGACTCACACAAATCGTAAACAGCGCGTGCTCGATCTTTTCTTGCAGCCGCCACCGGCGCGGCTCTGAAAAAATACCGAACCCGTGCAATGTCATGCTGTAGGACAGCCCACCAATCGCTCCGGCAAGCATGGCCACATAGCCGCTGGCATCGGGCGCATGATTGTGCACGTGGGTCAATCCCCGGCGCTTCATCCATGATGCCACGAGCCCTGCCTCGGCAAAATAGAAACATTGATAGAACAGCGAACGCAAACCCGGCGACCGTACCGTCAGCGCAAGCCGCGCACCACGACAATAGCGCCCCGGAGAAAAGATCAAAAGGCGCCAATGCGCAGCGATCAATCGCCAGGGAGAACAAGGGAGCAGATAGTGCGTGTGATGCCGCTCCTCGGCCTGTTCTTGAGTGCCCTGTTCCTGTGCAGCCGGCCGGCGGACCGATATCGTCTCCACATGCAAACCCGCCCTGCGCAAGCTGGCGACCTCACGCTGGATGAACGTATCCGTGGCACGCGGGTATTCGCCGCACAAATATGCCAGGCGTGCGCTCATTGCACTTGCTCAACCAACAGGGCTTGCGCACCAGGTTGTGCCTGGTCCGCCAAAGGAAAATCCGCGGCATCCAATGGCGACAGCGACCGCTGAATGCCTTCCTGCCAGGAATAGCGTGGTTGCCACCCCAGCAGGGACACAATCTTCTGGTTGGTATAGCGCAACGGCTTGCACCGCGCGTGCAGACGCGACGGCACGAACAAGCCCGGCACCTTCGCCGTCCCCTTGAAACAGACCCAATTGGTCAACCACGCCAAGCGGGCCAGCACCCGCATCACGCCCCATGCCACCGGCACGATCCGCGGCCGGGGCGTCACCTGATTGCGCAAGGCATTCAGATACTCGCGCTGCGTGGGGGTTTCATTATCGACCACATTGAGCACCAAGCGGCGCTGAGGCCCTTCATATTCCGTCGCCAAAACGATCGCTTCGGCACAATTCTCCACATACGTTAAAGGCAGGGGCGCAGACGCACCCGTGCGAATCCACCAGCGATCATTGACCTGCATGCCCAGTCGCGCCGTCCAAAGGTTGTCCCGGCCATAGATCACGCCCGGGCGCAACACCACACAGCGCCAATCGTGGGCGTCAGCGCACTCCAGGACGATCCGCTCCTGCACCAGTTTGGTCTGACAGTATTCATCGCGCACCAGCGGGTCGGCCGCTAATGACGTCGACTCATCGAGCACACTCCATTGCGGCAGTGCAAGATATTCGTACACCGAAAACGAACTGGTGACCACGATGCGGCTAAGAGCGGCATCAACCATGGCACTCAAGAGGTTCTCCGTGGCAATGACCGTCCCGCCGAACTGCTCGTACAAATCACCCGACTTTGAGGCCGCCAGGTGAATCACGCCATCCACCCCTTCGAGCAGCGCCGCCACTCCCTTGGCATCCCGCAGATCGCCACACACCACCTGGACCCGGGGGTTGCCTTCCCAGGCCGGGGGGAAAGTCCGCGCTGCTGGCCGCAACAACGCGCGCACCCGATGGCCGTGTGCCACTGCCTCCGCCACCACATAACGCCCCAGAAAACCGCCAGCACCGGTGATCAATAGTCTCATATGCGGTTCTCCTCGGCCAACAGCGCATCCACCAGCCGGCTGGTCTCGTCCATCTGTCGGAAGCTCACCGGCGGTTCGCCTCCCGTGCGAAGTGCTTCATAGGTCAACTCCAGAAAGCGCGACAATCCCTCATAGGCCGTGCGGTTGCGGATCTTGCGCCAAATGCTGCCAAAGCCGGACGACGCTATGGTCCGTGCACCGGCAAGGGCATTGACCAATGGCGTCAGGTGCTGGCCCACCGGTCGGCGCGTGGTCAACTGGCAGGTGGGATGGAACAACTCCGCCCGCGCAACGCCATCCGACCCTCTAACCACCACCTCGAAGCAATCGGGCCACTGCCTGCAAGAAAACCGGATCCGCCCGTGAACCGCACCGGCCATGACCAGGGCGTCAAGATCGTCATAGGTAAAGAGCGTCCCCCCGCCGTGATTGCGCCAAGCCGCCTGGACCGGGCCGATATCCCTGAAATCATCGTGGGGCATAAAATGCAGCAGCAAGTAGGCCAAGTGGGAGATGAATTCGTGTATGATACCAGCCGGTAACCGGTGGCTAGGGTGCGGCAGGTTTTCATCGGCATAGCGCCCGCCGCCACGGATGTTCAGGACCATGCGCACGTCGACTTCAGCGACTGTGCCGATTCGCCAGGAATCAACAATCTGCTCCAATTGTCGAACGGGGTCGTTAAAACGGTAATTGTGGTTTTCGATCAGCCGCAAGTTGCGTGCAGCCGCGTAGTCCCATAACTCTTGAAAACCGGAATGGGATAGGCTGACCGGCTTCTCCACAATCACGTGCCGCCCGCTGGTGAGACAATCGCGCACAATGCGATCATGGGTCGCCGGCGGTGTGAGAACATGCACCACATCGGCTTCGCACTTTTCCAGCATTGCACGGTAATCGGTAAACCAGCCAGGTACATTGAAGCGTTCCGCGGTGAAGCGGGCAAGGGATGGGGATAGGTCAGAAACGCCAACTACATTGATAAAGCCTAAGTTCTTCATAGTATGAAGATGATGTTCTGAGATTTTGCCGCCGCCTACGGCAACAACGGATAATTTGTTTTTTTCAATTGGATACAATGAGGTGGCTGGTTGTATCATGGATGAATCCGCCAATTAGGAAGTCATGTTCAGATTCTCTGTGTAACAGAGATGTTCATTAGCCCATTGTCTAAATGCTGTATCGCCGATAGGAAGACCGCCAGCCCCTTGTGCCGTTTCGATTCCCGGATTGTTATTGGCTTCCAATATTACCGGACCGTCAGGTGTGATAGCGATATCCCATCCAATAATTGAAATATTGGGGAATACTTTATGAGCGGTTGAACATAGTGCACAAGCTTCCTTGTAAAAAGGGAGCTGAGCACCTTGGATCGTCGCACCTGTATTCGGATGGAGGTTGAACAATCCTAAATTTATATTCATGGCCGCCGCTAAACATAGCCTACCGTTTTTATCTATCAAAGCTGCTATGCCCCCGGCATTGAAATTGTCGACCTCCATAGAACCCACCGGCATACGGAGCACACTGAAAATTGTGACAACAGATTTGCCTGGTGTATAGCAGGTGACAACCCTTAGTGTAGCTAACGCACCTGAGGTAAATTGCATTATGTCTGGGTGATTATACAGTCGGGGCATCAGTATGTAGTTGTATTCGATCGCAAGGCCCTGGAGATGTTTCAGTAATATATCTTCCGTATAATACACACCATTTCGTGACCATCCTTTTCCATTGTATGCCCAGGATTCCGCACCATCTCCAAATGATCGATCTATGGGTTTGGTAAACAAGTCTATATGGGGTAAACATTTTTTTTCACTTAACCAAGATATACCGTTGTTGATATGAATAACAGCCAGAATTGGCGCCACTGGTAGATGCACACTTTTACATTTGATAAAAAATTTGAACTTATCTCTTAGATAGCTTACGTCTGCATCTTTTCTTAGAAGCTCAAGCAAACCATCGAATTGCGGAGAGAGAAAATATTTAGAGGATCGATAATAATTTGCGTCCTTCCATAGGTAGTAACCGAAATAAGCGTCTGGCCTTATATTAAAGCGATTGGCTAAAACGAGTTGTTGAAAAAATTGGCGGAACCTGCCTGGACCGTTCTCTTGCCTTGCGACAAACCCTGCTTCATCTCGGAATACATTTCGAAAAGCTTGCACAAATGTTAGCAGGGGCCAGAGTATTGTCTGAAGCATTATGCCCCAGGCATTACCGTTTTCTCGGTTAAATTCCCGGCCCCGTTGTAAAGATAGCTGATGCAATTTTTTGATATCTGTTTCTGCGGAAAACCAAGGCATCCAATACGGGCAATATTTTGCATGAAGTAGGAGAATGAATAAATTTTTAAAAAAGGCTTTACTTGCCATAAAGATTTCAGCCCCCCGTTGAAGGTCAAAAAATATTTACTTTAACTTCTCCCCTATTGTTTCCAAGGCTGCTTGAATTTAGAAGTAATAGCATTTTTATGCTGGCTCGTGTGGGGAGGATGATGGACCCCCCGGATACACGCCCTCACCATGAGGAAACATTACCCACAAACAAGACGATTTAGAGCTTAACTGGAAATGCCGTTGAACATACGACGGGGCATAGCCTCTTTCAGGATGACAATTTTCGCAGACGCCTGCTGATTCTATCTGTCACCATGTTTATAAACGGCCAAGGATCGGATCTGTTCCAAAGCGCGAAAGACTCCGCCTTCATCACTGAACCGGACCACTCAAAGAAACCGAGTTCCTTTGCTTTATATCGCAGGAGAAAAGTCATGAAATCGCGTTCTTCGTTCACATGGGCGACCCCCACCCGATATCCTGCGGGGGCTTTGGGTGCTGCCATCTTTTCAGGAAATGCGCTATGCACCGCCATCTGATAAGCCAGCCAGGGAAAATCGATCCCTGCCGTAACGGCCAGTTGGTTCGTAGATACAGTGCGTGGATTGATCTCGATCAAACCGAAATTCTCCGTGCCGGGTTCTCTTTTAAACTCCACCCCCACCAACCCGCGGTAATTCAATGCAGTCAATAGTTTTCTGGCAGCTTTGGTCAACGCCGCATCCGGACAAGTCACATCGTAGGAGCCATCCCCGAAAATCGGCGGGTACTGGCGCAGTTTCCGTTTGACCATGGAGGTGAATTCCCGGCCGTCCGTATCATAGCAGGCAAGATATGAATAGAGGCAGCGGTCGGTGCCGGCGAGCACTTTTTGTATCAGGTAATCTTCTGCCCGCGCGCCCCCCTGGAGCTCTCTGAGCTTTGCCTGCAGCGAGGTCAAAGAGTCCACCGAGATTGCTTTGCCGCCGATTGCCTTGCGGCCGAGGTGCGCCCAGCGAGGTTTAATGACAGCCGGGAAGGCGGACCAGGTTACCTTGCCGGTTAGCACGTCGCCCGCATTGGCAAACTCCGGGACAGGAATGCCGGCGCCCAATGCAGCTTCATATTGGGCCTGCTTGTCGACAATGGCTTCCATAACCTTGCTTCCGGGTGAAAGGGTGATGAAATCCGGGGTCGGGGCATCGCTGCGCCTGGCAATATAGACCTGCCATTCATCCGCGGATCCAAAGGCCACTGGGGTGATCCCATGCTTGCGAAAACAGGCAAAGACCCGATCGGCATCGCCTTCTCCCGGTATATCTTCGGCCGCGTCAGTCGCAAGCAGTATAAATGTACCCAATCGGCTTTTAGAAGCGTAGCCCCGATTGTGATCGAGGCACAATACCGGGATGTTCTTTTTGCTGAGACTTCTGAGATAGCTCAACCCATTCACGGATGATCCCAACACCACGGCCGGGATCATGCCACTATTCCGGCACCTGGTTATGAATGTCGAAAGATGCTTCAACAAGGATTGATCCCTCGGTTCCATACTGTCAACTCCATTTAAAAAGTTGTCCCCACTGTGCGGTGATTTTGCCTATGCCGCATGCGGATCCGGTCTTTTCAAATCCCTCCGCTTTTGCAAAAAATAACGTATAAAACCGGAGGCCGCACCAAACTTGCGCAAGATGATAAAAAAGGCGTAAAGCATGGCATCACGTGGCGTGTTCCCAATACGCAGGCGACCCATAGCAATCTTTGCAAACAGGAGCCCATAAGCCGTAAGGCATGCCAACGGCACCAAGGCCGCCCAGCTTGTCCAGGTCACCCCTATCAGCCCGGCCAGGGCCAAAAACGGGACACCTATAGGCCAGGTGAGATAGCGGCGCACCCTGTGCCAATGTTCCCGGCTCAGCTTCTCTTTCCGGGTATTGATTTGAAGCGCGTCCCCATAACCGCCCCAAACCGCACGCTGCCACCAATGAACAAACGTGAGCAAATCCGCGCTGTGCCGGGCCATTTGCTTGTCAACTCGGACAATCCGGTGGCCAGCCATGCGGATGCGGTCACACAACTCCTTCTCTTCGCGCGTCAGCAATATTCTACTGAAACCACCCGCGGACAGGTAGGCATCCTTACGAACCATAAAAATGCCACCGCAATTGGCAATCTCACCGGCAGGGGTATGCCACTGGAGTGAGCTGAGCCAGTTGTATATCGAACGGTCAGGCTCGCGTTCCGAGAGCCTGCCGCAAACAATGGCGACGTCCGGGTGCGTTTCAAGGTACACGATGCCTGCTTCAATCCATCCAAGTTCCAGTTCGCAGTCGCCGTCAACGAACTGGATGAACGCTAATTGGGGATGCGCCGCAAGAAGCTTGTCAACGCCTTCGCTGCGGGCGCGCCCTGCTGAGAATGGCCGGGAAGGATCAAGGGCGTGCACGTCAATTTCCTTTGCACGCGCCAACTCAATGCTGCCGTCCGTCGATCCAGAATCCACATACAGTGCAACAACGCGATCATCGATAGGCATTGAGTTGAGAGACCGTCTCAAATTCTCGCCCTCGTTGCGGCCAATCACAACAATGCCGATTTGGGAGATGGACGTCGTGTCTGCTGATCGGTTATTCATCCGGTTTATTGTCCGATATGGTCAGCAAAATGCTTGATGGGTGGGCCACCTATGGGCGGCACTCATTTGGCAAGCACTTTTTGCGATGCAGGGGCCGGTGTTTTACCGCGGACATAGCCATAATGGGCAAAACAGCGTCGCACCCTTGCATCGCGCAGCAAGGGCCGATGCACTTGCAATGTTTCGATGCCGGATACCGTATCCGCTTCGATCACGGCGATGCCGTCGTCCATCACCACCACATCCCAAGAAAGAAACTTGTAATAGGCCAGACAGGCCGCGGTTTCCAGAATTTTCTGCTGGGCGACCTCCCACTGAGGCACCTTCATCCCCTTAATAGGCATGCCGGTATCCGGGTGGACATCATGCCACGCGAGACGTCGTTGGGCGGTTTCCCTGGCAGCCGCGCGGCTCAGTGTGCCGGTTTCCAGATCCACCGCAGCACAAAGGCCACCCCGATTCCAGTTATCCACAGGCTGTGACGCCGCTCTTCCGATCCGCTGAATAGCCGTCGCCAGAAAGGGTTTATGGGTGGCTGGATCGATAATCGTCACCATCCGTATGGTATTCGTCGCTTCGGGATAGAGGCTTGCGGCATATTGCCCCTGGTGCAGAAATTCGACGATGATATACTCGTTGAGGGTTTTGATTTTCCGGTCGATCTCCTGCTCGGTCACCCGGACACCATCCAGCACGAGTTCCCCATCGCGATCCGCAAGTACGAAAACGCCTCTGCCCCGGCCCTCAGCACTCGGTTTTACCACAAGGGTGCCCCCGGCAACTCGGCAGGCGCCCATCCAGGAGCCCTTGAACATCTCACTGCCGGTAGGATGCAGCCGTACCAAGGAGCCATGCTCGACAATCGCATAGATCGCAGGCACGCGCAAATAGTGTCCGAGAATTGCAGTTGAGAAAATTTTGTTGTTCAATCCATACTGATACCCAGCACGCACATTACGACCGTCGTACATCATGGACATGCGTGCTTTGGCCCAATCGGAAAAATAGTCTATCAAAGGATAATGGGTTAGATCGTACAACTCCCATGCCTGTCCATGATATCCCCGCCGCAGTAGCGAAAGCCTTTTGTTCAATGGCACCGGTGTGGGGGACTTCAACTCTTCGTGGACGAGAAACTTCCATGCCAGACGGCTCACGCGATAGTGGTGTTTTAACGATGACAGCACGGTCGTGCTCCTTTTGGGCCATGATAGCCCCCTGTTTGTTAGCCCAAATGCTCCGGCAAAGCCCGCCGAATGGCTGAAAAGCAGCTGTATAATATGTGGATATATCTTTTCTCCGGAAAACACTCAATATGTTGGTGCAATCGACCAAACGACGCCATTAGGTGCCCAGACGTATCCTCCAACTTGCATTGAAGATCATCGGCATGGGCGACCAGTTGCCGCCGCAATGAACGTGGGGAGAGTTTCAGCGCGCGATAAATGCCATACACAGGGGATTGGCCCTATCCCAATCGATTAAGACGAAGAGATAGCGGGGCCGGGTGTGATGGTTGATTCAGGCGGGCAGCATCATATTGCTCAACCAGAAATCATTGTGTCCGTTTACACATGCTTCAAACCGGCAGTACCACTGTTGTTGCTACCCCTTTGCGGTCGCGTTGCTTCTCAAGTTTTGCATTCACACTGGCGCTCACAAGGGCCCTGATGGGTCGGTCGACGCCCAATCTTTGGAATAGACCCTCTGCGAACCGTACAGAGCGGTATACTTCCGGTTGTGCCGCATAGACATGGCTTGCGATCAGTCTGGCAAGCATTTCGCCTAATTCATTTTTTGACATTCGAAAGGCGTGATGTTGGGCACATTCAAAATCGATTCGCATCAATCGGCCGCGTACATCCAATACAAAATTGTTGAGTTGGTGATCCACATCCAGGACATGGACTTTGATGAATGCCGCCGTGATTTCAATCAAGCGATCTTCAAGACCGGCAATTCCAGCGGTATCGCCGAGATTGATCAACTGTTTCAGGTATGGCAGCGCTTTTTGGGTCTCGCCAAGGTCTTCCATTGTCATGATCTCATATGCCTGCCCGGACTGCATAGTCAGCCGTTGGAATGCGAGAGGTTCCGGCACTTCAATGCCAGCCTTGAAAATCAACTGGTGCATGCGCCACTCCTTGCGCCCGTTACTGAGATGCAGGATGGATTTTAGTCGTTCCTTCGAATTGCGAACTTTCCATATCTTGACGACGGCAGTGCCAGCCCCCATTGGTAGGCGAAGCAGCCCTCCCCGATCATCGCTTCTAGTGTGTAATCTATCAGCGGCGCTTCGATTACCTTCGAGAAACGAGTGCACCGTTGATTCAAGGTCTGCGGGTGAACCCGTCATGGCATTTCAACCTTAGGTCGCATTGTTTTGGGGGTGATTTTCCGATGATCATCGCCCCATGTCCGTCGATAAACCATGATTGCGCACACAATCAAAGGAACTGCTGCGCACACAATAACTGCAGTCATCCAAAGTGAAGGCTTTGCCACGGTTCGCAACCACGACGTATAGACCACCGCCGCTGCACCAGTGCAGCCGGTGAGGGCGGTGAACCGAACCGTTTGCCAGACCATTTGTTTGCGACGCAGCGGCAGGTAGAGCACCAGGAAAAGGTGGGTCGCCACGGGGCCTACAGCCAGGCCAACGATAAATCCCGGAAGGCCATAAGCATAATAACCGCCCCCGGCCGTAAATATCCCGCACGTTTGGATGATATTGGCGAAGAAAAGGGACCTGGAGTCCCCCAGGGCCAGTGGAATGCGCCCCATGGTATAAAGAAGAATGCGTGCCCAGATGTAAATGGCGGTCCATTGGGCAAGTATGCCCGCTGCATGGTAGCGTGGATCCCACAAAATGTCGAAAAACAGCGGCGCGCCCACGGCGAAACAGATGCACACCGCGGCCCCGACCCAGAGAACGGCCTCGCGGGCGCGCAGCGCCACTGCCATGAGGCGTTCTGGCTCGTCCTGTAATTTTGAATATATCGGAAACATCACGGCGCTGCCCAACCGCGATGCAACATCCAGCGCGGCCTTGGCAAAGACCAGCGCAATCGAGTAAAGCCCAAGCTCTTTAAGTGTCAGCACCTTGCCCAGCACAAGCTTGTCGAGGTTCAGGGCAAGAAAGGTGAAAGCGGTGCTTAAAAAGATCCATTTGCCAAACCTGAACAACTCGCGGCTGCACTCTCGATCCCATTGGGGGCGCACGCGATACCCCGGCACAAGAAAGTGGCTGAGCACCATTTTACAGAATGCCCCAGTCAACCCACCGGCGACCATGGCCCACACGTTGGGGCGCAATAGCGCCCAGCCAATCATTACCGCCAGGGAAACTACTTGTTCCACCAGGGCGATCATTGTCACCCTGCCCAGCCGCAAATCCTTGTTCAATGTTTTCAAGGCGGTTGAGTTGAAACCGTGGAAGATTGTTGTTATGGCCGCAACCGGCAGCAAATAAGCGAGCTGCAGGGCGGTGGGATCGTTGTTTGCGTACCACCAGGCAAAAGGGGTGGCCAGCATGCAAGTGACAATCCACAGAGCGAAACCACGCAGGATCTGAATCGTCCAGGCGGTGTTCAGGAAGGTGGGGTCATAGCCCCGCTTGTTCTGCACGATGCTCGGGCCGATGCCGACGTCGGAAAACATCTCCAGCCCATGCATGAAAACTTTCACCAGCGCCATCAAGCCGAAAATTTCCGGGGTCAGCAACCAAGCGAGAATCAGGTGACTCGTAAGGCGCAAGCATCGACTGGCCCCGAAACCACCCATAGTCCATATTGATCCTCGTAGGGCAAGTCCCTTGAGGGATGACTTTTTCATCTCAGGGTTCGTTTTTTTAGTATGCGACCAAATCAATGTTCTCACCCTGCTAAAGTGGCTTGATAATAAATATAGATGATTTTATCGATTTTGGATTCCCAATCGAACAAATTTTTAATTCTTTCTCGCCCTGTCGGATATAGCTTGTGCCCATCCATAACACTACAAGGATACCTATCACTTTTTTTTGGTTTACAAGTAGTTACAACCGCGGATGGGCACTATGTGAGATAGCCCACCCTACAAGGGCGGGATGGGGACCCTACTGTGCTAAAACATGTTCGTCCTATTTTGAGTGTGGCTGGTATAGTTCATTAATCCAAGCTCGCTGTTCTTTAGTAAAATCTCCAAGCCATATAGAATCTAAAGGCGATTGTATTTTTTTATAAAGAGCAATTCCATATTCTATCAGATCGTGGTATGGTTTCATTTTAAGCAGGAAGCTTGCCTGTATCATATTTTTTAGCATCCAATCAACCTGTTCTATTGTTAGCATTTCGAGATTGAATTTCGTGTTATCCCCAATGAGATCAACCACCAATCCAACACTGTTGGTCAAATTTTCGGCTGCATATAAAAGTGCATCTTCTTTTCCTCCAAGATAATTATAAAAAGGGAGTATAATTATAGCGTAACAGGGCAGTTTACGTGATGGGTATCGGCGAAACATCGTATATTGATGAATCATTTGTGTCGGATGAACCAGATCATGTGAATCCATATGTTCAACAGCAATACTACCTTTAATAGGCAACCTGCTTTGGGCGTATAGAAATGTATCGAAATCTACATATCTACCCTTAATTTTTCCAACTTTATTAAAAATATCAATAGGCTTTAATGATAAGCACCATTTGAGATCTATAAACGCTTCGAATGTTGTAGCAATCCTATCTTCTAAAACGATTCCGTTATTGTTATAAAAAGCTATACCTTGAAAAATAGATCTATTTTCCTTGAATCGATCATATCTTATACTAATACTTTTACCAAAAACCAAAGCATCGTAGTCATGCAAGAAAATACAATTTGTTCTTGCATTGTTGATTCCAATGCACCAAGAAAGCCATGAAAATATATATGGCAACTTGAATTTTTCTGACAAGAAGGCTTGCAAAAAATTATAATAAAAGAAGTCAATATTAAGAGATGGGAATTTATTTTTTACATGTTCTTCGAATTTTTTAGGCAAAGCACCTTTTGTAGTATCTACTGCAATATTTACTTTCTTAAGCTCAGTCCAGTCTATGGAGGATAAACAAATTAAATTAGCTATGAGAACATAAGGCAATCTACTTGCCATTCCTATAATTACAGTGCATCCTACTTCGTCCACATTATTCAATGGTTTCTTCCATTTAAATATCATACTCAATAGCAATCTTAAAATTTCCCGAAAAGACTTGAAATAGCAATATGATAGCTTAGAGTATTTGCCATATTTCATAGACTTTCATCCTTCCCGAGTGCGATATTTCTCTTTTCCGTAGGCGAAGCCTTGTGGCTTCTGTATAAACTCTTGTCAATCTAATTTGATTACTATTGTTTTTAGTGGCCGCTCGTAATTTGTTCATGATTGCAATTACTACGGTTACTAAGAATGCATTTATCCATTTAACAAGCCAGCCAGATAGACCCATAACCAAAGGAGAAGGTCTGATGCCACCCTTCAGATGGCGCTCGCCCGCGACGGCGGGCGCTTTATGTCTTTTGTGAAGAGCTTCAGCCACCATTTCCGCTCCCATCGGCACGATGTAACGGGCAAACTTCCGGTTTCACTCTTGTCCAAAAACGGTTTTAAAATGAAGTATTCGATACTTGAAAAAAAGTCCCCTTGAGAGGCATGGTTTTGTTGAACGGACAAACCCTTAGCCAGCAGCAAGGAGGCATCCCGATGGTACTGCGGTGGTCCCCAAAAACTGGACAATGTGCACAGCGCATCCAATGAATTTTGGACGCTTTTCCGACCCCACGCTAAAAGAGGAACCGATGCCATGGACGAAATTGGCGTGCTGCCACGATTCACTGGAACATTGTGTCACGATCATTGGAAGCCATACTACAGATACGGTTGCACGCATGCGCTGTGCAATGCGCATCATCTGAGGGAATTGACCAGGGCATGGGAGCAGGATGGCCAAAAGTGGGCACAACAGATGAAAAAGTTGCTCGAAACAATCAACGATAAGGTTCAGGAAGCCGGCGGCATTTTGGACGCCGGGACTTCGGAGAAATATCGACGAAAATACAGAAAAGTACTTGAAACAGCCGAAATAGAGTGCCCGCCACCGGATAGACCGAAAAAAAGGGAAAACGAGGTCGAATAAAAAAGACGAAATCCCGAAATCTCTTGGAACGATTGAGGGACTATGAAAATGATGTGCTGCGATTCATGGATGATGAGCGCGTCCCTTTTACCAACAATATGGGCGAAAACGACATTCGTATGACAAAAGTTCAACAGAAGATATCCGGATGCTTTCGTTCAATGGAAGGTGCTTTGATTTTTTGTCGAATACGAAGCTTTTTGTCTACTTGCCGAAAACAGGGTATCAAGGCCAGTCAATCTCTGGATAATCTGTTCAGAGGCCAATTGCCGGACTTCCCACATGCGAACACAGGGAATCTGGCGACAGACGCTAGTTACTTAAAATTTTTATTCGATGCCCAGATTCGATAAAGATCACTGAAAAAGAAGATCGTTTCTTAAGGCACGGCGATCTTGCGAGGACGGCCAAACAAAGCTGTCATGAGGGAAGTGCCGGATCGCGGATGGCCAACAATGAAAATAGGGCGCTGCTATTATTTATGAATAGCGCAAGGATTCCATGAGGAGTGCTGCCTTTCATCGAGAAGGATGGTTGCTTTTTTCTTTCCAAGAAGCAAACAACACCATTGATAACGGCGCAGAAATGCACGAAAGGCTGGATCTTCCAACCGCTCCTTGCGGTTGAGTATGCTTTGCACATACCCCCACCACATGGCCGCGCCACCGACAATATAAGGCGGGCGGGTCATGCGGTACAGGGCAGAGGCTGTCATATAGGCCAATCCGGTGCCCATGAAATACTGTCCAAAACCATGGCGCATGCGACCGGTGCGCATTCCTTGCTGGCTGGACCCCATGGGGCGCAGGTGAATAAAACGCAAATCAGGTTCATCCCAACTGCAGGCGAGCCAGCCGAGCATCCGGCAGCGGTGGCCGTCAATGGCATCCCACATCACCTGTTGGACAAAACCACCGATCTGGTCGAAACATTTTTTACGGAACAGTTTGGTCATACCCACTGAATTTTCATCGCCGCACTTTTCGCTGATCAGCTTGCCGGTCTTTTGCTCAATGAAATAGGGTTTGCCGCTGCAGGTCCCGATGCGCGGATTTTCTCGCATCCGTCGGAGCAAAATTTCAAAGTAGCGCGGGGGCAGATCGAGGTCCAGATCCAGCTTGCAGATATAAGGGAATGCGTCGGCCGGCACGGAATGATAGCCGTCGTAGAATGCTTCGATAACCCCCGGCCCGACACTGCGATGGCCCCGATTTTTGCGGCGCACGATTTTGATAAAATTGTGCTTGCCGGCATATTCCGCCAATATCTCCGGTGTCTTGTCCGTTGAACCGTCATCGACGATCACCCACAAGGCAGGCTTTATCGATTGAGCGACCATGCTGTCCAGCGTGCGGCGCATGAACCCGGCCTCATTGCGGCAGGGGGATATGACCAGGTATTTTTCATCAGACATTGTATTTTTGTCCAGCCTCGATATAGCGCTCGTTGCAATCACCTTACCGGATCCAATCCCGGAAACGGCACAATTCAGCGCGAAAACCCAGGGCATCGTGGGTGCATCCTCCCCTTACTGTCCGTTGCATCGTGATGGGGAGGCGGGCCAGCCGTGTCAAAACAGCCCGGCGATTGAAACCAGAATGCATGGCACAGGCATATTGATACCCTGCATCCAAGACAGCGCGTTCAACCCGCTCATCCAAATCCCCGTTTGGATAGCAGAAACCAATTACATCAGTGCCCGTCCATTCACTCAGATGTTGTGCCGAACGCTCCAATTCGTCTTTCAGTAAGGCATCGTCCAACTGCGGCAGAATGGGGTGGGTAACCGTGTGCGAGCCTATCTCGTGGCCGCGCTTAGAAAGCGCCGTCACCTGTTTGATCGACATGGGACGATACAATCCTCTCGAAATGGAGCCGCCTGCAAGCGATTCCGCTTTCTCCACCAGATTTATTCGTACATCCGGCGCAGCTTGCTTGAGCCAGGCCATCCATGTTCGAATGTCAGTGGATGGCATTGAATTCAGTCTCGCCAACCCCTTTCGAGCCGCATGCGACATCCGCTGCCACGCATCCGCCGCGCGGTCATACCACAGTGGCGCGCCATCTGCCACAAAACCGCTGGTAATGAAAAATGTGCCACGCAGGCCTTGCGTTTCAAGGATGGGTGCGGCCACCTCGAAGTTGTCCGCATACCCGTCATCAAAGGTTACCGCCACCAGAGGCTTTTTGAATGGTCTGCCGGTAGCCAGTGCTTCTATCGCCTCGCGTGCCGGCATCACGTTGCAGTGCCCGGCAAGCCATTGCATTTGCTTTTGGAAAACGTCTGATGGAATAACCAGCGATTCAAGGGGATATTCAATGCATTGCTCTGACGGCAGAATGCGATGATACATCAATATGGTCAGCCCCCGCCGCATTCGACGTTCGTGCAATTGCAACAAACCTGTAGAAACGGCGAATAAATCGAAAAATGCCCGGATACGGTGTTTTATTAGCGCTTTTCTGGGGCTAAAGGATGGACGAGGTGTCATGCGCTGTCTACACCGAGCGCCTGTTTCCGGGTAATAGGCTTCATTGTAGCAATTCTCATAAAGCCATTCTTCTGAAGAGCGCGTATTGATGACATATTGTGAATGTTACAGTCGGAGTATGCTTTACCGCCCTCGCGCAGCAGTGCATTCATTAAATAGCGAGATACAGCAGGGCCAATTCCGCGACCACGATAGCCAGGGTAGGTCTGTTCACGAAATAGGACAATGTCATCCTCATTTAGGTCCACGAACCAGCGTTTGAAATCGTGCCCACGACGGACAAATTTACGGTGAGATATTTGCCCATCAACAAGCCCAACCCACATGGAAGCGCCATACTTCATTTCAAATTTAGCTTGTTTCAGCCCTTTTTCCCCTTCATGGCGCAACATCACGTCCCTTACAGAATACGGGATTTCTTCGAAATGATTATATCTGGCGAACCCGCAGGGGGGAGTGACGACAGGTTCAAATGGGCCATTATGCACAAAAATGTAGCTTAGATTTTGGAATCGACGCCGATAGTATTGTCTTATTTTTCGAAATACTTTTATGCCAAAACCTTTTATACCCGGGGGCACAGGGACCCAATACGCATCTATAGGATTAACATTTGGGTGGTGATTGTGGGGGGATCCCGATTTATTCATATCTACTCTTCCGTTCAAAATCCTTAATGATACGGCCGGGGATACGGAGCACCGTTTTAAATGCAGACTGTCTGCTCCATTTTTCAACACGTTGTCCCAAATGGTAAAGATGGTTTCGAATGGAAGGTAATTCGGCACAGCCTTCCGCAATCGGTATGCCGCCTGTCATGACACGCTTCTTGTAAAGTGACATGCCTTTTCCAAGATCGATGTAATGAATGCCGCTAACCGCCGCTGATTTTATCATTTCATACAAGAGAATCAACCCGGGCGAATACTCTTGCAGGTCGTCGTTGTATGCGGGGAACCAGGAGTGCCATACATTGCGCGAGTACATGGCAAAATGAACGGCGGCTAATTTCTCACCTGCATAGAGGCAGGACAACATTCCTCCGAAATCTTCATCTCGGGTTGCGTGAATACGTTCGATAAGCCTTGTGCACCATGGTAGTGCAAAATAATCGACCGTACCCGTTTGCCTGCATTGCAGCGACTTCCATTGAATCATCTGGCGCAATACCTCCTGATCCTGCGAGTATTGAATATACTTGACTGGCCCTATGGCGGCTTCGAGCTTATCGCGCTTTCTTTCAACCTCACGGAACTGTTTCCTTGCGGATTTATTGATGGAAGCTTTATAGTTATTATAACCTTGAGATATATCAATAATCGGTGATTGAAATGTAGCAGTGACAAACTTCCCAAACCGATCCTGGGAAATAGGCAGATGATCAAATTCCCAGCGGACGAGATTGAACCCGCGTAAAAGCGCTTCGGCTGTCCACTGTGCGTTCAATTCGGCTATGGGTCCGTGGTGATCCGAAAGACCAAGTCCGGTCGGTCGGCCTACCCCACCACGGCTCTTATGAAATGGAAAGAAGCCGACAATTTTTGAATTGTCTTTGATAATCCCTACATGCACATCATCGCGCACAGCAGCCACTGCTTGGGTGAAGGCGGGGCTAAAATAGGGGTTTGCCAGGGCAGGGTTCGATCTTTGGATCGCTTTCCATCGATCGATCATTTCGCTTGTAAGCCGCTTGGCATTAAGGACTTCATACTTCATTAAGTCACACATAGTTGTTAAAAGGGACGGTTCACAGAATCGCTAATCGTCGTTCCAACAATTGGACATCCATTTCCTGATGTATGGGAAAACATACCAAGCGTTCCCAGAGACGCATTGCGCCGTTATTTCCTTCGACAATGGCATGCGGCAAGGTAGGCCATGAGTGGATATCGACACCAGCGCGATGGCCACGTTCATACCATTGGCGGCTTATGGTCGCAGATTCTGCAAATGTTGGAAAAACCAGAGGTATAGCACCTGGCGAGAGATTCGGAAAAACGGGCATCAGCCCTTGTCGGCTTGTCCATTGTTGCCATAAATAATAGATCGTCTGCCGATTTTCCCTTACGCGATCAATATTTTCCTGATGCAGAAATGAATCGGTACTCTCGTCCATTCCGAAGTCTTTTAGAATCGGTGGATCCCTGAAAGCATTTTGCGATCCATACGGTACGGGCGCTCCCAAACGCTTGCGGTGTTCTGTTACGCGTTGGCGGTGTTTCATCACATAATCAATAACTGGCAACTGTTTAATCCGGTTTTTAAGGCGATGCTTGATAGACAAAGAAGCACGTGGTTGTAGTATTAGTGTTGATAAATCGGGATTCGTGCCATGATATATATATAAGTAAGCGCCATTAATTATTGGAAAGCTCTTCCGTGGTGCGCTCACCCCCATATCACCAAATGTACCGAGTAATTGTCCGGAAAATGTCCCACCGAAGCCATGCGCATTGTCTTCGATAAGTAGTAGCGAATGATCCTGACAGAATTTAACACAGGTTTTCATCTGTTGAGGCTGCCCAAAGTAGTGCACAATCAGGAGCGCTTTAGTGGCCATGCTAATTCTTTGCTCTACCCAGGTCCATTCCGGTTCCAGAGTTGGTCCGACCGGATAATATTTTGGTTTAATACCCAATTCTTGTAGTGGTTCAAGTGCTGATTCACATATAAACTCAGGAACAAGCAAATCATCCCCTTGCTCTAATCCGATTGAGTTGAGGCCGTATTTGAGCGCTGTCCGTGCAAAAGCGAATTTATAGGGCGAAGTATTGTTGCTCGCCAGTCTTCTGGGGAAAATATTCACGGGTATTTTTTCAGGTCGCCGGCCGAAAGTTATACCTCCCTCCCCCGCAACACTTAATGCTTTATACATGGTATATTCTTTTCAGCATCATTAACTCGGGCTGGAAGTTTCAGTATTGGTGATCGGAGACGCGGTTTCAGGTTTTTGCTATTGCTTCCCCTCAATAAATCTACCGTCGCCCGAAAAAACATAAACGATAACTCTCCAATTTCTGCAATTATGGCCCATGGCCGCCCAAAATGTTTAGTCAAATAATAGAAACGGCTTTTAAAATAGTGTTCGGAGATGGTACCCCACATCATGTGCTCTTTTGTTGTCTTGGCTGACGCGGCGTTGACATGCGTACAAACTGATTCACCTACCGTCCATAGCTCCCAACCTGCCTGCCTCGTCCGATAGCACAGGTCCGTATCTTCAAAATAAAGGAAAAACCGCGGATCAAATCCGCCGATTTCATCGATCACACGCTTACGCAGAAGCATAATGGAACCGCAAATCCAGTCCGTTTCGACTGGCGGCTCTCCAGGGGCAACGTGTCGTTGCCCTCTTGAAGCCCATCCAGGCAATAGCGGTTTCAGCATGATCTTCCAAGGGTTTGGTATCCCTCCTGACGGTTGGAGGCCACCGGAGGCCTCTATAACTGCGGGACCACACATTCCAGCAGAAGGGTGCGATTCCATGAAGTTGGTGAGTGAGGTTAATGCACTAAGATCTATCCTCGCGTCTGGATTAAGAAAAAGTAAATAGCGCGTTATGACATGCTCGAAGCTGCGGTTGCAACCGCGGCCGTAACCCAGGTTTCGAGAACAGCGGATTAGGATAACCCAAGGATAACGATCAGCTATGAAATCCGCGGTGCCATCATTGCTTGCATTATCAACCACGATACACGCAATGCAACCAGATTGGAATGCGTCATACAAGGCATCAAGTGTTTCGCCGATGGTGACTCGTGAATTATAAGTGACAATGACCACGGTGGTGGCAGGTGCACAGGTTATCATCGGCCCAGGCGCCTCCAGATTCCGGTGTTGGCCGCACTGGTGGCCAGCTCGAATCTCCGCAGCCCGACTGGTGCTGCAACCCGTGGCAACGCAAATGGGTCCGTCAATTTATCAACTATCGGCCCTGCACCGGTTCCGCCAAAAGACGCCTCAAAGCCGACTTTTGCGACAAGTCGGCGCAAGTGCACTGAAGTTCTTCCATATGGAAAAGAAAAAAAACGTGGAGTTTGTGCCATCACCGCTTCAATGCGTTTTAAACAACCCAGCAATTCACAGCTTGCATCATGTTCGGAAAGAGTTGTCATAGAAGTGTGTTCCTGGGAATGAGCACCGATTTCGAAGCATTTATATTGGTTCGTCAGGATGAGCACGTCATCCCAGGTCATGGTCAACCGCGGCGGCTGGGCGATAGGCATAAGCTGATTGCACAGATCATCTAACAGCATGCGTCTTTTAGCTGGTGATGAGATCAGTAATGATAGGCATACAGCCTGATAGCAGGTGTCGTGATGTATTGGCTCATCAAGATTATATCTGGTTGCCGGCTTTTCGCCCCAGACCAGATTACTGTTTTTGCGAAACTTGAATGCGGTGTATGCCTGGTCCACCCATTGTGTTTCACCCCGATCAATATAACCGGTTGGCAGAAATATTGTTGCGGTGAGACCATAGTATTCTAGGATAGGGGCTGCAATCGTGAGATTATCGAGATAGCCGTCATCGAATGTGAGAACAATTGTTTCATTGGCAGGAGTTTTTCCTAGTCGAAGCTGTGTTACAAGTTCTGTTAATGAAATGACCTTTTTTCGTCGAGCAAGGAATTGCATCTGCTTTTCAAATATTGGATGAGGCACATGGTTGCGCGGATCTATCCATTGTGCCTGTGAGTCATTGGCAACACTGTGATACATGACTACAATTGCGCCACTTTTGTGTTGAAGTTGGGCCATAAATTGCATGACGCCGATGCGATAGGCAAAGAGTTGCAAAAAAGGACCTATTTGTTTTCGGATCTTTGTCTTAAGAATGCGCATGCAGATAGCGTTATAAATTGATTGGTTTTGAACTGATAGAAGGTTTTATAATAATGGGTTCCTGAAGAAGTTGCCCAGGAACCCACATATCGTGGCTATAGTCCCATAGTATCGCAGGCAAAACCTATACTATTGGTGGTTTTCTTTACATCGAATCGGCGCCAGTTTTCGTATGTAACTTTCTTGGTGAAAGCAGCCTCGACCAACATCTGCATCAGTGAGAGGTGCATTGAACCGGTGCTTTGCCAAAGCCGGATCGAATATAGTTATTTACTTTGCAAGCGGAATATTCGGACCTCCAATAATACCTTGACTGTTTAAGGACTTCAGCCATAAACGCCTCGGTCGAAGCCCCCCCCCCAAGCATGGCATTATATGTTTTAATATTTCTTGAAGCATCGGGGTAATTATTTTTTATTGCCTTTGCTCCGGTTTCTCCACTCATTTTAATCCAGCCTGCCATAGTGCCGCCGGGTATGAACCAGTTAGCTGCACCTGTGGTACTAAAATATTTATTACCACTATAAGTAAAACCTTTGAAACGCTCAGTAGACCATGCTCTGTGAAGGATTATTTCCGATGAGGTGGTTGTATATTGTAATTCATTATTGCGAATTATAATATCTTCCACTTCTTGGAGAGAAGATGATATAGCTATAGCCCTACCTCCACTGATGGAAAAATTGTAAATTATATTATCGGATACTGTAAGGTTTTTGGCAATATTGACATTTTTAGACCCTACGATATTTATTGTATTGGCACTACCACCAAGATTCGTCCCGTCAGTCCAGATGTTTCCTGAGATGACCCCACCGTCAATGTTCGCCATTATCAAGTTGTTCGGGCCATTGATATTTGGGGGGCCTTCGAGAAAAACATTGTTAATGATTTTTGCCGAATGGATCGAGTCTTCGCTTCCTCCTCTACCCCCTACATATGTAGAATCGTTTTGAATAATGAGATTGTTGTCTATAATGCCGCCCGATCGAATATCTACACCTTCTCTTTCACCTCTGTAAAAAATATTACCGTGGAGAATAACATTTTTCAAAGTTTCCACACCATCTCCAGCTTCTGAGGCACAAAGATATAGGTGACGACCATGCCTACTTTCATCAGGGCTGCCTTTCTGCCAGGGTTCTGAGAAAATATTTTCTTCAAGCATAAGTCCTGTCACATTAGCTGCATATATGAACCCGTCATGCCCCTGGTAGTTAGTAAAAGTACATCTTCTAAGTGCTACGTTGTTTATTGTGCCACCCTGAATTTTATCTTTACTATGTTGGTGAAGTCTAAGGTCTTCGTATAGCTGATGGGTCACTATTCCAGTAACGTCGATGGCTCTGCCTGCAGTCCTCCAATCATTAGCATAAAAACGAAGACCGGAGACAATAAGGTAGGAGGAATTTCTAGCATTCAGCATTACTTCGAACAGTTGTGGTCTATCACCGGTACCGTATGATGCGATAATATGTCTTTCTCGCACACTGCGTCCAGACCTCGCATAGCTTCCTAATCCAGCAGCCCACTCGTCCCCACGCTTAAGTAGCAGAATGTCCGGATACCCATTGCGAACCTTCGCGTACCCTTCGGAAATCGTTTTATAAGCATTTATTTGACCGATGGGCTGGAACATGCCGTTTTCATCGAAAGCCAAATCACTGACCGAATACACTTTGCCCGTGCTGTCATTACCTTTTGAGCTGGAAACAAATATTACTCTGCTATCTTTATACCCATCCCGCAACAACGCCTTAAAATCAGTCCAGCCGTTTGTGGTTAACGGCAGCCCTGTGAAGGTGTGAATGATGGGTGATTGCTGGTCTGGGTGAATTCGTAAGTTTTGAACCGCAACAAGTGGCACGCTTTGGCCATAAGAATTAAGGACTGTTGCCATTATTACAATTGCCGTTGAAAGAATGCTCAGAAAAGAAGTAGAACGTCGAACCATCATTAGCCATCCCCTTAATTGTCATTGGACTGCAATTATACATTTAGTGGATGAGCATGCAAAATATACACCAAAACTATATAGCTTTTATTTCTAATACCTTGTCGATCGCAGCATTGCACTTTTGTTTTTTTCAGGGGGATATTTAGACTTGCGTGTACACCATGTGTGCAAAAAATTGACGTATTGTTTCATCCTACGGTTCAGGTTAGGCGGCAACCCACCAAGTTATTTCTGGCACCTGACCCTTTCAGGGATTACGTCCCTGTTAGCAGTAGCAATGGTACTGACCAGCGCCCCTGAGCACATGATATAAACCGGGTTTATCATAGCGTTAAATAGCGAATCGATCATAAACATGACTACAATCAAACTTACGACAATCGGTATATCATTATCATGAACTTCTGAAACCTTCTGTTTGGTTGATCTAAAAACGCGCCAAGGCCCTATCAACATTGCGATCACGAAGGTGATAAGTCCGAAAGCCCCTCTGAAGCTGAAGTTAATCAGCCATAAGGCGTCGATCATCTTTATCAGGAGCCGACCGGTCACAGGGTTCACAGGCCATGCCAAGGAAGCCCTCCCCGCCCCAAAGAGGGGGTTTTCCAAAGCCTGGCGGATGAAAAGATCCTCCTGAAACAACCGGACCCCGAGAGAGTCAACCCTTTCCGCATCGAATATAAAGGAAGCTGCCATTTCGACATCGTATCCTGTCACGACCCCCTTCACGCGCAGGAAAATGTAGAGGGGAATGGCAAGGAGCAGTAGCAGGAAAGGTCTGTTGGTGCTGAAGCGACGGTTAATGGAATATACGGCGCAGCCAAGCCCGAGGGTGAACCAGCCATTGCCTGACATGCACAGCACGGCAGTGGCAATCAATGCCGTCACGATATATGGCATGGGTATTCCCATGAGGTATTTGACCACACGATCCCGCCATAACCAGTAGGCTGCGGTAGCGGAGGTGGCCATCCACAAAGCGACCATCAAACCGTGCTGCATGAAAACGATAGGGCGCCAATAGCCATATCGACGATGCTGGCGCCATTCGTGAGGGAAAAAGCCATAAAGATTGATGCTCAGACGTGGGCTCATTCTGAATTCCCAAAGGCACAGCGGCACGTACACTAGGCCACCGATCACGATACCCAGGCACAAGTCTTTCAGCTTTTCCTGAGTATCAAAATACATCCGCCCGGCCATGTAGGGCACACCCCACGTGATGAATTGCTCGAAAGCACCTGAAAGGCCGTTGTACCAACCTAACTGATTGCTTAGCGACGATGGGATCGGGCAGAGGCACCACAGGATCATGGGCAGATCGTATATTCGCCATTGAAAAGTGGCCGCCTGGCGTTTTCCCGAGAGCCGGCCGCCCAGAATCAGGCCTAAGGAAATGGCGGTACCTTTGGAATATTCCGGGAAGCCTGGCAGATCGTAGCCGGCCATGGGCAGGAGCAGCCAACCTCCGATGACTGTTGCGAGCACCGCGCGATGTGGCTGCAGACGGACAAAAAACAGGACGGCCAGCGGAACCCAGCCGAAGAGCATCACTGGAACGAGAAAAGTCATAATTCCTTCTGAAGGTCACCACTCAACAGGTGCAATGGGTAAAGGAGGAAGAGGGTCAGGCCGTCCCTGGCATATCGGGAGATGAGCTTGGGTTCCTGGTAGATCCGCCAAAGCCACTCCAAACCCAGCCGCCGCATGAACTGTGGGGCCCGCTGTACAGTTCCCGCCAAAAAGTTGATTGTTGCGCCGAGGTGACTGATGATTCGGGCGTCGAGTTGATGACGGTTGCGGGCGATCCACTGGACACCCTTTTTGGCCCCCAGGGCGACGAGCAGGATATCCGGCCGGGCGCGATTGATGGCCTCGATGATATCCGGTGTGCTCAATTCTTCGACGCTGCCGAAGCCGGGGTTCAGCGCGCCCACCGCTTTGAGGCCCCCGGGAGTGGCGTTGATCCGCTGCATGGCGAGTTGGGCCACACTCTTTTCGCCTCCGAAAAGGAAGATGGTCAGGGGGGGCTCGCCTGTTTGCTCGTGGTGCAGCTCCTGGATCAGCGTCGATCCTGGCACCACCTCTTGCATGGGGAAGCCGTGAAGCTTGGATAACCAGAGGAGCGGTTTGCCGTCCAGCACCACGATCTCGCTGTTCACGATCGCCGCCCTGAAAGGGGGGTTGCGAAAGGATTCGACCACCCAGTTCACGTTGAGGGTGGACAGCACGACGCTCTTTCCATTCCGGGCGGTTTTGCGCAGCAGCGCTTTGGTCTGGGCCATGGTGAGATTGTTCACAGGCAGGTTGAATAACCGGTGCCGTCCGGCAAAATTTTTTTTGTGTTTATCCATAGATGGTCACGATTCCTGCGCGGCGAAATTTGCACACCGTTTTTATACGGCTCCTTTGGACATCACCACCACCGGTATGGTTTTCAGCAGAATGATGAAATCCAGCCAGAGACACCAGTTATCGATGTATCTAAGATCAAGCTCCAGCCATTTAGAAAAAGGCAGATCGCTTCTGCCGGATATTTGCCAAAGGCAGGTTATGCCGGGTTTGACGCTGAAGCGTTTGCGCTGGATGCCTCTGTCGAACAGGTCGACATCCCGGGTGGACATGGGCCGCGGGCCGACCAGGCTCATTTCGCCGCGCAGGACGTTGATCAACTGCGGCAGTTCGTCGAGGCTGGTTCTGCGCAGAAATCTGCCGACCCGGGTGACGCGCGGGTCGTCCTTCATCTTGAAAATGGGGCCTTCGGCTTCGTTGAGGTGCTCGATCTCTTTGAGCCGTTCTTCGGCATCCAGGTACATCGAGCGGAACTTGAGCATCGGGAACAGTCTTTTTTTTAGCCCGACACGATGCTGGATGAAAAAAGCCGGACCGGGCGAATCCAACTTGATGGCGGTGGCGATCACGGCCATCAACGGCAGCACGATGGGCAGGGAAATGACGGTCAGCGTAAAATCGACGGCCCGTTTGATCATCAGTTTCAGTTCGTCTTGCGCGACGGGCTCCAGCGACAGGATGGGCAGCGTGCCGAGTTTGATGAGTTTGGTGCGGGCCACTTCGAGGTTGAAGACGTCGGCCATGAACCTGAGTTTGATGCCTTCTTCTTCGCAGGCCTGGGCCATGGGTTCGGCGTCGGTCAGCATGGAGCGTGGGATGGCGATGATGACTTCGTCCACGACGTTGGATTTGAGGATTTTTTCGATGTCGGCCACGGTGCCGATGACCGGGGCGCCTGAAACGGTGTTGCCGATGCGGCTGGGGTCGGGGTCCAGGTGGCCGATGACCTCGATACCCCATTCGGATTGTTTACGCAGGCTTTCGGACAACTCCCGGGCGCGCTCGCCGGTGCCGATGATCAGCACGCGCGATGAATACTTGCCGCTGGTGACACAGGCGGTGTGATAGCGTTTAAAAGCGGCCCGGATGCTGATGATGCTGATCGTTTCAAGGATGGCGAAGCTGATGATGACGATGCGGCTGATGTAGTCGATTTTCATGATGAACAGCAGGGTTAACAGTGCACCGATGCTCAGGGCGACGGCGCGGAAGACAATCCAGCCGTATTCCAGCAGGGTGATGTGGCAGGGGCCGTCATAGGCGCCGAAATAGGATAGAAAACCGATAACGAAAAGCAGCATCAACGGGAGCAAGGCCATGTGCGCGAAGAAATCGGCATCCGCGGTGGGTTCATAAAAGTTTTTCAGCCAAATGGAAAACGCGAAGGCCAGAGAGGTGACAAGCACGTCCAGTAAAAAAGTGAGACGTCCGACTTCGATCGATTTTTCATCGTACATGCTGATAACCTGATTTTTTGATCGTTTTCATGACACTGGATCAGGAACAATTCCTATAGCTCCGCACGGTCGATTACATTGGTATCGATCCGCGTAAGAGTTTTCTTGAGATGCTCGCTGGCGCGAATTTACTTTGCTTAGATCAATGGCGTTCAACGGTAAGCGTTATTTGGTACTGGAACTTTGAATCTGTACGAAACACCGCTATGAAAGCAATTTACATGCCGTACGATCCTATAGCTAATATCCAATAATTAGTTGTTTTTGACAGAAAGGGGATTCCAAGTTGGGTAAGTTGATGCCATCAATGTGGAAACTTATTCTATAGTCAGGTTTGAATTGGGTGAAAAACCGGCGGTGGCGATTTCAGTCTTCATAAGTAGGAAAAAAGGGTCGATATTACCGGTGTGGGATGGTAGAGACGGCGCGATTGTTTGAATGTTTTTGCAGGAGTTTCGCCCTTGTTTCAAACTATTTCGGCATGGCGGCAGAGGGTTGCGCAGATGCTTTTCGGCATCTCCGATCGCGTGCCCGCGCGCTATCGCCGCTATGTCATTGCCAGCAACTTCATGTTTGTGTTCGCCCTGGCGGGGCATACGCTGTTCGTGCCGGTCTACTGGATTTTGGACGGCCCGCAGTCGCCGTCGTTCATTGTGAACCTGCTGTTCGTGCCCATAGATGCGCTGTGCCTGTACCTGAACTATCACCGGCGCTACCGGGCGGCTTTCGGGATCTGGGTGGGTGTGGTGGTCGTGCATACCGGTATGAGTACGGTGATCTACGGTTGGGATGCCGGGTTTCACTACTACTTTTTGAGTCTGGCCGTTTTCGTAGGTATCGCCCCTTGGAGAAAGATTTTCAATTCACTGCTGATCGCCGGGCTGGCGGGCATCTACATCTGGCTTAACCGGCATGATGCGGGGACGCCGCCGCCGGTGGCCCTTTCGGCGGGGATGAACGGCGCAATCTGGACGATCAACATTGTGATGAATTTCATCATCTTAGGATACCTGGCCAACTACTACGCCCTGGCCGCGGCGAAGATCCAGGAGGCCCTGGAAGAGAGTGAAAAGATGCTGAAGACGACCTTGTCCGTGTCGCCGGTCGGCATCGCGCTGATACAGCATCGCAAAATTGCGTGGGCCAATGAGACGATGAAAGCGATCCTGGGGTACGACACCATCCAGCCGCTTGATTTTGATGTTCTGCGCTTTTTCCCCAATATACGCGAGGTGGATACGATTCGGCATCAGGCTTACGATATGGGCCAAGCGGAGGTTACCTTTGCCGATAGTCAGCTTGTCCGGCGCGACGGCTCGGTTTTGCCCTGCCTGATCAAGATCCGCCCGATGGTCCCCCGGGATGAAAGCAAGGGCAGTCTTGTGGCGGTGATGGATATCACGGCGCAGAAGATGGCCGAACAGGAGAATGCGGCGCTGCTGGCCAAGGTGCAGCGTTCCGAGAAGATGGAGGTTGTAGGAAGGTTGGCCGGCGGGGTGGCCCACGATCTGAACAACATTTTAACGGGTATTCTGAGTTACCCGGAGTTGCTGCTGATGAACATGGCGGCGGACAACCCGATGCGCAAACCGCTGGTGACGATCCAGCGCTGCGGCGAAAAGGCGGCCACGATCGTGCAGGATCTGCTCACCCTGGCGCGGCGCGGCGTCCACAACAAGCAGGTCGTCGATTGGAATGCCGTAGTGACCGAGTATCTGGGCAGCCCCGAGCATGACAAACTCAGAACGCTTTATCCCAAGGTACGCTTCACGGTTGACCTGTGTGCGGGTCCGGCAACGGTGGTCGGTTCACCGGTGCATTTGTCGAAAACGCTGATGAATCTGGTTTCGAATGCGTGCGAAGCCATGTCGCAGGTCGGCAGGGTGCGGGTCGGAACTGAAATACGCCGGTTGGATGACAGTCACTGCGGGTTTGAAAGCGTGCCGCCGGGCACGTATGTGGTCGTGTCGGTGGTTGACGATGGCGACGGGATTTCGGCGGAAAACCTGGAGCGGATTTTCGAGCCGTTTTATACGAAAAAAGTTATGGGCCGCAGCGGCACGGGCCTGGGCCTGGCGGTGGTGTGGGGCACGGTGAAGGACAGCGACGGCTTTGTGGATGTGGTCAGCCGCCCGGGCCGGGAGACGCGCTTTGAACTGTTTTTTCCGGCGGCGGGCGTGGCGCCGGCGATGGCTGTGCCCCTGCCCTGCCTGGACGATTACCACGGGGCCGGCGAGCATGTGCTGGTGGTCGACGATATGGCCGAACAGCGGCTTGTGGCGGCCAATATGCTGGCCAAGCTGGGATACCGGGTGGATGTGGCCGAGAGCGGCGAAGCGGCAGTGTCCTGGCTGCAGGTCAACCAGAGCGATCTGCTGTTGCTGGACATGATCATGGACCCGGGCATCGACGGATACGAGACGTACCGGCGCATTCTTGAGTACCGTCCGGGGCAGAAAGCGCTGATCGCCAGCGGGTATTCCGAGACCAGGCAGGTCAGCAAAACGATGGATTTGGGGGCTTCGGGGTATATGCGAAAGCCGTATACGCTGCTGACCTTGGCCAAGGCGATCAGAACGGCACTGTCAGAGGCGGCATAAGAACCGCGAGTGCATTTCGGGATCATCCACTTGTCAACAGTGAAAAAAAGTCCATTTTGTCTTCTTTGTTTACAGATGGATTTCCAATTCTTCTACGGTAATTCTAACCCAACGCAGAAGACGCTCTCGTAACTGTTCTTCGATATTCAAGGAGCCAACTCTTTCGAAAAGACCTTTCACATCAATCATTTTCTCGATCAGGAGCAAGCGAACAAATTCTTTATCCTTTTCCCTGTAAGCCGCAAGCTTGCTGGCGGCAAGATCGTGCACCTCTACGCATAAACCTGTATTGCCGCGGGTTGCTATGGGGTCGCTGAATCGGGATCGTTCTTTGTTTCCAGCCATCCGGCAGCATGGCCGATTCAATCGAAAACATCGACAATTCACCCAGTGCACCGTCGATTGCATCAACGGTTTCGGGTCGATTCTTCGGCTGGATATCGACCTCTATGGATGCGCGAAGGATCTCCGTCGCATCAGGGAACTCTCCTAATAGCGCCTGAGAGCCGAAGATCCACAATTCAGTGTCGTTTGAGACATCACAAGCTGCGCGAATTGCGTGTTCAAGCTGATCGCGTGTCATTCTTGTTCTCCAGGCTGTCGATCATCTGCGCCCGTTCAGCGGCATTGAGGATCGCAAAAAAGGGATTGCTCTGCCGCAAGCGATTGGCGCGTTCGCTTGTGGACGTGAGAAAGCGCGCCAATCGTTGAATGGAAAAGTGATCGAGAATATCCCGCCATTCTATTAAATCTCGGGTCGCCGTTCCCTGGTCTTCTTTAAGTAAGCGATCGATATGATATTTTGCGCGTCGCACCAAGGACGCATCCTTTTCAAGGATTTCAGCCAATTTTTGGGACAACACTTTCAATTGATGATCCTTTTCCTGGTGTGTCAGTGGTTCTTGTGCCCGCTGCCGGGAAGTGTCATACGATGTTGTAGGCAGAACGCCGAATAGAGCTGTAACGCCGACTGGGTCAAGGTCCGGAATGTCCGCCTTTGTATAACCCTCGAGTTCGATGGTCAGATCAAAGTCTTTTTCAATCTGATGAAGTCCGTCACGCAGTTGGCGGACGCATTTTGTCAGATAAAGGGATTCGTGGAGCAATCCCAACATTAAAGGCTCACCGATTTTCCTTGGAGCCGCTTGAATCCATACCGCCTGTGGCGGCGGGGTCAGGTTGTTGATTTCCTTTTTTATGACGGCAAGCAGCTGTTCATGCCGGTTCTTTTCGGCCTGAAACAGTCCTACAGTGATTTGCATGAGCCGGTCCGTGCGCCGGATTTCATACTGATGCTTTCGACCGCCGCCCACCCGGGAAATAAACCCAGACCGCAAGAGTTTTTCCAAGGCTTTTTGAGCGCCGGGTACCGTCAACCCCGCACGTTTGGCCACGTCCGAAGCCGTGAGGGGTCCTTCGACCTCATTCGACATAACCCTGAGCAACCTTACATGGGCTTGGGTGCCGAGAAGCTCGTTTAACGGGTACTGAATAGGGTCCTGTTCGGAAGCAATCGGTCGCATGGGTGCTCCTCCTTCTATATTACTTGAACAAAAATAATACTATAGTTTCGTATTGTCAACTATAGTTTAATAAAATGGATGTGGACGAGAACGAAGCGTCAGTGGCCTGGCTGAAGGTCAATCAGAGCGATCTGCTTTTGCTGGACATGATCATGGACCCGGGCATCGACGGATACGAGACCTACGGCGCATTCTTGAGTACCGTCCGGGGCAAAAAGCGCTGATCCCCAGCCAGGTAGGGTGGGCATCGCCCACCATTTGATTTGCAAATGGCCATAGGTGATCTGTGGTGCGGATGACTTTAAATGACACGATGGCAGGCAACGCCCGCTCCTATCCGGGCGATCGACATAAGACAATGGTGGGCGGTGCCCACCCTACCTGGCTGGCTGCTGACCTTGGCCAAGGCGGTCAGAACGGCACTGTCAGAGGCGGCATAAGACTGATTTGAGGTGAAGGCTGTAAAATGTTTTGACGTAACAATGTTATTGGTTTATCTATTAAAAATCGGCAGTTGGAAACCATAGTATAGAATTCACGTTAGCCTTTTTTCAAATGCTTTCCGCAGTACATTTCTCCCCGGCCGAGTGCCCCGTTTTAGATCTCGTGATACATCCGTTTATTTTTTGCAGGCGCTCCTTCACCCCCATGAACGGAGATTATTCAAAATGCAGCTTTTCAGCATCCGAGGGTACAGCATCAAGGCTATTTTACTGCTTTTATTGCTGGTTGTACTGGTTCCGTTCCTGCTGGTTCAGGCGTATAGCTATTACGATCATTACCAAACGGTGCGCAACAGGGAGTTCACGGCCAATATCGAGATAGCGCGTGCGGCGGGCAGTGCCTTCTATGCTTTCACGCAGGGCATTGTGCACCAGGAGCTGGCCTTGGGCATGGCGGCCACGAGTTTGACACCGCTATCGACGACGGAGCTGGCCCGGATTTTGATGCGATGCACGCGGGATTTTCCGGCCGTGCAACACTTCTTCTGGACCGATGCAAACGGGCATGTGCAGGTTGCCAGCCATCCGGAGGGCATGCAGGAGGATTTCACGAATGCGACCTGTTTTAAGCGGATTGTGGCTGGGCGGGAGTGGGATGTCGGCGACTTGAAGGCAGGTGCTGATGCCGTGGGCGGCAGCGGCGCGGTGTTTAATGTATGCCGCGCGATCCGCGATGATGGGGGCACATTGCTGGGGGTTATGGTCGCCACGGTGCTTGCGGACCGGCTGGATGCTGTGCTGCCGGTGGAAAGGATGGGCGACGGCGGCATCAGCCTGGTCGACAGCCAGGGCGTGCAGGTGTACCAGTACCCGCCCGAGCCGTACACATGGGAACAGCGCAGCTGGCTGAAGAATTATTCGGCGATCGAAAGCGCTTTCATGGATGTGGCGGAAACATCCACCATCGTGCAATCCGTCACAACCGGCGAGGATTTGCTGCTGGGGCTTACACCTATTGAGCGCATGGGCTGGTTTGCAACAGCCACGCGCGGTCGAAAAGAGGCCAGCGGACCGGTGGTTGCGTCGATGAGCAAGAACGCGCTGTGGGTTGTAGCGCTTATCGCGGTCGGCGTTGTCCTGTCCTTTGCGCTGGTCCGTCCGATTTACGCTTCGATTGCCGCTATGCACCGGTATGTGCGCGCGGTTGGCCGTGGCGAACCGAGCCCTGCGCAAACCGCCGAGGGCCCGGTGGAACTGAGGGAATTGACCGTGGCCATCGACCGGATGGCGGAACAGGTGCGTTTGCGCGAAAAGGAGCTGCGCGAGAGTGAAGAGCTCTTCCGCAGTATCGTGGACAATCTGACCGAGGGCATGATCATGGAATCGCCCACGGGCCGCATTGTTTATATGAATCCGGCTTGCCTGCGCATGCACGGCTTCAGTGAAGAAGATGCACCCGTGACGTTGGATGAAGCGGTGACTGCTTGGGAAACGTCCGACCCGGAGGGCAAGCCGATTCCTCCCGAGCGCTGGTTGCACAATCGGGTGCTGCACGGGGAGCGGTTCCAGGATGTCATGCTGCATATCCGCCGGTTCGATGGGAAATGCGATTTTTACGGCAGCTACAACGGGGTCCCGATTGTGACGCCGGAAGGTGACGTGCGATTTGGATTGATGACGGTGCGCGACGAAACGGCCCGCATGCGCGCAGAGCAGGACTTGCGCCGGCTGAATCGCACGCTCGAGCAAACGGTTCGCGAACGCACGGGCATGCTGGCCGAGACGATCGACGAGCTTAAAAGTGCCAACCAGCAGTTGGATCAGCGGGCGCGCCAGCTGGCGGCGCTGGCTTGCGAGCTGACAATGGCCGAGCAGCGCGAACGCAAGCGGTTGTCGAATGTGCTGCATGACGGCCTGCAGCCGCTGCTGGCCATTATAAAGATGCGCCTGGAAAGTTTCGCCACGCGCATAGATAATATCGATAATAAGGAGCTGCGGCAGATGCTGGTCGAATTCGAGCCGATGCTGGTCGAAGCGATCCAGATATCGCGCTCGCTGAGTGCCGACCTGAGCCCGCCGGCCCTTTACGAGGGCGGGCTGTGCGACGGGCTGGCCTGGCTGGCGCGCCGCATGCGCGAGCGGTTCGATTTCGAGGTCGAGTTGTCGATTACCGAGAGATATGCGTTTCCCGAAGATGTAAAGATCCTGGTGTTCGAATCGGTGCGCGAATTGCTATTCAATGCGGTCAAGCATTCCAAGGTGAAAGGGGCCCGGGTGCAGATCCGGCGGCAAGCGGGCAATGAGGTCACGATCAGCGTCTGCGACAAAGGCGAAGGTTTCGATCCGGCGCGTTGCACGATTACGGGCGAAGGCTGCGGTGGATTCGGGTTGTTCAGCATCCGCGAGCGGTTGGGATTGATCGGGGGGACCATGGAAATCGAGAGTGGTGTGGGCCAGGGGAGTTGCTTCACGTTGCGTGTGCCTGGCGGGGAATTGGTGGATGGTGAACGGTAGGCTCATTCACCCGTAAGGGCGAACCTTGTGTTCTCCCGTATGGGCGATGGCGCACCGAGGCGCTCAACATAAGACAAATGGTGGGCGGTGCCCACCCTACGCGTTTGAACAAATAATGATCACCCCACACGGCACTTTATTACTTCCTGGAAACGAATGGGTCGTCCTGGATGTAGCGTTGTAGGGTGGGCATTGCCCACCGCTATTCCCCTACGGCCAACCACAGACGTGATCAACATACAACAAAGGTGGGCGGTGCCCACCCTACGCGTTTGAACGAATAATGATCACCCCACACGGCACTTTATTACTTCCTGGAAACGAATGGGTCGTCCTGGATGTAGCGTTGTAGGGTGGGCATTGCCCACCACCGCGATAGCAATTGTAGGGTGGGCATTGCCCACCGCTATTCCCCTACGGCCAACCACAGACGTGATCAACATACAACAAAGGTGGGCGGTGCCCACCCTACGCGTTTGAACGAATAATGATCACCCCACACGGCACTTTATTACTTCCTGAAAACGAATGGGTCGTCCTGGATGTAGAGTTGTAGGGTGGGCATTGCCCACCACCGCGATAGCAATTGTAGGGTGGGCATTGCCCACCGCTATTCCCCTACGGCCAACCACAGACGTGATCAACATACAACAAATGGTGGGCGGTGCCCACCCTACGCGTTTGAACGAATAATGATCACCCCACACGGCACTTTATTACTTCCTGGAAACGAATGGGTCGTCCTGGATGTAGAACCGCAAGGGTTTTTCAGCCCATTCGCCGGCATATGCCACGCCGATGCGGGGCCGGGCGGCGATGCGCACGGCCGGGCGGTCGGCGGGCATTGCTATAAATAAGGTGTCTCCGGTCAGATCGTGTCCGTTCAGGCGGCGGTCGATCTGCATGGCTTTGCACAGCAGCCCTGGTCCCTGGGTGCGCAGGGGTATATTCGCCACCGGCGCCAGCGCCCGCACCAGGACCGCAGCGCCATGGTCCTGGGCTTCGGTCACCACATTCATGCAGCAGTACATGCCGTAGATCAGGTAGACGTAGGCGTGTCCGGGCGGACCGAACATGACCGCGTTGCGCGCGGTGCGCCCTTTGGATGAGTGCGAGGCGCGGTCGTGCGAGCCGAGGTATGCCTCCACTTCCACAATGCGGCCGATGCGGCGCTCGCCGGCCACATCGTGCACCAGGTAAGTGCCCAGCAGATCCTTTGCCACCGTGAGGGTCGCGCGGTCGTAAAACGGGCGCAAAAGCTTTTGCATGTTTGTCATATGCTGGGCCCTTGCCAAGGCGCCGTGTCACACCTTGAAATTTCCCATCATGGCGCTCAGCTTGTCGGCCAGATGGCGCAGTGCCAGTGCACTGCTGTTGACCTGACTGCAGCGGCTGGACATATCACTGACGCCCTGGTTGATGCCGGCGATCTGCTGGGCGATGTCGGCCGATGCCGTTGAGCTTTGGGCGACGTTTTGGTTCACTTCCTGCAGGCCGGTCGACGCCTGGGTGACATTGACGGCGATGTCCTTGGTGGCCGTGGATTGCTCTTCAGTGGCCGACGATATGGTCGATACAATCTCGTTGATATCGTTGATGACCTTGGAAATCGTGCTGATTTGTTGGATTGTTTCTTCCGTGGACCCCTGGATGAGCCTGGTTTTTTCCTTGATCTCCTGGGTCGCGCCGGCCGTCTGCTTGGCCAGTTCCTTGATTTCGTTGGCCACGACGGCAAAACCTTTTCCGGCCTCGCCGGCCCGGGCGGCCTCGATGGTCGCATTCAAGGCCAGCAAGTTGGTCTGATCGGAAATTTCAGTGATCACTTCGGTCACTTTGGTAATTGAACGGGCCGCTTCGCCGAGCTGGTCCATTTTGTGGGAGGTGTCCTTGGTCTGAGTGACCGCCTGATTGGTAATCATGCGGGCCGTCTCGGTGTGCTTGGCGATTTCGGCAATGGTGCAATTCATTTGCTCGGCCGCCGAGGAGACCGATTCCATGTTGGTCGCGGTCTGCTCCATGGCCGCGGCCACAGAGGTGATATTGGCGCTCATTTCTTCAGTGGCGGCCGCAACGGTGTTGGATCGGCTCGAAATGGCATCCGCGCCTTGGGTCATGTCGTCCGAAACGGTGGTCAGTGTCTGCGCCGAGCCTGCCAAAGAGCCGGCATCTTCTGTGATAAGGCGCACCATATTCTGCAATTTGTCCAGGAAGGTATTGAACCAGTGCGAAAGCGAGCCCACTTCATCGCGCGATACGACCGCCAGACGCTTCGTCAGGTCCCCTTCGCCCTGGGCGATATCCTTGAGCCCTGCCACGGCCGCATTGATGGGGCGTGTGATGGAAGCGCCGATGAACAGCGCCAGCAAAATGCCGGCCGCTATAGATCCCACGACCATTGCCACTGTTGTCAAATTGGCTGAGCGATAGGTGGCTTGGGCAGCGTTGCTGGCCGCATCGGCCATGGCCAGATTCAATTCGGTCAACTGATCGAGTTTGTCACGCATCTCTTCGAAACGGTCCTGTGCGCCGCCCATGGTCAACGCCATTGCCTTTTCGCGGCTCTCCTCCGTATTGGCGCTGGAAGCTTGCACCACCTGGCGCGACAACTTCGTCCAGGCTTTGCGGGCGGCATCGTGCTGGGCCACCAGGGATTGCTCTTGACTGGAGGTCGCCAATGCCTTGAATTTTTCCCAGCGCACCGCGGATTGCTGCAGGTTGTCTTCATACTCCTTAACCAACTTCCGGAATAGATCCGATCCTGGCGTGGCAAAGATGATGGATCGTTCGGCCACGAGGAGTTGTTGCAGATCACGATCGACTTCAAGCAGGTAATCGAGGCTCGGCAGGCGGACGGCAAAGATATCCTGCAGGTTTTCATTGACATTGTGAATGCTGTAGTAGCCGGTCAACCCGATGCCGCCGATGAAAATCAGCATCATCGCAAAACCGGCGGCCAATTTTTGACTGATTTTTAAATGATTGAAATATCGCATAGTCGTTATCCCTTGAAAAGCCGTTGTGAAATACCTTAGCTAAGAACGCCACACACACCGGCGTTGTAGGGATATCGGTTCTGTTTTTAAGGAACTTGAATGACGGGCATGCGAAAAATAAAATAAGGGCACGCAGGTGCCGCCCCTTCGGAAGGGTGCCATTTTTTGATTTTCAGCGCTTGAAAATAGCCGCTATATAGGGCGCCAGGCGCTGCGTGCGACCGCCGATGCCGAACGAGCAGGTCATAAAGAACCAAAGCTGTTGCGCGGCATCGATCGAAGACGCAGCGCAATCAGACTTTATCGTGGTTAATTTTGTCGGGATCTTTGCTGTCATCCTTGGTCGCGCTGCGGAAGTTGCGAATGGCTTTGCCCAGGCCGCCGCCTATTTCCGGCAGTTTGCCCGCGCCAAAGATGATCAGAATGATCACCAAAATGATTATCAACTCAGGTATGCCGATACCAAACATATCATCCTCCAGTACGAGCCTTATCAGGGTGGTCCCTTCAAAGGGGTGCGTTTTTCATTTTTGAAATGGCATCACCCATCACAGGGGTGATCGTGGGGACCCAGCTCTTCCATGATACGCCGAAATTCCTTGGAGCGCAGGTACTGGTCGATGGCGCCCTGGTATTCAATCCAGGTCTGCCACACCTTGAGCCAGTGGTGATTGTGCCAGTAGGCTTCCGGGTTGCCTTTGCCTTGCAGATGACGGACGTAGTCAAGGTACTCTTCGGCGCAAGCCGCGCAGAAATGGTAAGGAATCCGGGTATCTCCCATCACCGTTTCCGAACCCGCTTCGACCGGTGTCCCGCAACGTTCGCATTTGGAGGAGCACTGCGTGCACTGAAACATTTTGCGCACGGCACGGATCTTCTGCTTGCGAAGGGCGGCGGTCTTGTACTCGGCGGATATCTTTAATTTCGCATCTAAGGAAATAACTTTGTTCATCCAAAATCCTCGCAACCGCCTTGTTTGACAACAGCCCCGAATATAGCATCGCGACCAGGGGGTGTCAATGAATCGGAATTTTTCGGCCTTGTAGATCACGGGCGACAATTTTCTTGTTTTATCTGTTACCTGAAAGCTATAGTGATTCCATCCCTTCTACGCGGTGTTCTGCCAAGCCATGCCAACAACCAATTATTTCCAGAAAAGGAGATGAGATGGCTGATCAAATCTTAGTCAACGGAATGGTTTGGGGCAGAAAAGAACCTCTTGTGGCCCCCATCGATTATGATGTCTTTGCCCAGAGCATAATGGAAGCGCTACGCAGGGATAAAGAGCATTTTAGGGCTGATTCATCACACGGAATAAAAGCAATCGTTTCCCGATCGGGGTTCGAGTTTCAAGCCCCAAATCTCAACGACCCATTGGAAACAAAATGGGCGTTGCTGTTACCGCCGCGCGATCAAGAATCTGAGGCCATCGCTGCAGCCCTCGACCCACTCATTCAACATAGAAAGGGGCAAGTCATTTATAGCCCTGCCTCTCCGGGGGCGGCATTTCCAGAGACCTGGATCGATGAGCAATACAGTCAGATGAACGATATCGATCGCCCTTATTATGTCATGCTCGCCGGAAATCTGAATGCAATTCCATTCCGGTTCCAGTACTTGCTTGACATACAGGCTGCGGTTGGACGCCTCTCATTCGACAGACTTGACGACTATAATAAGTATGCCAAAAAGGTGGTCGATTTTGAGACGCAAGCAATGGCGCATGTGGCAAGGCAAGCACTATTCTTTGCAACTGAGCATGATGGAGATGGCGCTACACTTGTTAGTCGCCAGCATATGACAGACCCTCTTGTAAAAATGCTGCGTGAAAAAGATATCCCGGTATCTTATCTGGCCGGAGCGGAAGCCACTCAGATGGAACTTCTTGACCGGCTGAAAGGCGATGGCATAGCGCCTGCACCTGCCTTAGTCTATACAGCCAGCCATGGCTTGGGCATTCCAGGCTCCGACAGCGCTGCCGAAGCAACCCGCAGGAAGCTTCAAGGTGCGCTGGTATGCCAGGACTATGACGGCCGCTCAGGGGTCTTTTGCGCTGACGTCGTACCGGAAACCCCCTTTCTCCACGGGTCAATCGTGTTCAGCTTCGCTTGCTATGGCGCGGGAACACCTAAACAGAGCGATTTTTTTCATTGGATTAGACGTCCAGAGCTTCTGACTTGCCGTCCCGACATAGATTTCATCGCGGCACTTCCCAAGCGATTGCTCGCTCACCCACAAGGCCCACTTGCTTTTTCCGGCCACTTAGATCCTGCTTGGGTCTACTCATTTGCAAACCCAAGCCAAATTGCAACTGACAAAGGCTGGGGTTCAAGAATGGGTCCATTCCGCCAAGCAGTGGGTCATCTGCTGCAAGGCGCTACTATTGGGTATGCGATGAAGCGGTTCAACGAGGTTTATGCCACACTCAGCGCAAAATTGGCATGCATTGAGGATAACTTCCTGTGTAATGCTTCCCTTGGGGAAAATAAGCAGTGGACGCGGAACCTTATAGATATTTGGATGACCAGAAATGACACCCAGAACTTCATCGTTTTAGGCGATCCGGCCGTAAAAGCTAAAATGCAGTGATTTTGCCTGGAATAATCAACTCGGCGATGGAAGGAGGCCCGCTATGGCAAAAGTTTCTATCTTTATCAGTGACTTGCATCTTGGGTCAGGCGATGAGCTAGAAGATTTTATCCCGGAGAATGAAAAGGCCTTTGTGCGCTTCCTTGACCAACAATCGAAAGATTTTTCTGATAGTGATATAGATCTCGTGATCTTGGGCGATGGCTTCGACATATGGCAAGTGGCAAGCTCCGCCGAGAAGGCTGCTTTAGAGAGCATCGGGATAAGTATTTCCATTAAGTCAAGCGTTGAGTGTGCTCGGATTCAGCAAATTGCAGCAGCACACAAAAGCAGTTTTGACGCTATGAGACAATTTCTTCAAACCACCAAGAATCGTAAGCTTCATATCGTGACTGGCAATCATGATCACTCCCTTATCGATAACAATGTGAGAAACGAGGTCAAGCGTTTCATCACAGGCGGCGATGCTTCTTTGGATTCAAGAATTCAATTCACAAATTACTATGACAATCCCGAGCTTCACACCTATGCAGAACACGGAAACCAGTTCGACGTGAATAACCTGTACAGCGGGTTCAGTTCATTCGGCGACGAATGTCCGGGCTACTATTTCGTGCGGTTGTTCTGGAATCGAATGGAACATCTTGAACCAAACCTCGACATCTGGTTCAAGTCCTTTCAGCTTATCTGGGAACACAAAATTTGGAGACTCATCGTTCCGGCTTATCGGTTCTTCAAACAGTATAGACTCGACCCGCGCAAATTCAAGCGAATCGACCTGCCCGGCATCCCTTACTTTGCTGCCAATGGAACGACATTCCAAATGCCGGTCACAGGTGAAACCTTGCCTCAATTTCCTGAACTACTTTTCAGCGACGTCAGTGATCATGAACTTATTTTTTCAAGAGATATCGCTCTTGAAAACCGGCTCCGATCTATTTACCACGACCAAGGCAATGTGGAATTCAGAAAAGCAATCGATGAGGTCCTGAAAGACAAATTCAAAGGGCAGCCACCGACTGTTCCCACAGAGCAGATGGTCATCACGGAATATGGTATTGTCCCCGACAAGTATGTGACTGCCGTGGCTGGGATGTTCGGACCTGCCAATGAGCCTCCGGAAACGCCGCTTATGAGGGGGATGGCTTTGAATCCAGGATCATACAAGTATGTTCTTTTAGGCCACACCCACGACGATAAGCAAGTCGATCTTAAAGATTTAGGCGCAACCTATTTCAACACCGGGGCATGGTCGGTGCAGAGAGATGCTCATGGGAAAAAAGCATCCCGATTGTGCTACGTCATCATTCAGAAAGATTCTGCAGGAGCCGTGGCTGCGAGTAAGAGCATTTGGAAAGGGTGAGGCCCGCGGGCATCCTTGGGCTTTGACCCTGGCCGTTGGCACTATGCCCGGGGGCGCGGCACGGGTAAGCGGACTATGCCAAGCGAACATGGCGATGAAGCGTTGAATACGGCCCATCAAACAGGTGATCAACGTAAGACAATGGTGGGCGATGCCCCCTAAACAACATCATCGAACATACCGATGAAACGTTAAATACGGCCCATCACAGAGTCGATCGACATAAATAATGGTGGGCGGTGCCCACCCTACCTGGCTGTGCTCGCCCGATCGTAAATGTCGGTCAATCCCGGGGCGAATGGATACCGTGATAGTCACGGTGCCCGTTGTAGGGGCGACCGGCGGTCGCCCACGCGAACCACTGATTATGGGTCATCGCACAGACTGGCGCGGGCCTTTTTCTCCCGCACCCATGATTGCCTGGGGTGGTGGCTTTGCACCCGCGTCGGGCGACCGCGGTCGCCCCTACAGGTGTTATCCCCTGCGAGAACAATTTCCAAACGCGGGTACCCTGACAGATCGCGGCTTCCATCTTGTCTGACCGGCGACCCTGTGTTAGGATTCGCTTTTTTAACATTCAAATCCGGATAGGCCGGTGTGCACCGGCTTAACCGGCATAGGAAACGCCATGAATCCAGCTCTTCATCCTGACGGACGGCCTATGCTCATCGGCAGTCAGCCCTTGTCCGACCATGCCCAGGCCGCGCAACTGGTCCGGGCCTATGTGCCCGACATTCCCAACTGGGTCCAGCTGCCGGCCTACAAACGCGAAGGCATGCTGGCCCAATATGCGGCGGGCCTGCCCGGATTGGCGCACGACGGCGACCGTACCTTTGTCGATACGCGCAGCGACCATTTTGACGAGGAAATGCTCGCTTTTTTCGAAGAGTACCTGGCGATCGGCGAACAGCCGGACCGCATCGATCAGAGCCGCTTTGCCCTGTCGCCCGAGGACGCCCCGGGCTTTTACGCGTTGCGCGATCATCTGGCCGCCAAACCCGATACCCTGTTTGCGGTCAAAGGCCAGATCACCGGGCCGATCACCTTTTGTACCGGTCTGACCGACCAGGACCGCCGGGCTATTTTTTACGACGATGGCCTGCGCGACGCCGCCGTCAAGATGCTGTCGCTCAAGGCCGCCTGGCAGGTGCGCCAGCTGCGCAAGGCGGGGGTGCCCGTGATCGTGTTCATCGATGAACCTGCCCTGGCCGGTTACGGGTCGTCCGAACTGATCAGCATCTCCAAGGAAGATATCGGCGCGGTGCTGCACGAAGTGATCGCCGCCATTCACGAGCAGGGCGCGGCCGCCGGCGTGCATGTGTGCGCCAACACCGACTGGTCGCTGCTGCTGACCTCCGCCGTGGATATCATCAACTTCGACGCCAATGGCTATTTTGATAAATTCGTGTTGTATGGCGATCAGATCAAGCAGTTCGTCACCCGGGGCGGCTGCCTGGCCTGGGGCATGGTGCCGACCGCGCAGGCCGATCAGATCGAAGCGGCCACCCTCGATGGCCTGTGGGCCCAGTGGCAGGATTTCAGCAGACAAATGGCCGCCATCGGCATTCCCGCAGACACGTTGCGGCGGCAGTCATTCATCACCCCCAGTTGCGGCACGGGGTCGCTGACGCCGGCGCTGGGCCAGAAAGTGTTGGAATTGACCCAGGCGCTGTCCGCGAAAATCCGGGAAGCCTAGCCGATAGGTCTGGCATTTTATTGTGGTGGGCAGTGCCCACCCTACATTCTATTGGCGAAGTGTTAGGTAGGGTGGGCATTGCCCACCATTGTCTTATGTTGATCGCCTCTGTGATTGGCCGTGTTCAACGTTTTCATCGCCATGATCAATCCGGTGTCTTCCGATCGCTTGGGCGGAATTAGTGTCAGGAACCGATGATGTTGTTTGCGGAGATTAGTGGTGGGCAGTGCCCACCCTGCATTCTATCGATTGCTTGTACGGGATCAGCCAGGTAGTCAGGTAGGGTGGGCATTGCCCACCACCGCCCCTCCGCGCAAAATGGCGTTTAGGCTTGCGGCGCGGCCACGCTTTGTGTGCATGTTTTACAACAAATAAAGAATAAAGGAAGAAAACCATCATGAGCGGACAAACCTTCAGCGGCGCTTCGCGATATGTTCTCGATGCCGAACTGGCTCAGATCGTCAATGTCTCCATGGCCCTGGAAATGCCCTTGCTGCTCAAGGGCGAACCCGGCACCGGCAAGACCATGCTGGCCTACGCCATCACCGAAAGCCTGGGCATGCCCCTGCTGACGCTCAACGTCAAATCGAGCATGAAGCTGATCGAGGCCCTCTACCAATACGACACCCTGACGCGCCTTAACGACAGCCGCTTTGGCGACTCCAAACGCGACATCAGCGACATCGAGGCCTACATCAAAATGGGTAAAATCGGCCAGGCCTTTGTGGCCGACAGGCGCACGGTGCTGCTGATCGATGAGATCGACAAGGCCGATACCGATTTTCAGGACGACATGCTCGACGTGCTCGACCAGATGGAGTTCGACATCATCGAGATCGACAAAACCATCCGGGCCCGTCACCGTCCGGTGATCATCATCACCTCGAACGCCAAAAAGGATCTGTCCGATCCATTTCTGGGGCGCTGTAATTTCCATCACATCGCCTTTCCCGATCCCAAAATGATGCGCAAGATCATCGACGTCCATTTCCCGGGTATGAGCGGCAGCCTGGCCGACAACGCTATCGAGGCCTTTTACCGCCTGCGCCAACTGGATGGCATTGAAAAACGGCCGGCCACGCGCGAGTTGATCAACTGGATCCGCGCCCTGCAGACCGATCCCGACTTCAACCCCAAACGGCTGCTCAAAGAAGACCTGCCGTTCCTGGGCGTACTCTTCAAAAAGAGCCAGGATTTCGAGCAGGCCACGCGTGTGTCACAGCGCCGGGGGCGCTTTTAGGGATAACGACATGTTCATTGACTTTTTCTACCAGCTCAGAGATCACGGCGTGCCCGTCTCGCCCACGGCCTTTCTGACGTTGCACAAGGCCCTGGCGCGCGGACTGGTCAACAGCCTCGAAGACTTCTACACCGTGTCGCGCGGTATTCTGGTCAAAAGCGAGCGCTACTTCGACCTCTACGACCAGGTCTTCGCCCATTTCTTCGAAGGCGCCGTTCTGCCCGAAGCCGAAGGGCTGGCCATCGATGAAATGGCGCGCACCATGCTCGAGCAATGGCTGCAAAATCCCAAGGAGCTGGCCGATGCCCTGGGCATCGACGAAAACGCCCTGAAGCGCTTCACTCCCGAAGAGTTGATCGAATACTTCAAAGAACGCCTGAAAGACCAGACCGAGCGCCACGACGGCGGCAACCGCTGGATCGGCACCGGCGGCACCTCGCCCGTCGGCCACTCCGGCCATCACCCCGGCGGCATGCGCGTGGGCGGCGAGTCGCGCAACCATTCGGCCGTCAAAGTGGCCATGGAGCGGCGCTACAAAGATTACTCCCTGGAAGGGCCCCTGAATCCGTCGATGATCGGCGAAGCGCTCAAACGCCTGCGTCATCTGCGCCCGGCCGGTCCCAAAGACAAGGTCAATGTCGACAAATCCATCTACCAGACCATGAAGAATGCCGGCGAAATCGAAATCGTTTTCGACAGCAGCCTCAAAGACCGCCTCAAAGTAATCCTGGCCATCGATAACGGCGGCTGGTCGATGGACCCCTACATCCCGGTGGTGCAAACCCTGTTCGACTACAGCCGCGCCCAGTTCAAGGAAGTCAAAACCTTCTTCTTCCACAACACCATTTACGAAACCGTGTGGGCGGATGCCTCGCGTTACAAAAAACCCACCACCCTCAACGAACTGGCCCGTCGCGACCCCGACACCCGCTTGATCCTGATCGGCGACGCCAGCATGGCGCCTTACGAACTGATGTCCCAGGACGGCTCGATCTACATCACCGACCGCAGCGGCCGGCCCAGCATCGCCTGCCTGCATTTTCTGGCCAAAACCTTCCGCAAATCGGTCTGGCTCAATCCCGTGCAAAAAGCGCGCTGGCCCTACACCCGCACCATCGGCACCATCGGCCAGATTTTCCCCATGTTCGAACTGACGATCGACGGGCTTGAAAAAGCGGTGGCGCATTTGACGGCGGCGTAGTCTCGGATGGCCGGTTGAACAGGCCGTTTGATGATTCCCGATTACAATTACCTGCTTGCCCCTTGATCTGTCGGGGTGAACCTTGTGTGGCCCGCGTTCGCACGCACGGTATCTCATGCGAGCGACGCAATGGATCCGCACGCATCGGGCGAACACAATGTTCGCCCCGACAGGTGCAACGATGCACCGCGCGGGGGACGATGCGCCTGGAGTGGACCGCCGGTTTGACTATAGGCTATTCGGACTTAATAAATGGTGGCGTGCGAATGAAAGGGGGCTCCATGCGGCGCTTCGTTGTTTTTGCCACTGTTTTTGTGTTGTGCCTGCCTATGGGGGTTTGGGCGGGCGATATCGCCGGCCATGTGGCTGTTTTGGATAAATCGGGCCGCAAGGCGCTGAAAAGTTCTGCACATGCCGTGGTCTATCTGGATGGGATGACGGTTCCGGCACAGGGCACGGTCACCATGGACCAGCGCGACAAGGCGTTCATTCCCCGGCTGCTGCCGGTCATTCTCGGACAAACAGTGCGGTTCACCAATTCGGATGCATTGCAGCACAATGTCTTTTCGCCGCATCCGCAAGAGCCGTTCGATCTGGGGCGCTACCGCTCCGGCGATACCAGAGAGGTTACCCTCAAAGAGGTCGGCCCGCATACCGTGTACTGCAATATACATCAGCAAATGATCGCCGAGGTGTTCGTGGTGCCAAATCGTTATTTTGCGACCACGGATGATGACGGCCGGTTTCGCATCGCGGATGTTCCGCCGGGCGAGTATACGCTCAAGGCCTGGCATGTTCTGGGCGGATCGGACAGCCAGGGTGTGCGGGTCACGCCGGAGCAGGCCACGGTTGCGCTGCGGATGCGGAGTACCAAACTGCTCAAAGAGGTGACGCGGCACAAGAACAAGGAAGGCAAGAGCTACCTTCCGGAAGTGGATGTCGGTGACTACGACAACTGATGCCCCCCGCTACCGTTTTGCTTTCAAATACAAGCTGGCGCTATGCATTGCCTTGATCGTGGCCGGCGTGCTGGCAGGCACTTTCTTTGTCCTGCAGCGCCGCATCGAAACCGAGGCGGTGGCCGACATCAAGCAGGATCTGTTGGCGACCCGCGAACTGGTGATCGACTTGATCGCGGATCGCCGCGCGCGTCTCGACGAACTGGCCCGCGCGGCCGGCGGCAGCGAACTGGTGCGGATTATTCTGACCGATCCGTCGCTGGATCGTGTGACCAGCGACGATATTGTGAGCACTGAGATCATGTCGGGTTTTCCGCAGTTGTCTTTGCTCAGTGTCTTCGATCACAACGGCAAAATCCGCGGCAGCAACGGCCAGGAGATCGGGGACATTCTGGAAGCAAATGCCGCTCTGCGCGCCGGCCTGACCGGACAGAACGCGCATGGCTTCTATCAGGATGGGGGGCGCTATCTTCAGATTGTCGCCTTGCCCTTGCTGATCGGAACGGACACCCAGCGTGAGGTGTTGGGGACCATATTCGTGGGCATGTCCTGGTCCATGCGTGATCTGCTGAACATCCAGAAACGCAGCCGCGCCCAGATTGCCTTGTTAGCCGGGGGCACGCCCCTGATTGCCGCCGGGCCTGTTTTCGCAAGATTGCCGGCTGCGGACGGCCCGGGCAACCCGTCCCTGCTCGCGCAGGTCTCTGCGCTCACACCCGAAATTCATGCCGTGGGCGAGGAGCGCTTCATCTTTCTGAAAATCGACGATCGCGTGGCCCCCGGTGCGCCGGCCTTTGTGATCGCGCAATCCCTGGATGCCCAGTTGGGTTTTGTCAAAGCCATCCGGGTGGTGATGCTGCAGTTCGCGATTCTGGGGATCGCGGTGGGTTTGGCCGTCAGCCTGGTCATCGCCGCGGGCATTGCCCGTCCGATCAAGACGCTGACGATGGTCGCGCGCCTGATCGCCGAAGACAATTATGGCGTGCAGGTGCATGTGCGCACGCGCGACGAGTTCGCTCAACTCGGGGAAGCGTTCAACCGGATGATTGCGGGGTTGCGCGAAAGGGATTTGATTCGCAGCACCTTCGGACGCTATGTGGATCGCGGAGTAGCGCAACGTCTGCTCAGCCGTCCTGAATTGCTGGCCATGGGCGGCCGGAAACGGCAGGTGGTGATCCTGATGGCCGATATCCGCGGCTTTTCGCAGATCAGCGAACTGATGACGCCCGAGGCGACGATTGCCATGCTCAACCGGTACTTTGCGCGCATGATCGCCGTGATCAAACAGCACGAGGGCATCGTGGTGGATTTTGTGGGCGACGGGCTGGTGGCCTTTTTCGATCCGATGGATGGCGACCTGCGTCCGGTAACGGCGGCGGCCATGCAAAGTGCCTTTCAGATGCAGCGCGCGCTGGAGAAGGTCAATGCCGAAATGGCCGAAGCACAGTTGCCACGCCTGGAGATCGGCATCGGCCTCAACACCGGGCCGGCCATCGTGGGCAACATCGGGTCGAACGATCGCGCCAAGTACGGCATTGTGGGCGCCGAGGTGAATTTGACGCAGCGCATTCAAGGCGAAGCCGGCCCGGGCGAAGTGGTGATATCGCAGTCAATGTACGCGCTGGTGGCGGATGCCGTTGCGGTGCAACGCAGTTTCGAACGCGAGTTGAAAGGGTTCAGCGGTACGCGCGAGATGTTTGTGGTGGGACCGTTGGGGTGATAGTTTGATTGCGCGGTGGCCCGTCTGCCCGACGGCCACGCGCATCTGTTCATTCACGTTCTATGGGTAGGGCCAATTGTGTGTTCGACCGCGTTCGACGCACAATCTGTGCGGACCGCCGCGGCAACATCCGCACGCACCGGGCGAACACAAAGTCCGCCCCTACAGGTGGACCGAGGGTGTGTGGCCCCAGCCAACCCCCTATAGGCGCTGTACGGCGCCGACGACCACTTCGATGGCGCGGTCGATGTCGGCGGAGGAAGTCAGACGGCCTGTGGAGAAGCGCAGGGTACCTTTGGCCCATTCCATGGGCACCTGCATGGCTTCGAGCACGTGCGACAGGGTGACACTGTCGGCGTGGCAGGCGGCCCCGGCTGACGCGGCCACTTCCAGGCCGATCTCTTCAAGCAGGCGATTGGCTTCCATTCCCCTAAAGGCCAGGCTCAGGGTGTTGGGCAGGCGCAGGTCGGGGTGGCCGTTGAGACGCACCTCGGGCAATCGGCCGGCAATGCCCTGATGCAGACGGTCGCGCATGGCCTGCATGTGCGTCATGTTGGCCGCCAGATCGCGGGCGGCGATCTCGCAGGCTTTGCCCAAGCCAACAATCTCCAGCACGTTTTCCGTGCCGGCCCGCGCGCCTTTCTCCTGGCCGGCACCGTGGCAGAACTTCTCTATCTGCACCCCCTGGCGGACATACAGCGCGCCAATGCCCTTGGGCGCGTAAAGTTTGTGGCCGGCCACCGAGAGCATATCCACCCCCAAATCCCGCACGTCGGCCGGAATTTTACCCAGTGACTGGGCGGCATCGGTATGCATGACGATGCCGCGCGCGCGCGCCATGGCGGCGATGGCGGCAATCGGTTGCACGGTGCCCACTTCGTTGTTGGCATGCATGATCGTGATCAGAATCGTATCGGACCGTACGGCCGACGCGATTGCGAGGGGGTCGAGCATGCCCTGCCCGTCCACAGGCACATAGGTGGTTTCGAAGCCTTCGCCGGCCAGGTAGCGGCATACTTCCAGAACGGCCGGATGCTCGAAGGCCGAGGTGACAATGTGGCGGCCCTTGTGCTTCAAGGCCCGCGCCAAGCCTTTGATGGCATGGTTGTTGGATTCGGTGCCGCCCGAAGTAAAGAAGAGTTCCGCCGGCCGGCATCCGAGCAAGCCGGCCACTTGGCGCCGCGCGGCCTCAACCGCCTGGCGGGGCTTGATGCCGTACCAATGCGAACTGGAAGGATTGCCGAATTCCACCTCCAGAAAAGGCCGCATGGCGGCAATCACTTCGGGATCGTGCGGCGTTGTGCCATTATAGTCGAGATAAATGGGCTGGATCATGGGAGCTCCTTACCGGTATAGGGGTTAGTAAGGCGATACATACAATATAATAAAATACGGCCAACCACAGACGCGATCAAGACAAATGGTGGGCGGTGCCCACCCTACCAGGCTTTTCACCGTGTCATCGCAGGGCTTGCACCTGTAGGGTGGGCATTGCCCACCACCGCACTATTACAACATCACCGGTTTCCGACACTGATTCCACCCAAGCGATTGAACAAACACCGGAGCGAACATAGCGATGGAACGTTGAATACGGCCAATCACAGAGGCGATCGACATAAGTTAATGGTGGGCGGTGCCCACCCTACCAGGCTTTTCACCGTGTCATCGCAGGGCTTGCACCTGTAGGGTGGGCATTGCCCACCACCGCACTAATAAACAACATCACCGGTTTCCGACACTGATCCCACCCAAGCGATTGAACAAACACCGGAGCGAACATAGCGATGGAACGTTGAATACGGCCAATCACAGAGGCGATCGACATAAGTTAATGGTGGGCGGTGCCCACCCTACCAGGCTCAGATCCGGACAAAGCTCATGGAGCGCCCAAGAAAGAGGAAATTGCAAAATCAAGCGCTGATGCCATTGTTTTAGGTGGGTCTTATTTTAGCGCTTATGGGGCATTGCCCACCACCGCACTATTACAACATCACCGGTTTCCGACACTGATCCCACCCAAGCGATTGAACAAACACCGGAGCGAACATAGCGATGAAACGTTGAATACGGCCAATCACAGAAGCGATCGACATAAGTTAATGGTGGGCGGTGCCCACCCTGATATGGTTGACAGTTGTCAAGAGAAAAATAGACCGCCTGCCCAGCGTTTATTGACGCCAGATTCCTTGTTGTGGATGTATTCCAAAGCACCCGAAGGGGCGGAACCGTTTTAGCGA